>Ga0182013_10003389_pt1 | contig 19957 bp, 19 predicted proteins | sample 612S2MmetaG_FD_120487 | JGI IMG/M metagenome (GOLD analysis project Ga0182013, IMG submission 120487) | Permafrost microbial communities from Stordalen Mire, Sweden - 612S2M metaG | ecosystem: Environmental > Terrestrial > Soil > Wetlands > Permafrost | place: Sweden: Stordalen | collected... | reverse complement strand
CCCACACCCTTGCGAGTACGTGGACCTGAACCACGCGCGTCTGCCAATTCCGCCACTTCGGCACAGTACACAGGTCCAGCGTTCTCCACTGAACCGGCAGCAACTTCGAGTCTCGCAAATGCGCGACCGTGTGTCAAATTTTGACGCGTGAGAATGGGCCGTCATGGCCGGAGTTTTCCGCTCCGGCCCGGGGCCTTCGCGTGCTAGTTACACCAGCTTTGCGTCGAGCGTGATTTCGGTGTTGTTGGCGAAGAGTTTCGAAATGGGGCAGCCTGCTTTGGCGTCGGCTGCGGCCTTGTCGAAAGCCTCTTTCGAGGCGCCGGGAACGCTGGCTGTTGTGGTCAGCGCAATGCGTGTGATGGCGAAGCCGCCCTCGACCTTGGCCAGTGTGACTGCCGCATGGGTTTCAATCTTTTGGGGAGTTAGCCCCGCGCCGCCCAATTGTGCGCCCAGCGCCATGGAGAAGCAACTGGCATGGGCCGCCGCAATCAGTTCCTCAGGCGTGGTGCCCGAACTGGCGCCCTCAAACCGCGTGGCGAATGAGTAGCTCGCATCCTTGAGCACGCCCGTCGCTGTCGAAATCGTGCCCTTGCCTTCCTTCAGTGAACCTGTCCAAACCGCACTTGCCTTGCTTGCCATTGTGCCTCCTTAGGGTGAATGAATTTGTACGAATTGCATGGCCCTACGCGTCGTGGACGAGAGAATTCCCAATCGCCGCGTCATAATGCTCAACGTCGATTCGATGCGCCAGAGGCTTGTAAGGATGCGTCGTCTCCCACACTATTCATAAGAAAACTATGAAATGAGTGGAGCGCCGGGCGGCTCGTCTGCCAGAAGATGCAAACGGCCGAGCACCTTTCGCGCCAGCCCGGTCAGCGCCATTCCCGCCGCCTTGCGCAACGGAACCCAGCGCCGCTCGCCGTGGGCGGCAATCGCATCAATATCGTCTTCAGAAACCGCGCGGATTCGCACCAGGTAATTCACCTGCATGATGGCGTGGCGCACCGTCAGGCGCAAATCTTTCTCGGAAACGGCAGCTTTCTGAAGCATGGGCAACTCCCACAAGCCCGGCATCACGGTCAGCGAAGCCGGACGCTGCTCCAGCAGAACTTCCCGGTGTGTCTGCCCTTCGCGCCTCACGGTGCGCACCGAGAGCGCATGCGCCGTCTCGCGGCTGATCATCGGTGGCCGCGGCGTGGTCTTATGCTCCCCCTGTGTCTTACATTCGCTGGCTACCGGGCACACCAGGCATTGCGGACTGCGTGGTGAGCAGAGGGTTGCGCCCAGTTCCATCAGCGCCTGGTTCGAGTCCCCCGGCCGCTCGGGACAAACCAACTCGGCAGCCAGCTTCTCGATCTTGCGCCGAAGCTGCGCGCCGCCGCCTGCGTGACTGTCGCCCTTCCATCCCTCCAGCCGGCACAGCACCCGCTCGACGTTGCCGTCCACCACCGCCACCTGCTCACCGTGTGCGATGCTGGCGATTGCGGCTGCCGTATAAGCGCCGATGCCGGGCAGCGAGCGCAGCGCCTCAGCCGTCTTAGGTAGGTCGCCCTTGTAATGCTCCACCGCAAACTGCGCTGCCTTGAGCAGCATCCGCGCCCGCCGGTAATAGCCCAGGCCGCTCCACAAAGCCAGCACTTCCTGTTCGGGCGCCTGTGCCAGTGAATTCAGCGTGGGAAACTGCAACATGAACGCCTCGTAGCGCTCCACCACCACGGCTACGCGGGTCTGTTGCAGCATAATCTCAGAAACCCAGATGGCGTATGGGTCACGGCTGCGCCGCCAGGGAAGGTCGCGCCGCGAGCGCTCGTACCACTCCAGCAACCGCCCGCGCACCCTCGCGATCTTCTCCGCGTCCCAATCCCGCCTGCCCATCCGCTCAGCTTAACAGCTTCTCGCAATTGACCTCCCGCGGCTGTGTTCCTACAATCAAGCTGCGTTCTTCTTCCGCTCCGCATGCCTCTTTCCGCTCTCATCATCGACGACGAACAACTTGCTCGCGAGGAGCTTGCCTACCTGCTTGCCCAGGTGGGCGGCGTAGATGTGGTGGCGCAGGGAGCTAACGGCATCGAGGCTGTGGAATTGATCGAGGAGTACCATCCCGACATGGTTTTCCTCGATGTGCAGATGCCGGGGCTGGACGGCTTCGCGGTGATTCAGAAGCTGATGGATCTCCGCGTCAAGGCGAACGGGAATGCCGCGCCGCAGGTGGCCGAGCCGCTGCCGCAGATCGTCTTTGCCACGGCATTCGACCAATACGCTGTGCGCGCATTCGACGTGAACGCCGTGGATTACCTGCTCAAGCCCTTTGACCGCACACGCGTGGAGCAGGCCGTGGAGCGTGTGCGAGGCCGTTTGGCCGGAAACGCGAACGGCTCGCTGCCCGAGTCTCAAATCGAGTCTCTGCTGCGGCTGCTCAATCGTCCGCAAGGAGCCTCGCGCACCCCTCAGCCGGCCAAGCTCATCGTGCAGGCGCAGAACCGCCTTCTGCTGATTGACCAGGCGGAGATCTGTTTTGCGGCTATCGACGAGGGCGTGATTCGCGTGGCCACGCAGAGCTTCGAGGGCCTGTCCAAGTGCCGCACGCTCGAGGAACTTCTCGATCTGCTCGACCCCGCCGTCTTCTGGCGCGCCCATCGCGGCTTTGTGGTGAACATCAACCACATCCGCGAAGTGGTGCCGTGGTTCAAGTCCAGCTACCAGTTGCGCATGAACGACAAACGGCAGACGGAGATCCCCGTCAGCCGTGCGCAAACCAAGCGGCTGCGGGAGCTGTTCAATCTGTAGCGGCTTTCTCCTGTTCGGCGAGCCTGATCCACGCAACAGCGGCAAAAGCTCCCATAACAAAGATTGAAACCAGAGCCGAAGCGCCGGCAATGTCGGCATAGCGCCACTGCTTGCCTGTGGGGTCTTGGACAACGGCGGGGGCGAGAGGAGAGATGATCTGCAAGACGTTGCCTGCGGCGCAAAGCACATAGAACACTAGCGCCGGACGCAGTGCCGACGGCGCTGCAATGGCTGGAGCCGGATAGCGGCGCAAATAAAACGCAAAGAGAAGATAGATCGTGAAGACGTTTCCGTACCAGCCAAGATAGTTGGAGATTGGCACGCCGAACCACGGACCTCCGTCTCGCCAGACCCAGCCGTGCAGCGCCGTAGCCCAGATCGGGTCTTGCGCCAGATCCCAGGCAACCATCACGAAGCTGGCAACCACGGGCAGCGTCAGCACTCGAATCCCTGCGGCCGGCGCATTGAGGTCGCCGACAATGAGCACTGCCAGCGTCCATGAAACGTATGCCATTCCGATATAGGCCAGGCCAAGCAGCACCGGCACATAAAAGAGCTTGGGGCCCATGAGCTCGGCGAAGTAGTAGTGGCCGAAGGGAAAGCCTGTGGCGACGCCGAGATTTTCGACCAGGTTTCCAACGACAGTACATATAACCGCGAAGGCCAGAATGCCACGCAACCGGTAGTGGCGGGCGCCGTCGACTAGCGCGAAGGCCATCGCGGAGGACACGTCGAGAGCAACAATGGCCGTGCGCGGAATGGGAGTGGATGTTATTTCCAAAACTCGCGCGCACGCATAGCAGGCCAAAATCAGGCCCAACGCAATGGCGGTCTGGCCGCGCCGAGTTGGGGTCTGCGTCTGGCTCAATGTTATCACTGGGCGAGTCTTAGTCGTAGCGCTCAAAAACAATCTGTTTCTTGTGCCAGCCGATGGCGGTCAGGCTTTCGCGGACGCCGGAGACCATTTCATTGAGGCCGCAGATGTAGACGTAGATGTCGAACTTCAGTTCTGATTGCAGTAGACTCGGATCAACCGGGGGCACAGGCAGCGTCTGGCCCAGTCTTGCGGCGCGCTCCTCGATAATGCGGACCATCGGCCCCTGAACGTGGCCGCGCAGGCCGGTCCAACTCTCCGTCGCGCGGCTCAACGTGGGCAGGTAGTGGAAGTTGGGCTTGCGCGCGGCAAGCGCCTCGAACTCGGCGCGGTAATAGATGTCGCTCTCGTGACGGGTGCCGTAAACCAGCCAAATCTGCTTGCCATCGCTGCGGTCGGGACCGTCTTCCGGAAAGAGCCATTGCAGATAGCTGCGCATGGGCGCAACGCCGGTGCCCGTCGCCACCAAAATGGAATCCGTAATGGGTTCGTGAAGAATGAAGTGCCCATGCGGCCCGTGAATCTGAATCGTGCCACCAATGGGCAGATCGGGCAGGTCGGCCAGGTGGTTGGAAAAGAAGCCCTCTTCGACCCGGTTCACGCACAGCTCAAACCGATTGCCATTGGCCGCCGAGGCCAACGAATAGGCGCGCGTCTGCTGCTTGCCTTTATCGTCCGGCGCCACGCCGGAGACAAATTGGCCGGAGACGAAGGGAAAGTTCTCCAACTCGTCGATGACAAATTCAAAGTGATAGCACTGGGCAACTTCGCTGATGCACTCTTTGCGTGCCAGGCGTGCGGTAAGAAGTTCACGAGCCATGACGTCCTCGTTCTCGGAAGAAATGTCCGCAACAGGCGAGCTGTATTTTTGATGCGACGGCCAGGGAAAGGAAGCAACTCGGTAACGGAACAGCTTGAATTTACGACCGAAACACCTCGGGCTAAAAGGGATGTCACAGCCTGGATCGGGTTTGACAAGGCTTCCGCTACGCGCGTTTAGCTGCCGCCAACTTGACGCCAAAGCCGACGAAGACGCAACCGGTCAGCCTGTCCATGTTTCGCACAACGCGCGGTTTTGACAGGAAGCGGCCAAGAGGAACAGTGAGAGCAATCAGGAATGAAAACCATACCAGGGTAATCAGCACGTGAATACTCGCAAGCAATAACGAAAAACCTGCAACATTCATGCCCTGCGGGATGAATTGGGGAAGAAATGTCACATAAAACACGCCAACTTTGGGGTTGAGAATGTTGCTCGGGAACCGCGATAAAACGCACCATAATTTCCCCTGCTTTTGGCTGTGCTTTCGAACGATGACCTGTCTACAGAGACTGAGGTTCGCGGCTTCATCAGGAGCTTGATGCCGAGATATACGAGGTAAGCAGCGCCCGCCCATTTCACGATGTTGAAAGCAAGCTCTGAAGCTGCCAAAAGCGCCGTTAAGCCAAACGCTGCGCACATTCTCCAAGCCAACAAGCCCAGGCAAATGCCGAGAGAGGCAGCAGTCCCATCGCGCCTTCCGCAGGCTGTCGAGGCTCTCAATACCATAGCGGTATCTACGCCAGGCGTAATCGTCAGCAGAGTAGCGGCAACGATAAACAGGAGCATGAGCTGAATCATGGATGAATACCTCCTGTATCGAGAATATCCCAGATATGAGCCAGTGGATTCAATCGGATCCATTACCGTCGATCCTGCGAGGCGGCGTCCCCACTATAATCAACAAGGAACTGCGGAAGAGCCTGAAGGGTTTTTCGGCGGCGAATGACAGAGATTTTGAGGAAGATATGGCTGCATTGCTGGAAGCGATTACCGTCAAACGCAAGATGTATTTTGAATTTGAAAACACTCCGTATTACTGCATGGATGCCGAGGTTTCCACGCCCACAGCCCGCGGCGGCCAAACACTGGTTCGCCTGAAGATGCGCAACCTGCTTACGCGCGCGGTCTTCGACAAGACCTTCAAGGCCGGCGAGCGATTCAAGGAGCCAGACCTGGAACTCGTCGAAGCCACCTATCTCTACTCAGACGGCGAAGGATCGCACTTCATGGATCAGGAGAGCTTTGAGACGCTGACGCTGAACAGCGACATGATGGGCAACGCGCTGGAGCTTCTGGTCGAAGGCGTGATCATCCAACTGCACAAGTTCAACGGCAACCCCATCGGCTTGCAGTTGCCGGAGAAGGTCGAGCTGGAAGTTGTATACACCGAGGGTGGCGCGCGCGGCGACACCAGCGGCAACGTGACCAAGCTGGCCCGGCTCCAGACCGGCCTCGAAATCAAGGCTCCGCTCTACATTGAAGTGGGGGAAAAGGTTAGGGTCTTCACCGAGACGCGGGAGTTCGCCGGGCGAGCGTAAAAGCAGTGGATCGGCCGGACACGGTGGTCGTTTAATCAGAGTTATCGCTTAACTCGAGATTTTGTGAGTTGGAAGTACTCTGAGAATACGTCACGTCTCCATCGTAAACCGCGGTGATGCTGTTCGAGTAGGATTGCGTGAATGGCTGCGACCAGGCAGCCGTGCCGGAGGAAACCACGACACTTTGCAGAAAAATGCCATTATCGTAAAAGTCGACCTGACCGGTTGCCGCCGGAGGATTGACGTTGGCTGTCAGCGTGACTGTATCTCCGAGGTAGCCCGAGTATTCACTCAGCGTCAGCGTTGTCGTGGTTGGCGTTGGTCCCGGAAGGCTGATGTTGAGAATTACGGGGCTGCTGGTGTTGGAAAGATAGGTTGTATCTCCGCTATAGACCGCCGTCAGACTCTGGGACCCTGCAACCATAAAGAGATTCACGTATGTGGCCACGCCCGCCACGACCGAGGATGTGCCGATCGCTTGGGTCCCATCGTAAAAGACCACCGTGCCGGTCGCCCCCGATGGTGAAATCTTGGCCGTCAGCGTGGCAGAGTCGCCGATGACCAGCGAAGAAGGCGAAACCTGCAGCACGACGGTGTCGGGAGTGTTGCCGGTAACGAAGAGAGAAACTTGATTTGATGTGCTCGTTTCCCACGAAGCATTTGCAGCAAAGATTGCTTTCAGGGCGATCTTGCCCGAGCTGGCAAAGCTGGTATTCAGCGTAGCAACACCTGCATTCACATTCGCCGTGCCAATCGCAGTCGATCCGCTATAAAACGTGACCGTGCCCGTGACTGTTGCCGGAGATAGATTGGCGGTCAACGTAATACTGCCGCCTATCGCGACGGAGTTGGTTGAAGCCTGCAGAGTGGTCATAGTCACCAGCGGACCGCTGATGTTCATCGAGATCGAATTCGAGGTGCTGGAAAGATAGTTATAGTCGCCCGAATAAACTGCGTGGAGTGTCGCCGTGCCTCCGGCCGCGAACGAAGTTGTCAGACTGGCGATACCTGCATTAACAGCAGAGCTGCCGATATTGGTCGTTCCGTTATAAAACGTGACCGTACCTGTGGCGCCAGAAGGAGAGACCGTGGCGGTTAATGTCACATTCGTCAGGTATTGAGGTGTCGTGGTGGAGGCCTGCAGAATAATGGAGGATGTTGCCAAATTATTGCTGTACACGCCGATCAACGTGGGCTGGGACGTACTTGATGAATTGAACTCGTCGCCGCTGTATTTCGCGGTAATGCTCTGCACACCGCTGGAAGAGAACGTAGTCGAAAGCTGCGCGCCTCCATCCAGGGAATTAAAGAAAGAAAGGCTGCCGACCTGCGCAGTCCCGATCGCCGTTGATCCGTTATAGAAGGTTACCGTTCCGGTAGCACTAGCCCCATTGGCGATCACAGCCTCCAAGATTACTGGTTGGCCCTCTGTGACGCTGGTAGCGGGAGCGATGACGCTTACACTAGTTGAAAACTTATATTGTGAGCCGGAACCGCCCATGCACCCGGCAAGCGGCAATAAGAAGACAAGAAGAATTGGAAACAAAATACGGCGATGAGAACAAAGCATGACATTTATCTCTTTTCCTTCGCTCCGGAGTAGCTGCGAGCGATGCATTCATTTATGCCAACCCCGACTTGAAGGAAAAGTCGTAAAGAATCTGAAATCCTGGCCGGCGGCTCATCCTGGACCTCACAATTGGAGTGCCGCGTCCTGGCATGTTAGGGCGAGCCGCTTGGTGTCCCATCCTTTTCACGTTCTTCGTAAAAAGGATGGGACACCACGAACCGAGATTCTGTGTGTGCGCGGAGATGGAGAGCGGCCAGGGTGGGAATTTCAATCCCCGTAACCGCGTGCGCGTCCCTAATTCGTCGAGTTATACGACATCCAGCAATCGTAATCGCCGCAAGAGATAGTCACCGGGTCATTGGTCAGATTGCTTGATTCGCCGGTTGGGTCGTAGCTGGCCGGAGAAGCGGTGAGCTCAAATGCTCGAGCGAAGGTGTTCCATGGCGCCGGGTTTGGGCAAGCCGTTGGCGCGTACCCGGTAGCTGAAGTCGGCGAAGTGTAGCAGGAGTATGCGCGCACCACTTGCTGGAACTGCGACCCTGTGAAAATTGCTTCATTGCCGCCGCCGGAGCCCAGGATCGTGCCGCCCACGTTAAGCCAGTTGCCGGCCAGGCCCATGGTATCGGGCGCCGAGATGGCCCACCACCCCGAACCCGGTGACCAGGGCAACTGTGCGACAACCCAAAGAGTGCAATTGTTGTACGAGGAGGTCGGGCACTGCACGTACCCAATCACCTCAGCGCCTCCATTGGCAGCGCCGCTGCCGTCCAGCGGAGCGACAGCTTCGGTTGCGGAGGGGTAAACGCAGGTGGACGCGTAGCCCGGACCGCTGTTGCCTGTATTCAGCGCAACAGTGACATCCACATTCCACACGCATAGGCGCGTGTTTCCTTTTCCCGGCGACGATCCGGTTTGAAATTGCTGATAAACGAACTGCACCCATCCCGTGTCTCCCGATTCGCTGGCCGAGTTGGGAACTCCGGGTGTGGCCGCGAATGGAGATCCGCTCTTGCAGGGTGCACAGGTGAAGGTGTTGGTGTTGGTCTGGATGCTGAAGGCGCTGGACGTGCCTCCGCTTTGCTCGGTTGCCGTTGCCGGGTCGGAGGTCTGATTGATGGCCACAGACCCCCAGTCAAAAGGCGAAGTAATGGTGCTTGACTCAATGCGGCAGCACGGCTTCTCGATAATGAACGTCATGCCCCGGTGCGGCGTGGATTGAATGCTATTGGCCAGCACCGGAGGCGGCATGTAATGCGCCTTCTTGTACTCTTCCGTGGCGCAAGGCACCGGCTCCCAAACATTGTTGACCAAATGAGCACAGCCGGGCTTCTCGGGCGGGAAGGGTGCGCGGAGCTTGTCAGAAGGCGTCAACGGGCGAGTGGTTTTGGGGACCGTTGTTTCGTCGGCCGTGTGAACTTTTACTGTGGCGTCCCGCCGGAAGGTAGGCGAGTCCGCGGCCTGGGTTTGGGCGGTTGCGGCCGTTGTGAGGCAAGCAAGCAATGCAGCTACCGCGCAACAAAGCGAAAAGGCGTAGGCAGAGGACGGGCGGGGAAGCCCAGTCCAGCAATTTGCATTCATGGGGGGGGACCTCCGGCTCTCCACCTCAGTGGAAAGGTGCGAAAATCGTACCCTCCAATCGACGGATTAGCAAGAAAAAACCGCTTACTTCTGGCTATTTCCGCAAGCTCTGCTGCGTTTTGCCGGCCTTACCTGAGCGGCAAAGCTCCAGCCAGTCCTTCTCCGTTTGGTCGGCATAAAGGGCGCCGAATTTGGCCAGAGCCTCAGCAAAGCCGTCGCCCGAGCCGATGTAGCCGGCCAGAATGAGCGGGTCGCCGGAGCGGGCGTGGCCGCGGGCCAACAGTTCGCCGCAGACTTCGGCATAAGCCTCCAGGCCGCCTCCGGCCAGATCTTCCAAATCAATGGAACCCTTGTGGTCGTTGAGTTGCCGCACCAGGTAATCGCGTCCGGCAAAATGAGTCCAGCCGAGGAACGGGTCGGATTGCACCTGCATCGTTTTCTGCCCCTCTGCAACACGTTGGCCGTTATGGTGGGGTGAGTCGGCGTCGGGCAAATAGGGTGCGTAGCCTGAGGCAGGCTCCTCTTTGATCTGCAAAAACAAAGGATCACCGGGGCCGTTGCCCTCAAAATAAATGCAGTAGTCGCGCAGGCCCACCGAGCCGGTTCCGACAACTTTGAAAGCCACGTCCACCGGGCGGTAGAGCGACAAAAGATGCTGGCGCTGCGGCTCGAGCATCTGACGATAAGCGCCGAGCGAAGCCAGAACAGCCGCTGCCTGGCGGCCTGTGACGCGTGTGAGGGTTGGCTTGTTTTCCTTGAAGTGGCGAGGCGCACCCGGATTGCCGGATGCAGGCTCGGTCAACTGCTCCAGCGTGTGCAATGGTGTGGCTCTTTCAGCTTTGAGCAGTGCATCGAGGACCGGCTCGACTTCGTTCAGTCGGTGAACCTGAGAGCGGCCCACTGCGAGCAAAGGCATGCGGCCAAAGGCGCCCATCTGCGCGGCGTAACGGGCAACAAACTTTTCAACGGCCTGCCGCGCCGAGGCCTCCTTGTGTCCGGCTTCTCGCCCGGCTAGAACCAACGAGGCGGCCATGCGCTTCAAGTCCCACTCGAACGGTCCGCGAATGGTCTCGTCGAAATCGTTGATGTCGAAAACCAGGCGGCCATCGGGAGCGGCAAATGCGCCCAGGTTGCGCACGTGCGCATCTCCGCAAAGCTGGCAGATAATGCCGGTCGAAGGCAATAGAGCCAGATCGGCGGCCATCACCGGAACCGCGCCGCGCAGGTAGCCGAAAGGCGACTCGGCCATCAATTTGTACTTGAGCGGAATAAGCGCGGTAACGCGCCCGTGCATCGAGCGGGCTATGAGTTCCAATGCCGGAGTCTTCCGCGCCTTGGGTTTAAATTCGCTGTGTTCCTGGCGGCCTAACTGTTTGCGCCGCGCCTGACCAAGATTGCGCCGTTCCTTGGGAGTTGCACATTGCATGAGCCGGAAGATACACCCTTGGCCTCCGCGGCGCAAGCCGCAATACGGATTAGTTGAGGTTCAGTTTCGCAGTTTGCGGGTTTATGTGACGGCTTGCAGGATTCTGCAAATGCTCCAAGTAAAACCCTCGGGAATCAGTCAGGCGTGATCCTGTCTCTTGAAGCTCTGTATTTCGCTGAAGCATTACTTCGCTTCGGCCACAACTGCCCTCTCCACTGTGACGCCGCTGGGGCGAAGTGTGACCCAGTCGGTCTGCACGCGGTCCCATCCCTGAATCAGGAATCCATAGGACTCGAAGAGATGACGGATCTGAGGCCTATGCCAGCCGGCAATATCCTCCAATATTGGCACCAGCGTAGGCAGGGCGTTGTCGCTCAGCACCGTCCGCTTGGCGATCTGCGCCACCAGCTCTGATGACGAGACGGCAATGGTAAAACCATCGCGCCGGTTCACATGCAGCATCACGTGAATATCAGAGCTGCCGTCACCCACATAAACAACATGGTCGGCGGGAACGCCGCGCTCTTCTATCAGTTGATCGAGACGCGCGACTTTTCCGTAGCCCGCCGTAGCGCGCACCAGGCTATCAATCTCGCCCGAAGCTTTGTACTTGAACTCCGTGCCAAAAATGTGGTCCTGGGGCACGATCCCTTCAAGCGCAGATTGAATCACTTCCACCGGCGCGGCGGAGAGCACATAGAAATCGAAGTGGAATCCGTCAATGCGCCGGTCAAGGATTTCGTAGACCTGCTTGATGTTTTCCTTGAGGCGGATGCGCTTCCCCGCCTCATACAAATGCGTGCGTCGCACTTGCGAATGGAAGGCCGGATCGTGCAGGAGCAGATAGGAAAGTTCGGCGCCCTGCTGAACGAGGTTCAGGTTCGCCATGCCCCTGGCTTTCTGCTCGAACTCCGACACAGAGATGCCCAGCAACTCGCTCAACACGTAGCCCGTGTCGTTGAACGTCAGTGTCTTATCGAAATCGCTGGCAAAAAGAAAATGTTTACGATGATCGTTAGCCATGTTCCATTTTAATGCATTTTTGGAAATAATGCCGCGCACGTTGGTGCCTGGCGCAATTGATTATGCCCTGAATCCGCAGCATTGACTATTGTTACAGCGATGTTACACGCAGCTATTTTTTCTGATCGCGCGTGGCTGCATCAGCCCAGAACTGCCAGAATTTCATAACGATATCTACCCCGCGCGCATAGCCGGAGTCTGACTCAATCAGCACAGGAACCGAAAACATGCGCAGCTGATCCTGCATAAAAACTCCTTGAGTGGAGCCGACACTAACAGCAATAGCAAGAATGTTCGGGTCATTGGATGACGCGTCCGAGCCAATTTCTATAATCGTGCTGCCCTTGAGTTGAGGGAAGTTTTTTGGATCGGTAAAGACCTCGCGATTCGTGACAATGCAAACGTTCGCGGACAGGCGCTGCGCGAGCAGATCCCGGAACTTAGTATCAGCGGCCACCAACCGCTTCGAGAAGTCAACCATCTGCTGGGGAGTTGTAGAATCGCTCACAATTGGCCTGTTCTGAATCAGCAAACCAATCCTGGTTGCGCTTGGATTCGCACATGCATCGCTCTGCGCGAACGCAGCGCCTCCTAGAATTACGATCCCGATGAACACGACGGCGCGCACAAGTTGTTTCATGACTCTTCTATCTCCCTAACTGACTTTGAGTCTATCTTCGCATAAACGGTTGACTTTGATGCACTGAAATACCGCGGTAGGGTACACTTCGGTGGGGCGGCACTGACCCTCGATCAGGCGTGGTTTCAACACCATGCAGTGCTCCACCTTGGAGGGATTCATTTTGACCCGTACAACTACTCTTTTGCTCTGCGGCGTGATTGCCGTTCCGTTCTTGACTCTTCCGCTGTCCGCCCAAGCACCGGCGAAACCCCTCACTGTGGAGGCGATCTTCGGACATGGTTCGTTGATTGGGCATGAGCCCGACGAGTTCGCTTGGTCGCCGGACGGTAAGCGTGCGACTTATCTGAACGACGGCGAGCTGATGGAAGTGAGTTTTGCGACGGGCAAGACGGATGTTTTGGTGAGCCGGGAAAAGCTGGCTTCGCTCGCCGGGGCCAAGGAGTCGGAGACGGACCGCGACCACCGCGAACGCTATAAGATGGCCGGCCACCTTTGGGCGCCGGACGCGACGCATCTGCTCTTCGACGCGAATGGCCACCTGTGGCTCTATGACCTGAACAAAAACACGGGCGCGGAGGTTGCGTTTGCCGGCGAGGCTTCAGGCGACGACCCCAAGTTCTCGCCCAACGGCGAATCGATATCCTTCATCCGCGATCACGGACTGGCTGTGGCGCGACTGAAGAAGGCCGGTACGCCGATGACGATCGTGGCGCCGGCGCCCAATGCGAATGTGCTGAACGGCGAAGTGGATTGGGTGTACGAAGAGGAGTTGGCGACGCGCAGCAATTATTTTTGGTCTCCGGATTCAGAGCATCTCGCCTATTTGCAAATGGACGAATCCGCCGTGCCTGAGTATCCCATCGCCGACTGGATTCCCACGCACGCGACTGTCGCGATGCAGCGTTATCCGCAGCCCGGCGATCCCAACCCATCAGTCCGCGTTGGCGTTGTAAGCGCCGACGGAGGCAACACGGTATGGGTCAGCCTGCCAATTCGCGCCGGGCAGGATTACATTCCGCGCTTCGGCTGGGTGGATGCGAAGACGCTGTGGATTGAGACTCTGACTCGCGACCAGAAGCATCGCGACATTTATTTTGCCGATGCGTCTACGGGGCAATCGCACGCGGCGCTTGAACTGACCGACAAGAAGTTCTTCAACGACAAGTACGATGTTTTCGTCGGCAATGGCAGCATCGTGCTGACTCATTGGGGCGACGGGCACAATCATCTTTATCTCTACAGCTTTGACGCGGCCGATGCGATTCATGCCAAAGCCCAACTCGAAAAGCAATTAACGCCGGGTGATTTTGAAGTGAGCGATGTCTACCGCCTGGATGCGGCAAACAAGCTGATTGACTACGCTTCGAACGAGGGCGGCCAGCTTGATCAGCAATTGTGGCAGGTGAATTTCGCGGGCGAGAAAAAACAGCTGACAGTCGGCGCGGGCACGCATGAAGGCACCTTCGCGCCAAGTGGTAACGCATTTATAGATAAGCAATCGTCGCGCATGGAACCGACCACGCTCAAGCTGTGCACTGAGGCGACGATGTGCAACGTCTTCTGGTCGACGAAGGCGGTGGAACCATATCATCTGCGCGCGCCGGAACAGATTACGGTGAAGGCACACGACGGGACAACACTCTACGCCACGCTGCTGATGCCCGAAGGCGCGACAGGCTCGGCAAGCGTCCCGCTGATTGTGAATCCTTATGGCGGACCTAACGTGGCTACCGTGGTTAATGAATGGCACGATGGTCTGCTCTTTGACGAGTTGCTGGCACAGCACGGATTTGCGGTGCTGCACGCCGACAATCGCGGTATGGGCGGACGCGGGCGCGCATTTGCGCAGGCTGCTTATCATAACTTCGGCCCGGTGCAACTGGAGGATCAACTGACCGTGTTGGACGCGGCGCTGGCACAGTATCCGCAACTAGATCCGAAGCGCCTGGGCTGGTGGGGCTGGAGCTGGGGCGGCACTTTCACGCTCTACGCCATGTCGCATTCGGATCGCTTCCGCGCCGGAGTTGCGGTAGCGCCGGTGACCGACTGGCGCAACTACGATTCGATTTATACCGAGCGTTACATGAGCGAGCCGGCGGATTTTGCCTCAGGCTACAAGGACTTTTCGGTGCTTAATTCCGCGGCCAACTTGAAAGGCAGGTCGCTGCTCGCGCATGGGACCGGCGACGACAACGTGCACATGGAGAACACGGTGCAATTTGTGCAGAAGCTGATCGAAGCTGAGATTCCTTACGACCTGCAACTTTATCCGCGCAAAACACATGCGATTTCCGGATCGGATGTGCGCACACATCTCTTCAACCGAATCCTGGCGCAGTTTGAAACGTATCTCAAGCCGCCGGTTGCAAGCGGAGCCGGACAATGAGCACTGCCACCTCTCATCCCGCCGAGCGCGCGAATACGCATGAGCTGATTCGCGGGCGAGTAATGCTGGGGGAGTTGGAGATTACCGTGCTCACCGACGGCTACTTCCTGCTGGATGGCGGCGCGATGTTCGGCGTGGTGCCTAGGCCGCTGTGGCTGAAGCGCGTTACGCCCGACGCGGAAAACCGCATGCTGATGGGATCGAATGTTGTGGTAATCCGCGACGGCAAGCGGACCGTGATAATCGAGACAGGCCTGGGCAACAAGCTGGACGCCAAGATGCGGGCCATCTATGGCGCGCAGCAGATGTTGCCCGCTTCCTTCGCCGCGGCGGGCATCCGCATGGAAGATGTGGACGTGGTGATCAACTCCCATCTGCACTTTGACCACTGCGGTTGGAATACGACGCTGGGCGCGGATGGCGCGCTCCTGCCCGCGTTTCCCAACGCGCGATACTACACGCAGCGCGGCGAGGTGGAACATGGGCGGCTGCAACTGGAGCGCGACCGGTCAGTTTATCTCGGGGCCAACTACGAGTCGCTGATCGCGAGCGGGCAAATGACGCTGCTGGATGGGCCAGGCACGATAGTGCCGGGCATCTCCGTGGACATTTACCCTGGGCACACGGCCCAGATGATGGCGGTTTATTTTGACTCAGGAGGCCGGCGGGGCTGCTTCATCTCCGACTTGATTCCCACCACGGCGCATCTCGACCTGGCCTGGGGCATGGCCTACGACCTCGACCCGCTGACGCTGATCGAGCAGCGCAAGCGATTTTATGCGCGCGCCATTCAAGAGAAGTGGCTGGTCTTTTTCCCGCATGACCATCACATGCCCTTCTGCCATATCGAACTGGACGAGCGGGGCAAGCCGGCGGCGCGGGACGCCTAGAGTGAGTGGTGGCGGAAAACGTCGTCCTCGTCGCGGCTGGGGCACTCCGAGCACTCGAGGCAGCAAACCACGACCAAGGCTATGGCCACTGTGACGATAATGGCAATGGCGTTTTCGTAGTTTACTAACCAGTGAATCAGGGTATGCATCGTCTTGTCACCAGTTACAGACTCAGAGAGTTAGACGTTGATTGGGTTCCGGGGACTACCGACCTTGAAGCTATTCTGCGCCTAAATTCCGTTGCGTCAAGGGTATCATCGGAGAATTTTTCCGTATACCCACTTGTTTTGTGGAGAATAAAAGGCGAATATATATTGATATGGACCCCGGTCTCAATCCGGCATCGGCCCCTGACTCCGCGGATTGGCCGGAAGAACTAAGGCCCCCGGAGCCTGAGACTGCAAGCTCCCCGCAAGGGCTGGAGGACGACCGGGCAAGCGGGCCTCATCTCAACTGGCTGTTCGTTGATATGAACTCCTATTTTGCCTCGGTGGAGCAGGACGCTCGCCCCGAGCTGCGTGGTAAGCCGGTAGGCATAGTGCCCATGATGGCCGATACAACCTGTTGCCTTGCCGCCAGTTACGAGGCCAAAGCCTGTGGCGTCAAAACAGGAACCATTGTGGCCGAAGCCAAGCGGATGTGCCCGGATCTGGTGCTGGTGGAGGCGCGGCACGAAGTTTATGTCCAATACCATCACCGCATTGTCGAGGCTGTGGAGAGCTGCCTGCCGGTGACGGCTGTGATGTCCATCGACGAGATGGCATGCCGGCTGATGGGCCGTGAGCGGCCGCTGCTGGCGGCCATGGCGCTAGGCAGGCAGGTGAAGGCGCGCATTCTGGAACGGGTCGGCCCCATGATGCGCAGCTCGGTCGGTTTGGCAACTAACCGCTATCTGGCCAAAGTTGCCAGCGACATGGAAAAGCCCGATGGGTTGGTGGCGCTTCCGCTGGACATCCTGCCCGAAGCTCTGCATCAGCTCACGCTGCGCGCCTTGCCGGGCATCGGCGCACGCACCGAGAAGCGGCTGAACGACAAGGGCATTCACACCATGGACGATCTGCTGGCGCTCGGCTGCGAGCAAGCCGGCGAGTTGTGGGGCTCGGTGTGGGGCGAGCGGCTCTGGCACTGGCTGCAAGGCGAAGACTTCGATATGTCGGAGACGGAGCACCTGAAGTCGATGAGCCACCAGCACGTACTGGCGCCGGAGATGCGCAATCCGGAAAAAGCCTGGGCAGTGGCGCACAAGCTGCTGCATAAGGCGGCGATGCGGCTGCGCTCGGAGGGGTTGTGGACCGGCAGCATTGGGCTGGCTATCGGGTTTGCCGTTCCGCGCGGCGAAAAGATGCCGGTCAGCCGCTTTGGCGCGCCCACGCGGGGATGGAAAAGCGAGTTGCGGTTGAGCGAGTGCCAGGACAATCCCACGCTCATTGCGGCGCTGCGTCGCCTATGGGAATCCCGCCCGTCCGGCGAGGCCTTCGAGCACCCTTATTTCATCGGCGTACATTTGAACGGCCTGGTGCCCGACCGGCTGCACACGCTGAACCTGTTTGAAGGAACAGAAGACGAGCAGGGCCGCGCGCGCCTCGTCGCTGCGATGGACGCGCTCAACAACAAGTACGGCCTGAGCACGCTGGCGCCGGCCACCATGTTGACCGCCTTCAAAGCCGCACCCACGCGCATCGCCTTCCACACCATTCCGGATAGGTTCTAAAATCCTCCGCGTTTTTACCACGGCGCCCTTCCAAGAAGATCCCCATGTCGATCCTGACGTCGCTGAGACGCGATACGACCCCGGGCAGGGAACGAACCGGCCGGACGTTGGCGTTGAGGTCGAGACAATGCGTTTATGCATGCTTTTTCGGGTATCGCATACCGGCCGGGATAGTGGCTTTCACCCTTTTTGAGAACCTGCAAGCGCATAAGAGAGACCCAGGATTTGCTCCCTGGGCCTGAGAAACACATTGTTTGCTTAACCTGGATTCGTTAGCCGCGCTGAACGGCCTTGCGCCGCACCATGCCGGCCAGTCCTGCCAGGCCGCTGCCCAGGAGCAGGAAAGAGCCGGGCTCGGGAGTGGGGGTAGAGCTAACCGGTGCCTCTTCTTGATAGGAGAGGTTGTCCGTCTCGAAGGTGAAGGAGCCGGCGTTAAGAAGTTCAATTGAAGTGATTTCTTCACCGGCGCCGGCGAAGAAATCCGCATAGCCGCTACCACCGTTGGGAGCGATGGGAGATGTGAGGCCAACATAAGATCCAAGCAGTGTGGAGCCATCGTAGAGATAGACCCAGTTAGAGTTATCCGCTGATCCCCAGAAGAAGCCGACGTAGTCGACAGCCTGCGCAAAAGTGAACGTAATATCCTGGCCGGGGGTGAGACTGAGCCAGTTAGTTTCGCCGAATGGGGAAGTCCCTTGATTGAATCCGTAACTGGTAGTTGTCGAAGCGGTGACATCACCGCCGGGGTCGGAAATCGTACTGCTGGGATACGTGACGGTGCCGGAGAGGGGGGACACTTGACTCGTGTAAACGCCGCCGGTAGTCCAGTTCACAGTGATACCGCTAGCGTGCGCGGAGACCGCTGCGCACGCCAGGAGAGCGAAAACGATTGTACCCATTCTTATCTTCATATCGTGACCCTTTTCCTTCCCTTTCCTGTTTGCAGCGCAGTGTGCTCGCGCCGGATTGATGAATACAGACCCACAATGCCTGGACACACTGTAGCCCGCATGTACTGCAGCGTCTTGTCCCCCGCTTGACTGAGGGAACAGACGGGCAGTGAAGGAAAACCGCACAGGGGGAAATGGCGCCCAACAACGCTTCGTCTGGTCTTTGCAATTCTGCTTCCAAATGAATGCGTTGCCGCCGGTTGGAGCAGATGCGATAATGAGCCCATCCCAGGGCCAGAAGCAAGTGACAGATCGGGACTGATGGGGACAGTTCGTGACACCCACCCTGGAATTGAGGCCAGTTCATGCCGTCGCCCTCGACATACCGGCCAAATGCAGAAAATGCCGGCTTGGGCACGCGTCTGGACTCCTGGAAGGAAATTGCGGCTTATCTTGGCAAGGTGGAAAGAACCGTCAAGCGCTGGGATGTGGATCGTGGTCTGCCCATCCATCGCGTACCGGGCGGAGGGCGTGCGTCGGTTTACGCCTACACGCATGAGTTGGATGAATGGGTGAAGTCGACCAAGACCCAGGAATCGGAAGCTGCCCTGGTTGCAACCCGCGTAGATGCCGCGCCGGGAGAGCCTTCCGGCACGGCCTTCGGCGCGCCAGACGGATCTGCGATGGCAAACTCCCGCGTCCCGCAAGCATCCGCCCCGCGATCGGTCCTGAGACGAACCTGGTTGCTGGCGTCTTGTGGACTGCTGCTTGCCGGCGTCGTCGGCGCAGCCGTCTATTCCGCGGGTATTCGGGCAACCGGCCAGCGATTATCCCAGGCACTCCAGGGCCTGTTCGCCAATATCCATGCGGAGTCGGAACCAGGGACTTCGATCGCCGTTTCCGATTCTGAAAAGAGTCAGGCGCGCGACCTTTACCTGAAAGGCCGCTACGAGTGGAACCAGAGGACTCCAGATAGCTTGAATCGCGCCTTGGGTTACTTCACGCAGGCGATCTTGCATGATCCGGGCTATGCCCAGGCCTATGTGGGCATGGCGGACACTTACGACCTGCTTCGGGAGTACTCCACCATGCCGGACAGCGAGGCCTACGCGCGCGCGCTTGCCGCGGCAAGTAAGGCCGTCGAACTGGACGATTCGCTTGCCGAAGCGCATCGCGCCCTGGCCTTTGCCGAATGGTGGGAAAATGGGATTTTGTAGACGGCGAAAAGGAGTTTCGTCGCGCCATCGAGTTGAATCCAAAAGACCCGATAGCCCGCAAATGGTATGCCAATGTGCTTGCGGTACAAGGGCGATTTCCCGAAGGCCTGGAGGAGAACGACAAGGCTCAGGAACTCGATCCTACTTCGCATTCGATCCTTGCCGACAGAGGCTTGATGCTGTTCAATGCGGGGAGAAAGGAGGAGGCAATCGCACTTCTCAAGGAAGTGGAGCGCTCCGCCCCGGAGTTTCTCTCGCCCCACTACTACCTCATGTTCATCAGCCTGGAGCTTAGGGACTATCCGTCCTACCTGGAGGAAGGTAAGAAGACAGCGGAGGCTGAGAATGATTCCGTGCTGAAGGACATCATCGCATCGGCACGGGCGGGATATGAGCGGGATGGTGAGCGCGGACTGTTGAACGATCTGTACGCTAGGCAAAAGGAGTATTACCAGGCGGGTAAACTATGGGGAACCGCTCTGGCGAAAACCTGCATCCTGATGGGAAAGAAGCAGGAAGCATTGCAACTGCTGGAAGAGGCCTATAACCGCCATGAATCGAATGTCCTCTCGTGCTTGTCGCAACCGGACCTGCGCACGCT
>Ga0182013_10003386_pt1 | contig 19976 bp, 15 predicted proteins | sample 612S2MmetaG_FD_120487 | JGI IMG/M metagenome (GOLD analysis project Ga0182013, IMG submission 120487) | Permafrost microbial communities from Stordalen Mire, Sweden - 612S2M metaG | ecosystem: Environmental > Terrestrial > Soil > Wetlands > Permafrost | place: Sweden: Stordalen | collected... | reverse complement strand
CCCACCCATCCCGAAAAATGCGGCCTCGCGGCCAACGGCGGCAAGCTGTCGCTTGAGCGCGTCAATGAGCAGCGCGCCATAGTGCTCGCCGCTGGCCTCGCCGGCCGAGACAAAGATCGTGGGTGACATGGGCCTTGCGCCGCCTTTCCGCGCAAGTCCATCATAGTGGGCCGGAAAAGCGGGGATGGTCCGCCTGTCGAAACAACGGGCCGGTCTGGCCGCGAGTATCCATCTTCGAGCGGTACAACCCGCGAAAAATGACGTGAATCAAAAGTCTTTGGAAATAAAGAAGTCGATCAAAAAATGGCTTTCCGAGGAAGGACATGAACGAACAACGCGAACCCGGTCGACAGAAAGCGGACGCCAGGCCTCAGCCGAAAGCATCTCCCGTCGGCGTAACCACGCCCGACCTTTTGGAACGCATTTCCACCGGCATTGAAGGCCTCGATGACATTTTGAATGGCGGCCTTCCCGGGGGCCATCTTTACCTGGTGGAAGGCGATCCCGGCACCGGTAAAACCACGCTGGCGTTGCAGTTTCTACTGCGGGGAATCCGCCTTGGCGAGCGAGTTATTTATGTCACGCTCTCTGAGTCCAAGGCCGAGCTCGAGCAGGTCGCGCGCTCCCATGGCTGGCCGACTGATTCGCTGGGCATCTACGAGATGGTGCCCCCCCAGGACGACCTGAGCGGCGAGGCGCAATACACCGTATTCCATCCCAGTGAGGTGGAGCTGGCCGACACAATCACCGCCATCCTCGAGCAGGTGGACATAAATAAGCCGCAGCGGGTCGTGTTTGACTCGCTCTCTGAGCTGCGCATGCTGGCTCGCGATCCATTACGGTACCGCCGTCAGATTCTCGCACTCAAGCGCCACTTCGCCGGCCGCGCCTGCACGGTGCTGCTGCTCGATGACCGTACCGCGGAAGGCAGCCACGATCTGCAACTGCAAAGCATTGCGCACGGCGTCATCATCATGCAAAGCCTTGAGCGCGACTTCGGCATCAAGCGGCGCCGCATGGAGGTGCGCAAGCTGCGCGGCTCCTCGTATCGCGAGGGCTTCCACGACTACACCATTCAGACGGGCGGCCTTTCCATCTACCCGCGGCTCATTGCTTCAGAACATAAGCCGGGCTTCGTGCGCAAGCCGGTGGCCAGCGGGGTGAGAGAACTTGATGATCTCTTCGGCGGCGGAATCGATACGGGCACCAGCACGCTGTTTATGGGCCCGGCCGGATGCGGCAAGTCAACTGTGGCATTGCGGTATGCGCTCTCCTCGGCCGAACGCGGCGAGAAAGCCGTCATTTTCACATTCGACGAGGCGTTCGCCACGTTGATTGAGCGGGCTAAGGGCCTCGGCATGCACACGGCCACCTACCTATCCAACGGCAAGCTTCAAATCGAGCAGGTGGACCCAGCCGAGTTGGCTCCTGGCGAGTTTGTCGCGCGCGTGCGCCGAATGGTTGAAGAAGAAAACCTCCGCGTGCTGGTCATCGACAGCATGAATGGCTTTCTCAACGCCATGCCGCACGAGCAGTTCCTCGCCATGCAATTGCATGAGTTGCTCAGCTATCTAAGCCAGCAAGGGGTGGCCACCATTCTCACGCTTGCGCAGCATGGATTCATTGGCTCGAATATGCCGACGCCCGTGGATGTGAGCTACCTTGCCGACTCGGTGCTGTTGTTCCGCTACTTCGAGTTTGGCGGCGAAATCCGCCAGGCGCTTTCCGTCGTCAAGAAGCGCAGCGGACCGCACGAGCATGCTATTCGCGAGCTAAAGCTCTATGCCGGCGGCGTGCTGGTGGGCCGGTCGCTTAAGGAATTCAGCGGCGTCCTCACGGGTGTGCCCAATTTCAACGGAAACCCGGCCAACGTGGAGATCGTCTCTGCTGACTGAAATCGCCACTAGCGACCTGCGCACGGTTATCTTTACCCCCACCGGCAAGGATGGGCGCCTCATCGCGGGCTTGCTTGAGCGCCAGAAGATGCCCTGTCACATTGCGGACAGCCTGGCCGAGCTGTGCGAGTATGTCCGCGTGGGCGTGGGCGCGGCCATGATCTCTGAGGAAGCATTCGGCGGCAACTCCCTTGCGCCGCTGCTCCACGAGCTGAACAACCAGCCCCCGTGGTCCGACTTTCCCGTCATCCTGCTTACCGTAAGCGGTCGCGTGACTGCAGAGAGTGAACGCCTGCGCAAACTGCGCCGCCCCTTGGGCAACCTGTTTCTGCTGGAACGGCCCATTCGCCCTGAAACGTTGCTTAGCACGCTTGAGATTGCGCTGCGTGGGCGGCAACGGCAATACCAAATTCGCGATCAGATTCAGCAGTACGCGCGCGCGCAAGAGGCGCTGCTGCGCTCAGAGAAGCTGGCCGTCACCGGTCGCCTGGCCGCCAGCATTGCGCACGAAATCAATAACCCGCTCGAGGCCATCACGAATCTAATCTTCCTGATGCAAGGCGATCTCTCCGAACAGCAGAGAAAAATGTTTCTTGAAGACGCCGAGCAGGAACTGGCGCGCGTTACCGAGATCACCAAGCAGACGTTGCGCTTCTATCGGGAACCGGCACAGCCATTGGCGACGGACATAGCGCCGGTTTTGGATTCGGTGATCAAGCTGAATGCGTCGCGCATGGCCACGACGGGCATCACCGTCGAACGCGAAGTGCTCTCCGAACCCGAAGAGGTCCGCGTGCTTTCTACCCCGGGAGAGTTACGCCAGGTACTGGCCAATCTGATCGGCAACGCCATCGACGCCATGCGCCGCGGTGGCCGATTGAGGATCCGCGTCTCTGACCATCAAGGATTCGAAGGCAGCGTGCGGCGCTGGGTTCGCGTGACCGTCGCCGATACCGGAACCGGAATTACTCCCGAGGTGCTGCCTTCTATTTTTGAACCCTTTGTAACCACGAAAGGCGAGACGGGCACCGGCCTGGGGCTCTGGGTGACTTCAGAAATTATCAAGAAGAACGGGTGGAAGATCCGCGTGCGCAGTTGCCGAACCCCGGGCCGAACAGGTACGGCGTTCGCCATTTTGATTCCGCGCGTCGATCCCGCTTGAATCCGCTTTCCGGAAGATACGAATCGAACTCGCCCTACGTCTTGCGACGAGCGCGGACGGCACCGGCTAACTCGCCGAGCAGCGCATATGTTTCTGGCCAGTCGATGCACGCGTCGGTGATGCTTTGCCCGTAGACGAGAGACTCCCGCGTCTGGCCGGAAATAAGCTTCTGCGCGCCTGCCACCAGGTTGCTCTCGATCATTGCGCCCATAATGCGGCGATCGCCGCCGGCGATTTGCGCTGCGACTTCGTGACAGACAAGGGATTGGCGGCGGTAGTCTTTGCTGCTATTGGCGTGAGAGCAGTCGATCATGATGCGCGCCTTCACGCCGGCTATCGCCATTTTGCGTGCAGTGTCTTCCACAGCTTCCGCGGCGTAGTTCACTGAACCGCGCCCTCCGCGCAGAATAATGTGGCAGTCCGGATTTCCCGTCGTAACGAAGATGGCTGACTGGCCGTGTTTGCTGTGGCCTAGAAAAGTGTGCGACTCAGCCGCCGAGAGAATCGCGTCAATGGCGACCTGCACGTCGCCCGAGGTCGCATTCTTGAAGCCGACCGCGCACGAGACGCCGGAAACCAACTGGCGATGAACCTGGCTCTCAGTGGTGCGCGCGCCGATGGCGCCCCAACTGACCAGCCCGGCAATGTACTGCGGCGAAATCATGTCCAGGAATTCAGTCCCGGTGGGAACGCCGTTTTCCGCAAGATCGATCAGCAGATGCCGCGCCAGCCGCAGTCCATCGTTGATTTTGTACGACTGGTCGAGATGTGGGTCGTTGATCAGGCCCTTCCATCCGGTCGTCGTCCGTGGTTTCTCAAAATAAACGCGCATCACAATGCGCAGATCCGCGGAAAATTCTCTGATAGCGGATTTCAAAAGCAACGCGTACTCGCGGGCGGCGCGCGTGTCGTGAATGGAACACGGGCCCACGAGAACCAGCAGACGCGAATCGCGTCCGGCGAGAATGGCGGAGACATCGCTACGCGCATTAAAAATGGTCGCCGTTGCGTTTTCGGTGATCGGAAGGTCTTCCTCCAGAAACACTGGCGGCAAGACGACTTTGGTCCACTGAATGCGAAGGTCTTCAATTTTTGGCGGCATGAAAGCATTTCCTGCGCGTTTCCCCTCATCTTCCAAGCTAGGAAGCGGCCAAAGCCAAGGATCGATACGCGTTTCCCTGATTCTACAAGGGTTTCGAGCCGCGAGGCGCATCTGTCATGTCCCCCTTCTCTTCTTTAGCGTGGGCAATCCGATCGAGAGAGTGGTCCGTTCTGGTTGCAGGAGTCGCCGATTTCGAGGTTGATTTTCCCCAAGCGGAAGCGTTCCGATTCCGGATTGTGAAGGTAAGGCTCGTCCATGTCCACAGCGCGCGCAGGAGGTCGGACTCTGCTGCCGCAAAGTCGTCAACGCACGACAAAAAGTAGTCAGGAGATAAATATGGAACAGAATTTGATGGAAAAGAATGCGGCAGACCGGCGTAATTTTCTGAAGGGTGCAGGTTTCACGGGTCTGGGTTTGGCGAGTGCAGCCATCATCGGCAGCAAGTTTGGAGCGGGCGCGACGCGAGTCGAAGCGGCTACCGCAATCGACGATGCAGACATTCTGAATTTCGCCTTGAACCTGGAGTATCTCGAAGCAGAATTCTATGCCATGTCGACATATGGGTCGACGCTCGTGCAATTGGGCGTGATCTCGAAGTCGGAAGAGAGCGGGCCAACAACCGGTGGCAGCAAGGTGCCGAATTTCTCAAGCTCTCCCATGGCGCTTCTGGCGACCGCATTGCGCGATGAGGAAATCGATCACGTGAAGTACCTCCGTTCTGCTCTGGGCTCCGACGCGGCAAAGAAGCCTGCGATCAACCTCAATGCGCTGGGCTACGGATATTCCAGCGTCGCAAGCTGGCTGAAGCTGGCGCGGCAGTTCGAAGATGTGGGCGTGAGCGCATATCTTGGAGCGGCTCCCCTGATCAGCAACAAGACCTACCTGGCGGCTGCCGGCGCAATTCTGAGCGTCGAGGCTTTCCATTCGGGCGCTATCCGCCTCGGATGCCTGATGGCAAATGTAACCAGCCCCGCGGTTGACTCGCAGGACATTCCTCCGACGTCATCGCATCCGTTCGATGTGAACAGCAATGCGCTGGCGATCCCCCGCACACCCTCCGAAGTGCTCAACATTGTGTATGCGGGCGGCACATCGTCGGGCGGCTTCTATCCCGACGGCATGAACGGTGTGATCACCAGCCGGTAAGAAGCTCCAGAGCGTGCGGAGAGTGAAGCGGTTCTTCTGCCGGGATGGAAAGGGCGCGTACCTGCGGCCACCAGCCCGGCGAGTAACCGCTTTTCATTTTTTGTTCGCAACTCCAAATGCACTTGCAGACATGGCCTAAGGGGTATAGCGCTTTTCGCCCGCTTCGATCCGAATCAGCAAACGGTTGAATTCAGGCGGCAGCGGGCACGTCGCGTAGGGAGTGTAGGCGCAGGGGGGATTTTCAAGCCGATTGAAGTCGAGCGTCAGCTGTCCCGGCTGACCGAGACCGTGGTCCGGAAACTCTGTATGCAGAAAGCGCGCCGCCTGGTAAGTGGTGTCGTAGCGGGTCTGATCGCGCAGGATGAAGAAAAGGGTCTTGCCATGCGGGTCTTCGAGAACCGGCTCAAGGCGAAGAGTTTTCCCATAGAGCGTGAACTCGGCCACGCCGGGTGAGGGCAGATCGAGCGTGTTGCCGAGCACCGTGGGAATCTTCTCGATGCGCGCCGGCGTGTAGGGAATCCAGCGCGCCTCGACGCGAAACGCCGGGTCGGGCGCATACCAGTTGAGCCCGTGAAAGGCCGTGCGCGTGGGCGCCCCGGCATCCTTAATGCGCAGCACAAAACGGCCCGCCCGATTGAGAACAATCAATGAGAGACCATGCCATGTCAGAACCGATGGTGTCAGGTCGTCGATCTTCAGCGGGCCTTCGTGCGGCGCTTGTCCATCCAGTTGAAGGTCGGCCGGAAAACCGCTCGCGGGCGCCGCGAACTGCACCCCATCGCCACTGACCGAAAACACCCCGACATGATCGGGCGCATGCGCGGCAATGCGAATCTGGTTGTCCGTCGCGGCGCCCACCGTATTGACGCCGGGTTTGAGCCACTCGAGTCCCACCAGGGTAAGCCATCCGTCCGGAGCATCGATCTCCTTTTCGCGCTGTGCGCGCCAGGCGCTCACATCTTTGAGCCAGCCCTGCTGGTCGAGCCCAACCGCCGCGCCAGGCGCGGAGGTGCTCTGCGCCTTCACAATGCCGGTACCCCATAGACAGAAGGCTGTCAGTAGGAACGCAACGATCGGTGTTCTGCTCGAATTTTGCCTGGATTCTCCGAATCGTGCGGTCATTGCTATCAACTCCTTAAGAAATCTGAATACGAACTTTTCCTAACCGCGGTCTTCGCTCGCGGTCAAATCTTTACCTGGGGTTCGCATGGTTCAAACCAGTGTTGCGTACCGGGACGATCGCCTGGTGCGGCGGTTTGACGACTTTCGGTTCATCCGCGCCGTCATGCAGGCGCAAGCGCATTTTCTATTATGAACCGGCGCATTGGGATAGACTGCGAGCGGGAATTTGATCGGCAATTTGAGGAAGTCCATGCGCATGAAGATGCAGTGTCTGGCGGGTCTTGTTGCATTTCTATCGTTGTCGTCCGCGGCGCTCGCGCAGGTGGGAGGCCCCGCGGACGACCCGGCTGCGCAACAAGCCTCTCAAGCTTCCCCAACTCCTCAACCTCCCGAATCGCCGAAAGATCCCGGTCTCGTTACGCGGCCATCCCCCACGCCGCGGCCTTCGAGCGTTTTCACGCCGGAAGGAAAAATTCATTTAGACGTTATGGTGGCAGACACAGCCGGCAAGGCCCTGTCCGGTCTCGGTCCGCAGGATTTCACCTTGCTTGACGACGGCCGCCCTCGCAAGATTCTCTCTTTTCGGTCATTCGATGGAGTGAATGTCAATGCCAACCCCCCGGTCCGCGTGTTTCTCGTATTCGATACGGTGAACCTGCCGTTTCAGCAAGTCTCTTTCGCGCGCCAGGAGTTGGAGAAATTTCTCCACGAGAATGGCGGCCGCCTGGCCCAGCCCGTTTCGCTCATTCTGATGACGGACGCGGGAATTCGCGTCCAACCACGGCCCTCCACCGATGGCAATGCGCTTGCCACCGTGTTGGATCAGATCAAGGGCGGTCTCCACAGTGTCTACACGGCCATGGGCGCCGACGGCGATTTGCAGCGCTTCCAACTGTCGCTGCACCAGATGGAATTGATCGCCGACAACTCAGCTCATGTGCCGGGGAGAAAGCTGCTGATCTGGATTGGACCGGGATGGCCGATGATGAACAGTCATCAGTTCACCTTTTCTGACAAGGATCAGTCACACTATTTCGAGAACATCGTCCAGCTTTCTACCGCGCTGCGCGAAGCGCGCATGGTGGTTTACAGTGTGACGCCTGTCAATGTTGAAACCGATCAGACGCGGACCTTGATGTACAGAGATTTCTTGAAAGGCGTACCCTCTCCGCGCAAAGCAGACACTGGAAACCTGGCCCTGAAGGTATTGGCCATCCAAAGCGGCGGCCGCATTCTAGGACCTGACAATCACCTTGCCGAACAGATTGACAATTGCATCGCCGACGCCAACGCGTTCTACACAATCTCATTCAATCCCTCGCCCGCGGAACACGCGGACGAGTATCACGATCTGAAGGTAGTGGTCGATACTCCGGGCGCAAGTGTGCGCACGAATAGCGGGTACTACAATCAGCCCAAGTCGCCGAATGGCGATTCGCGCTGAGAGTGCAATGGACGAAGGGCTTTTACGTTGGGGCGCCAATTGCTGAGATCGGCGAAGGCGCGTGGCCACAAGCTTTCCGAAGGGAGGCGCACTGCATGATAAAGCCGATGCGACTTGGATGCGTGTTTTATCTTTCGTTCGCTGTATGGGCGTATGCGCAACAACCGGCGCCTCCTGCTCCCGACCAGCCTTCGGCAACAAGCAGCTCCGCGGAAGGGCGCGTTCATCTCAATATTGCCGTGACTGACAAATCGGGGCGGCTTGTTTCCGGGCTTGAACTTCAGGACTTTCTGTTGAAAGACAACAACGTTCCGCAAAAAATCGTCTCGTTTCGCGCCGTGGATTCGCCAACCGCCGACCCCAGTGCGCAAGTGATTCTGCTGCTCGATGCGGTGAATCTCGATGCACCCGCGGCGAAGCGGACGCGCGATGAAATGGCAAAGTTCCTAAGGAAGAATGGTGGTCATCTGGCCCACCCGGTATCCGTATTCCTGCTTACCGATGAGGGCGCGAAAGTGCTGTTGCAGGCTTCTGTCGATGGCAATGCGCTGGCGGCGCAACTGGAGCAGACTGAGTCGGGCTTTCGCGCGTTGGGCCGTGGCGCAGGCCAATACGGAGAGATCGAGCGCTTCGAGTCTTCAGTCAAATGGATGGCGAAAATTGCGAACGCCGAGAGTAAGCGGCCGGGCAGGAAACTCCTGCTCTGGACAGGCCCCGGATGGCCACTGCTCGATCGGCCGGATATGAATCCGAGCGACAAGGGCCAGCAACAAATGTTCAACGAAATTGTGAACCTGTCGACCACGCTTCGTGAGGCGCAGATCACGGTCTACAGCGTGGCCGTGGGCGAGCCCGAACCGGGAACGTACCTTTACGAGGGCTTCCTGAAACCGGTGAAGACAGTTGGCAAAGCCAATCCTTCTGAACTTGGGTTGAAGGTTCTTGCCGTGCAGACCGGGGGACGCGTCATGTCTCCCAATAATGATCTGGCGGGCCAGATCAGCCGGTGCGTGCAGGATATTGACTCGTACTACGCCATTACGTTCGATCCGCCGCGGGCCGATGGCGCGAACCAGTATCACGACCTGAAAGTCGAAATAGGAAAGCCGGGACTCACGGCACGCACCAACACGGGCTACTACAATCAGCCCTGATAACGGGGTTGGAAACGGTTATAACTGAGGTTCGCGGGGGCGGACTCATGGTCACGATGCGGCACTTTGGGTTTTCGCTCACTCTGTGTTTGCCGGTTCTTCTCGGTTGGCCTTGCGCATTGCTCCCACAGCAAGCCGTCGATCTCGCAACATCGATACCGGCCCCGAAGCAAATGCACGACGCCGCGCCGCAACCCGACGGCACAGATGGCCTGATTCGTCTCGATGTCGCGGTGCGGGACGCGTCCGGTCAGCCCGTAACCGATCTTGGCGCGAACGACTTTACTATCCTCGATGACGATCAGCCGCAGCAGCTCGTATCGTTCCATGCCGCCAACGCCGACCCCAATGCGCCGCACAACGTGGAAGTCGTCTTCGTTCTCGATGAAATCAATCTCGCATCCGAAGAGTCAAAGCAGGCCGAACATGCGGTCGCAGAGTATCTGCAAAGCAGCATGGGCGATCTGCCGCACCCGGCGTTGGTGTACGTGTTGTCCTCGAAGGGTCTGTCCGTAACGTCAGGACCATCGCGCGATGGCAATGCAATCGCTTCGGAACTCGCCATCAGAAAGGTCATGCGACTGATCTGGACGGCAGATGGGCTCTACCAGTTAAACCGTTTCCAGGGAATCGCGATCCGAAATTCGCGAAACAATTTCTCGCTCAACGCCCTCGGATCCATTGTCATCGAAGAGAGAAGCAGACCGGGCCGCAAGCTGGTGTTCTGGATGGGGAATGGATGGCCCACCGGCGAAGGCTGCGAAGATTCGTTCGACTACATCACAGAGTTTTCAACGCGCATCCGTGAAGCGCGCGTTGTGCTTTCGGGCATATCGGCGTGGCCCAATCCGGCGGATCGCGTCTTCGATTACAAGGAGTCGCACAAGGGCGTTGCGACCGAAAGGCAGAAAAACTCGTGGGCCCTGTCGCTTCAGGTACTCGCTCCGCAGAGCGGCGGAGAAGTGCTCACCGGCAGGAAAGACCTGGAGCGCGCCCTGGAAGAGGCGATCGATAAAGAAAGCGCGTACTACACGCTGTCCTTCGACCCCCCGCGAGCGCGCACTGCCGACGAATACCAACCGCTGCGCGTGCTGCTGAAGGACGCATCCCTCACCGTGAAGACGAGCGCCGCTTATTACAACCAGCCCATCTTCTATGACGACCCACCCGTGCCTGCGGCTCGCGTTTCTGTTGCGGAACTCGACGCACTGTTGCAAACATTCCATGGCCTCTCCGACGGCGACGCAGCGAAACGCCTTGAATCGCTCGAACTCACCGAGCGCATGAGCGCGAAGCAGCTTGACGATTGGAAGGAGCGCTTGCACGGTTCGAAAACCAATGCCGCACTGGTGGCGGTGGCCGATGCTTCGTCGTTTCTTGATCCTCCGGAAGTGAAAGCGCCAATGCCCGCGCCGAGTATCGAGGAACAACGCAGGATGCTGGCGAAGACTGTCGTGTATGTGTCCAAAGCAATGGTGCGCCTGCCGAATTTTTACGCGGTCAGGACAATCCACCAGTACCGGCAACCCCAGCAAAAGGAGTCAGAAAGTTGGAAGGTTCCTCCGGTCGATCAACTGCTGCAGCCCAAGGGTACTTTGAGCGCGACCATGTTTTATCGCAACGGTGCCGAAGTGGCGGACGCCAGCGGAATGGGCCGCAAGAATGTCTCGGCGCAGGAAGAGATGAATGCCATGCAAGGGCATTGGTCCGGGTTGGTCACCAGGGAGACATCGCGATCCCAGGGCATGGACACGCGAGGGACGTTCGGTCCAATTCTCAGCACGGTCATCGTAGATGCGGCGCAAAGCCGGCTGGAATGGCGAGGCTGGGAGCAGCATGCGAGCGGAATGCGCGCGGCCTTCAAATACGCCGTGCCGCAAGCTAGATCGCACTACGAAGTAACGTACTGCTGCCTGGCAGAGGGCACCGGGATCACCGTGTTTCGCAAACTCTCTGCCTATCACGGCGAGATTCAAATCGATCCTGAAACCGGAGCCATTGTCCGCCTCACGGTGCAGGCGGATATTGGACCGCGGCAGCCCATCGTTCGCAGTGACATTCTCGTCGACTACGCACCGCAGACGCTCGGCAACGTAGAGTACATGTGCCCCTCGCGCAGCGTGACGATCTGGCGCGGCCGGCGCAGTGAGATGGTGCACGAGTGGAACCAAAGCTTCAGAGCCTACGGCCCATTTGTGACGATGATGGACGACGTGTCCTTTGACCGCTATCACCTCTTCCGCGGCGAGGCACGCATCCTCACCGGCGACGAGGCGCTTCCTTTTTAATGATTCTGCGCGAGTTACCCATAACATCCTGTTCTGACTTGTTCTGACCGAAGTAAAGAGTTACTTTCGGGCTGAAAGTAACTTAGCGCAATGCTGGATACAGGTTTCATTATTCATCGCTTTGAAGCATAGGAAGAGATGCCGGCTAAGCATGAATGTCAATTCGCTTCCGTTCCCGCTTGCGCGCGCCATTCTTCGAAGCGTATCCTCATGACCGATTACTCCCCCGTAATCGGTCTCCCCCGAAAGACAATGTCAGAATGGAGAATCCGCGATGTCACGTTCAATTTGCCTTGCAGTTTGTTTGGTTGCCCTTGCGAGCACTGAAGGAGCACGGGCTCTCTCTCCCACCGATCCAACCGAGGCGAATGCTGCCGCAACCGCCTCCGCATCTGTCGCGCGAATCTACGTCAACAGCGGCAGCAAGATTGTCGCTTACTCCGCAGCCTCAAACGGGAAACTCACTGCGGTGCCGGGATCGCCTTTCAACCTGAGCACGTCGGTTATGGCGGCAAACGGAAATTATCTCTTTGGCTTCGAGCCCAACAGCGTGATCATCGACTCGCTTTCAATGGCGTCCAGCGGCGCATTGAAGAAGGCGACAACCACAAACCCCCAGGCGTTTACCGGTTGCCCCATCATTACAACCGGGCAGGGTATGAGAGTCGACCACTCCGGCGAGTATTTGTATAACGGGACAAATAGTACCGGGCCCGGTGCGGATGGCTGGTGCACGTTGACGTTCCAGACTTTCAAAGTTCAGAGCAACGGCGAGCTCACCTTCCTGAGCGCAGATGGCGATATCGGATACGGCGGCACGTCCCTTTTACTCGGCACGAATGCGCAGCTCGGCATTCTTGGAAACAACAAGTTCGCCTACTACCCCTACTGCAACGATATCGAAGGCAGTGGCCCAAACCCCGGTGTCTATGCGTTCGAGCGTTTAAGCAATGGAGAACTTGCCGATACGCCCGATGAGGGAGATTTCAACGCGGCATTGCCTGAGGCGCCGAACGATAACTACAACCCGGACGGTGGAGATTCGGGGTATTACTGCCCGATCGCCATTGCCACAGATCCTACCGATCACTACGCCATGACGATGTATGCGCAGGACTACGTGAGAGATGGCGACACCGTCCAGGCCTATGGGCCGGTCGTGATCGGCAGCTTTACGGCCAACTCCAAAGGAGACCTGACCACAACCAGCACGTCAAAGAATATGCCCACGTTGCCTGTGAGTTCCAACTGGGATAACAAATGTCTTGCCTGCGCCGCACTGCGAATGTCTCCGTCTGGCAAGGTGCTCGCTGCCGGTGGCTCCGCAGGCTTGTTCCTGTTTCACTTCAATGGCGCCAGTCCGGTGACAAAATACAAGGCGCTGCTGGCCGGCGAAGATATCAGCTCCATCCTTTGGGATGACTCAAATCACATGTATGTGCTGGGTAGCGACGCAAAGGGCGGCAAGCTTTGGGTCTACACGGTCACCACAACCAGCGTCACTGAAGCATCCGGCTCTCCCTACACCATCGCCAGTCCCGGAAACATGTACGTTCACTCTCTGGAATAAATCCGGTGGCGGGGAACGCAAGCCTTGAAGCCGACACCCGTTTCAAAGCGGATTGAGCGCTCCTCGCCGACATAAACAGCGGAGTGCCGCTGCGATCCCATGAGGATCCGATCAGACTGCTCAGGTTTGGGGATTGGCAGTGGAGATCCCGACCGTGCCTCCGCGTGCACCCTCGGATGCGCTAACCCCAGCCTCTGCTTGACATGCGCGGAGGCTCGTCTCTACGATTAAACAGGGGAAATCCGTAGTTTTTGCGGCCTCATCGCGACGTGTACGGCGATTTTGTCGATTAACTCGTTTAGCCTGATCCGGAAGCTTTCGGCCTTTGGGGCAGGCCGAGGAAAAAGGGAATCATGGCGGAGATGCGAGTCAGCCCGCGCGAGCGCCTGGTGCTGACGGCCATCATCGAGCTCTACATCGCAACGGGCGAACCTGTTGCCTCGCAGGCGGTTGCCGCCTCGTTCGCCGACCGCGAGGGTCTCAGCTCCGCCACGGTGCGCAATGTCATGGCAACCCTCGGTGAGGCCGGCTTGCTCGACCAGCCGCATACGTCGGCCGGCCGCGTGCCCACCGCGGCAGCCTTTCGCTACTACGTTGAACAAATCACCCAGCCGGGACGCCTCGCAGCGGGAAACCAGTCCGCCCATGCCATGGGGCAGGGAGCCTCGTCGCTGGGCCCAGGGCAACTCAGCGATGTGCGCCGCGAGCAGATTGAGGAAAGCTTCACAGGCGTCGCCAGTTCCAACGAATACCTTGAGCGCACCTCCCACGTCCTTGCGCTCATCTCCAGCGGCTTGGGTGTGGCAATCGCCAGTTCCGCAAGCGGCCAGATTCTCGAACACATTCACTTTTCAAGGCTGGCCACCGGGCGCGTGCTTGCGGTGCTCGTCACCCAGAACGGCTCCGTTCAGGATCGCGTGCTCATTCTCGACAAGGAATTGACGCATCTGGAGTTGGAAACCGCGGCGCGCTATCTGAATGAGAACTTCCGCGGCTGGCCCATTGAGCGCATTCGAGCCGAAGTGGCGCGGCGCATCGATGTCGAGCGCGAAGCCTATCAGCAGATGCTTGCCTCCATCGAGGAGCTTTGCCGCAAGGGAGCGCTCGCGGCAAGCGAGGTGTCGCCGAATATCTTTGTGGATGGCATGGCCAATCTCATCACCGCTGAATTAGACCGCGAACGGCTGCGCCAACTGCTGCTCGCCCTTGAAACCAAGCAGCGCCTGGTGGAATTGCTGAATGCCTATGTCGACGGGCGCCAGCAGGAGGTTCGGGTGGTCGTCGGGCTCGATGAAGCCTCCCCCGCTATGCAGGACCTGGTCCTCATTGGTGCGCCTGCGCGCCTGGGCGGTGCGACCCTGGGAACGGTGGCCGTAATTGCCCCCACGCGGATTCAATATCAGGAGATGATCCAGGCTGTCCGGTACATCGCTCGCCTGTCCGAGCGGCTCCTCGAGGGTCCAATGGACTGGGACGTTCCGGTAGGCCGGGTATTGTAGTCTGCCTTTCCATGGCCGGATGAAGCTGCTTAAACCGGTAAAATGGATCAAGTAGCATCGCGACGAATCCAATCCAGAGGATGCCGGGGTCAGGTCGCGGCACCGCACAAGAGAAGGAAATCAGGAATACTTGATTTTTCGGAGAAATCGTAGAGTCATGCCAAAAGAACAACACGAATTGAGCGTGGTGGAGCAGCACGAGGAAGCGTCAGCGAAAGCAGCAGAAGATTTGCGCATTGAATCGGCTATCCCGGCGCCGGATGTGGCAACTTCGACCCAGGTGGAGATTGAGCAGTTGAAGGGCGAGCGCGACCAGCTTCTTGATCGCGTTGCCCGGCTGCAGGCTGAGTTTGAAAATGCACGCAAGCGCGCCGAGCGTGAAAAGGCCGACTACCGCGACTATGCAACCGGCAACGTGGTTGAACAGTTTTTACCCGTAGTCGACAACTTCGAGCTGGCTCTTAAGTCAACCAGTACGGCTGAGCAATTGCGCCATGGCGTGGAGCTGATCGTCAAGCAGATGGACGATGTTCTGCGCCAATTGCAGGTCAATCCCATCCCCACCGTAGGCGAAGCGTTCGATCCACGCTTCCACGAAGCGCTCGGTTCGGTGGAACGCGAAGACCTTCCCGATCAGCATGTGGCCGAGGAGATACGGCGCGGATATAAGCTGCGCGAGCGGCTTCTGCGGCCGGCATTGGTCCGCGTGGCCCATAACTCTAAACAGATAACCGAATAGTGCCGATTTACCAAGCAACAAACTCGAGACGGAGATGAGTTCTAAGACAAACGTGAGCAAAGCAGATTTTTACGAGGTTCTCGGAGTTTCACGGGATGCCAACGATCAGGAGCTGAAGAGCGCCTATCGCAAGCAGGCGCTCCGCTACCATCCCGACCGCAATCCGGGGGATCACGCCGCTGAAGAGAAGTTCAAGCTGGCCAGCGAGGCCTACCAGGTGTTGAGCGATGGCGACAAGCGCGCCGTATACGACCGTTACGGGCACGCAGGCCTAAGCGGCCAGGGCGGGGTCAATGGCGGAAGTCCGTTTGCTGGCGGCGTCGATATTGGCGATATCTTCGGCGATCTGTTTGGCGAAATGTTCAACGCCGGCGGAAGCCAGCAGCGCGGCTCGCGGCAACAGCGCGGCGACGATCTGCGCTTCGATTTGACCATAGACTTCGAGGGAGCTTTTTTCGGAACAGAGACTGAAGTCAAGATTCGCCGTCTTGAAACCTGCGTCACCTGTCACGGCAAGGGGACAGCATCCAGCCGCGGACCAAGCGTCTGCGGGCAATGCCAGGGGCGCGGCCAGTTGCGCTATCAACAGGGATTCTTTTCCGTGGCTCGGACGTGCAACGCATGCGGAGGCACCGGCCAGGTGATCGGCGATCCGTGTCAAACCTGCCGCGGACAAACGCGGGTAAGCAGCGAATTCAAACTCACCGTGAAGGTTCCCCCCGGCGTTGAAGAAGGAACCCGCATCCGCTACACCGGCGAAGGCGATGCCGGCCGGTCCGGCGGACCCCGCGGCGATTTGTACGTAGTGCTCTCCGTTCGTCCGCACGACTTTTTTGAACGCCGCGGCTACGACCTGCATTGCGTCATCCCCATCAGCTTTCCCCAGGCAGCGCTGGGGGCGGAATTTGAAGTGCCCGGAATCGACGGACCCATCAACGTCAAGATCCCTGAAGGCACCCAGGGCGGACGCGAAATCCGCGTGCGCGGCCGTGGCGTACCGTACCTCAACGACAAAGGCAATGGCGACCTCATCGTCAAGGTGCTTGTCCAGATTCCACGCAAGCTGTCGCGGGCGCAACGGGAACTCGTCAGCAAGCTTGGCGAATCTTTGAACGTCGACAACAAGCCCACGTCCCCAGGCCTGCTCGACAAAATGAAAGACCTGTTCAACTAAACGGGGCGGGCTTAACAGGCTGCGGAAAACCTCGGTCTGGCGGCAGGTCGGGGACTTATCCCCGACGTGGGGGCGGTTATCCGCTCACGTCATAGCGCAAGCAGCACGATCATCACCGCCAGGAGACCGATCACCAGGCTGATGGAGTCCGTCAGCGCGAAAGCCACCGGATCTTCATTCAGCTTTCCACGCGAAGCCAATAGCCAGACGCGATTCAGCCACAAGATCATCAGCGGCACAATCATCCACAAGAGCCGCGATTCGCGATAGAGCTTCACAACGTCGGTGCTACTTATATAGATGGCGAAGACCACAACTGCCGCGTAGGCGCTGGCAGTGCCGAACGCCCGCAGTTGATTCAGGTCCGCCAGAATGTAGCCGCGGCCATTCTGAGGCGAAGCATTACTGACTCGCAGGTTTTCCAGCTCGGCAAACCGCTTGACGATGGCCAGCGACAGAAACAGAAACATGCTGAAGCCCGCCAGCCAGTGCGAGATTGGCGTCTGCGTGGCGGCGCTGCCGGCAAGAAGCCGTAGGATGTAAAGCCCGGAAAGCACGAGCACATCGATCAATTCGAGCCGCTTGAGATACCACGTATAAGCAAGCGTTGTCCCCAGGTAGATAAGTAGCCAGTCGAAAAATGGCCAGGGCAAAGTGCGAGCCGTGAAAAAGCCGGCGAGAAGCAGCAAGGCCGCGAGAAAAATCCCGGTGATTGCCTGAAGATCGCCTGCGGCAAAGGGGCGCATGCGCTTCGACGGATGCCTGCGATCCGCTTCAATGTCGAGAAGGTCGTTGACGATGTAGGCGGCCGATGCCGTCACCGAAAAACAACCAAACGCCACCAGTGCCGTGAGCAGCTTTTGCGGGGTTACGGCATGCGACAGCAGAAGCGGCACAAAGACCAGAAGGTTCTTTGCCCATTGATGCACGCGAAGAGCGTTGAGCAGTGAGATCGCTACGGGGCGGCGCTCAACGAATGTCTGTGTCGGGTGAATCCCGCGAGCTCTCAGCCGCAGCCGCAATCCGATGCTGGGATTGGCCACCATCGGTTCCGTTGCATGCGCGAGCAGCGGAAGGTCGGGGGATGCGTTGCCGATGTAATCGAATGCGGCGGAGTGAAGCTGCGCGCGCAGGCTGTCGAGCTTGTTGCGGCCAGTCAAATTCGTGCTGCCATCGGACGCAAGCACGTCGTTGAAAATTCCCAGGTGGCCTCCCACGCGCGTAGCCAGCTGCATGTCCGCGCCCGTCGCAAGATAAAGCGGCCGGCCGCGCGCATGTTCGAGGTGCAGAAACCGCAACACGGTGTTGTTATACGGCAGATGCGCAATGTCCATTGAGACGGACCGTGCGATGAACGCCTTGAATCCGGCTTTGCCGCGCAGCAACGCTCCCGGCAGTTGGAAGATTCTGCCTGGTTGGGTGCGCATGAGTACGAGTAGGGAATCGACGAGGCTATCGGACTTGATCAGTGTTCCGTCGAGATCAACGCAGAGCGGGCGGAGCGAGTTGTCTGGTGCCTCCGGCGAAGAAACGGCGCTCGTGCTTGACTGGGGCAAAGATCACCTCATCGAGAAGCACTCCAAGTATACAGTTGGGTGAAATTGGGCTCGCTCGCGAAAGGTCAGACGCATCCCTGTGCGACTGTTTTCAATCTTAGGTGGGGAGGGGGAATGAAATGCAGGGAGGAGAGTCGAATGGTGGAGCTGAGCGGGATCGAACCGCTGGCCTCCTCGTTGCGAACGAGGCGCTCTCCCAGCTGAGCTACAGCCCCACGACTTCTCAAATTCTACCAGCAATTACCCAAAGTGCGAAGAAACCGCTGGTTGCCCAGGTTTGGATTTTCAGACCTGGGATACCACCAACCCCAACACGAAGCTCGGTAAGAAATCCGGATGGGAAAGCCGGGTGCTCATCTATTGCCGGGTGCCCCATCCATCGCGCCCTTTGCGATGGGTGGGAAAGCACGAACCCAAACACGAACCTCGGTAAGAAATCTGGGCGGGAATGCACGAGCCTCAAACGCCGCGTTGCCGCCTACTCTCCCAACCACCGCTTCGTATTCAGCAACTGCCGGTTATCGAGAGCCCACACCTTATTGGTCAACTCACCCGGGCCTTTGCCCTCGCGCAGCGACCGGTCGAACTCTGACGATACGGCCTGCATCTTGGCATCGAGATCGTCGATGAAGTTCAACACCAGCGCCTCCGGAATCATGGGAAGTTTGGGCGAGCCAAACTCCAGTTTGCCGTGGTGCGAAAGGATCATGTGCAGCACAAGTGTCTTCAGCTTCGGAGGGAAGTTGGGAAGGCTGTCCATTGTCCGCTCGGCCAAAGCAGCGCCGATCTGGATGTGCCCCAGCAGCATTCCTTCAACGGTGTACTCGAATCCAACTTCCCAGCTCAGCTCGCGTACTTTACCAATGTCGTGCAGAATCACGCCCGTCATCAGCAGGTCTCGATCAAGCAGCGGGTAGTGCGGCGCGACCCGGTCGGCCAGGGTACACAAACTAATCACGTGTTCCAGCAGTCCGCCCAGCCATGCGTGGTGCAGTTGTTTCGCAGCCGGCGCCTCGCGGTACGCAGCGGAAAGTGCGGGATCGTCCAGCAGGGTGGTGAGCAACAATTTCAGATAAGGGTTAGTCAGGCTCTCGGCAAAGCCCACCAGCTGACGCCACAGTTCAGCCACGTCGCAATGCGTGCAGGGCAACATGTCAGTCTTGTCTGCTTCATGAGGCGATGCGACACGGAGCTGGTCAATCTTCATCTGCAGGCGCTCATCGAAGCGCGAGGCGTTTCCGCGGGCTTTCACGATGTCCCCGCGATCGAAGTCCTTCGCAATGCGCGGGTCGGTTAGTTCCCAGATGCGCCCTTCCAACTGGCCGGTCTTATCTCCGAGAACGAGACTCAAATAAGGCTTGTTGTTCTTGGTGGTCCGCTGCTGCTTAGCCAGAACGAGGAAAAAACCGTCGAAGAGTTTGCCTTCTTCGAAGTTCGCCAGATCGGAGATATAAATGTCTTTCATCCTGCCCAGAAGCTTACCGCACCTGCCTGTTGTTACCCAAAAAGCAGAAGGCGGAAGCTATGTGCCTCCGCCTCGCTGGAAACATCGTTCTCCTGCTTATTACTGGGGCGCGGGGGCAGGCTGCGCCGGTGCTGGTGCCGGTGCCGGCTGCGCCGCCGGAGCGTCAGTCGTCGCCGGCGGATGGTTCGATTCCGGTGTCTCTGGCTTCTTGTTCTTGTCGCTCAGCCTCGTCTTGTCTCCCGTGGTCGCCGTGCCCTTCTTCTTTTTCGAAGTGTCCTCGCCGTTCAATCCAAGCGGAGCAGCCTGCTGCTGCCGGTCGGCAACCTCAGCGGCATCTGGAGGCGCCGGCGCATCGCTATCCAACTGGGGGCCCTTTGGCTTGTTCTTCTTCTGTTCCTTGGCGCGGGCACTGAAGCGCGTTTTCTCAGTAGATTTGGTAGCATCAAGCGGATTGGCAGGCTCCGCCGCAGCCGGCGTCTGGACAGCTCCCGCATCCTCGGTAGCTGTTGAGGCGGCACTCGGCAGCGTCTTGGTAGGCGCCTTGCCAAAGCGAATCTTTTCCTTTTTGCCGGGCTTCTGCACCGTCGCGTTGACGTCCTTCTTGGTGGCCGGCGCTGCTGCCGCAGGTTCTGTGGTCGATTCGGCCTGTGGCGATTTCTG
>Ga0182013_10003380_pt1 | contig 20010 bp, 21 predicted proteins | sample 612S2MmetaG_FD_120487 | JGI IMG/M metagenome (GOLD analysis project Ga0182013, IMG submission 120487) | Permafrost microbial communities from Stordalen Mire, Sweden - 612S2M metaG | ecosystem: Environmental > Terrestrial > Soil > Wetlands > Permafrost | place: Sweden: Stordalen | collected... | reverse complement strand
GGCGAGGCAGGCGGAGTGGGATCGACCGGCGGTTGATTGGATGATAAATTGGAAGGGATACCGGCCTCCTGATCTGCGTCAGTGACCGGATAAATATTAGCAACGGGATCGTTGTCTTGGAGTGCTTTCAAGTGATTGGCCACAATCAAAACTTTTTGCACATCCGGGTCCATGTTGGCTTGCGGTTGCGCGGTGGTATTGTTTTGCGTCGTCGTGCCGAACGGCAGGCTGGTTCCATTGTTCGCAGCATTATTGAAATTATTCCCGCCGCCTTGTCCTCCGGCAAAGCTTTGCCCGGTGGGAGTCGTTGCACCATTGAAGTTCGGTGGGGGAAATCCATTTCCGCCACCAAAGCCGCCCGCCGGCTGAAAGGCCGGGAGCGGGATGCCGGACACTGAATTGAAAATCGGGCCGTGCTGTGCGGCTGGACCGCCCTTGTCGCTGTCGGTCGTGTTCACCAGCGGGATTTCCTGCACCACGCCATGGTTGTTGAAGGTGATGGACCTGGCCTTTTCGTCAATCTTGACGACTTCAATGTCGTCTTCCCGCTGTCCCTGGGCGAGCATGTAGGATTGATCCCCCGGTTTGCCGGCGACGGTGGTTTTATACAGGGCTTCAGCCTGTCCCATGATGGACATGATGCCATTGGGCGTGATTTTCACCTCCGGTTCGGGGGGCGCCGCGTTCGGGTCAACAGGGGGGGGCGGCGGATTCAAGGCAAAAACATTGCGCACAACGATCGCCGCGTAGGGATTGTCTGTCAACGCGAGGTCGTCCGCGCGCAGGCTGGTGTTCAACGCCAGTCCGCCCGCGAGGCAAAGAGCAAATTTCCAAACGCGCTTCATGTTTACAAAATATACCGCGTGCCGACCCAAACTCAAACACCAACGGGGGACATTGGTTGCGGTCATCGGCGGCAGATTTTTTAAGCGCACAAAATTTCCGCGCCGCCGGTCGGTTGGCCAGCCCTCCCCAATGACCGACCAGCCTGATGCGTCGCAATGAAGCGATGGGGGCTTTTGTTTTCAAAAAAGACCGCTCTGGGTCTGGGTTTACCGGCTTGGTCTGGCTACATCACAATCCCAATTGTATTCGTCGTTATTTTGTGTCTTAACTGGCTTAAGAAACGAAAATAATTTCAAATTAAGATAATACCAGTTTTACCATGCTCACATCACCCAAACTCCCCGGATTCCTGTCGCCCGCGCCGGCGAACGGCAATCTGATTTTGTAACCACGAATGGACACGGATAAACACGGATTGTCACCTCTGCAAAAGTGGCATAGCGGCTTTCGGCAGAAAGCCGCATTCTTTAATTCCCAAGGTTTTGCGGCGCTCTGCCGGGACGCCGCTACGTTTGACGGATGTCTTTGCAGAGGTCTCAAATTATTTGACGGCGACCATTTTGATTTTTATTCGTGTGCATTGGCGTCCGTTCGTGTTTAAATAATCTTCTTTATGCTGACATCGCACGAACTTTTCGGATTCATGTCGCCCGCGCTGGCGAACGACATTTTGAATTTCACCCACGAATCGGACAAGACCACCTACAAGGCCACGGTCACCTCGGTGGCGGACTTGCGCAAGGTGCGCCCCGTGTTTCTGGAACGCCAGCCGCGCACGCAGCGCCATGCCATGATGGCGGCATCGCTCTCGCGCCCCGCGCTGGAGACCGCCGCGGGCGGTTTGCTCCGCGCCTGGCTGGTGAAGCAGCAGCGCCCCATGCTCGTGGAGTTCCTCAACGCGCTGGAAATCAAGAACGAGGAGGGCGTGGTGGAGGACCTGCCCAAGGAGGTGGACGACGCGAAGTTGAAGTCCGCCATTGATGTGCTGCTGGCCAAGCACCCGCCGGAAACCGTGGCCGTCTATCTGAACTGTTTCAACGACATGAACATGGCGGGCTGGGCGAACTTGAAGACGATGCTGGAATCGGATCCCCGCCTGCAACTGGGCGCGCACGCGTGAGGAAGCTGGTGTAGCCGCGTTTGTAAAAACGCGGTCGGCGATTTGCAGTTTGCAGATGATACAAGTCCGCATTTTCACAAATGCGGCTACGCTGCAATTGTCCGCGTTTTCACAAACGCGGCTACAGGCGGCAATACTTGGCTTGACCTTTTTCTTCCGCATGGCAGACTGTCCGGCTCGGTTTAATAATTTATGCAGCACATTAGAAATATCGCCATCATCGCGCACGTCGACCACGGCAAGACGACGCTCGTGGATTGTCTCCTGAAACAATCCGGCACGTTCCGCGCCAACCAGCACGAATCGAAGGAGGAGCGCCTGATGGATTCCATGGATTTGGAAAAGGAAAAGGGCATCACCATCCGCGCCAAGAACGCCGCGTTCAAATACAAGGATTACCACATCAACATCGTGGACACCCCGGGACACGCCGATTTCGGCGGCGAGGTGGAGCGCATCATGAACATGATTGATGGCGTGCTGCTGGTGGTGGATTCCGCCGAAGGCCCGCAGGCGCAGACGCGCTTCGTGCTGCGCAAAGCTTTGGAAGCAGGCGCCAAGCCCATCGTCGTCATCAACAAGATTGACCGCGAGAACGCGAACCCGAAAAAGGTGCTCGACCAGGTGTTCGAATTGTTCATGTCGCTCAACGCCACGGACGAGCAGTTGGATTTTCCGTTTATTTACGCCTCGGCCAAGCAGGGCTACGCCAAGACCGATCTTGCCCACGTCACCGGCACCATGGAGCCGTTGTTCGAGGCCATCACCAAGCACATCCCGCCGCCCCGTGCGAAGGCCGGCGACGGTTTTCAATTGCTCGTGGCGAACCTGGATTACTCTGATTACCTCGGACGTATCGCTTTCGGCAAGATTTACGAAGGCAAGGTCAAGCTCGGCGACCCCGCCATCTGCCGCCACGGCCACGGGAAGATTTCCAAGGGCAAAATCACGGCGATTTTCCATTTCGAGGGAATGAAACGAATCGAAGTTCCCGAGGCGCACGCAGGCGACATCGTCGGCCTCACGGGTTTCGAGGACGTATTCATCGGCGAGACCATTTGCGATTCCGAGGCGCGCACCATGCTGCCGTATATCCCGATTGACCCGCCGACCATCCAGATGGAATTCGCCGTCAACGACAGTCCGCTTGCCGGACAGGACGGCAAGCTCGTCACCGCGCGCCACATCTGGGACCGGCTCGTGAAGGAAATCCGCACCAACGTCGCGCTTCGCATCGCCCAGACCAGCGACCCGAAGATTTTCGCCGTCAGCGGCCGTGGCGAAATGCAGATTGCCATCCTCGTCGAGCAAATGCGGCGCGAAGGCTATGAAGTTTTGGTCTCCCGCCCCGAAGTTCTCTGGAAAAAGGACGCCAAGACCGGCCTCCCACTGGAGCCGATAGAAAAATTGTTCGTGGAAGTCCCGAGCGAGAACCTCGGCACCATCATGGAGAACCTTTCCGGCCGCAAGGCGCAGATCACGAACATGAACCACGTCGGCAACCAGGTCTCCGTCGAGGCGCTCGTGCCGATGCGCGGCCTCATCGGCTTTGAGACCGACCTTGTCAACTCCACCAAGGGCATGGGAGTGATGAGCCATTTGTTCCACGAATACGGCGAAGACCGTGGCGAAATCGCCGCGCGCAAGAACGGCTCGCTTGTCAGCATGGATTCCGGCGAGGCCACCAGCTACGCGCTGAACATGGTGCAGGAGCGCGGTCGCCTCATGATCGAGCCCGGCGACAACGTCTATGTCGGCATGATTGTCGGCGAGAATGCGCGCGAGAACGACATCCCCGTCAATCCCGTCAAGGAAAAGCGCCTCACCAACATGCGTTCGCAGGGCGACGGCAAGGGCATCATGCTCAACTCGCCGCTGAAATTGAGCCTAGAACGAGCGCTGGAGTATATTGACGTGGACGAATACGTGGAGGCGACGCCAAAAAATCTGCGGCTGCGGAAAAAAATCCTCGATGAGAACCAACGCAAACGTTCCGAGAAATCCCGCGTCATCAAGTTTATCGCCGAATAATCCGGCAACCCAATTCACTGCCGCCCGGAGGGTTTCGACCTTCCGGGCGGTTTGGTTTTGGTTAACCCAGGCTCAATTGAACCATGACCGGTAAAAGCTGCGGAGGGCCGCCCACCCGCTGGGAGAACCGCTGCAGCACATGGTCTGCAAAGGCGATGCGCTTGCCGGACAACCGGATCTCGGGGAAGAACCCGTCCGGCCCGTAAAACCGAAACCGGTGGACGCGCCCCAGCGGCGTTCTCTCCGTGAGCTGCTGGACGATGGTCATGGGACTGCCCGTCCTACCACGGTGGTCAAGGCGGGTGCGGATAAGTTTTGACAGGAATCCAACCGTCAGCTTTCATCAATTCATGACAGGAAGGACGAAGGGGTAAAAGTCAGGTCTCGTGCCTGTGTAAACACTTCGCCCTAATATCAATTTGACCTCGTGAAATTTGGTCGTCATCAAGAACGAAAAGGAATATGGCTGGATGCATTTCCGGGCCGGTGCGATACCAAGTAATTTTAACATGCGCCATCTCAATGGAAATGAGTTGGGTGTTCTGGTTATAGCGTCGGTGTTCATCGTTTGTGGGGCGTTCATGTTGATTGATCCGACGGAGTTGAATGTTGTTCATCGGGCATACAAAAGAACGGGCTCTACCATTGAACATGTCTCGAAGGAAGATTCGCAAATTTACGGAGCGGTCGCAATTATCCTGGGGTCTGGCCTAGTCTGGATTGTGTTCTACGGTCGGCGGAAATGAGGCGGCTCAACTATTGCGGTTTGCCGCAGTTGAAACCGAGGGCTGTTTTCATCCTTGCCGTGGGTGCTGAAAAGGAATGAGTCGGAATCGTTGGGCAGTTCGTCCGTGCGGAGGGCAGGGGGTCAGGACTTCATCGCGGGCTTGCCGGAGTATTCCATGCCGACGAGGCAGACGTCGTCTTCGAATTCGTGGCTGGTGGAAAAGCTGCGGACGGCTTCGAGCAGGTCGTCGAACATTTGTCCGGTGGGCTTGCCCACCTGTGCCTGCACGTCCACTAGGAGCCGTTGCTGGGTGTAGAGTTCCTCGTTTTCGCCCTGCACCTCGTAAAGGCCGTCGGTGAAGAGCATGATGAGGTCGCCGGGGGCAATCCTGGTCTCCGAGGTTTCGTAGGGGGGGTCGTCGAAGAGGCCGAGAGCGGGCTGGCCGTGGCCGCCGATGTTGGCGAGGGTCTGGATCTTGTCTTCGGCGCGGCGGAGGATGAGGGGCTTGGGATGGCCGGCGTTGGCGTAGCGCAGGACGCCGGTCTGGGAATTGGCGACGAGATAAAAGGCGGTGGTAAGCATGGGCGATCCGGTGCTTTTGAGGATGTTGCACAGGTCGGAGTTGAGCTTGCGCATGAAATTTCCGGGTTCGCGCGCGAAGGGCTTCAATTCCTCGGCCAGCGCACGGATCATGGCGGTGACGAGGGCGGCGCGGACGCCGTGACCGGCGACGTCGCAGATGAAGACGCTGGCTTCGGTGTCTGAAAGTGCGGAGAGGCTGAAGAAATCGCCGCTGACGGTTTCTGCGGGCTGGTAACGGTGGGTGAACTGGAAGGCGCTTTGTTCGGGCGCGGCGTTTTTTGGGAAAACGGGGTATTGCTGCGGCAGCATGGTGAGCTGGATTTCGCGGGCGGTGCGCAGGTTTTCCTCCATGATGAGGTTTTTGGCGCGGGTCTCCTCGCGGCTGCGGGCGAGTTCGCCGGTGGCGCGGCGGATCTGCTCCTCGGAATGTTTGCGCTCGGTGATGTCCTCGACTGTGCCTTCGTAATAAAGCAGTTTGCCCTCGGCGTCGCGCACGGCGCGGCAGTTTTCGGCGATCCAGATGATGTCGCCGTCCTTGCGGAAGATCTTGGACTCGAAGCCGCTCAAGGTGTCGCCCTCCTGCATGAGGCGGACGAATTCGTCGCGGCGGCCTTCTTCGACGTAAAGGCTGTGGGCGATGTCGGTGATGCGGGCCATCAATTCCGCCGGGGTGTCGTAGCCGTAAATTTTGGCCAGGGCGATGTTGGCAAGGAGGTAATGGCCGTCCGGCGTGGTGCGGAAGATGCCTTCAACCAGGTGGTCAAAGACGCCATAGTAGTTGTTTTTCTCCTGGATGAGGGCCAGGCGCTCGTTCTGCCGCTCCATCGCGCAACGGATGGTGCGCTCGAGCTTCTGCGGGGTGTATTCCTCGCGTGCAAGGAAATCCTGCGCGCCGGCGGCGATGGCTTCCACGGAGAAATCTGCGTCGGCGGCCGAGCCGAGGACGATGATGGGGACGCACGGAGCCTGCACGGAGAGCGAAGTGATCTGGAACAGGGCGGCGGCATTGACGGAGGCCGGCTCGAAGAGGATGGCGTTGAACGGGCTTTTCTTGAGCGTGGAAATAACGGCTTCAAATGAGGCGGATTGTATGGTGCCACCGGTTTTGGCCAGCGCGCCGGCAGCGTCGAGCGCGATGCGCCCGTCACCGCCCACCAATAAAACATTCAACGGTTGAGATTCCATAGTGCGGCCTGATTTGCCTTGAGGCGGAAAACCGGCCACCTTGTGCTACCAGCAGTCAGCATACAACTTTGGCGCCCGCCCGCAAGTGGCGGGAGGATTTTTCTGTAAATGAGGCTTGTTGCCGGGCGGAAGTTGCGGGTAATTTCAGACGATTTATGAAACCAACCCGCATCGGACTCTTCGGCATCGGCCTCGACGCCTACTGGCCGCAGTTCAAGGGGCTCAAGCCTCGGCTCGAAGGCTATCTGCGCGTGGTGCAGAAGAATCTCGAGCGGCCCGGCGTCGAAATCGTCAACCTCGGCCTCATTGACAATCCCAAAAAGGCGCTGGAGGCCGGACACAAGTTCCGCGCGGCGGACGTGGATTTGATTTTTCTGCATGTCACGACCTATGCGCTGTCGTCCACGGTCCTGCCCGTTGTGCAGCGCGCCAAGGTTCCGGTCATCGTGCTGAATCTGCAGCCGGCTGCGGCGATTGATTACGCGAATTTTAACGCGATGGCCGACCGCACGGCGATGACCGGCGACTGGCTGGCGCATTGCGCGGCGTGTCCGGTACCGGAAATCGCCAACGTGTTCAACCGCGCGGGAATTGATTTCCACCAAATTACCGGGATGCTGCACGACGATCCGATTTTTTGGAGCGAAGTGGACGTGTGGATTGACGCAGCGCGCGTGGCGGACGTTATGTTCCACAACCGGCTCGGCCTGATGGGGCATTATTACAGCGGGATGCTGGACATTTATTCCGACACGACGCTGCAATGCGCGACGTTCGGCGGCCATCTGGAAATTCTCGAAGTGGACGAACTCGCCGCGCTGCGCCGCGACGTTTCCGCGAAGCAGATCAAGGAGCGCGTGGCGAAGTTCAAAAAGGTTTTCGACGTGCAGGCCGATTGTTCGCAGGCCGAGCTGGAGCGCGCCGCGAGAACTTCCGTCGCGCTGGACCGCTTGGTAAAGGAACACGATCTCGGCTCGCTTGCCTATTATTACATGGGCACCGGCCAGCCGGAAAATGAGGACGCGATCAGTTCCATCATATTGGGCAATTCGCTTTTGACCGCGCGCGGGATTCCGGTTGCCGGCGAATACGAGGTCAAGAACGCGCAGGCCATGAAGATCATGGACGCGTTCGGCGCGGGCGGGTCGTTCACGGAATATTACGCGATGGATTTCAACGACGACGTGGTGCTAATGGGTCACGACGGGCCGGGTCACATCAAGATCGCCGAGGGCAAAACCAAGGTGCGTCCGCTCAAAGTGTATCACGGCAAAGTGGGCAGGGGACTTTCGGTGGAAATGTCCGTCAAGCACGGCGCGGTGACGCTGCTGTCCGTCGTGGAAACGGCGGAGGGCAAATTAAAGTTGATCGTGGCCGAAGGCAAATCCGTTCCCGGCCCGATTCTGGAAATCGGGAACACTAACAGTCGCTACAAGTTCAGCATCGGCGCGCGCGCTTTCGTGAACAATTGGAACGCACACGGTCCGGCGCATCATTGCGCCGTTGGTGTCGGGCACATTGGGGACAAAATCGACAAGTTGGGCAAATTGCTCGGCATCGAGAGCGTCAAAGTTTGTTAGAAGCGGAGAGGATTGACGCACCGGCGTTGCGCGCCGGATTACTTCAGCTACACTGTATTCGTGCCGAGTGTTTTCATAAAAACTTACGGATGCCAGATGAACGAGCGCGACAGCGAAGCGGTCGCTGCGCAGCTTGTCGCCAAAGGCTATTCGCTTGCCAAAACTGAAAATGTCGCCGATGTGATTCTGCTGAACACTTGCAGCGTGCGCGATTTCGCGGAGCAGAAGGCCATCGGCAAAATGCAGAACCTCGCCGCTGACGTTCGTAAAAATCGGCCGGATGTCGTGCTCGGTTTCATGGGCTGCATGGCGCAGAGCCGTGGACAGGAATTGCTTGATAAGCTGCCCGACGTGGATCTAGTTATCGGCACGCAGAAATTTCACCATACGGCGGATTATCTCGAGGAAATCCTTTCCGGCGCGCGCAAAAAAATCGTGGACGTTGCCGCCGAGGAAAAAAGCGAGGCGACCATCCGCGAACATCTGCTCAACGGCAGCGCCAAGACGTCCGTATCCGCGTTCGTCAGCATCATGCAGGGCTGCAATCAATACTGCACCTTCTGCATCGTGCCCTACACGCGCGGCGAGGAACGCAGCCGCACGATTCCCGACATCGTCGCCGAATGCCGCGAACTCGTTTCGCGCGGCGTAAAGGAAATCACTTTGCTCGGCCAGATTGTCACGAGCTTCGGCAAGCGCGACATTCCAAATCAAAATGGAAAATCCGCATTTGTTCAACTCCTTGACGCTGTTCACGAAATCGAAGGCTTGGAAAGAATTCGATTCACCTCGCCGCACCCGAAAGGTTACGGCGACGACTTGATCGAGGCCTACGCGCGCCTGCCGAAACTTTGCGAGAGCGCGCACATTCCCGTCCAAAGCGGCAGCGATCGCGTTTTGAAACTCATGCACCGCGGCTACACGCGCGAAAAATTCCTCAGCATAATCAAAAAATTGCGCGCCGCCAAACCGGAAATCGGCATCACCACCGACATCATCGTCGGCTTTCCCGGCGAGACGGAACAGGATTTTGAGGAAACGCTCGCGCTCGCGCGCGAGGTGGAATTCGACAACGCCTACATCTTCAAATATTCGCAACGTCGCGACACGCCCGCTGCAACGATGCCCGACCAGGTGCCGCAAAAAATTCGCGAGGAACGGAACCAGCGCCTTCTCGAAACCGTCAACGAAATCGGCGCGCGCAAATATGAAAATTTCATCGGGCGGCAGACGCAGATTCTCGTGGAAGGGCCGAGCAAGAAAAATGCGGCGCGGATGTCCGGCCGAACGCGCTGCAACAAGATCGTCCTTTTCGATGGCACGGCACGGCATCGCGGCCAGATCATGGATTTGAAGATCACGCGCGCCGGTTCCTTCACGCTTTACGGCGACCCGGCGATTGTGAATTTGTGAGGGGGATTTACTTTTGAATTTTTCATGTCCTTTCGTGTCAATTCGTGGTTAGCTTTCTGAAAATGAAATTGTCTCTTTTAACGATTTCCCTCGGAGTCATTGCGGGTTTGCCGCAGGTCTATGGTCTGCTGCATCCGGCGGGCCTAGCTTCCGCCGCGCGCAAATTTCCACGCAACCTGCCTGCCGGCATCTTTCTCATGCTGCTTGGAACGGCTTGGTTTTTGTGGAACGTCAACAGCGAACCCATCGCGGATTTTTCCGTCTTCAAACCGTACATGATGGCCGCATTTGCTGCCGTCGGGATTGGGTCGTGCATTTTCGTGCAGGATTTTCTGGCCGTGCGCGGACTGGCTGTCGTGCTGCTGCTGCTCGGAAAGTTGATGGTGGATACTGGCCGTCCACATCTGGGCGAATCAAATTGGGTTTTGGTGATTCAAGCGTGGGCTTATGTTTTCATCATTTTGGGAATCTGGTTCACGGTGACGCCGTGGAAATTGCGCGACTTCATAGATTGGGCGACAACAAGTGCGGGGCGCGTGCGGATTCTTTGCCTGATCCGATTGGGATTTGCGGCGGGTGTCGTTGACATAGGCTTGACCGCCTTCCGAGCAAATGGATTTTGATGGTGCGCAGATTTTAATGTGAATTATTTTTATCCGCTGACGGCGCGACAATCACTTCGATTTCCTTCGCGCGAAGTTTTTTTACCAAATCAAGCGGAGCCTTGTCGTCGGTGACGATGATGTCAACGCTTTCGAGTCCGCAGAGCGGCAGCACGGATTGTCGTCCAAATTTCGTGTGGTCGAGGCAGAAAATCACCTTGTGCGCGGCGCGGATCATCGCCTGCTGGATGTCAATCATGATGCCGTGGGAATTTGTGATGCCATCCAAAGTGATTCCGCCTGCGCTCATGATGGCGACGTCTGCATGAAATTTTTTCGAAAACGCTTCAATCGCGAGCGGGCCAACTAAAACTCCAAGTCGCGGATAAATCACACCGCCGCTCAAAATAAGTTCTACATTTGTCGCCGCCGCAAAGTGATTAGCGACGGGCAGGGAGTCGGTCACGATTTGCAGCGGCTTGTCTTCGAGATGCCGAGCGACGTGATAGCACGTCGTGCCTGCGTCGATGATGACGCTTTGATTTGATTGAATAAGTCCGGCGCAAACTCGGCCGATGGATTCCTTTTCGGAAAGCTGATGAGTGTCGCGCTCGGAAAATATAAATTCATCCGTCTTGGGATTGACGAGGCGCGCGCCGCCGTGGGTGCGTTTCAAATTACCGCTCAATTCCAAAACTGTGAGATCGCGCCGAACTGTGGAAACCGACGCACCAACGTGCTTGGAAAGCTCTTCGAGCGAGGAAAATTCGACTTTTTGAAGATATTCTTCAATGCGATGTTTTCGCTCTTCTGCGGTCATTTGAAGCCAGCTTGGTAGATTTTGGTAGATTTTGCAAGAAATTAGTTGACTTATTTATAAAATCGGCAAGAATGTGTTCACACTGTGATTGCAAATACGCCAGCACCGCATCGTGCCGTGGTCGAACATTTGGTTCGTCAGGCTGTCTATTCGCGTCTCGGCAAACAGTTGCCTCGCGCGGCTGCTGCGCCGAATCCGCTCGTCGTGAACATTAGCGCGCGCCATTGCCATCTCACGCAGGAAGCGGTGGAAACCCTTTTTGGCAAAGGCCATCAGCTCACGGTTCACAAATGGCTTTATCAGGAAGGGCAATTTGCGGCGAAGGAAACGCTGACACTCATCGGCCCGCGCAGCCGCGTGATTTCAAATTTAAGAATTCTCGGCCCGTGCCGGAGTTTGAACCAGGTTGAACTTGCCTACACGGATGCGATTGCGCTCGGCTTTGACATTCCGTTACGCGCGTCGGGCAGCATTGACGGAACGCCGGGCGGGATGTTGATGGGACCGGCGGGATTTTTTGAAATGCCGAACGGCGTCATTCGCGCGTTGCGGCACGCCCACTTGAGTCCGGCGGACGCGGACTATTACGGCGTGAAGCACGGCGACCATATGAATTTGAAAATCGGCGGACCGTGCGGCATCACGCTCGAAAAAATGCTCTGCCGCGTGGACAAAAGTTTCAAGCTCGAAGTCCACATTGACACCGACGAAGGCAACGCGTGCAACCTGCAGCCGAACACGCCGGTGGAACTTGTAAAATAATTTCAACCACAACAATCAACCAAAATAAATTATGAGCGAAGCGATAGGAATGATAGAAACCAAGGGCTACACCGGTAGCATCGAAGCCAGCGACGCGATGGTCAAGGCCGCGAATGTCACCCTGGTGAAAACCATCCAGATCGGCGGCGGTCTGATCACGGTAATTGCCAAGGGCGACATCGGAAGCATAAAGGCCGCTGTGGACGCAGGCACCAAGGCGGCCAGCAAGGTCGGCGAACTCGTCAGTTCGCACATCATCGCGCGTCCGCACGATGACTTGATCGAGGCGTTTGTCGGCGCAAAAAAATAATCAATCAACAATCAACTCTCAAAAATTATGGCACAGCAAGCAGTTGGAATGATCGAATGCAAGGGACTCTGCGCGTTGCTCGAAGCGACCGACGCCGCGCTCAAATCCGCGAACGTCACCTTCACGGGCTGGGAAAAAATCGGCAGCGGCTATGTGACCGCGTTTTTTCGCGGCGACGTGGCGGCGGTGAAGGCCGCGACCGATGCCGGAGCGGCAGCGGCGGCGCAAGTCGGCTCTGTCGTCAGCGTCCAGGTCATCCCGCGTCCCCACGAAGAACTTGCCGGACTTGGCAAATGGTTGCAGTGATTTTTTCGTGAAAATTCTCGTCGCCAACATCGGCTCGACTTCGCTCAAGTGGCGGCTGTTCGATTTTGCGAACGGCGGCGAACGCCTTTTACACAAGGGCGGCTTCGAGCGCGTTACCGATTATCCGAAGGCGATCGAGGATTGCATGATGGAGTTGAAAAATGCCAAGGCGATTCAAGACGAAAACGAGTTGAACGCCGTCGGGTTCAAGACCGTCATCGCAAAAAACGTAACCGGCTGCGTGCGGCTCGACGAGCGCGTGTTGCAGGCGATGGCGGATTACAACGGCCTCGCGCCCGCGCACAATCCGCCGTATATCACCGGCATAAAATTGTTCGCGCAGCGCGTTCCGAAAGTCCCGCTCATCGCGCTTTTTGAAACCGCGTTTCATCAATTCGCGCCGGAAGCTTCGTTGCGCTATGCTGTGCCGGAAAGCTGGAATCAAATCGGAATCCGCCGGTTCGGTTTTCACGGCGCGAGCCACAAATTCATAGCCGAGCGCTCGGCGGAATTGCTTGGCCGCAGCGACGTGGCCGAGCGAGCGAAACAACTTTATGTTCACGGTCAAGCGATGAAAATTTCCGGCGCGCCGTTGAGCGTCATTTCCTGCCATCTTGGCGGTAGTTCGAGCGTCACGGGAATTTTGAACGGTGCGTCCATCGGCACGAGCATGGGCATGAGTCCGCAATCCGGCCTGCCGCAAAACAACCGCGTCGGTGATCTCGATGCCGAGGCAATTCCTTACGCGGTGAAAACTTTTGGAATTTCAATCGAGGAAGCGCAGCGGCAATTGACCAAGGAATCCGGGCTGAAAGGTTTGAGCGGAATTTCAAATGACGTTCGCGAAATTGCCGACGCAGCCGCCAACGGCGGCGCCAAGGCAAAGCTGGCGATTGATGTTTATACTGCCAGCGCGCGGCATTGGATTGGCGGATATTTTCTGGAATTGAATGGCGCGGACGCGATCGTTTTCACCGCCGGCATCGGCGAAAATCGTGCGGACATCCGCGCGGCGATTTGCGCGAACCTTGAGAATCTTGGAATCAAATTGGACGCGGAGAAAAATAAATCTGTCCGCGCGATTGAAGCGGAAATCAGCGCGCCGGATTCACGCGTGAAAATTTTTGTCATCCCCACGAACGAGGAACTTGTCGTCGCGCGCGAGACAAAGCGATTTTTGGAAAACAGAAACAACTGAACCAACACTGAAATTTCAACCTCAACCAAAATAAATTATGTCACAACAAGCAATAGGAATGATTGAAACGCGCGGGTTGGTCGCACTTGTCGAGGCGACCGATGCAATGCTCAAGGCCGCGAATGTGCAACTGGCCGGCCCGATGACGCAGGTCGGCAACGCGCTCGTCACGGCGGTCGTCGTCGGCGACGTCGCGGCGGTGAAGGCCGCCACGGACGCGGGCGCGCAGGCGGTCAAGGCCATCAAGGGCGAACTCGTCAGCGTGCACGTCATCGCCCGTCCGCACGCGGACGTGGAAGCGGTGTTGCCGAAGAAGAAGTAAGCAGATGGAAGCTGGCAGATGGCAGTAAGGGAATTGTTTTCCCAACTTCCAACTCCAATCTCCCAACTCCTAATTTTATGTTTCTCGCCAAAGTAGAAGGCTCGGTGGTCGCCACGAAGAAAGACCCGTCCATGGGTGGCCGGAAGCTTTTGCTTTTGCGCCCGCAGCTAGTGGACGAAAAGGACCCGACGAAATTCCGTCCGGGCGTCAACACCATCGTCGCCGTGGACGCGCTCGGCGCGGGCGTCGGCGAAATGGTTTTGTTCTGCCAGGGCAGTTCCGCGCGGCTCGCGCCGGGCATGAAGGACGCGCCCGTGGACGCCGTCATCATCGGCCTCGTGGACACCGTGGACGTTTTCGGAAAGATAATTTTCAGCACGAACAAGCCGTCGTAAGCCGGATAAAATATGAGCGCAGTGAATGAAACCCTGGTCCGTGACATCGTCGCCGAAGTGATGGGACGATTGAACGGCGGTTCCGCGCCGGTCAAGTCTGCGCCCGCCGCGCCGGCACCGCCGCCGTTGAAGGATTGCGGCTGCGAACACAAAAGCAAATCGCGTCCGGCTCCGGCGCTGCGCGGGAAATTTGGCGTATTCGCGGATGCGAACGAGGCTTGTGTCGCCGCGCAGGAAGCATTTTTGCAATTGCGTGAAAAAGGAATCGCCGCGCGCCGCAAGATTGAAGAAATAGTCAAAGCGCTCGCCGAGAAAAATGCCGAGGTGTGGGGCAGGATTGAATTTGAAGAGACGAAGATTGGCCGCCTCGACCACAAAATCGCGAAGCTGGGACTGATCAAGCTCGTGCCTGGCGTGGATTGGCTGCGGCCCGACGCGCGCAGCGGCGACCACGGCATCACTCTGGAGGAATACACGCCTTTCGGCGTCGTTGGCGCGGTCACGCCCAGCACGCATTCGATTCCGACTTTGAGCGGCAATATCGTCAACATTTGTGCCGCCGGAAATTCAGTGGTCTTCAATGCGCATCCGAGCGCAGCACGTTGCGCTGCCGTCGCCGTGCGCGCTTACAACGAGGCGATTTATCGCGAGACTGGTATCGAAAACGTCGTGTGCGTCATCGAGAAGCCGACGCTTGATTCCTTCAACGCACTTTGCAAACACGAGAACACTCGCCTGCTGCTCGTCACCGGCGGACCGATGGTCGTGAAGGCCGCGATGCAGACCGGCAAGCGCGCAATCTGCGCCGGCCCGGGTAATCCTCCGGTCTTGGTGGATGACACCTGCTGCCCGACGCGCGCGGCGAAGGCGATCATTTCCGGCGCGGCGTTCGACAACAATCTTTTGTGCATCGGCGAGAAACAGGTGTTTGTCCTCGAAAGCGTCGCGGACAAGTTGATGCAAAAGATGTCGGAAAACGGCGCGGTGAAATTGAATTCCGCGCAGCTCGACAGCTTAACCAAGGCTGCGTTCACCATCACGCCCGGTCAGGGCGGCGGTTGCGCGCAAGCTCACACCAACAAGGATTTCATCGGCAAAGATCCGTCCGTGCTGGCGCAGGCCGCCGGCATCAACATTCCTTCCGGCACACAGCTGCTCTTTGGCGAGACCGATGCGAACCATCCGTTCGTGCAGGAGGAACAGATGATGCCCATGCTGCCCATCGTGCGCGTGAAAAGCGTCGAGGAAGGCATCGAACGCTCGCTGCAATCCGAGCACAATTACAAGCACACCGCCATCATCCATTCGCACGACGTGGAAAACATCACGGCCATGGCTCGCGCGCTGGACACCACGTTGTTCGTGAAGAACGGCCCGTCACCCGCCGGCCTCGGCCTCGGCGGCGAAGGTTACTTGAGTTTCTCGATTGCCACGCCCACCGGCGAAGGCATCACGAACCCCCGCACGTTCACGCGCGTCCGCCGCTGCGTGATGGTGGACAACTTGAGGATTTATTAAGTGTTACTCGCCCGCGTCGAAGGCAATGTGGTCGCGACTCGCAAGCATCCCAGCTACGAGGGCTGGAGGCTCGTGATCTGCCAGCCGATCGGCACGACGGGCGAAGCCGAAGGTTCGCCGCAGATCGCGATTGACGCCTATGGCGCGGGAATGCACCAGCAGGTGATCATTTCCTCCGACGGCCTCGCATCGCGCAAAGCCGTCGGCGACGACAAAAGCCCCGTGCGCTGGATGGTCACCGCCGTCGTGGACGAATCCGAGCCGGGAAAAAGAATTTGATGAAACTGGGAACTGTCATTGGCCGTGTCACGTTGAGCAAGTCGGTTGATTCGCTCAAGGGCGGACGCTTCCTTGTCGTCAGCCCGTTCAGCCGCGAGCAGTTCGAGCGCGGTCTCGATGCCACGGCCAGTTTTGGCACCGACCCGAGCCTTGTCGTCTATGACGACCTCGGCGGTGGCGTGCGCCAGGTGATTGGTTACGAGGAAGGCCGCGAGGCCGCACAGCCGTTCGCACAGCCGACGCCCGTTGACGCCATCAACGCCGCGCTCGTGGACGAAATTTTCTATTCGCCGTTTAAATGAAAAATATCATCAGCCTTAAAGATTTGGAGAAGATGGTCCGCGCCGGTCAGGACGTGAAGAACCTTCCGTCCGACGCCATCCTCACGCCGTCCGCGCGCGACTATCTGCAGGAAATCGAACTGCGCGGATTGAAGCCCGCCCCTGCCGAAGCCGCCGCATCGGGCGGAAAAATTTCCGCGCCCACCAAGAAGCTCAATTCCAAAAGCTCCAAGTCCGACCTCGAGGAGTTTTTCAATTCCCCCTATGCGCACTCCTTGAAGGAGCAGATTTGTGAGATGGGCCACCGCCTCTGGAAGCGCGCCTACGTGGACGGCAACGGCGGCAACATGGCCATCCGCGTCGGCGACGACATCGCCATCTGCACGCCCACGCTTGTCAGCAAAGGCTCGCTCAAGCCGTCCGACATGTGCCTCGTGGACTTCGAGGGCAACCAGCTTCTCGGCACGAAAAAGCGCACGAGCGAAATCCTGATGCACCTTCAGATCATGAAGCATCAGCCCAAGGCCATTGCCACGTGCCATTGCCATCCGCCCTACGCCACGGCGTTCGCGGTCGCCAACATCGCGCCGCCCACCTGCATGTTGCCGGAGTATGAAGTCTTCTGTTCCGTCGGCGTCGCGCCCTATCGCACGCCCGGCTCGGCGGACATGGGCAAGCTCGTCGCCGAACTGACCGACCAATACAACACCATCCTCATGGCCAACCACGGCGTCGTCACGTGGAGCCACAACAACATCGAGGAAGCCTACTGGCGCATGGAGATCATCGAGGCCTATTGCCGCACCATCGTGGTTGCCGGCCAGCTCGGCAAGCCCATCAACACTTTCACCGGGCCGCAGATGAAGGAACTGCTCAACATCAAGCAGAGCCTCGGCTTTGTGGACCCGCGCTTCGGCATGAAGGAATGCGAACTCTGCGACAGCGGCGACTGGCGCCCCGGTGTCACCTGCGAAGTGCCCGCGCGCGAAGATGCCATCGGCAAGGACCCCGACGCCGAGGCCATGGTCAAGGCCATCACCGACCAGATTCTCTCGCAGATGAAGAGTTGAACTTCTTCTGCATAAAGTGCCGCCAGCTAGTCCCGGATTGAATTAAAATCAGACCATCGGACTGATAATTTTATCGAACGACTTGATAAATAGATTGAACTGAATGACTATTTATACGAACAACATGATAATTATAATGGCATAAACGATAAATATCACGAACGAAGTGATTATTTTAACTAATTGACTTATTAATTTCACTAGCAGAACGATTAATATAATGGCATGAACAATAATTTTATAGAATTAACTGATAAATTAATCCGTTATTGACTTCAATTTGCCAGTAAAACATCATATTTGGCATGAATACGACCACCGGAGCCGCGAAAACCACCACTGTGACGCCATTGCCGGACTTGGATTTGCTCGCGGGCGCGCTTGGCAATCCGAAACGATGGAAAATGCTGAAGGAATTGAGCGCCGGCGAACTGCGCACGATTGGCGAACTGGCAGCCGTGGCCGGTTGCAACTACGACAACGCCGGCCAGCACCTCGCCGTGTTGCGCAAGGCCGGACTCGTCGTGCAGGGACGCGGACGGCTTTATGAGATTCCGAAGCAATATTTTTCCGCGCCCGGCCAGTTGGACTACGGCCATTGCCTGCTGCGATTTGATGTGGCGGGTTAAACCGCGAAATACACATAATACGCGCCGGTAATTTTCCGTTCGTGTATTTCGCGTGGTTCGCGGTTAAAAAATGCGCCGCCAACCTGACCCGGAATGGATCGGATTGAAGACGGAAGAATCGCTGGAAAAATGAGCGCGAAATTGTCGGGGCATTTTTGAAGTCGCGGAGCGACGCGCGATAATAGCCCACGGTAAAACCGTGGGTAAATCGCACCCGACAAGACAAGCTCCGGCAGGAGCGGCAGAACAAAACCATTTTGCGCGATTGTTTTCTGTCGCCCCTGCCGGGGCTTGTGGTTTTTGCCGGACTAAACCCACGGTTTCACCGTGGGCTACTATCTGCCGCGCCTCCGGCGCTGGACGCGGCAAATTTGCCGCGTTAAAGCTGCTGGGGTTTTATAGTTTTGATTAACAATTCAACTTCCAAAACCGCATCGTATTGTTCTTTGATGATTTCTTTGTTCACGAAATCATTTTTAACACGCTTCAAGAATCCCCGGACTTCCTTGTTCATCGCAGCGAGCTTGTTCACTGTTTCCCAATCAATAATTTCTTTGGTTTTGGGCTGGAACAACACGCTGCTTGCACCCGGATCGGAAATATCCAAGTGAATTACTCCAATTCCAAACGATGAGGACAGCCTGCGCAACTCTTCGACAAAGTCTGTGTCGCTCGATATTTCTGCGGCCACCAAATATCCCTCGTTAGCCCACGACGAATTGGACACCGTTTGAAAAAACGCCTCTCGCAAGTTAGAAAAGCCGAGCTTTTTCTTTAGCTCGAAAGAGAAAAGTTTAAGCGGAACTCCGCCGATTGTCTGGCTCAAGTCAAAAACTTCTGTCTCCCATTCTTTGAGCGGGAAATAACAGCCGACCATGTCTGGATGAATCCATTCTCCAAACGCCTTCTTTTCGGATTTTTGATGGTTAATTGTTTTGGTATGCGCTCCAAGAAAACTGTTGGCGTAGTAAGCAAGAAACGGATGTAAATCTTTCTCATCGTATCCTGATTCTTTTTGTAATGTCGGTTGAATAATCTCTGTTTTAACCAAGCTATCTTGGTCGGGAATTTTCGTTTGTCCCTTGAGTGCGAAGCGCGCTGGCCGCGCCCCAATTTTTTCAAATGGAGAATCCTTGTCGTCTCTTACCATTACAAAAAGTCTTGCACCCAATGTTGCCCAAGGAGTTTTTCCCTTCGTCAACAAAAGTTTGTCGTATCCCATTTCAACCGCAGTTTTCCAGATTTCATCGGACGTCATTGGCTTTTGCTGTTCGGCAATGACTTTTTTGGCCAGTTCAATGAAGGTTAATTGTTTCATGCGATTTTCCATTTTTTTAACTTTCCCTCGGTCTTTTGACGACGACTTCGACTTGGGATTTGTTTTTCGCGATCATGTTCGCGGGCAGAATGCCGCGCCAAAATACGTTCGGGTAAATCACCGCGCCGCGACCGAGGATGCTGCCGGGGTTCAGCACGGCGTTGCAGCCGGCTTCCGCGCCGTCGCCCAGCAGCGCGCCGAACTTGCGCAGGCCGGTGTCGAAGGGCACGCCGTCCATCTCCACGGTGATGTTGCCGGGGAACATTTTCAGGTTGGAAATCTTCACGCCCGCGCCGAGGTGCGCCTTGTGGCCGAGGATGGAGTCGCCGACGTAATTGAAGTGCGGCACCTGCGCGCCGTTGAAGAGGAGCGAGTTCTTCAGCTCGGACGCATTGCCCACGACACAGCCGTCGCCGATGATGACGTTCTCGCGGATGTAGGCGTTGTGGCGGATCTGGCAGTTCTTGCCGATGATGGCGGGGCCTTTGATGAGCGCGCCGGGTTCCACAATCGTGCCTTCGCCGATGATCACGCGGTCGCCGATGCTCGCGCCGGGGAAACGCTTGGGCGGGTTCTGCCTGGCCACGCTGGCGAGGTAGCCGTCAATGATTTTGAGGGCGTCCCAGGCGTGGCTGCATCCTGCGAAAATCACGGCGTGCTCGGTTTGCGCGAGGTCAAACAGGTCGGCTGGTTTGAACATGACCGCAAGTTAGAGC
>Ga0182013_10003378_pt1 | contig 20014 bp, 15 predicted proteins | sample 612S2MmetaG_FD_120487 | JGI IMG/M metagenome (GOLD analysis project Ga0182013, IMG submission 120487) | Permafrost microbial communities from Stordalen Mire, Sweden - 612S2M metaG | ecosystem: Environmental > Terrestrial > Soil > Wetlands > Permafrost | place: Sweden: Stordalen | collected... | reverse complement strand
CGGGGCATTGAGATTGCCCGTGGTGACCGACGGCATGATGGAGGAATCCACCACCCGCAGCCGCTCCAATCCGCGCACCCGGGTCTCCGGGTCCACGACCGCCATCGAATCCCGCTCATCGCCCATCTTGCAGGAGCACGACGGATGATAGGCGCTCTCGACCTTCGCGCGCACGAAGGCATCGATCTCATCGTCCGATTGTACGTGCGCCCCCGGCTGAATCTCCCGGCCGCGATATCGGTCGAAGGCCGGCTGCGCGAAGATCTCGCGGGTCAGGCGCACGCATGCGCGCATCTCGGTCCAATCGTCCGGATGGCTCAGGTAATTGAACAGGATGCGCGGTTTGTCCTCCGGCCGTGCGGACGTGAGCCTCACCCAGCCCCGGCTCTTGGAGCGCATTGGTCCGACGTGCGCCTGGAAGCCGTGCTCCTGTGCGAGAGTGGAGCCGTCGTAGGCAACCGCCATGGGCAGGAAGTGATACTGGATATCCGGGTAGGCAATCCCCGCGCGGCTGCGGATGAAGCCGCAGCTCTCGAAGTGGTTCGTCGCCCCGAGACCATCCTTGAACAGGAGCCAGCGCGCGCCGATCAGCGCACGGCTTCTCCAGTTGATCGAAGAATAGAGCGTGATCGGCTCCTTGCAGGCGACCTGGAAATAAAACTCCAGGTGATCCTGCAGATTCTCGCCGACGCCCGGGAGTTCCTGCACGACCTCGATGCCGAGCGCGCGAAGCTCCTGCGCGGGTCCGATGCCGGACAGCTTCAAGAGTTGCGGGGAGTTGATCGGTCCGCCGGACAGGATGACTTCCTGGGCGGCGCGCGCGCGGTGGGTCACCCCGCCGCGGCTGTATTCGACCCCGATCGCCCGACGCCCATCGAACAGCACCCGGGTGGCGAGCGCGTGCGTGAGGACTTTCACGTTGGATCGGGCCATAGCGGGCTTCAGATACGCGCGAGCTGCGCTGCAGCGCCGGCCCTCGCCCACGGTCATGTCCATGCGTCCGAAGCCTTCCTGCTGGAAGCCGTTCACATCGCTGGTTTGGGGATAACCCGCCTGCGCACTCGCGGCCAGCCAGGCGGCGTGCAGGGGGTTCTCCATCCGCCCGTAGCTCGTGTTGAGTTTCCCGGCACCACCCCGGTATTGGTTGCCGCCCTCTTCCCGGCTCTCGGCACGCTTGAAATAGGGCAGCACGTCGCGGTACGACCAGCCGCGCGCACCCTCGGAAGCCCAGCGTTCGAAGTCCATCGGATTGCCGCGGATGTACACCAGGCCGTTGATCGAGGAGGACCCGCCGAGCACCTTGCCGCGCGGCGTATGCATGCGCCGTCCGTCCAGATGCGGTTCCGGCTCGGTGTGGTAGAACCAGTTGTACTTCGGCATGTTCATGGGAATGGACAGCGCCGAGGGCATCTGGATGTAGATCGATCCATCCGCACCGCCGTACTCGATCACCAGCACACGATGCCGCCCGTCCGCGCTCAGCCGGTCGGCCAGCACGCAGCCGGCGGAGCCGGCCCCCACGATCACATAATCGAAAATCTCATCGGCCAAACGCTTGCTCCAATTTCTCGCGGCGCCCCGCGCCGTCAGTACGGGGCATCCACATCGCCCATGGCGACGTACACGCTCTTCAGGCGCGTGTAATGCTCGAGGGCCGCGCGCCCATTCTCGCGGCCGAGGCCCGACATTTTCACGCCGCCGAACGGCAGCTCGATCGGCGTGACGTTGTAATGGTTGATCCAGCAGGTTCCCGCCTCGAGCCTGGCGATCACGCGGTGCGCGCGGGTCAGATCGTTGGTGAATACGCCGGCGGCCAGCCCGAACTCCGTGGCATTCGCACGCTCGATGACCTCTCCCTCGTCCTCGAACTCGAGCACCGACATCACCGGTCCGAAGATCTCCTCGCGCACGATGGTCATGTCGTCGCGGCATTCGTCGAACACGGTCGGTGCGACGAAATATCCCTTGCCGAGATTTCCCGAGACGACCCGGTTGCCGCCGATCTTGAGCCGGGCCCCTTCGGCGCGGCCGCGCGCGATGTAGCCGAGCACCTTCTGCATGTGCTGTTCGGACACCAATGCGCCCACCTGCGTTGCGGGATCCATGGGGTCGCCGATTCGCATCGCGGCGACGCGCTTGACCAGGCGCTCGAGGAATTGAGCCTTGATCTTCGAGTGCACGAACACCCGCGTGGCGTTCGAGCACACCTGGCCGGAGGAGTAGAAGTTGGCGAGCATCGCACCGGAAACCGCGTTGTCCAACTTGGCATCGTCGAAGATGATCAGCGGGGATTTGCCGCCGAGCTCCAGCGTCACGTTCTTGAGCGTTTGCGCCGCGTCGCTCATGACCGCCTTGCCGGTGCCCACCTCCCCGGTCAGCGACACCTTGCGGATGTCGGCATGCCGGGTGAGCAGGCGTCCCGTCTCGGCGAAGCCCTGCACCACCTGGAAAACGCCGGCCGGGAGCCCCGCCTCCAGGAAGATTTCCTCGAGCTTCACCGCAGAGAGCGGCGTGAGCTCCGCCGGCTTGAAGATCATCGCATTGCCGCAGGCGAGCGCGGGCGCGGCCTTCCAGCAGGCGATCTGCAGGGGGTAATTCCATGCGCCGATGCCCGCGACGACGCCCAGGGGCTCCCGGCGGGTATAACCGAATGCCTGGGGTCCGAGATCGAGATGCTCGCCGCTCAGGGATTGGGCGAGGCTGGCGAAATACTCGAGGCATTCCGCCCCGGAGATCACATCGACCACCACGGTTTCTTGAATGGGCTTGCCCGTATCCCGCGTCTCGAGCTCCGCCAATTGTTGATTTCGCGATCGCAGAAGAAGGGCGGCCCTGCGCAGCACCCGAGCGCGCTCCGCGCCGGTCAGAGCGGCCCATTGCACCTGCCCGCGCTGCGCCGCGCGCACCGCCGCGTTGACCTCGTCGGGGCCGGCCACGTTCACGTAGCCCAAGACCTCGCCATTGGCCGGATTGATGGACGCAAAACGCTCGCCCGCCGCGCAAGTCGGGGCGCGCGCGTGGGCCGTGCCCGCGCCGCCCTCTGATTCCGTGCGAAGCTCGGACGCGGCACGCAGCCCCTGCAGGCGCCGATCGACGAATTCGGTCAGCAGCGCACGAGCGCTCGCGCTGTCCGCCTCGCGCCATCCCGACAGCGCGGCGCGCAGCCAGACTCCGTCGATCATCGAGGCGATCATGGCCGCCAGGCTTTGCGCTTGATCGGGCGGCACCAGCTTGTTGAGCGCGCTCCTCAGCGTGGTCAGAGTGCGGCGCTGATACACCGACTGGACGCGGCGCAGGCTCTTGACCTGCAGCACCTGGCCCCAGAAGGCGAGCCACGCGGTCCCGGTCCGCTGATCGAATTCCTCGGGGGCGAGATTCGCGTCGATCACCGCCTGGATTCGCGCGCGCGGGGTGCTGAACTGGCGCAGGCGCGAGCGGGCGTGGTCGCTGACGCGTCGGGCCAGCGATCGGAACGCGGCATCGAGCAGTCCGTCCTTGTCGCCGAAGTAATGAGCCACCAATCCCGGGGAGACGCCCGCACGGCTCGCGATCTGAGCGAGCGTGGTGCCCACGTAGCCGAGTTCCGCTAGGCTATCGATGGTAACTTCGATCAGCTGACCGCGGCGCGTCTCCTCGATGGGCTCTCCCATCGGATCACTCGAGGTGGTTGACTGACGGTTCAATGTAGCGTCTCCCGAACTCCAAAAGCTCTTCTATAGACGGCCGCACCGGCTTCTGATTAAGATTGGGAACCTAAAAATTATACTTTTAATTCAATCCACTAGGGACACAAGGTGATCGCCGATAACATGTCGTTAAACGGTCATTCAAGCGCTCGCCCGTCCACGCCATCATGCCGCCGTGGTCACCACAGGGTCAAGCTCGCCCGGCTGATGGGCGTCGGCGCCCTGCTGATTGGGGCGGCAAGCGTCCAAATCGCGGGCGCCCAGGCCACGAGCGCCGCCCCCCCGGCGGCAGGTGCCGCCGCCCCGGCCGCGAGCGCCGCCGCCCAAGCCGATCCGCCGAGCTGCCGCACGGTCCGATTTTCCGACGTGGGCTGGACCGACGTGACCTCGACCACCGCGCTCACCGCACAGCTGCTGCGCGACATCGGCTACACCCCGGCGGTCACCGTGCTGTCGGTGCCGGTGACGTTCGCCTCGATCAAGAACAACGACATCGACGTGTTCCTCGGCAATTGGATGCCCGCGCAGGTCGCCGATCGGGCTCCCTACGACGCCGACGGCTCGGTGGTCGTCGTTCGTCCGAATCTCCAGGGCGCCAAGTACACCCTGGCCGTGCCTTCCTATACGCAGGCCTTGGGGCTCAAGGACTTCAACGATATCCACCGCTTCGCCACCCAGCTGAACGGGTCCATCTACGGCATCGAGCCCGGCAACGACGGCAACCGGCTGGTCCTCAAGATGATCAAGGACAACCAGTTCGACCTGGGTGACTTCAAGCTGGTCGAGTCGAGCGAACAGGGCGAGCTGGCACAGGTCGAACGCGCCGTGCGGAACAAGGAGCCCATCGTGTTTCTCGCGTGGGAGCCCCACCCCATGAACATGCGCTTCGATCTGAAGTATCTGACCGGCGGGGACGCGGTGTTCGGTCCGAACTTCGGCGGCGCGACGATCTACACCGTGACGCGCAAGGGCTACAGTGCGCAATGCCCGAACATGGGGCGACTGCTCGCGAATCTCTCCTTCACCCTGCGGGGCGAGAGCGAGATGATGGCGGGCATCCTGGATCGCCACGAGCAGCCCGAGGTCGCGGCGACGCAATGGCTGAAGTCCCACCCGGACGCCGTGAAAGCGTGGCTCGACGGCGTGCGCACGTTCGACGGCCGTCCCGCGTACAGCGCTCTTGCGCAAGGATCGAGCCTGCGCACCGGTGGATTGACGCAATGGATCGTCGGCCACAAGATCCCCGTGGGCGACGCCATGACCGTGGCCATCGATACGATCAAGTCCCATGGCACCCTGCTGTTCGACGGCATCTCCATCGTCATCAAGGGCACGGTGGACGGCGTGACCGCGCTGTTGCGAGCCCTCCCCGCGCTCCTGCTGATCGCCGCCGTCGGCGCGCTCGCCTGGGTGCTACGGCGCTCATGGGCGCTCGCGGTGTTCGTCGTGCTCGCCCTGGTCTTCATCCTGAACCAGGGCTATTGGGACGCGACGCTCGAGACGCTGGCGCTCGTGCTGGTGGCCACGGTCGTCTCGGCGCTGATCGGGGTGCCACTGGGCATTGCCGCGGCGCACCGGCCCCGGGTGTTCTCGGCCATGCGTCCGGTGCTCGATCTCATGCAGACCCTGCCCACCTTCGTCTACCTCATCCCGACATTGGTGCTGTTCGGACTGGGCGTCGTTCCAGGGCTCATTTCCACGGTGATATTCGCGTTGCCCGCGCCGATCCGGCTCACGCATCTCGGTATCTCCTCGGTGCCCCGGCCGCTGATCGAGGCCGGCGAGGCCTTCGCCGCCACCCCGCTGCAGCTTCTCTGGAAGGTCGAGCTGCCGAGCGCCGCCGGCACCATCGTCGCCGGCATCACCCAATGCATCATGTTGAGCCTGTCGATGGTCGTGATCGCGGCCCTGGTGGGTGCCGGGGGCCTCGGGGTGCCCGTGGTGCGCGCGCTGAACTCGGTGCAGATCGGCATGGGCTTCGAGGCGGGCTTCACCATCGTGCTGCTCGCCATCATCCTGGACCGCATCAGCCGGCCGAAAGATCGCGAGGTATCCCGGTGAGCGCCGCAGTCGAATTCCAGAACGTCGATATCCTGTTCGCCCGTCAATCCGGCCGCGCGGGACGCACCGCCATCCGGCAGGCGCTCGCCGCATTGGACGCCGGCGGCACGCGCACCGACATCCAGACGAAGTTCGGCGTCATCGTCGGCGTCGCCGGCGCGAACCTGAGCGTGGCGCGGGGCGAGATCTCGGTGCTCATGGGATTGTCGGGCTCCGGGAAATCGACGCTGCTGCGCGCCGCGAACGGTCTCAACCCGGTGACCCGCGGTCACGTGCGCGTACGCAGCGGCGACTCCGATGTGGATGTGGCCACCTGCGATACGGTGCAGCTGCGGCGGGTGCGCCGCGAGCGCATTGCCATGGTTTTTCAGCAGTTCGGGCTCCTGCCGTGGCGCACCGTGCGGGAGAACGTCGGGCTCGGGCTCGAGCTGCGCGGCGAGAGCGCCGCCGCGCGCAAGTCGGTCGTGGACGAGAAGCTCGAGCTCGTCGGCCTGTCGCAATGGGCGGACCGCTATGTGAGCGAGCTGTCGGGCGGAATGCAGCAGCGCGTAGGGCTCGCGCGGGCCTTCGCCACCGATGCGGACATCCTCCTGATGGACGAGCCGTTCTCGGCGCTCGATCCCTTGATTCGCGGCAAGCTCCAAGGCGAGCTGCTCGCGCTTCAGGAGCGGGTCAAGAAGACCATCCTCTTCGTCAGCCACGACATGGACGAGGCGTTGCGCCTCGGCGACCGGATCTCGATCCTGCAAAACGGCCGCATCATCCAGACCGGCACCGCGGAGGACATCGTGCTCGCGCCCGCGGACGATTATGTCGCGGAGTTCGTGCGCCACATGAACCCGCTCGACGTGCTCACGGGCGCCATGATCATGTGCGGGCGCGAACGCATGGCGTCCGAGAACGGGGCTCTGTGGCTCGATGAGGCACACCGGTACCGGCTTTCATTGAATGCAGAGCAGCAGGCCCTCGGCCTGCATCTCGACGGAACCCGGCACGAATTGCTGCACATCGCCGACGATTCGGCCGGCGAGGCGGCCCTGGCCGACGCCGAGATCGGGCTCGCGGTGGTGCCGGCCTCGTTCTCGCTCCAGACCATCATCCGCCTGCGCCAGAAGACCGGGCATCCCGTGCTGCTTTCCGACGGCGGCAGGATCGTCGGCGTGTGCGGCGAGACCGAGATCATCCGGGCGCTCGCGGGAAGCCGGCATTGACCCCCCGGCGTGCGATCCGGCCGGAGTTGATCGGCGCGCCCTTAAATATTATCATCGAGATAATATAAAGCACCGGGCGCCCAGAAGAGCTCCCCTCAAACGTCCCAGGAGTTGCCATGAATCACGACGTCATCATTTCCTGCGCAGTAACGGGAGATGACACCAAGGTCAAGAAGAGCCCGCATTGCGCCATCACCCCTGAGCAGATAGCCGCCACCGCCATCGAGGCGGCCAAGGCCGGCGCGGCGATCGTCCACATCCACGTCCGCGACCCGGAGACCGGCAACTTCAGCATGGAAACCCGCCACTATCGGGAGGTGGTGAAGCGCATCCGCGAGAGCAAGGTCGATGTGATCGTGAATCTCACCTGCGGCATGGGAGGCTACATCGTTATCGGCGAGAACGGGCTCAAGGACACGCCCGCGCCCGGGAGCGATTTCTGCACCCAGGAAGACCGCATGCGGCACGTCATCGATCTCGCGCAGGAAGGCTTGTACAAGCCCGAGATCTGCACGATCGACTGCGGGAGCCTGAATTTCGGCGACGGCAACCGCGCCTACATATCGACGCCGAACTATCTGCGTCAGGGCGCCGCGATCGCGCGCGACCTGAAGGTGAAGCCCGAGCTCGAGGTGTTCGACACCGGGAATCTGTGGTTCGTCAAACAGATGGTGAAGGAGGGCCTGCTGGACAATCCCGCGCTCATCCAGCTCTGCATGGGCATCGCCTACGGCGTCCCGGCCGACCCCGGTCATCTGCTCGCCATGGTCAACGCGCTGCCAGAGAACTGCAATTGGGGCAGCTTCGCCATCAGCCGCATGCAGATGCCCTGGGTGGCGCAATCGATTCTGCTCGGCGGCAACGTCCGTGTGGGGCTCGAGGACAACCTGTACTTGAGCAAGGGCGTCTACGCGAGCAACGCGCAGCTGGTCGAGAAGGCCCGCACCATCATCGAGGCCATGGGCGCGCGAATCCTCACCGCCGCAGAGGCCCGCGACCGCCTGAAGCTCTATTGAGCCCGCCCGCATGACCGAGCTCCCCGCGTTTCGAGCGACACTCGAGCCCGATTGGATCGACTACAACGGTCATCTGCGCGATGCCTACTATGTGGTCGCGCTGAGCTCCGCGGTCGACGAGGTCATGGACCATCTGGGCCTCGATGCGGCCTACCGGGAGCGCACGCACTGCACGCTCTATACGCTCGAGCTGCACATTCATTATCTGCACGAGATCAAGGCGGCCGACGAGCTGCGCGTCGTGACCTCCGTGTTGGACTATGACGCGAAGCGCATCCATGCAGCCTGCGATTTCCTCTGTCCGCGCATTCAAGGATCGGCGGCGGCCGCGGATCTCATGCTGATGCACGTGCATCAGGGCGAGAAGCCGGCGAGCGCCACCTTTCCCGCCGAGATCGCGGCCCGGCTCGAGGGTCTCAAAGTACCCGCCGCCGAGGCCGCCGCGCGCAAGTACTCATCCCGCAAGATCGAGATCAAGCGGCGGTGAGTCGCATGCGTACCGGCGACATAGGGCGGTTGATCGCACCGCGCAGCATCGCGCTCATCGGCGCCACGGCGTGGACGGATGCCGTGGCGGCGGGCAATGCCGCGGTCGGCTTCCAGGGCAGGATATGGCGGGTCCACCCCAGCAAGCCCTCCACCTCGAGCACGCACTTCTATCGCTCCGTCGCCGAATTGCCCGAAGCGCCCGACGCCGCGTTCATTGCGGTGCCGAATCACGAGGCGCCCGCGGTGGCCGGCGCACTCGCGGCGCGCGGCGCGGGCGGCTTCGTGTGTTTCACCTCCGGGTTCTCGGAGCTCGGCACGGAGCTCGGCCTCGAGCTCACCCGCGACCTCGTGGACCAGGCCGGCGGGCTGCCGTTCTTCGGCCCGAATTGCTACGGCTTCGTGAATTTCTTCGACCGGGCGGCCATGCTGCCCGACCAGGTGGTCGGTGTTCCGATCGAGCGCGGGGTGGCCGTCATCTGCCAGAGCGGCACCATCGCACTGACGCTGAGCTTCAACGAGCGATCCGTGCCGATCGGATACCTCTTCTCCGTGGGCAATCAGACACGGCTCGCGGTGGAGGACCTCATCGAGATCCTGAGCGACGATCCGCGCGTCACGGCTTTCGGCCTGTACCTCGAGGGCGTCAAGGACACGGAGCGTTTCGCGAGGGCGGCCGACAAGGCGCGCAGCGCGGGCAAGCCCATCGCGGTGATCAAGTCGGGTCGCACCGCGGCCGCGGCGCGCACGGCGCACAGCCACACGGGAGCCCTCGCCGGCGCGGATAGCGTGTTCGATGCCTTCTGCCGCCAGGCCGGCATCGCGCGCTGCGACACCTTGGGCACGCTCTGCGAGACGCTCAAGGTATTCCATTCCGGCGGCGCCCTGGCGGGCCGCAAGGTGCTGATCATGGGCGCCTCCGGCGGCGACATGGCGATGACGGCCGACGTCGCCCGCAGCTTGGACCTGGATTTCGCGCCGGTTCCGCAGGACGCGGCCGCGAAGCTGCAGGAGCTCCTGACAGACCGGGTGACGGTTGCCAACCCGTTCGATATTCACACCTATCTCTGGTTCGATCCACCGGCTCTCGGCCGTGTGTTCTCCACTGCCATGCGGGCGGGCTACGACGCCGTGGGCTTCATGCTGGACTTTCCGCCGGAGGGCAAGGCCGACGCATCCTCGTTCGACGCGGCGATCGACGCCTATATCGAGGCCTCGCGCGGCGCGCCGTCCCGGGTCGCCCTGATCGCATCGCTTCCCGAGACCTTGAGCGAGCGCGTGCGCCGGAACTGCCTGGAGGGGGGGATCGTTCCGCTCCAGGGTCAGCGCGAGTCACTCGAAGCGCTGGCCGCGGCCGGAGCCGTGGGCACGGCGTGGCGCACCGGGCCCGGGGTCGAGCTGCGCATACCCGCGCCGCGGGCGCTCTCCGGGGACGTACAGAGCCTGAGCGAGGCGGAAGGCAAGGCTGCGCTCGCGAAATTTGGCGTCACGGTTCCACGCAGCAGCCTGGTGGCCGCCTCGCACGCGGCCGCGAGCGCCGAGTCCCTCGGTTTCCCGGTGGTGATCAAGGCGGTCGGGCCACATCTCGAGCACAAGACCGAGGTGGGGGGAGTCGTGCTCAACGTGCGCAGCGCCAGGGAGGCAGAGGATGCGGCGCGCCGGCTCAGCGCGCTGTCGGAGACGCTCCTGGTCGAGGAAATGATCGCCGACGGCGTCGCCGAAATCCTCGTCGGACTGATCGTGGACCCGCAGTTCGGGCAGGTGCTCGTATTGGGCTCCGGAGGCGTGCTCACGGAGCTCCTGGCCGACTCGGCGACGCTGTTGCCGCCGTTCACCCGCTCGTCGGTCGAGTCCGCACTCGCCTCGCTCAAGCTCGCAAAACTGCTGCACGGTTTCCGGGGAAAGCCGGCCGGGGACGTTGCGGCGCTGATCGACACGGTTCTCAGCGTGACGCGCTACGCCGCCGCGAACCTCGACACGCTCTCGGAAATCGACGTGAATCCCATCATCGTACGGCCGGCCGGCAAGGGAGCCGTGGCCGTCGACGCACTGATACGCATCAAAAAAATCGCTCAAACCTGAAGGTGTCGCCCATGTCCGAAGGTGTCAAACTCGTCAAAGACGGCAATATTCTCACCGTCACGATCGATCGCCCCAAGGCGAATGCAATCGACCTCGCCACCAGCCGTGCGCTGAATCAAGCGTTCATCTCCTTTCGGGACGACGATTCGCTGCGTGTGGCCATCGTCACCGGAGCGGGCGATCGTTTTTTTTCGCCGGGGTGGGACCTCAAGGCGGCTGCGGGCGGAGAGGAATCCGATGAGGATTGGGGTCCCAGTGGATTCGGCGGCCTGAACTACCCGCGAAACCTCAACAAGCCGATCATCGCGGCCGTGAACGGCATTGCCTGCGGCGGCGGTTTCGAGGTGGTCCTCGGCACCGACATCATCGTCATGGAGGAGCATGCGAAATTCGCCCTTCCCGAGATCAATGTGGGCGTCCTTGCGGATGCGGGGACCATCAAGCTGCGACGCCGCATCCCCTATCACGTGGCCGTCGAATTTCTCATGACCGGCCGGTGGATGGATGCAGCTGAAGCGAAGCATTGGGGCCTGGCCAATCATGTGGTGCCCAAAGGTGAGGCGCTCGCCAAAGCGCGGGAGATCGCCCGACAGCTCGCCGACGGGCCGCCGCTGCTGTTTCCCGCGATCAAACAACTGCTGCGTCATACCGAAATGGTGCCGGAGCATGAGGCCTTCGAGCTTCACGACTCGCTCGATATCGTGCAGCAAGTCATCCGCTCGGACGATCTGAAGGAAGGCACCCGGGCCTTCACGGAGAAGCGCAAGCCGGTGTGGACCGGACGCTGACCGGTTTCACTAGCCAGCGGGGGGATTTGCGTCCATGCTGCCTGCAGCATGGACGTATTGCTCGTTGAAGATAATGTCGAGGTAAGCCTGATAACCGTTGAATATTTAACGGAATTGGGCCATCACGCCACCGCCGTGGCGGCCGCGGAGCCGGCCCTCGTCAGGCTGTCGGAAGGACGCTTCGATGCCGTGATGACCGATGTGAGTTTGCCGGGAATGTCGGGCATCGACCTCGCCAAAGAATTGGTCAAGCAGTACCCGAGGTTGCCGGTGGTGATTTCGTCCGGATACGGCGCCCTCGATGTCCAACAGATCATGGGCCACAGCCAAGCCAGCGTATTTCTCCTGCCGAAGCCTTACGACATGCCCACGCTGGAGCGCACTCTGAATGAGGCCGCGGAGTTCACCCGCCGCTGATCTCACGCGGGGAGCGGCCTACCAGCCCGCTCCCGAAATCCCATACGGACCCCTTTTCTCAGGCCAGCCGCAGCTCGACTCGCTGCGGCTGGCTGGACCGGTGATCGCGCGCCCCACCCGCCGCGCACAGCGGGCAAGAATTCGGGGCTGCCCCGATGGTTTCGCTCAACAGGTCCGTCAACGCATGCGCATCGTGCTCGAACTCGTCCACATAAGGCGTGTGCTGGCGAACCAACTCCACGGCAAGGGCGAACGCCCCTGAGGGGTCGACGTCGTCGTCGCAATATATCTCGTTGTGTATCGGGCAGGTCTGCAGCACATGGGTCTGAAGCGCGATCCCGATCGCAATGGCTTGTTTGTGATGCATGAAGCAGTCCTCTGGATCAAAAGGCTCAATGCCTGCTCGGTCCTTTGATGGCGGCTCGCCCGCGCTTGTTCGTCCTCCAGGATCGAGGCTTGGAAACGCCCTCGGTTCCCTGCGAGGACTCCATGAAGATCACCCGTAATGCCCGATCCCATGCGGCCGCCTGGGGCGCCGGCTCAGGGGGATCATGAGGCGCGAGCGGCGGACGTTCCGGACTGGGGGTCGGCGGAACGCTTTCCTCCCAGGATCTCCGAGTACCGATCATCGTGGTTTGACTGAATCTGTCTATCCAACCCTCCTGTCCGATGACGCACCGCACTGGGGAGAATTATCCGGGGCACGGGGCCCGAGGTGGATCAGTCCCGCGCGGGACCGCCTGTAGGAATAGTCAGACGCCCGCGCATTCGACGGCAGGTCAAAGCGGAAGTCAGAATCGGCTGATGCCGGAAGCGCAGGCCGCGCCGCCGGGCTCGCATGAAGCCCTGACGACGCAGCCAACGGCCGCTTCGACGGCGGCCCTGCTCAGAAGGCGCCGCTCAGAACGCCAGGTAAGGCCAGTCGCCTTCGAGCGCCGCGCCGAGTTCGCCAACCACTTCCTCGGGCCGCGACGGGCGCAGTGCCGGGCGATCTCCAACCACGACGTTGCGCGTCTCGAGGGCGAGCGCGGCGGCCACCGCCTTGATCTCGAACTGAGATCGCGCCAAGGCCTCGCTGAAATCGGAAGACCACGCGAGGGAGATGCAATCCTCCAGGCGTCGCGACAGCCCAGCCACATGCGTCTCGAGCACCTTGAGCGCGGAGAGGCGGCCCTTGTTGATCAACGCGAGGCAGGAGGCGTGCAGGCGATTGGCCGCACGGGTTGCGGCGCCGACATCTTTTTGATACTCGGCATAGGGATGGCCCCTGAGCCGGCCTGATATGACACGCGCGATGCGCCAACTGGCGCAGGCGCTCCGATCGAGCAGAGATTCATTCGCCGCCCATTGATTTGACTCGAACGTGCGGGCGATTTCCCGCACCAGCAGCGCTTCACTGCGCAGCCGTCGCAAACGCGCAACTTCTGGATCAATCATGGTCTTCCCCTTTGGCTTTTGGTGCAATCCCGCTACCGGAACTGCATCACTATTCTCAACGATTTCCCGCGGAAATGATGTAGGAAGAACGCCTATACCCCTGCAAGCGTTGACCGGGAAGCTTATGTCGCATTTTTGTAACGACGCACGAAAATCGAGCGCAATAAACAGAGCTATGCCGCGCGGCGGGGGGCAGCCGGGCGCCTGCTCGCGTAGGCTGCAGAGCGGATTTTACATATCGAGGATGACGTCGGCGGGTGACCGCACCATGGCGGTGCACGGGCGCGCAGGGCGCCCCGCCGCTGCGCGGCGCTAGCCGCCGAGCGGTCTCAACAAGGCCCGCGAAATAATATGGCGCTGCACCTCGCTGGTGCCGTCCCAGATGCGCTCGATGCGAGCGTCCCGCCAAATCCGCTCGAGGGGCAGATCGCTCATGAGTCCCATGCCGCCATGGATCTGCAGCGCTTCGTCGGCAACCATGGCGAGCATCTCCGTCGCCTTCACCTTCGCGATGGCCATGTCCATGTCGGTGGCGAACTTCTGATCGTTTTTCCAGGCCGCCTCGAGCACCAGAAGCTCCGCCGCCCGCAGCTCCACGGCCATGTCCGCGAGCTTGAAGCTCACGCCTTGGAACTTGCCTATCTGCTGTCCGAACTGCACCCGATCGACCGCCCATTGCTTGGCGAGCTCGAGCGCCCGGTCGGCGCGCCCGAGGCAGGTCGCGGCGACCTGGAGGCGCGTGGCGCCGAGCCATTCGTTGGCGACCTCGAAGCCCCGGTGCACGTCGCCGAGCACCGCGCTCTTGGGCACGCGGCAGTCGTTGAACTCGAGAATGCTGTTCTTGTAGCCCCGATGAGAGACGTTCTTGTACCCCGGCAGAACCTTGAAGCCGGGGTGTCCCATGTCGATCAGGAACGAGGTGATTTTCTTGCGGGTGCCGCGCGTTCCGGTCTCCTCGCCGGAGGCCGCGAATAGAATCACGAAGTCCGAGCGATCGGCATGGCTGATGAAATGCTTGGTGCCGTTGATCACGAAGTCCCCGCCCGACTCCACCGCCGAGGTCTTCATGCCGCGAAGATCCGATCCGGCGCCGGGCTCCGTCATCGCCAGGCATTCGGCGCGCTCGCCGCGGACCGCGGGCAAGAGGTATCGCTCGCGCTGTTCACCGCGGCACGCGAGAAGGATGTTCGAGGGACGGCCGACGCAGGACCAGTGCAGGGCGTAGTTGGCCCGGCCGAGCTCCTTCTCGTAGAGCACCCAGGAGACCGTATCCAAGCCCGCGCCGCCCACGTCCGCGGGCATGTTGGCGGCATAAAGACCCGCGTCGATGGCCTTGGCCTTGAGCTCGCGATAGAGGTCCTCGCGCAGCTCGCCGGTCTCCTCCACTTCCTTCTCGTGGGGATAGAGCTCGTTGACCACGAAATCGCGCGTGGTTTTCACGATCATCTGCTGTTCGTCGTTTAACGAGAAATCCATGGTCATTCCCCCTTGGGCGTGGATCTTTGGCGCGCCCCGCGGCGCTTCGGAGCGGCCCACTGCCGCAACAGCTCGAGATGGAGCCGCAAATGCTCGACCTGCTTTTGCGCCGGCCAGTCGCGCGGGCTGGTGACCGCGCCGGCGGTCAAGCCGTTCATGCAGGTCACCAGCGAGCGCAGCACCTGATCCCGGACGGCGGCCGGCCGCGACTTCCACTCGGGCCAATATTCGGCGAAGCAGCGTTCGAACAGGCGCATGTATTCCCGGTGCACCCACACATTCAGGCGCTTGAGCTTCGGATCGGCGGAAATCTGTCCCCAGAACGCGAGCCAGAACGCGGATTCCGTGAAGCGCTGGGCGTCGATGGCGATCGCCTCGGACAGGACGCTCAGCAGATTCGCCTCGCCGCCGTCACGCTCCCTCGTCAGCCGCTCCTCGATGCGCTTCAAGATCAGGCGCAGAGCGGCGAGGATGATGTCCTGTTTGGAGTCGTAGTAATGGGCGACCATGCCCGTGGTGTAGCCCGCCGCGCGCGCGATGCGCGCCACGGTCGCCTGCTCGAAGCCGTGGTCGGCGACCACCTGGCAGGCGACCAGCGCGATCTCGTCCCGGCGCTTGGCATGGTCGACGATCTTGGGCATGGAGAGGCTTAAGGCGCCCTGCTGCCGATCGGCTTGCCCGCCTCGGGAGGCACCGGCAGCGAGGCATGGGCCTTTGAGATCGGCTCGAGCTTCGCACGCAGCGCGGGATCGATCGCGGTGGCCTTGGCCTTCCCCGTGTCGACGAACAAATGCATCTGCTCTCCGGTCGCGATCAATGCATCGTCGCGCTTGCGGTACAGCCGATGGAACACATGCAACCGCTTGTCGTCGAGCGCGAGCACCTGCGTGGTTGCATACAACGGCTCACTTACCTTGGCCTCGCCGAGGTGCTTGACGTGGCTTTCCACGGTGTAGAACATCCGGCCTCCATTGCGGAAGGCATCGTCGATTCCCACCTGGCGATACAGGCTGTCCATGGCTTCGCCGAATACGTGGCCGTACCAGAAGTCGGACATATGGCCGTTGTAGTCGACCCACTCCGGCCGCACCGTGGTCTCGTACCGCGGCAGATTCCCGCCGACCGCGGGCTTGGAGCCCGCCTCCCTATAGAGGCGCTCCTCGAGTTTGCGCAGCGTCGAGCCGGCGCCGATGTCGAATTGGCGCAGCACCTGCTGAATGGCGACGAGGTAATTGTCGCGCAGACGCTCGAGTTCCCGGATGGAGCGGCCCGCCGCCTGCTCCTGGGTGCCGGTGACCATGCGGTCGATCAGCTCTTCGGTGAGCTCCGGCGCCTCGAGCTTGGTCCAAGGCCATTTCAGCGCAGGGCCGAACTGATGCAGCATGTGCCGCATGCCCGTCTCGCCGCCCGCCAGGTGATAGATGAGGTTCATGCCCATCGCCGCCCAGCGCAAGCCGGGGCCGTAGATGATGGACTCGTCGAGCTCGCCCGTGGTGGCGACGTCCTCGTTGACCATGTGCAATATTTCGCGCCACATGGCTTCCTGGAGCCGGTCGGTCAGATGGCCGGGAACCTCGCGCCGCACGCGCAGCGCATGCATGCCGATGTGGGTGAAGAACTCGGCGGCCGCCTCGATGGTGGCGGGCGCCGTCTTCGCTCCCGGAACGAGCTCGACCAGCGGCAGAAGGTATACGGGATTGAACGGATGAGCGACGCAGAAGCGCTCGGGCCCGAGCATGTCGCGCTGCAGATCCGTGGGCGTCAAACCGGAGGTGCTGGATGCGATGATGACATCCGCGCCGGTGTGCCGGCTGACCTCCGCCAGCATGCGCTGCTTGAGCGGCAGCTGCTCGGGGATGTTCTCCTGGATGAAATCCGAGGCTTTCGCCATCTCGCGCACGTCGGTGGTGAAGGACAGCCTGCCCTTGGGCGGAAGCGGCGCGAAAGTGAGGCGGGCCAGCGCAGGTTCGGCATTCTGCACGGCGCCGCGGATCCATTCCTCCATCTCGGGCTTCACGTCCGCCGCGATCACGTCGATGCCGAAATGCATCGCCCGCGCGGCCCAGCCCCCGCCGATGACCCCCGTCCCCAACAAACCGAGTGTTTTGACCTTGCGCATGAACCCTGCTCCCCAGCCGCGTGTAGGGTTTATAATATCCTCACTATAATATAAAAACCAGGCGGCCGGAGCGCGCGCCCGCCCGCCGGCCTATCGGTGCAGGACGTCCGTGACGGGCGGCGCCGCGCGCGGAACCGCAGCGGGGTAGTCCCTGCCCACCAGGGCGGCCACGGTGGCGGCGATCTGGGCCTGCACCAGCACGGCGCCGCCGCGCCGCTCGCCGAGCGCCTGCGTGTCGGGTCCGATCACGCCGACCCAGATATTTTCCGATCCCTTCTCCTCGACCCCATGCTCCTTCCACTCGCTCAGCCCGCCGCCGCGGCCATGGTCGGTGGTGATGATGAAGGTCGTGGTACCGCGATACTGCGGCATCGCCTGCATGGTCTCCCAGAGCTCCTTGACGAAGCCGTCCGTGCGGTGCGCGCTGTCCAGGACGAGGTCGTAGCGACCCTGATGCGCCCAATTGTCGGTCTCTCCGTAGCCGACGAACAGCACCCGCGGCTTCGCGGACTTGACGTAGTCGAGAAGCGCGACCTGGAGAAAGGAGTTGTCCACGTCCTCCTCGTCCAACGGCGTGGTCGTCTCATACAGGCGCTTGAGCAGTGCGTCACGCGGGCTCGGCGGGCTTTTCCCGGGCGGGGGCGTCCAGCCGGCCTGGATGATCAATCCGCTGCGCCGCTGGTTGAAAATGTTCTCGAACACATTCCAGGTGCCGTAGATCGCCACCCGACCGTGAAACTCATCGAGCTTGTTGAGCCACTCGAACACGCTGGGCGTCGGGTTCGGCCCGAACTCATTGCTGTCGATGGCATCGTTCGGAAATCCGGTGCTCATCTCGTTGTACCCCGGATAGGAGAACGCCTTGCCGTTCGACACCCGGGCGATGCTTCCGAGTGCCTGATTGCCGAAGATCTGACCCTGCTTCGCCACGGTGCCCCAGAGGAATGGGAACAGCGCCTCGCGACGCTCGGCGGGAGTCGCGCGCCAGTAGCGCTTGCGCAGTTCCTCGTCCGACAGCCAGCTTCCGCCCTCCTTGTCGTTGAGCAGATCCTCCTCGGCGCCGGTGAACACTTCCTGCCAGCGCAGGCCGTCGCTCACGATGAGCACGACATTACGCGTTTTCCCGCGGATCTCGGTGGCGGTCGGGGTCGAGGCCGGCTTCGCGGCCGGCGCGGCGGCGTTGCAGACCAGCGCCGCGAGGCAGGATAAAGCCGGGACGCCGAGGCGCATCGACAGCCGACGGGCGAGCCGCCTCATTGGTGCAGCACCACGGCGCAATTCGCCGTCCAGCTCAAGTACACCTCGTCGCTCCAATCGATGGTCCATTCCGACGTGCGCCGGTCGTTCTGCGCGAACACCGTGATCATTTTTCCAGTCTCCGTCTTGATGCGATACGTGGAACGATTGCCGAGATAGCCGAGTTCCCACACCATTCCCTTGATCTGGTTCGCGGCGGCGCCGGGAAGCGGCGCCTTGCTCAGCCGGATCTTCTCCGGCCTCAGGGAGACCCAGACGCGCTGGCCGCTGCCGAATCGCCCGGGGTCGTCGACGATCAGGCTGCAGCCCGCTTCGGCGCTCTTGACCACGACATGCCCCGGAATGGCGCCCTCGTCGACCGTCCCCTCGAACAAGTTGGTGGTGCCGATGAAGTCGGCCACGAACCGATTCTGGGGGAACTCGTAAATTTCCGAGGGCGTCCCCACCTGCACGACCTGGCCCCGGTTCATGACAGCGATGCGCGTGGAAAGCGCCATCGCCTCATCCTGGTCGTGGGTGACGAAGACGAAGGTGATGCCCACCTCGTATTGGATGCTCATCAGCTCGAACTGGGTCTGCTCGCGCAACTTCTTGTCGAGCGCGCTCAGCGGCTCGTCGAGCAACAGCACCTTCGGCCGCCGGATGAGCGAACGGGCGAGCGCCACACGCTGCCGCTGGCCGCCCGAGAGCTGATGAGGCTTGCGTCTGGCCATGGGACCGAGCTGCACCATGTCGAGCGCATCTCGAATGCGTTTGACGCGCTCGTTCTCCGCGAGCCGCAGCCGCCGCAGCCCATAGCCGATGTTCTCCTCCACGGTCATGTGCGGGAACAGCGCATAGGACTGGAACATCATGTTCACGGGGCGCTCATACGGGGGCACCCGCGTCATGTCCGCATCCTCGATGAGAATGCGCCCCGAGGTCGGTGTCGTGAAGCCCGCGAGCATGCGTAGCAGCGTGGTCTTGCCGCAACCCGAGCCGCCCACCAGCGCGAACATCTCACCCTTGTAGATGCGCAGGTTGATGCCATCGACCGCAGTGAAGGCGCCGAAGGTCTTACCGACCCCCTCGATGACGATCTGCGGCTTGGCGTCGGGATCGAGCCAGGGGCGGTCGGCGATGGATTTCTGGGACGACTGCATGGCTACGGCGCGCCGGCCGGAATCTCAGAAATCCCCGGGAGGCGTCGCTCGCCGGCGCTCGGGGAGGAAAAAGGGACGCTCCACCACCACGGCTCGCGACATCCGGCGCTCCCAGACCAGTTCCCGGCTCAAATAAATCTCCGCCCAGAGGCCCGTGCCCATCTTGAAGTAAGGTGCATCGACCATAGCAAGCGCGATGTTGCGCTTGCAAGTGGGCGACCAGGCGGCCGACGTGACGCTGCCGATCTCCCGCTTGCCATCCGCCTCCGTGTACAGCAGCGCGTTGTGGGCCGGCTTGTTGCCCGCGATGTCGAGCCCCACCAATTGGCGCCGCGCGCCGCGCACCCGTTCGGCCGAGAGAGCGCGCCGTCCGTTGAAGTGACCCTTGTCGAAATCGAGCAGCCAGGATAGGCCCAATTCGATCGGGGAACGATCGCGGCCGGTGCGGATGGTCTGTTCCGCGGACACGAAGTCCAGGTGCGGCATCAGGAAGCCCGCTTCGAGACGCGCGATATTGAGGGCCTGCGATCCGATGGCCCGGATGCCGCGAGTGCGGCCGGCCGTCATCAGAGCGTCCCACACCTCCTCGGCCGCGGCGGGGTCCATCCACAGCTCGTAACCCAGATCGCCGGTGAAGCCCGTGCGCGAGACCGTGAGCGCGACCGCCCCCAGCGTAAAGTGACCGACATCGAAGGGCTTCAGCGTCTCCACGCCGGCAAGCCCCGCCGTTCGCAGCACCGCGTACGAGGTGGGACCCTGCAGCGAGAGCGCCGCGATCTCGGTGGTGATCTCGCTCACCTCCACATCGAAGCCCACGGCCGAATCCAGCAGCCAGT
>Ga0182013_10003377_pt1 | contig 20017 bp, 16 predicted proteins | sample 612S2MmetaG_FD_120487 | JGI IMG/M metagenome (GOLD analysis project Ga0182013, IMG submission 120487) | Permafrost microbial communities from Stordalen Mire, Sweden - 612S2M metaG | ecosystem: Environmental > Terrestrial > Soil > Wetlands > Permafrost | place: Sweden: Stordalen | collected... | reverse complement strand
TCAGGTAATAAACGCTAAGGAGTCTGAGTGCTGTGTTGCCCAAAACTTTCTCTATCACGACAAAATTCGTATTTATTTGTCACTCCCTAAAAGTATCAGGGTTCCCCCTGATAAGTTACTCACTATGACAGGGACTAAACATGTCTTTGACATCAGTGACCTCGCCGCTGCCATCTATATGGAGCAAATCATCGATAATAAGTAAATAGAGTTACTTTTGTTTCGGTTTATTACCAAGGCAGGAGTAATTAATTTCAAAACATTAGGATTGCTTAAATCTAAAAAGGCGGCTAAAGTGAACTGCAATACAAAAGATATTTTAAAAAGAGGTATCAGGTTATTTTTTGGCCTGTTGGGGCTTTCTTTAATTACTTTTTCAAGCCACTCTCAAACTATCACTTTTTATAAAGACATTGCCTTGATTATTAATAAAAATTGCAGCATCTGTCATCGCACAGGCGAAGATGCTCCATTTGCGCTTGAAAGTTATGAGGAAGTAAAGAATAAAGCAAAATCAATAGCTTATGTGTTGGAAAAGGGGACTATGCCACCATGGAAACCAGACCCCGCTTATTCGCATCTTGCGGGCGAGCGCATTCTTTCAGCTCAAAACAAAAAACTAATTACTGACTGGATAAATGATGGCTGTGCCCAGGGCGATAAAAATGATTATGACAACACTTCGTTTGCTTCATTTAGCTTATCTGAAGGCGAGTCAGATTTAGTTTTAAGATTGCCATTTAGTGTACATATCGTTCCAAATATGTATGATACTATTGTTTATCTAGAAATGCCATATGAAATTGAAAAGGATACGTTCGTTTCTTCATACCAATTTTTTTCCAGTTTCCATTCTGATTACAAAAGAGGTATTCACCATGTATTTTTTGCAGTCGAAGATATAGAGCACACCGGGGCTGAAGCGGCTATTGAACAATATGACGAAGGTGAATATTGGGATGGAAAGTCGTTCCATCACCGCAAATATACAACCCAATACACAGCCCTTGCTGGTGGTTGGGTGCCCGGTGTACCTCCGACTACAATGCCGGAAGGTATTGGGTTCAGACTGCCCAAAAAGGGGATGGTGATTTTTAGAGTTCATTATGGACCAACAACACGGGCATATGATAACACTTTTGAGTTGCGGCTTAAGTTTCCAAATAAACTCATTACACGATTTGCTGAAGGAAAGAAGCTTGGTTACAATGGTGGCATAGTAAATCCATACCCGCCTCTGGTTATTCCCCCCGATTCAATCATGACGTTTCAGCTAAATATGGTTACGAAAGAAGACTTTTCTTTGATTGCCATGGCACCCCATATGCATTTGCTCGGCAAATCATTTAAAGTTTGGTTCATAAAACCGAATGGCGACACCGTTCATCTTATTTATATACACGATTGGGATTTTAACTGGCAGGGCTATTATAGCCCCTTAAGGTTATTGAAAATAGACTCTGGTTCGGTAATTCATGCCGATGTTATCTATAATAACACCGCAAATAATATAAGAAATCCCAATAATCCGCCGAAGTTTGTAAAATTTGGACAAAGAACCAAAGATGAAATGCTGGAGTTTAATTTTTACAGTGTGCCTTATAAAAAAGGAGATGAATTTTTGAATATAGGAAACAACTAAAAGTATAAACCCCGATTACGCAATAGGATTTTCTAGACCACCATAAGTAATATTGATGTTGTCCGGGGTATCTGCTTTTTGAGTAAGCAGATATAATATATCCTTTTACCAAGTTTAATCACGTATATTTGTTACAGAAATAAATGAGGTAATGAAAGTATCTATTTGTGCTGTTTTTGTGATTTTTATCTCTTTCAATCCATTATTTGCTCAACAGATTGATTTGAATGCCAAAGTAAATTTGGTGGCGCTTAACGCAAAAAAATTTACGCTAAGCCAGTTAAGAAAAAACACGGCGAGTGTGGTTATTTTTTTCTCTCCCGAATGTCCTATCTGTACCCAAATGACTAAGTCCGTGCGCGAAATGGCTGATAGTTTCTCCTCCCGGAATATTAAATTCTACCTGATATATCCCGGCAAATATTATTCCAGGTCACATATCCGGAAATTTCAAAAGGAATACCTGCTTAAAATAGATGGCTTTAGAGATGATAATAGCGAGCTGGTTAAAATTTTGGGTGCTAAAGTAACCCCGCAGGCATTTGTGATTGATGCCAGGGGTGAGGTGATTTACTCGGGTAAAATTGATAACTGGTTTGAAGATATTGGTAAACGAAGGACTATAATTACCGAATTTTATCTTCAGGACGCGTTAAATTCGGTAATTAGGCATCGTGAACCTGCAATTAAAGAAACCAAACCGGTAGGTTGCTTTATTGATATCCACTAACAGCGAATCCATTTATTTCAGGACAACAGCTGTAACTAAGAAATTTATTTTTCTAAAAATTTGTCCTGCAATCTTTTTTCACCCTTGTTCAACTCTTTTTTAAAAGGAAGATTATACATCCTATCCCTGGCAGCTTTATCTGAAATGGCTACTCTCCAACCGGTAGAAGTTGCATCCGTGCCACATCTAATCTCCACTTTATTGCCTATCCAATAATATTTTCTTACTTCTACATCAATTGTTTCTACCTCCTCCTTATCATATTTTCCAAAAGTTTGGGTCAAAACATTCAATATCGACAAATCACCCGTTGAGTCCAAATCCAAAAGAATCCGATATAGTTTACCTTCATAGTAAGATAACGTAATATGACATTTTATCGCATCGCAAAAGTTGATGCTATCAATATGATAAACGATAAATTTTCCATTATTCTGAGTTATTCTTATTTCAGCATCTTTAGGAACCGTTGTATCGCCAAATTTATAACAAAAAAAACCATTCAGGCTGTCTACCGATGCGTATTGGGCTTTAACCGCAAAGCTGGTAAGTAATAAAAAACAAACAATTATCAACTTGGTTTTAAAGGTATTTAGTAGTGCCATGTTATTTAAATAATTATTAAAAAATGGATTTATTTTTTATTCGGTAGCTTATCGGCTTCAATTAAACTCACCTGGGCTGCTATAAAATCTGGAAATATTTTCAATGCTTCCCCAAATGCATTTTTTGCAAGAGCAATCTCGTTCATGTCAACATATTCAAGGCCCATTAAGTGCATGCATACGGCTTTCAAAGGGACCAACTGCGATCGGCCATCAGACGACCTTACGCTTACCAGCTTGGTTTCAACACCAGGAATTTGCAGGCAGAAATTAATTGTTTTTAAGCAATCTTCCTTTCTGTACATTTCGTACTCCATATGCGCTGCAAAATACTTGAATTCCGGGTTCTTGGTGCGGTAATAAAGTTCGGTATACAACAACAACGCATAATCATAATTAAAAACATTTTGAGCGCTGGTAGCTGTCAGTTCTAACATCTCTATATCATCCGGTACTATATCAATGTATTTGTGGCAGGCTATCAGCGCCGGAAGATAGTTTTGATGGGCGGCATACAGTTTGCCTAATGTTTTTAAGTAAGTGGTATCTCTTGGTTTAATTCCCACCATCCCAATCATACCGGTAAGCATATTGGCTGTGTCTTTATAGGCTGAAGCAGTTTTATAAAGTGTTTGGAATTGATTAAATTCACGCTCTGCATCTTTAGTGCCAACTGTGTGTTGAGCCCACGCTGAAACATGAAAAAGAATAGTAATGATGAATATAAACAGTCTGAACATAAAGGTCATACAATTACCCCCTTCTCACCCTCAATTGTCAAAAGCATGTTCGAATAATGTTGGTGAGCGGAACGAAGTTAGTTAATATTTATAGAATTTCGAAAAGAGCGTAACAATTAAAAATGAAAGGTGCATTAATAGCGTATATCTTCGTCTTTACAAGTTCGGCAATAGTGCACGGTCAGCCAATAACATACTTTAATGACATACAGGGTATTTTCAGGCAAAATTGTATATCGTGTCATAGGCAAAATGGTACCGCTCCTTTTGCATTAGAAAATTCAGAACAGATAATAGCCCATAAGGGCATTATTCGCTCGGTTATTGAAAGAGGTATTATGCCGCCCTGGAGGCCAGACCCAGACTACACTCACTTTTTAGACGAACGCATACTATCCGTTTCAGACAAGCAGAAAATAATAGGTTGGATACAACAGGGCTGTAAGCCCGGGGTGCCCGGCACAAATAACATAGTTATTAAAAGCGAAGACAAAACAAACACACCGGCTGATTTAGTTTTGAAATTACCCTTTGACGTTAAAATACCTGCCAGCACTACCGATACAATAGTATTGGTTGAAATGCCTTACGAAATTGACAGAGATACATTCATTTCATCCTTTCAATTTATGCCTGTTCATAATTCGGGCATACATCATGTATTTATAAGCCTTATGAGTTTAGATGATGCACTTTACTTACCTGAACCGCAGGAGGAAGGGCAGGGCGAGTTTTGGGATGGCAAGGCTTTTCACATGCGCTCATTTTCGTCTGAGCATCCGTCCATCAGGGGTGGTTGGGTTCCGGGGCAAGCAGCCATTGCCATGCCCGGTAATGTGGGTTGGCAACTGCCTAAAAAAGGAATGCTGCAATATCAAATCCATTATGGTCCTTCACCGGTTAGTTTTACAAGCGATTTCGAATTATGGCTTACTTATTCAAAGGGCAAAGTTGAACGAATTGCAATAGGTCAAAAATACGGTAGCAACACAAGCCACGCATTGCCATACCCCCCGTTGGTCATTCCGCCCGATTCTATTATGCGGTTTACATTAAACGGAACGATAGATTTTGATTGTTCTATTATAGCAATATCACCTCATATGCATTTGTTAGGCAAATCGGTTAAGGCGTGGCTACTTAAGCCCAGCGGTGATACTATCCGGCTTATTAGTATAAAAGATTGGGATTTTAACCAACAGGAATATTACTATACCGACAGTTTAATAAAAGGCGAAAAAGGGGATAAGCTGCAAGTTGAAGTAGTGATGGACAATACCTCCAACAACATCCATAATCCAAATAAACCACCTAAATTTGTAAGCTATGGACCCAACACCAGAAATGAAATGATACAATTCTCCATTTACTCGGTTCCCTATAAAAAAGGCGATGAAATGTTTCGTGCAAAAAGGGATAATTAAAATCTGTAGCGTATAAAAATATATACATTAAAATCGGCAATGAAAAGCATAGTAGTAATACCTTTGTTTGTCTTAGTAATTCTAACATCATTGTATTGTCAGCCAGTGACATACTATAGTGATATACGGAATATTATTAACCAAAACTGTATCTCTTGCCACAACTTAAACGGTATTGCCCCTTTTGCATTAGAAGATTTAGAACAGGTAATAGCTCATAAAAGCATAATCCGTTCGGTGGTCGAGAAGAATATAATGCCCCCCTGGAAACCGGACCCCAATTACACTCACTTTTTGGATGAACGAATACTATCGCTTACAGACAAGCAAAAAATAATAGATTGGATACAACAGGGGTGCCAACCCGGAACGCCCGGTACAGACAATACAAGCCAACAAAGTGAGATAAGAAAAAACAGGCCCACTGATTTAGTTTTAAAATTGCCTTTTGCCATTAAAATAATGGCCAGCACTACTGATACCACTGTGCTGGTTGAAATGCCTTATGAAATAGATCGCGATACTGTGGTATCATCCTATGAGTTTGTGCCGGCCAGGAATGCGGGTATACATCATGTATTTATAACCATTGAGAAGGCCGATAAGCCCGATGCCCAAAAATCTGACTATGAGGATGTGCAGGGATTGGATTTTTGGGATGGTAAAGCTTTTCATGAACGGCTTTCGTATTTGTACGTTTCTTTTGCGGGTAACTGGCGGCCGGGGCTATCGGTTACTTCTATGCCTGCGCATGTTGGCTGGCGAATTCCTAAAAAGGGATTACTGCTGTATCAACTACATTACGGCCCGTCGCCAGTGGCTTTTACAAGTGAGTTTGAACTTAGGTTTAATTACTCAAAAGACACCGTTGAACGAAGCCCGGATGGCCGGAAGTTTGGAAGCCAGGGAAACTTTGCGCCGCCATATCCTCCTTTGGTTGTACCGGCCGACTCTATTATGCGCTTTACCCTCAACGGCCCTATAGATACTGATTATTCTATTGTAGCAATATCTCCGCACATGCATTTATTGGGAAAATCAGTACGCGCGTGGATACTAAAGGCCAATGGTGATACTATCCGGCTTATTAGTATAAAAGATTGGGATTTTAACCAACAGGAATTTTACTATCCGCCTACATTGATAAAGGCAGAAAAGGGAGACATGCTGCAAGCCGAAGCGGTGCTGGATAATACCTCAAGTAACATTAAGAACCCCAATAAGCCGCCTAAACTTGTAAAGTATGGGCCGCTTACCAGTAATGAAATGATTCAAATTTCCATTTATATAGTTCCCTACCGCCGCGGAGATGAAAAGATTAGTGCAAAAAGCGATAATTAATTTCTATGCCAACCTGTTATGAAAAAAAGTTTAACGTTTAGCAATGAGTAAGGTTACGCCTTTGTTTGTTTTTTTGAATCTATCGTTGTTGTACGGTCAGCCCGTAACATATTTTAATGACATACAGGGTATTTTCAGCCAAAACTGCACGTCATGCCACAACCAAAATGGTGCTGCTCCGTTTGCATTAGAAAATTTAGGTCAGGTAATAGAGCACAAGGGCATTATTAGTTCGGTAGTGGAAAGAAACATTATGCCACCCTGGAGGCCAGACCCCAATTACTCTCATTTTTTAAATGAGCGCATACTTTCCATTTCAGATAAGCAGAAAATAATAGATTGGATACAACAGGGCTGTCAGCCGGGGTCGCCCGGTACCGATGAGAAATTGCAGAAAAGTGATGCTTTGAAAAATAACTCGGCCGATTTAGTTTTGAAATTACCCTTTGACGTTAAAATACCTGCCAGCACTACCGATACAATCGTATTGGTTGAAATGTCTTACGAGATAGCACAGGATACTTTTGTAACTGCTTTTCAGTTTTTACCTGCCAAAAACGCAGGTATACATCACATGTTTGCGTCAATCGAACCTTTAAATAAAACAGCCAATAAATCCGATTATGACGATTTACCGCCATTGCCTTTTTGGGATGGTAAAACTTTTAATCAGCGGCTGTCCTATAAATACCTTGATTTTTACGGCGGCTGGCGGCCGGGCGAAATGGTTACCGCTATGCCACCACATATAGGCTGGTTAATTCCTAAAAAGGGATTGCTGTTATACCAGCTTCATTACGGCCCCTCACCGGTGGCTTTTACCAGCCGGTTTGAGCTTAGGCTTATTTATTCAAAAGATACCATTCAAAGAAGTCCGGGGGTAAGAAAATACGGAACCCAGGCAGAGTGGGCCCCTCCCTATCCCCCACTGGTCATTCCCGCCGATTCTGTTATGATGTTTACATTAAACGGGGCCATAGATTCAGATTACTCCATAATGGCTATATCACCACATATGCATTTATTGGGCAAATCTATAAAGGTGTGGGTGTATAAGCCTAACGGCGATACCATCAAGCTTATTAATATAAAAGATTGGGATTTTAACCAGCAGGAATTTTACTATCCCCCCACTTTATTAAAGGTAGAAAAGGGAGACATGCTGCAGGCCGAAGCGGTTATGAACAATACTACTGCCAATATTAATAATCCTAATAAACCGCCTATACTTGTTAAGGATGGGCCAAACACAAGAAATGAAATGATACAGATTTATATTTACGTGGTTGCTTATAAAAAAGGAGATGAAACCCTTAGGGCAAAAGGTGATAAGTAACGCCCCGGGCAGGTTGCGCAAATATCTTAATGCATAAAAATGAAACATGTTATAGCTTTATATTTAATTATTTTAACCTGCATAGCATCTCTGCATTGCCAGCCTGTTACTTATTATAACACCATCAGTCATATCTTTAGTAAAAACTGTGTTTCATGCCACAACACAAATGGCACTGCCCCTTTTGCATTACAAGATTTAGACCAGATAATAGCTCATAAGGGTATTATACGTTCGGTAATTGAAAGGGATATTATGCCCCCCTGGAGACCAGACCCCAATTACACTCATTTTTTAGATGAGCGGGTACTCTCCCTTTCAGATAGACAGAAAATAACAGATTGGATACAGCAGGGGTGCCAACGGGGTGTGCCTGAAATAAGTGAGATAAGCCAAAATGATGAGGGCAAAAAAAATGCACCGGCTGATTTGGTTTTGAAATTAAGTTATCCTATTAAAATACGCGCCAGTAATACCGATACAAATATATTTATAGAGATGCCTTACGAGATAGCCCGCGATACTGTAATATCATCCTATGAATTTGTCCCGGGCCACAATTCGGGTATCCACCATGTTTTCATAAGTATCCAAAATGCAGTTGATGTGATGCAATCGGGTATTGAAACCACGCTTGATGGAATGTTTTGGGATGGTAAAGATTTTCATTATCGCTCGTTTTCTTCCAATTATCTGGCTTTTGAAGGGGGATGGATATCCGGTCAATCGCCCTATATTATGCCTGCCGGCATAGGCTGGAGGATTCCTAAAAAAGGGATACTGATATACCAATTGCACTATGGTCCATCGCCTATATCTTTTACCAGTGAGTTTGAACTTAAGTTTACCTACGCACAAAACAAAATCGAACGAATGGTCAGTGCCCGAAAATACGGGAGCCAGTCTGGACGTGGAGAGCCATATCCTCCGTTAGTAATTCCTCCTGATTCAGTTATGGTGTTTACATTAAATTCACCACTTGACACAGATTATTCTATTCTGGCCGTAGGGCCTCATATGCATTTGCTAGGCAAATCGTTTAAAGCATGGCTGCTGAAGCCCAATGGTGATACAACCCGGCTGATTAGTATAAAGGATTGGAACTTTAATCAGCAAGGGTTTTATTTTACACCAAAATTTTTAAAGGCAAACAAAGGCGATTTAATGCAATTTGAAGTGCTGCTGGACAATACATCTGAGAATCTTAATAATCCCAATAAACCACCTAAATTCGTACTATCAGGAAATGAGACTAAAGACGAAATGATACAAATTTCTATTTTAGTAGTGCCCTATCAGGTGGGAGATGAACTGCTCCATTCCAGATCCAATAATTAGCCATTCACTCTTTATGAAAATTACAATCGGGCTTTTAGCAAGCATCTTTTTATTACTTTCTTCATTTTCGCCCAAAAGCGAAAATGAAGATCAATTGCCTTTCATTAGCAGTTATTCTTCCTCTGTAAAATCAGTCTACCAACAACATTTGGAGAAGTATGATTATTCTGAATATACTAATGAGCAGGATATACTACAATTAAAGTGTTACCATAGCATTACAAAAGAAAAGGCAAAGAAAATCATTGATGACAGAACTTTCTTTACTCTCTCCATGTTCAAAGAACAGCCATCCCCTTATCCCGGGGTACTTTCAAGTAGTATTGGCTGCCCTAAAGAGTATCAACCCAAAGTGAGTGAGGATACCTTTAAAGTACGTGCATCTTTCAAATTGCTTGCAACCAAAAATTTGATTTATGGTAATTGCAATCCAAGCGACAACTATTTCTACTGCGCGTATTGTATATTTTTTTGCGAAGAAAAAAACGAATTATATGAACTTAAGATTTTTACACCAATAAAGAATCCGTCTTTCGATTACGAAACTTTTTCAACCTCCATTCAATGTAAATAGTTTTCGATTAAGAAAGCTCCTCACGCTAATTTCCGCCTATGTCTCTGGCATTGGTTGCATTAAAGGCTTCAGACTTAAACCGCATTTAATGAAGAACTTCATTCAACCTTTATCCGGTTAATCCAATAAACCTAATAAGTTTATTAGAAAAGATTAAAAAAAAATACGAAACTTCGCTCTATTGTTATACACTAAACTCTACCTTCAGTAATGGTTTGCCTTTTTTCGAAAAACGATATAACATAGCTATGAAAAAACATATTTTCACCTTACTGATTTTATTGTCTTTTATAGTTGGCACAACGTTTAGCCAAAAGCCCACCAAACTCTATTGGTTTATACCCGATGGGCTGCGTGCCGAGCCGGATTTATTCAAAATATATGATTGGGCCAACAAGGGGTATTTGCCAAACATCAAATACATGATGGACCATGGTGCACATGGTTACTCAGTGCCTGTGTTTCCTACGCATACGCCTGTAAACTTTGCTGCCCTGCTTACCGGCGCAACACCCAAAGTAAACGGCGTGGCAGACGGCCCAATGCATACCGAGGGTTTTCCGCTTTCTAAAGTATCAGTAGGTGGGTTTCGTTCCAGCGCACGCAGGGTGCCGGCCATTTGGACTATTATGGAAAAAGCAGGAAAAAAAACGGTAATTCTTTCGGTACCAGGTTCCACACCGCCTGAAATTACCAGAGGAATGGTAGTGCGTGGAAGGTGGGGCGGTTGGGGAGCGGAAACATATTCTCTGGTTTTTGAAAAGCAAACGAATAACAAGCGCCAGTTTGAACAGGGGAGGTCGGTGCGTCTTTTCTTTAACGGGCCCAAGCTGGCTCAGTATATTGGAACTACAGAGGCTAAAGATTGGGGTGTAAACGTAAAATCATATAGTCCACCTGTCGAAATTGCTATTAATGCTTATGGACTTACGCTTTATGGATATATATATGATAACACCGACGATAAAAAAGTAAACTACAACCACATTCTTTTTTCGTTTGATAAAAAACAAATAATAGCCGACATTAAACAAGGCGAGTGGGGAACGTGGACACCGTGCACTGTGTTGTTCGAAAACCACCCACTTGAATCAAACATAATGCCGCGGGTTATTAAGTTGGATGATAATGGCTATTTCAGAATACGCATTCTTTACAACAACTTGAATTCTTCGCTAACCATGCCTGAGGAGGCAGCCAAGGAATTAACTGACGGTGTAGGCCCTTTGGTAGATTACCCCGATAACTATCCTCCGCAACTTATCTTTTTCAAGGAAGACAAATCGGTTTTTCAGGATGAAATGAAAATGTCATTCGATTGGCACAAAAAAGCCATCGGCTTTATCATGAATAAATACCATCCGGATGTGGTTATACACGACATTTACTCCCCCAATCAAATGCTAACCAGTCGGTGGTGGTTAGGTTATGTAGACCCTGCCAGTGACCGCTACGAAACAGTAGATGCTAAAGAACACGATAAACTTTGGAACGAAGTAAAGGGCATGTATTTGCAAATTGACAGTATGATAGGACAAATACTTGCCAATGTTGATAGCAACACCCTCGTCGTATTCAGCTCAGACCATGGTGCCTGTCCGTTGAACACATCGATTATGGTTAATAATTTGTTTGCTAAAAGCGGATATTTAAAATTTAATTTAGACAGCATTACCGGTGAGCCCATTATTGATTATGCACACTCCAAAGCCATTTACTTGAAAATGGATGGAGTATATATTAATCCAGCAGGATTGGATGGAAATTGGAAACGCGCATCGGGACCAGATTACGAAAAATTGCGGGATGAGATTGCCAAACTGCTAACTGACCTGCAAACCGAAAAGGGAGAACATCCCATAACATCAGTTACCAAATGGGAAGATGCTGAGCAATTTTTAGACCTTCCTAAAGACAGGGTTGGCGACCTTATCATTTCCAATAAACCAGGCTTTGGCTTTTATGAAGAGTTTACCGAAAAAATGGAACTCTTCACCACCCCGCTTATTACTGGTTATAAGCAAGCTATACTGGGCGATACAGTTAAAGCCATGTGGACTCCATTTATTATTATGGGCAAAGGAGTAAAGGAAGGTGTTACCCTTAATAAAAATATAAGCCACATAGATCAACTACCTACTATTTTGAAATTGATGGGTATGGAGATACCATCGTATGTGGAGGGAAAACCGATTGATCAGGTATTCAAATGAAAAAAATATTATTCTCATTATTTGTCCTTTCCCTCTGCCAGGTCACAATAGCCCGGCAGAGCGATTCCACTTTGTTAGAAAATGGAATTACGCGCTTTGACAGTTCGAAAACAGCAAATGGAATAACCTTGCTTACGACTGATTTTGCAAGCACTGATTTTATTGATATGTATGGAAACCTTATTCACAAAATTCCCATTGGGCTGATCTGTGTACTTCCTGATGGAAACATGATAGGCAAAGGAGGCCCGAATTTAATGAAATTTGATGCTGACATGAATGTGATTTGGCAAACAATAGTTGAAGGGGGATTTCATCATGACATTACATTTGATGATGAGGGAAATATTTATGTGCTTTCAAATAATATTTATCCCATTCTTGGTAAACTTGTTCGGTTTGATGCGATTAAAATTTATTCGCCGGAAGGAATTTTTATCCGCGAATGGAGCCTGCATGACCATTTGAAAGAGTTTGTGAAGATAATTTCAAAGTCGGCCTGGTGTAGCGATTTACCCTTAGCTTACGACTCTTCAAAAGGAATAGAAGCCTATATTTTGCAAGACCCGGAAAGATTTTTAATGCCGGCATGCGACTATCAATTTTCCTGCTTCGAATTCTCTCATTTTAATTCAATCCAGGTAATTAAAGAAAATGATGGTTCAAAAAAAATACCTGCGTTAAAAAAAGGTAACTTGTTTTTGAGTTTCGATCCGTACTCCTGCTACGGAATAGTAGATATATCTACCGGAAAGATAGAATGGGTTGGATATCTACCGGTAAAAACCACCTTGCACACCCCCTTACTAACAGATAAGGGTACTGTTTTGGTTTTTCAAAATAGCACTGCAGAAAGATTTTGGGCAAGTGAAAAAAAGAATACTTTATGGCTAAAAATTTTGCCGGATAAAAATTCATCAGAACAGACCACCAGTAAACCTGATGAAAGATTATGGGCGAGTATTAGTGAGTATGATTTGACAAACCACAAAGTGTGGGAATACTCGGTAGATTCCAAGGACTCAATGCGTGTTGAGTATGGTGGAAGCGCCCAACGCTTATCTAATGGCAACACACTTGTTTGCATAGCAGACGATAAAATAGGAGGGAGGGTTTTTGAAGTAACCCCAAAGAAAGAAATAGTATGGGAATACGTCTGTCCTGACATTGACCCTGAGAAAGGTACCCCCTGGGGTTTTTACCGGGCAAGTAGAATTAGTTATGAAATGGCAAAAAAAATAATACCTGGGTATAAACCATGAAAGTTTATATGATTTTAGAACTTTGTACGATTGCATCCATTTTTATACAATAGTGAGCATTCTGAAAAGTAGGATTATGCTGAGTATGAAAAAAAACGGCCTTATACTATTTATATCTACTTGGTGTGGTATAATTTCTGCCCAGGATATTACCTATAACAAGCATATAGCCCCGATTATAAAAAATCATTGCCTGGCCTGCCATCGACAAAACGGAGCCGCGCCTTTTAGCCTCGAAACATACGACCAGGTCTGCAAAAACAATAAACTCATAGCATATGTAGTGGCCAATCATATTATGCCCCCTTGGAGCCTTGATACAAGCGAACACCTTTTCAAAAATGAACGGGTACTATCGCCTGGAGAAATTAATACAATAAGTACCTGGATAAAAAATACAATGCCTGTTGGGAGCGGCAAGCCGGTGAAACTAAAGTATAAAGCGCCGGCCAGGGATGCCGTGAAGCCGGATATGATAATCAAATTTCCGAAGCCTTATAAAATAAGCGCAGATAATAAAGACCTGCTTGTTACCTATTTGCAGAAAATAGATGTTGGTGAAGATAAATACCTGAGTAAAATTGAAATTGTACCCGGCAATAAAAGGTTGCTACATCATTGCCGGGTTGATTTTGATACCTCCGGAGGTGTGTGGACAAAAGATGTAGATAAGGACGGTTTTATCGGCACACTCCAGATCCCCGAGCTGCCAATGAATGGCCCTGTTTTAAAATTTGTGGGTACCTATGTTCCCGGGCTTGCTCCATATGAATATCCCGAATGGGCAGGGCTAAAGCTTTTCCGCAAGATGACGATCATGGTTGGTTTGCATTACTCCTCCACATCTATTCCCGAATATGACGATACCGAAGTGCGTCTCTATTTTTGCAAGAAAAAACCTGAGCGGGAAGTTTTTAACCGTAGTGACTTGGTCGTTTTTTACCGCATTGTAGACCTTGGTTTGTATGTTCCGAAAAATACAATTTATTGTATTGACCAAAAGAGCGAACCACTTGTGGAGGACATTTCGCTTATTGGCATACAGCCCCACATGCACCTGTTGGGCCAAACTATGAACATCAATGCTATCACACCCCGGGGTGATACTATTGATCTTTGCAGGGTTGCAAAATGGAATTATAAGGAGCAGGAAAACTATTATTATAAAAAATTAGTAAAGATACCTTCCGGTTCAGTCTTTGAAGTACATGCCTGTTATGACAATACTGTCAATAATACGCAAAACCCATTCTTTCCGCCACGGGATGTATATTTTTATCTTGGCATGACATCGGAAAACGAGATGATAGAGTATTATATTCAATATTTAAAATACCAGGATGGTGATGAGACAAAAGATACCATTGATAAATAGTTTTACACTTGTCATCTTATTAATAATAAGTAATACTGTTATTGGTCAGGTTTCATTTTCAAAAGATATAGCCCCCCTTATATTTGCCAATTGCAGCTATTGCCACGTCAAAGCCGGATATACCCCGTTTGCGCTGGAGAACTATGAGGATATAGCCGGCAATATCAACTCTATAAAATATGTAGTGAATAACCGGATCATGCCTCCATGGAAGCCGGCCCCTGAAGGCCCGAAATACCTCAACGAGAGACACCTATCCGACAGTGCAATAAATTTGATAAATGATTGGATAACACAAGGATTCAAATGTGATAATAGAAAGCCAGAATATAAAAAAGACGGCTCGAAACAAATATTTGGAGAGTTATTGGGTAAGCCTGATTTGATTTTAAAACCATCGAAACCATATACCAGGAGCGCCGATTCAAAAGACGCTTTTATTTCGTACATTATGAGTACCGGTGTCAAATCCGATGTCACCTTGAGGGCAGTTGTAATAAAACCCGGGTCGGCTAAAGTAGTCCACCACGCCCGTTTAGAATATGATTCTTCAAATATTTATCAGATGTTTTCAAAGCCTAATACCTATTTTGAAACCCCTATACTACCTGATAGTTTAACAGGAGTTCTGCCACCGGTTGGTTTTTATGTACCAGGCTTAGATCACATCATGTTTCCTAAAGGTTCGGGTTATCCCATTAGCCCTAAAGGTAAGTTTGTTCTGTTTTTACATTATTCACCTAGTTCAAAAACTGAACAAGACCAAACTGAGGTTTGGTTATATTTCAACAAAAAGCCGGTAAACAGAACAATCTGTTATGAAGGATACACTTATAATGACCATAACACAAACATTCCAAAAGATTCTATTACCGCGCTTACAGATATCAGTCACCCGATTGAAGAAAAATTTACCTTAATATGTGTGGAGCCGCATTTGCACTTATTGGGCCAATCTATCAGGGTTGACATAATTCGAAATAACGGCCGGGATACAACGCTCTTGATAAATATTCCCAAGTGGGATTTTAACTGGCAGGAATTATATCTTCTCAAAAAACCGGTAATTCTCAATGTGGGCGACCGTTTTTTAATAAATGTTATCTTTGATAATACCAGGAATAATCCTAAGAACCCGTTTTTTCCGCCCCGCGATGTGAATTTTGGCGGCATGGCAACTACTAATGAAATGATTAATGTAATGATGATTGGATTCCATTATCAGGAAGGGGATGAAAACATGGATTTATCCTATTAAATGAGCGTTCCGCTCTTTAAATTATGAGCAAAACAAGCTTTATTATATTTATCTGCATGGGTTATGTCCCTATTTCTGCGCAAAACATTACGTATAACCAGCGTATAGCTCCCATTATAAAAAACCATTGCCTGTCCTGTCATCATCAAAATGGGGTGGCCCCTTTTGCCCTTGAAACATACGAGCAAGCCTGCAAAAACAGCAAACTCATAGAATATGTGGTTACCAACCATACCATGCCACCCTGGAGTTTGGATACAAATGAACACCTTTTCAAAAATGAACGGATATTATCTTCCGCTGAAATTAATACAATCAAAACATGGATAAGCAATGCAATGCCGGTTGGTAGTGGTAAGCCGGTAAAACTAAAGTATGTCCCCCTTGCTAAGGAAGCCGAAAAACCAGATTTAATAGTCAAATTTCCCAGGCCATATGTAATTAGAGCCGATAATAAAGATTTGCAGGTTACCTACCTGCAACGAATAGATGTTGGTGAAAATAAATACCTGAATAAAATTGAAATTGTTCCCGGAAATAAAAGGGCGTTGCATCACTGCCGGGTTGATTTTGACACAACAGAAATTTTGTGGTCGGGCAATGTTGACCAGGACGGCTTTATTGAAACCGCCCTAATACCCGAATTACCGATGAAGGGACCCACATTAAAATTTGCAGGCACCTATGTTCCCGGTCTTGCCCCCTATGAATACCCCAAATGGTGCGGACTAAAACTTTTTAGAAAAATGACCATCATGGTTGGATTGCATTACTCCCCAACAGGAATACAGGAATATGATCAAACCGAAGTACATCTATATTTTTGCAAAAAAAAACCAGAACGGGAGGTTTTTAATTGTAGTAACTTGATTAGAACGTACCCGATCATTAACCTTAATATGTATGTTCCTAAAAATACAGTTTATTGCGTTGAACGAACGAGTAGTCCTATCCCTGATGACATCTCACTTATTGGCATACAGCCTCATATGCACCTACTTGGCCAGACCATGAATATCTTTGCTATCACACCACGCAATGATACCATTGATCTTTGCAGGGTTGCAAAATGGAACTATAAGGAACAGGAGAATTATTATTATAAAAAACTCATCAAAATACCGGCTGGTTCAATTTTTGAAGTGCATGCCTGTTATGACAATACTGTCAATAATCCTCAAAATCCATTTTTCCCGCCCAAGGATGTATACTTTTATGACGGAATGACTTCGGAAAATGAGATGATAGAGTTCTATATTCAATATTTAAAATACCGGGATGGTGATGAGACAAAAAATACCAGTGATAAATAATTTTGGCGTTTTGGTATTCTTGCTGGTAAGCAATACAGTTATTGGCCAGGTTTCATTTTCAAAAGATATTGCCCCCATTATTAAAAACCATTGCCTGTCTTGCCATCACCAAAATGGAGTGGGACCTTTTGCCCTTGAAACATACGAGCAAGCCTGCAAGAACAGCAACCTGATGGAATATGTGGTGACCAATCATACAATGCCCCCCTGGAGTTTGGATACGAACGAACACCTTTTTAAAAATGAGCGGATATTGTCTTCCGCAGAAATTAATACAATCAAAACCTGGATAAGCAATGCAATGCCCGTTGGCAATGGTAAGCCGGTAAAACTAAAGTATGTAGCTCCCGCCAGAGAAACCGGAAAACCTGATTTAATAATCAAATTTCCCAGGCCGTATCGGATAAAAGGCAACAATAAAGATTTCTTCCTTACATATCTGCAGCGTATAGACCTTGGAGAAGATAAGTACCTTAGTAAAATTGAGATTGTGCCCGGAAATAAAAAGATTTTACACCATTGCCGCGTTGATTTTGATACCACCAATTTTTTGTGGACACCTGACGTTGACAAAGATGGTTTTATTGAAACCTTCTCACTTCCGGTAGATCCTAAGATACCCGCACTAAGCTTTGTAGGCGATTATGTACCCGGTATTAAGCCCTTTGAATACCCTAAATGGTGCGGCTTAAAACTTTACAGAAAAATGACCATCATGGTCAATTTGCATTACTCCCCCATATCTATCTCCGACTATGATCAAACCGAAATTCATCTTTATTTCTGCAGCAAAAAGCCTGAACGGGAGGTTTTTAATTACAGCCATTTAATTCCTTCTGATTTTGCAGCATATATTCCCAAAGATTCTGTGTATTGCTTCAAAGTGCAAAGCGCCCCTATGTGGGAAGACATCTCGCTGGTAGCCATCCAGCCTCATATGCACATGCTTGGCAGAACAATGCATATTTATGCTATTACACCAGCTAATGATACGATTGATCTTTGCTCGGTAGATAAGTGGGACTTTTATGAACAGGAGAATTATTATTACAAAAGACTGATAAAAATCCCTGCGGGCTCAATCTTTGAAGTATATGCCTGCTATGATAATACGAGCAAAAATCCAAAAAATCCTTTTTTCCCGGTGCAGGATGTATATTTTAATGAAGGGATGACAACCCAAAATGAGATGCTGCAATTTTATATTCAATACCTGAAATTTGCAACCGGGGATGAACAAAAAAATGTAAGTGCAGAATGAAAGAATACAATAGCCGATTGGTTGCCAACTATTATTTATTCTTTATTTCGTTAAAGCCAGTCAGGGCTAGCCCAAACTCGGGCTCCAGTTTCAATGCTTCTAAAAAACATTGGCGGGCAGACACATAATTGCCTAAATCTGAAAATAAGTTTCCTTTGAGATACAACAAAGCGGCTTTAAGTAACACATCCTCGCCCTTGGCCGATGAGCTAGTATCAACATATAGCGTAACTCGATTCGTAGCTACATGTGGATCTAATAGCAGTTCATCCACGTGCTGCATACATTCCGCCTTACGACCCAAGGTATTTTCAACATTAGCTACCTGATAACCGTAATACAACTGCTTTGTAATAATGTATAGCTTCTGATAACACTCTAAGGCATCTGTGTAGCGTTCTAATAGTTCAGCTGATTTACCACAGAAGTCCAAAATGGTGATGTTATCTCTGAATTTAGGCAGATATTGCCTGCACAGCATAAAACATTGTTCATTTTGCCCGCGTTGAAAATAAATTGTAATTAAGTTGAACAACGCATTGGTATCAGACTCATGTACAGCCAGTAAACCATAAAGGGCAGAACAGGCAGATTGATAATCTTTGACCTGTATAGCAAGATTAAATTGAGCGGTATAATTAACCCCTAAATAATCTGCTGTACTAAGTTTTTTATTTTCATTGTTTTTCTTCTGGCCATATGCACCATCACTTTGCAACAATGCAAAGAAGAAGATAAGAGCGTATACTATTTTCATCTTAAGACTAGAGTTTCATAATATAAGCCAAAGTATAGTATGGAGGCATAATGCTAAACGGACTGCCGGTACCGGTTGAATTAGTTGTAAAGGTATGTGTATGGCTTGATACTGTTCCTGTAGGTGTATAAGTCAATGGCCCTACAGTTGAAATCGTTCCTCCCGGGGTAAACGACAATGGTCCTACAGTAGAAACAGTTCCGGTGGCCGTAAATGTGGGTTGAACCGCAGAAATCGTTCCGGTTGTTGTAAATGTGGGTTGAACAGCAGAAATCGTTCCGGTTGCTGTAAAGGTAGGTTGAACAGCTGATATTGTGCCCGCAGGAGTAAAAGTATGTGATATAGCAGAAATCGTTCCGGTTGCTGTAAAGGTGGGTTGAACAACTGATATTGTGCCCGTAGGAGTAAATGTGGGTTGAACAGCTGAAATCATTCCGGTTGCTGTAAAGCTATGTGTATGGCTTGAAACTGTTCCGGAGGCTGTATAAGTATGGGTATGCGAAGACTCAGCATCAGTTGAGCCAGTGAGCGTGTGGGTATGTGCGCCGGCTGACGTAGTTGTACCGTCATTTCCACCGCCTGCATTGTCTCCATAAAATGCTCTTGTCCCCCCTCCCGAATAATTTGTAGTGGTATTAAGGTTATGGGTGTGTGCTCCGGCACTAGATGTTACTACAGTTGTTAATGTATGACTGTGTGCTGATCCTGCTGAAGTTGTTTGGCTTGCTGTGCCGGTAAAAGTAGGCTGTGTAGCACCGGTGGTAGCCGCATTACCTGTAAAAGTCGGGGTTACTGAACTGGTGCTACCGGAAGTACCTGCAAAGGTTGGAGTTACTGAACTGGTAGTT
>Ga0182013_10003376_pt1 | contig 20021 bp, 13 predicted proteins | sample 612S2MmetaG_FD_120487 | JGI IMG/M metagenome (GOLD analysis project Ga0182013, IMG submission 120487) | Permafrost microbial communities from Stordalen Mire, Sweden - 612S2M metaG | ecosystem: Environmental > Terrestrial > Soil > Wetlands > Permafrost | place: Sweden: Stordalen | collected... | reverse complement strand
GCTCTGGGCGTGAATTTGCCCCATCGTGGTAACGGTTTGGTCCAGCGAGCGGTTGGTGTCCTCGAACCTGCCTTGCGACTGCGCAACTAACTCAGCCACGGCCCGGCTCAGTTCGCTGTTCTTGCCCACCATCGCGTTCACTTCGGCACTCGAAGCCGAAGTCTCCTGCAATGACGCCGCTTGTTCGGATGACCCTTGCGCCAGCGACGTGCTCGCGGAAGCGACTTGGGCCGCCGCGCCAGCCACCTGCGTGGCAGCCTGTCCCAGTTCCGAAGCCGTCTTCCGCAACTTGCCAGTGGCACGCCCCATTGCAAAGCTCACAGCCGCCGCGATGCCGGCACAGCAGAGCAGCCCGAATATGAGTGCAACCCTGGCGGTTCGCACCATGCCCTTCGCCTCCTCATTCATCGCGGAGTCAACGGTGGTCTTGGCTTTGATAAACTCGTCGAGCGCGACGACGATCTTGCCGCCGGCCGGCACCAGATTCTTTCTGTCGAACTCCACGGCAGCACGCACTTGCCCGGAAGCCAGGATCGCGCGGTCTTGTAGTTGCCACGCCTTATATTCCCCGATCACGGCCTGGACCTGGTTCAAGGACTGCTTTCCGCCGTCGGTGCGGAGGAGTGGCCTGATAGTTCCGACCAATTCCAGTGACGCGGCCATGGCCTTGTCAAAAGCGTCCCTGCACTTGCCAACCTGTCCGTCGTCTTTGATGTTAGAAAAAAGCAGCATTCCGCGCTGCTGCAATCGAAAAGTGAAAACCTGCGCTCTGAGGTCTCCGACAAGGTTGGATTGCCTAACGGAAACGCTATACGCTTTATCGAGCCCGCTTCCAAGAGCCGAAACGAACAACCATCCAGCGCCTCCAACCAGGGCGCATGCGGCAATCATGCCGCCAACAGACCAGCCCATCTTTTTTCCGATTGTCACTCTCACACTCCACAATCAGTTCATCGGCGGAAATCCCGAAAACTTCAACGATCGACTTTTTACAGTTAGTCAAATTCCATGTATTTCTCGCCCCAGTGAGGTGCAGGAAAAGAGTAAGCAGATGGTGCACAGTTCTGGCGGATGAGCCAGGAGGGTCAGATATTGTTCGGATTCTTTTCCTGGAAGCGCCAACTGAGGCGGAGTCGCATACCACGGACCCCACGCGGATTCCGTGATTTGTTCCCGATTGCTACGCCAGCACCCGGCTCACTACGGCAAGTAACTGATCTGGCCGAAAAGGCTTTACCATCCAGCAGGTGGCGCCGGCCGCTTTGGCGGCTTCTTTTTTTGCAGGCTGCGATTCTGTTGTGAGCATGAGAACCGGAATGTGTTTGTGAATCGATTTGGTACGGACGTGCTTGATGAGGTCGATCCCATCCATCCCGGGCATATTCAAATCCGTAATCACCATGTCGACGGGTCCTGACAATTTGGCCACTGCATCGATGCCGTCACATGCCTCCATCACCTCATACCCCGCGGCGCTCAGGGCAAAAGACACTACCTGCCGCATACTGGCGGAGTCATCAACCGTGAGAATCATTTTTGCCATTTTTAGCTTCTCCCTGAGAGAACCGCGACTTTGTTCGAATCATTCATATCAAAAAAACTCCACTTCTTCTGCGCATCCCTCGTCTGGCAAAGCGTCGCGTCCGGCTTCAAACGGCGCAGCAGTTAGGTCATCGGTCAATGCGCGATGCACCTTACGTTCGGCTTCCATGGTGTAAAGATCTTCAGCTGTCTGTTCCAGGGCGGAAGGACCCGCCGTCTGTAATGGGAGCCCCTGAGCTGCTACCCCGTCCAACAGGGAGCAGCAACGATTTATTGTGTCGGCGAACAGACGCCCTATTTCGAAGTGATCGCGCACAGCGAGAAGACTGGCGCGAAGGCTTTCCGCCTGCAGTCCGACGTGGGCGGCAGCATCCGCTCCCGACGCACTGGCCGACTGAAGGTCGCTCACGCGGATGTCGAGATTGTCGATCAATGCCGATCCGGAGTTGTCAGTCGCGACCGCGGCGTTGTCGCGGGAAAGAAAAAGCAAAGCGGCTCCGATGGATTCCAGAGCATCCCGGGCGTCCCCGGAGCGGGAGGCGGATTCCATTTTCAAATCCCGAATGGCACCAGCGATAACTTCGAGACCTTTTCCCCCGTCGCCTATCCGGTTGGCCGAAACGACGGCGTTTATGGAAATGTGCCCGAGCTGGAATTCGATGGACTGAACTTCATTCACGGCCTCGCCAAGACCGCGACGGGTTTCCTCCAGATCCGAGACGGTCGCGCGCGTACCGCGCTCGATGGAATGCAACTCGGAAACTCCCCGGGTAATACCGGCAAACCGGCGCTGCATACCATCAAAAAAAGAACCCTTTTCCATGTGGTCAGGGCCGTGCATGCCCTCACTGACGGCGGCCATTTCTCCCACCCGTTCCGTGATGCTTTCAAGGTCGTGATCGATCTTTTTTGTGGAATGGACGAAGGCTGCCGCAGCGCTTTCGAGTTGTCTTTTCTGAAGCTTCACCAAAGCGGCGCCCTGCGACGAAATCCCGCCCCGCCGGGCGTCGCGCAGGAGGCCCTCCAATGCTGCGATCACATGCTCTGTTTGCTGGCGGGTAATATCGTGGAACTGGATCGACGTTGCAACAGCGCCCAATTCACGCGTTACGGAATCCAGTTGAGCAGCGAGCTTTATAGAGCCTTCCACCGCCTCGCGTTGCCGGGTCTGAAAGCCCTCCAAATCGGCGTCCACTTCGGCGAGCAGCGACGGTAGTTCGTCGAGTTGTATGGATTCGAAACGGGAGACCTCCCGGAGAGTCCCGGCGATACGCGCATCGAAAATGGTCGCAACATTCAGAATACAGGCTACGCGCTCCTGGATTCCTTCGCTGCAGGAATGTACATCGTTCGCCAGATTCTCAAGGTTCTGCTGCGAATTTCCGAGGTGAGCGACTTCTATTTTGGCGGCGATAGCGGCAATACGAAACGACAATACGATCTTGCCGAAGGAAGAGAAGCCACGCCGAATCCGGTCGGCTGCAGCCTGGAGAATCAGGAACGCGCGTCCGCCTTCTTCGGAGCGGGCCTGCAATTCCTGGACATAGCTGCGCACGGAGCCAAGTGCATTACAGGCATGTTGGGCCTGTTCTCCCGAGACAAGCGCGATCAACCCTTCGACCTCCCCATGAAGCTGGCGCGCGTCGGACAGGAATGTCATGAGATTACCCCCGACGGCCAGAAAATCCTTCTCTGTAGTTCGGTTCAGTTTCGCGAGTTCGTCAATGACGCTGCGTACTTGTTCCGCCCAGGGCGGATGGGGCGATCCGAACAAGGGTGCTGTCTTCAGGATGCCAAGTCTGGCTCGCAGTTGGGGAAGCAGATTCAGCGGCACAGTCGCACCACCTCGGGCGCCAAATGATCCAGCGGGAGGATACGGTCCACCCCACCAAGCTTGATAGCTTCGGCGGGCATACCGAAAACGACACAGGACTCTTCATCCTGCGCAAGGTTGACCGCGCCCGCTTCCTTCATTTCAAGCATTCCCCGGGAGCCGTCGTCACCCATTCCGGTCATAATCACGCCGACCACGTTCCTTCCCGCGTAGCGAGCCGCGGAGCGAAAGAGGACGTCGACACTCGGCCGGTGGCGGCTGACGAGCGGACCATCGTTGATTTCAACGTAATAGCGGGCGCCGCTCCGTGTAAGGAGCAGGTGCCGGTTACCGGGCGCAATGAGCGCCTGACCGCGGATTACTGAGTCACCGCTGACGGCCTCTCTGACCGTGGGCCGGCACAACTGGTTGAGCCTCTCCGCGAATCTGGCGGTGAACTTTTCGGGCATATGCTGCACGATGACGATCCCGGGACAATCCGCGGGCATAGCTTCCAGAAATTCCCGCAGCGCTTCGGTCCCGCCCGTCGAAGCCCCCACTACCACCACCTTTTCGGTGGTTTGGATCATCGGGCTGTGAACCGCTGGTTTATCCAGAACTGCGTCCGCGGTAAGCTTGGGCGCAACGTGCATAGGGGGGCGGTTAATGCGAAGTTTTCGCAGTCGTGCCCCGGCCGCCGACTTGACTGTTTCGCAGATACGTGCGCGTGATTCTTCGAAGAATTCCCGGGTACCGAGTCTGGGCTTGGTGATGATATCGACAGCCCCTCTTTCGAGCGCCTGAAGCGCCATATCCGAACCCGCTTCGGTCAGTGTCGAGCAGATCACGGTGGGAATAGGGTGCTGGCTCATGATGCGGTCAAGGAAGGTTAAACCATCCATGCGTGGCATTTCAATATCGAGCGTGATGACATCGGGAGGGTTCTGACGGATTCGCTCGACAGCGACGTACGGATCGGGAGCCGCGCCCACCACTTCGATCTCGGGGTCGGAGCTCAAAATCTGAGTCATCATCTGTCGCACCGACGCCGAATCATCGACGATCAGCACGCGTATTTTTCCGGATGCGTTCATCTCATTCGCCAAGCTTTCGAAAGCATGATGACCCCAGGGAAGCCAGCGGCAGGTCGAGACCGGAGAGGGATTCCGAGTGACTGACGAACAGGTAGCCATCGGGCTTCAGGTTCCGGCAGAGTTTCGAGATCACAGCCTGCTGCGTATCCCGGTCGAAATAGATCAGGACGTTGCGACAGAAGATGACATCGAACATCTCCCGGACGCAATAATCGCTGTCCATGAAATTCAGATGATGGAAGCTGACGCGCTGGCGAAGCGCAGGCTTTATGCGGACTGACATTTGCTCATTTTTGCCCTGCAGGAAGTATTTCCGGCGAAGCTCCGGGGGCACGGGCTCTATCGTTTGCCGGTCGTAGATACCGTCTTTGGCCAGCTGCAGGACTTTGGTTGAGACATCGGTGGCCAGAATATGGAAATCGAAAGGCGGATGGGAGGCCCCATACTCGCTCAAAACCATCGCGAGAGTGTAGGGCTCCTGTCCGGACGAGCAGGCTGCGGACCAGACTACGATCCTTCTCTCGTGGATCCCCCCCCGCATACCGTCGCCCGAAGTCAGTTTAGGCAGTGCGGTTCCGGTTAAATACTTGAAGTGCTCGGGTTCACGAAAGAAATCTGTTTTATTGGTGGTGACTGCATTGATAAAGTGAACCCGTTCGGCTTCTGCCCCCTCGGGCGAGAAAAGCCGTTCGCAGTACTCTTCAATGGACTCGAGCCCGAGTTCGCGCAGCCGGCGAATGAGACGGCTCTGGATCATCGGGACTTTGGACTCCGGCATCTTGATACCGAGTTTGGCGGTGACGAATTGCGCGAGGCGGGCAAAGCTGCGCGGGGAGATGCGCAGGCGCTCCTCGGTGTATTCGACACTGCAATTTTCATCCATGGGGTCGTCGGGGTTTCCAAATCTGCGTTTAGACGGTGCTCATTTCGGGCTGTTCGTGCGCCACTTCATCCACCAGAGCCAATTCCCCGGAGGCAAACACAGCATTGACGTCCAGGATGATGATGAAGTCGTCGCCGCGCTGTCCGAGTCCTCTGATGAATTCGGTCCTCCAGCGCATGGCGATACGCGGGGGTGGATTGATACTGGCGGCATCGAGTTCGATCACTTCGTGTACGCTGTCGGCGATACCCCCCAGCACGGTGGTTTCGCCATCGAGCTGGAGTTCCATCACGATGACACGCGTGTTCACCGAGTCGGGGGCCGGAGGCAGGCCGAAGCGCAGGCGCAGATCCACAACGGGAATCGCTTTGCCGCGAACGTTGACCACTCCGCGCATGTAATCCGGTGCTGTGGGTACCTTCGTGATTGTCGATACCTCAAGAACCTCCCGAACCTGGGCCACGTTGATGGCGAAGAGCTCATTTCCAAGCTTGAACGTCATGTACTGACTGATTTCCGTGCTCATGATTTTCTCCATGTGTGTTCTCTCTATCAGCTCTGATAGGCCGTGAATTCCCGGTCACGCGCGTCGGCGTCTCCGTTGTTGGATTCCAGTTCGATTTTGGGACCAGCGGACTTGACGGCTTGCTGAAGTCTGGCAAGATCCGCAGTGTGTCTGGCTGCGGTTTTTTTGCGGGACGGCGAAGATGTTCTTGCCGGTCCCGGCGCGGCTACGCGTGGGACCTCCTCCAGCCTGAAGAACCCGATCGCCGACTTCAGGGCATCTGCCTGACTGGCAAGCTCCTGAGCGGTAGACGCCATCTCCTCGGACGCCGAGGCGTTCTGCTGGATAACCTGATCGAGTTGCTGGATCGCTTTGTTGACCTGCGTGGCTCCCGTGCTTTGCTCGCTGGCGGCCGCCGTAATCTCTCGCACCAGTTCGGCTGTTTTGCGGATGTCCGGTACCAGCTTCGCCAGCAACTGTCCCGCGTCCTCCGCTGTTCTGACGCCATCGGTAGTGAGGCTGCTGATTTCTGCGGCTGCAGTCTGGCTACGTTCGGCGAGCTTGCGCACTTCGGAGGCGACCACTGCAAAGCCCTTGCCGTGCTCACCGGCGCGGGCAGCCTCGACGGCGGCATTGAGAGCCAGCAAATCGGTCTTGCGCGCAATCTCTTCGATGATGTTGATCTTCTCAGCGACCTGTTTCATCGCCTGAACCGTGCGGGTCACGGCATCACCGCTGGACTTGGCATCTTCGGCTGCCGTGGATGCGATCTTGTCGGTCTGCCGCGCGTTGTCCGCGCTCTGCTGGATGCTGGAAGCCATCTCTTCCATAGCTGAAGTGGTTTCCTCGGCTGCCGCCGCCTGCTCGCTCGACCCCTGCGAAACCTGCTCTGCGGTGGAGCTCATCTCTTCGCTGCCTTTGGCTACGTTCCCGGAAGCCGCAGTCACCTCCTGGACCGTCCTGCGCAGGCTCTCCAGCATGCCGATCAGCGCGTGTCCCAGCAAATCCTTCTCCGACAGCGCCTTCGCCTGAACGGTAAGATCACCCTCAGAGATCCGTACGGCTACTTCAGCCGTAGCATTGAGGTTTTCGACCATGCGGATCAGCGCGTGACCGAGCGAGTCTTTGTCGGAGCGGGCAGTCGGCCGAACCGAAAGGTCGCCTTCCGAGATGCGCCCGGCCACTTCGGCAGTGGCTTTCAGGTTCCCAACCATGCCAATCAGCGCAGTCCCCAGCGAATCCTTTTCTGACAGCGCTTTGGGGGTTACTGTCAGATCTCCCTGGGAGATGCGTTCGGCCACTTCGGCGGTGGCTTTCAGGTTCCCAACCATGCCGTTGAGTGCGGCCAGAATCTTCCCGAGTTCGTCCGTGGTAGTTACTTGTACAACGTGTGTGAGGTCGCCCTGTGCGACCTGCTCGACAAGACCCGCAGCTTTGGCCAGGGGCCGGGTGATGCTTCTTACGACGAACAGCGCGATGAGAAGAGCGACGAGGATGGCGGAGGCGATGCCAACCATCACTCCGGTGCGGGCGCCGGTGATGGATGCCTGGATCGACGCCCCGGCTTCGTCAACGACTGACTTATTGAGGTCTACGATGGCCTGCGCAGCTTCGGTAAAATTCCTGAGCAAAGGCGGCACTCTTTGCACCGCAATATCGCGTGCCCTGCGATTCGTCTCTTCGGTCCCGATCCGGCTCGTTTTCAATACCTCATCCATCAATGCATTAAACGCCTGACGAGCCACTTTTAGCGGCTCCTGCAACGCGCGCTCCTTATCTGTGCGAATCAGTTTTTCGTACTGAGCGATGACGGCGGAGTTCGCCACGTGCGCTGCCTGGATCTGCGTCTCGATTTCTGCTCTTTGCTCTTTGTCCAGCGTCGAAGCAAATTGCAGGCCGAGACCGTAGGTGGCCTGCATATTCTTTTGTATCTGCCCCACGAGGTAGAGTTTGGGGACGTCCTCCGTGGTGGTCTGCGTGGCATGGGTATCGATGTTTGACAGCTTAATGGAAGCAAACACGCCCAGGGCCACGGCAATAAGAATAACGAGAGCGAATCCGGCCGAAATACGTATCCCGATTTTCCAGTTTTTCATGACGCACTTTCTTTGAAGATGTTTTCCTGATTCTGTGAGATTAGTGCTCGTAGGCCGCGAACTCGTGGTCGCGCGCATCGGTGTCTCCGGTGTTCGATCCCAGCTCGATTCTGGGCCCGGCCGACTTGACGGCATGATGCAGGCGGGCCAGATCCGGGGAGACTTGCGAGTCTGTTATGCGCTTAGCCGCCGGTCTTTTGGGTGAAGGCGAAGACGCCCTGGGCGACGCCGCAGGGGCTCCGCGCGGCGAACCTTCCAGTTTGAAGAAGCCGATCGCCGACTTCAGAACATCGGCCTGACTGGCGAGTTCCTCCGCTGTGGAAGCCATCTCTTCGGAGGCGGAAGCGTTCTGCTGGATAACCTGATCGAGTTGCTGGATCGCTTTGTTGACCTGTATGGCTCCAGTGCTTTGCTCAGCAGTGGCTGCGGTAATTTCACGCACCAGTTCGGCCGTTTTACGGATATCCGGAACCAGTTTTGCCAGTAACTGGCCTGCACCCTCCGCGGTTCTTACGCCATCGGTAGTGAGGCGGCTGATCTCAGCGGCCGCAGTCTGACTGCGCTCGGCGAGTTTGCGTACTTCTGAGGCGACCACGGCGAAGCCCTTGCCGTGTTCACCGGCGCGGGCGGCTTCAACAGCGGCATTCAGCGCCAGCAAATCTGTCTTGCGCGCGATCTCTTCAATGATGTTGATTTTCTCGGCGACTTCCTTCATCGCCTGGACTGTTCGCGTAACAGCCTCGCCGCTTGATTTTGCGTCTTCGGCCGCCGAGGAGGCGATCTTGTCCGTCTGCCGCGCGTTGTCCGCGCTCTGTTGCATGCTGGACGCCATCTCTTCCATAGCGGAAGTTGTTTCCTCGGCTGCCGCCGCCTGCTCACTCGATCCCTGCGAGAGTTGTTCAGCAGTGGAACTCATCTCCTCGCTGCCCGAGGCCACATTCGCGGACGCTGCGGTCACCTCCCGAACTGTATTGCGAAGGCTCGTCAGCATACCGATCAGCGCGTGGCCCAGCAAGTCCTTTTCCGACAGCGCCTTCGCCTGAACCGTCAGATCGCCCTCAGAGATTTTTACGGCGACCACGGCCGTCGCGTTGAGATTCTCAACCATGCGAATCAGGGCATGCCCGAGCGAGTCCTTTTCGGACTGCGCTTTCGGCTTAACTGTCAGATCGCCCTCGGAGATCCGCGCCGCCACTTCGGCTGTGGCTTTCAGATTCTCAACCATGCGAATCAGAGCACGCCCGAGCGAATCCTTTTCGGACTGTGCTTTGGGGATAACTGTCAGATCGCCCTCGGCGATCCTCCCCGCCACTTCAGCTGTGGCTTTCAGATTCTCAACCATGCCGATGAGCGCTTGTCCCAGCAAGTCCTTCTCTGAGCGAGCCTTCGGCTGAATTGTCAAATCGCCGCCGGCGATTCGTTCCGCCACCTCAGCCGTGGCTTTCAGATTCGCAACCATACCGATCAGCGCGTGTCCCAGCGAATCCTTCTCCGACAGCACTTTGGGGCTTACAGTCATATCGCCTTCGGCGATTCGCACCGCCACCCCGGCAGCAGCTTTCAGATTCCCAACCATGCTGTTGAGTGCCGTCAGCATCCGGCCGAGTTCGTCCGTTGAAGTTACCTCCGCGGTGTGGGTGAGATCCCCCTGCGCAACCTGGTCGAGAAGACCGGCAGCCTTCGCCAGCGGGCGGGTGATGCTGCCTACGACGAACAGGGCGATGATGATGGCGACCAGAACGGCGGCGCCGATGCCGACCATTACTCCCGTGCGGGCTCCGCCGACCGACGCCTCAACCGATATACTGGCGCCGTCGGCGAGGGACTTGTTGTATTCAACTATGTCCTTCGTGATATCTGCGTACTTTTTCCCCCAGGGCTTCACCTGCGTTGTCATAAGTTCCGCCGCCCGCCGCTTCGCTTCTTCCTTGTCGGTCCGGCGCGCATTAACCATGTCATCCACGGATCCCCAAAAACCCGCCCGCACCGCCTTCAGGGCCTCGGTTTGGGCGTGTCCTTTTTCGGTATCGACCAGTTTTTCGTATTTCGCGACCACCTCGGCGTTACTAGCGCGCAGGGCATGAAGTTCCGCCTCGAGATCTGCCATTTCCTGACGGTTTGATGATGCGTCAAATTGCATGGCGAGATTGAGAGCAATGGGCACGTTCCTTTCTAGCTGGCCGACAAGGTAGACCGACGGAAGCGACTTCGCTGTCACCTGACGGGCATATCGCTCAATGTCCCCTACCCTGCCGTAAGCGAAAATGCCCAGCGCGGCTGCGATAAGAATGACGACGGCGAATCCCGCCGATATACGTGTTCCGATTTTCCAGTTTTTCATGACAGGCTTCCCTTGAAGTTTTGAGAATGCAAATCTAGTGCTCGTAGCCGGCGAATTCGCGGTCGCGAGCATCCGCCTCTCCGGTGTTCGATCCCAGCTCGATTCTGGGTCCTCCCGACTTGACGGCATGATGCAGGCTGGCCAGATCCCCGGCGATGTGCGAGTTTGCGGTACGTTTAGCCGCTGGTTTTTTGGGGGAATGCGACGACGCTCTAGACGATCCCGCTGCGACTGCGCGCGGCGAGTCTTCCAGTTTGAAGAAGCCGATCGCCGACTTCAGAACATCGGCCTGACTGGCGAGTTCCTCTGCGGTGGAAGCCATCTCTTCCGACGCCGAGGCGTTTTGCTGGATGACCTGATCGAGTTGCTGGATGGCTTTATTGACCTGCGTGGCTCCGGTGCTCTGTTCGCTCGACGCAGCGGTAATTTCACGCACCAGTTCGGCCGTCTTACGGATATCCGGAACCAGCTTTGCCAGCAACTGGCCTGCGCCCTCTGCTGTTCTCACACCGTCGATAGTAAGGCGGCTGATCTCAGCGGCTGCAGTCTGACTGCGCTCGGCGAGCTTGCGCACTTCGGACGCAACTACCGCGAAGCCTTTGCCGTGTTCACCGGCGCGGGCGGCTTCGACGGCGGCGTTCAGAGCCAGCAAGTCCGTTTTGCGCGCGATCTCTTCAATGATGTTGATCTTTTCGGCGACTTCTTTCATGGCCTGAACCGTGCGGGTCACGGCCTCGCCGCTGGACTTCGCATCTTCGGCGGCCGTGGATGCGATCTTGTCGGTCTGCCGCGCGTTGTCCGCGCTCTGCTGGATGCTGGATGCCATTTCCTCCATGGCCGAAGTGGTTTCTTCGGCTGCCGCGGCCTGCTCGCTCGATCCCTGCGAAACCTGTTCCGCGGTAGAACTCATCTCTTCGCTCCCCCGAGCCACATTCGCGGAGGCGGAAGTGACCTCGCCCACCGTATTTCGCAGGTTGTCCACCATGCGCTTGAGCGCGCCGAGCATCTGGCCGAGTTCGTCCGTCGAAGTCACTTCCGGCGTGTGCCTCAGGTCGCCCTGTGCGACGTGCTCCAGAAGATCGACGGCTCGGGCCAGGGGCCGGATGATGCTTCTCACGACAAACAGCGCGATGAAGGCGGCGATAAGGACGGCCAGGGCGATACCTGCCAATATTCCGGTGCGGGCGGCGGAAATCGAGGACTGAATCGATACGCTGCCTTCATCAACACGGGATTTGTTGAAATCCACGATCGCCTGCGCGGCTTCCGTATACTTCTTCAGCAAAGGCGGCACGCTCCCGGCCGCTGTATCGCGCGCCCGCCGGTTCGCCTCCTCGGTTCCGATACGGCTCGTCTTAAGCACCTCATCCATTGCGGCGTTGAAATTCGCGCGGGCTGTATTGAGAGACGCCTGCAAAGCGCGTCCTTTATCTGTGTGAATCAGTTTTTCGTATTGGCCAATCACTGCTGAGTTCGCCGTGTGCACAGCCTGCATCTGCGTCTCAAGATCTGCTCTCTGCTCTTTGTTCAGCGTTGCCGCGTACAGCAGTCCGAGACCGAAAGTGGCCTGCATGTTCCTTTGTATCTGTCCCACAAGAAAGAGCTGGGGAACGGCGACTATGGTTGACTCAGCGGTTTGGGTATCAATATCGGTCAACCTGACGTAGGCAAACAAACCCAACGCAGCGGCGATAAGAATGACGACGGCAAAACCCGTCACAATGCGCGTTCCGACTTTCCAATTCTTCATGACGATGTCCTTAGTGTTTGCTCTTAGGCCGGCCAGGCCGCGAATTCACGGTCACGCGCATCGGAGTCTCCGGTATTCGATCCCAATTCGATTCGGGGTCCGGCCGATTTGACGGCGTGATGCAAATTGGCAAGATCCGCGGTGTGCCTGGCCGCCGTTTTCCTGCGGGTTGGCGATGTTCTTGCCGGTCCCGAAGCGACTCCGTGTGATGTCTCGTCCAGTTTGAAGAACCCGATCGCCGATTTCAGAACATCCGCCTGACTGGCGAGTTCCTCGGCGGTGGAGGCCATTTCCTCGGACGCCGAAGCGTTCTGCTGGATCACCTGATCGAGTTGCTGGATCGCTTTGTTGACCTGTGTGGCACCCGTGCTTTGCTCGCTGGAGGCGGCCGTGATTTCACGCACCAGTTCGGCTGTTTTACGGATGTCCGGCACCAGTTTCGCCAGTAACTGCCCCGCGTCCTCTGCTGTTCTTACGCCGTCCGTAGTGAGCCGGCTAATCTCAGCAGCCGCAGTCTGGCTGCGTTCGGCGAGCTTGCGCACTTCCGAGGCGACCACTGCAAAACCTTTGCCGTGTTCGCCGGCGCGGGCAGCCTCGACGGCGGCATTCAGCGCCAGTAAATCCGTCTTACGCGCAATCTCCTCAATGATGTTGATCTTTTCGGCGACTTGCTTCATCGCCTGAACCGTGCGTGTCACCGCATCGCCGCTCGACTTCGCATCTTCGGCGGCGGTGGAGGCAATTTTGTCGGTCTGCCTTGCGTTGTCCGCGCTTTGTTGAATGCTGGAAGCCATCTCTTCCATGGCTGAAGTGGTTTCCTCGGCTGCCGCCGCCTGCTCGCTCGACCCCTGTGAAACCTGTTCCGCGGTGGAACTCAACTCTCCGCTGCCAGTGGCCACATTCACAGCGGCCGCCGTTACGTCGCGCACTGTATGACGCAGGCTCTCCACCATATTGATCAGCGCGTGTCCGAGAGAATCTTTCTCCGACAGTGCCTTCGCCTGAACGGTCAGATCGCCTTCGGAGATACGTCGGGCCACCTCAGCCGTAACCTTGAGATTTCCGACCATGCCGTTGAGCGCCCCCAGCATCTTGCCCAGTTCATCCTTCGATGTCACCTCGACGTCGTGGGTGAGATCGCCAGCGGAAACGTGTTCGACCAGCCCGACCACTACCGCCAGAGGCTTTGTGATGCTGCGGACGACGAACAGGGAAATCGCGATCGCAATGAGGATCGCGATTGAAATTCCGGCCAGAATGCCCATGCGCGCCCCGGAGACAGAGGCCTGAATATTGTGCGCCTGTTCTTCGGAAGAGGCCTTGCTTAAGGTCACCATAGCGTCGGCCGCCTCCAGATACTTCGCCAGGTTCGGGCGGAGGTGCTGGTTCATCATTGCCACGGCCTCCGCCTTAGCGGCCGGTGTAGCCACGCGGCTAACCTTGAACAGATCGTCACGACTGGCGGCGTAGGTGGCACGAGCCGACGTGTACGACTCGAAGAGTGACCGCGCCCGGTCATTCACAAGAAGTTTCTGATACTCGGCGATAATTCCAGTTGCCCGGGCACTAATCGCCTGGCTTTCCGCCTCGAGTTGTGCCATTTCTCCTTTGTCGGTCGAGTTGGTGTGCCGCTCCACCAGGATTTGCATACGTAATACGGCGTCCCGAATCTCACCGACGAGGTACATGCCCGGAAGCGAGTTCATGGTGATCTGGTTCGAACTCCGCTCGATGGCTCCCACCCGTGTATAGGCGAACATGCCCAGCGCAGCCGCAATAAGAATGACAACGGCGAACCCCGCCGCGATACGTGTTCCGATTTTCCAGTTGTTCATAACAGTCTTCCAATCCTTTTCGACAAGCCGCGACTAACGGCGGCCTTCTGTACTTAAGCGGCTTGCGCAATATCTCCGGCGGGCGCCACGCTGTCCCGGCATCGGCGATTCGCCAGACGCACTATCCCCGCGACATCGAGGATGAGCGCCACGCGGCCGTCACCCATCACAGTGGATCCGGACACCACTTCGATGTTCCGGAAGAACTTTCCGAGAGCCTGAATCACAGTTTGATGGGTACCCATCACGCGGTCCACCACGAGCCCGATGCGATGGTCTTCATACCGAACCAGCACAATCTTCGAAATATCAGGTCCAGCGCCGCCCACCCCAAACGATTCCCGCAGATCGATGTAGGGAATCAGCTCGCCCCGCACAGCCACCAGATTGCGCCCGTTATTACGCACACGTTCCGTTCGCGCCAGTTCGACGTTCTCGGTCACCACCGCCATCGGAATGATGTACTGGCTCTCGCCGGCTTCCACCAGGAGACCGTCGATGATGGCTAACGTAAGCGGCAGGGTTAGTGCGACACAAGCGCCTTTACCTGATTCACTGGTCACGCTGAGGGAACCGCGCAGCGCGTCGATGTGGCGCTTGACAACATCCATCCCGACGCCGCGACCAGAGACGCTGGTGACGTTTTGCGCGGTGGAAAAACCGGGCAGCAAAATCAGATTGAGAATCTCTTTGTCACTCAAATTGGCGTCAGGCGCGATGATTTGCTTAGCTACCGCTTTGGCACGGATGGCAGCGCGATCGAGCCCGGCCCCGTCGTCTTCAATGCTGACTACAACATCGGAACCGCGGTGCATTGCCGTGAGACGAATGTGCCCCTGCCTGGGCTTGCCTTTGGCCAACCGGTCCGCTACGGATTCGATGCCGTGGTCGATGCTGTTGCGCAGAAGGTGGACGAGCGGTTCGCCGAGCGCATCGAGGATGCTCTTATCCAGTTCGGTTTCCTCGCCTTCCGTGATCAGTTCGATCTCTTTGCCGAGCTGCAGGGAAAGATCGTGGACCAGACGGCGGAAGCGGGCGAAGATTGTGCCGATGGGCATCATCCTTATCTGAAGAACGTCGTCGCGCAGTTCGGCGACCAGTCGCTCGATTTCTTCCACAGGGGCTGCCAGTTCTGGCGCGTGAAACCGGGAGGAAGCCGTCACCAGCCGTGACTGGTTCATAACCAGTTCGCCAACCAGAGTGACTAAACGGTCCAGCCTCGCGGCCGGGACCCGCACGGTAGCTTCCTTCGAGAGAGCCTGTGCCGTTGGTGAGCGCGTTTCCGCTTCCGCCGGCAGGGAATTGGCGGGAAGACCCGGAGCAGTGGCAAGCGCGGATTCCCGAAGAGCGGAATCTTCAGCTAATTCGATGCGCAGTTCGCTGCCGTCTTCGACGAACAGAAAAACATCGCGAATGGCTTCGGAACTAACCGCGCCGGTCAACTGAATAGTCCACCACAGGTAGCAGACATCAGTCTGCATTTCGATCAGGGCGGGCAATGCGTCGGTATGTCCTTCGATAGCGCATTCACCAAGTTTTCCAAGGTCGCGGAAAAGGAGGACAGGATTACCTCCGCGCGCGAGCATTGAGCGATCGGGGCGAAAGCAGATGTGCCAGACGTTTACACGCGCTCCCTCGCGGCCGGTCCCGCCCGACGGGGCAATTGGTTTTCCGCCGACGACAGACGAATCTCCTGCCGGCGCGGAGAGTTTACTCACTCTCAGCAGCAAGGTCGTTTGCAGAACGCCGTCAACCGGATCGCCTCCCTGCGCGGCGCGGAGCAGCAGCTTGATCTGGTCCGCCGCGGCAAGTATTACGTTTGTGAGTTCGTCCGACACCGGAACGACCCCTTCGCGGACCTGGTCAAGCAGGGTTTCCACGTGATGAGTGAAAGCCGCTACTTCATCAAATCCAAACATCGAGCCGGAGCCCTTGATGGTATGAAACGCCCGAAAAATCCGGTTGACCGCTTCGCCTCCGGGCGGGTCCGCAGCCAGAGAGAGCGCAGTCGCCTCGATTTCAGCGAGTGAATCGTCGGCCTCCTGCAGAAACGTATCGACTGGATTAGCCTGCATTCGGATGATTCCTTTGTGTACCGTTGTGGGATTCGTTCAGGGAGAATCCGAGGGCTGTCGCCGTCTCCGTTACCGCTTGGGCCGCCGCGTGGAGGTGAAACGCTTTACCGGCGGTGACCGCGTCTCTCCTGCCCGCCAGCAGCACCTGCAATGCTGCCGCATCGCACGCGGTTACCTCACTCAGATCTATCGTGACTTCAGCCTGATGAAGGAAACAATCGACGAGAGCCTCGCGCAATGAGTTTGCCGCATCAATATCGAGTGTTCCGGAAACCTGCAGAACGCCCGTGGCACTGTCTGTACTCAGTTTCATAATTGGCAACCGAAATCTTCTTAATCGACTTATCGACTGCAACTTAGTTTTCTTGAAGGCAGACGGTCATCACGCTGACTTCGAGTCGAAACACTCGCAGATCGATTCAAACTCTCCTTCATCCCGACGTGGAAACGTCTCGATAGAAAGATCGACCGGTGGCATTAATTCCTGTAGACACAGGAATCAGATTTTGGAAGTCTGCATTCATCAAAGAACGCTCGCTGGGCGGTTATGTTTCCAAAATCACGACCGCGCGCGTCTAATTCGGTGGTATTACTACCGTCTCGGAACAGATGTTTTCAGAACTTGAAGATCAGGTCCATTGCCAGTTGGAACTGGTTGCTGCGCCTGCCATCGTCGTAGGCAGGACGATCGATCGAGTGATCAAATCTGACTTCAGGACGGAACAGGATTGTGCTTCCCACCCAGTGTCCCCACATCAAGGTGCCTTCGGTGTAGCGGGTCTGGATGCCGGTTCGCTGCCCTTTTACATCGTCGAGAAAATCGGAGCGGAGCGAGATGTAGTTTTTTGGGGTAAGCTGCCGTTCTATGTAGTTGACCATGGCCCACTCCGGCGCGAGGCAACGAATCTGGCCTGCGGAGCAGAACGCCCCATTGGTGCCTTTTTCCAGCGGCAAAGGGCCCGATACGCCCGGTACATCGCGCTCATACATATACCAGGCTTCGGTGGCGATATGCCATGAAGAATTGAACTTGTGATACCAGGTGGTATCGAACATCTGCAGATTGTTGTAGGAGTAACCGCCCTTGTTCAGACCGTTGACGCAGGGATAGATGTTGTCGTTACCCTGATTGAATGTGTAACTGACGCAGGCCGTGAGCGCAGGCTTAGCATCCGGCGTCCAGGGGGCAACGTCGTGGCTGGCAGTGAGTCCCAGTTGCACCAGCCAGCGGTCATTGAGTTTGACCGTGCCGAGGAAGCCCGTGTCGGTAAAGGGATCGATTACGTATAACAGCGAGTGGGTGTAAATGTAATTATTGGGCGCTAGTTGGGCTTCTATACCAGGCACAGAAAGGAACCGGCCAATGCGAATATTGAGGCCCGCGGCAACCTGGGGGATATACAAGTCCGCATACTCAAGCACGGGATCAAAGCCGTACTCGCGATGGTCATTGAGCAGTTGCCCGCTGAAGTAGCCGAGGTTTGTGGTGAACCGATAGCTGGTGCCGAACAATCCGCTCAGGTGGAAGCCCCAGTCGATGTGGTCGGTTTGGACGGTGTCGGGGATGCGCTCAATGTAGAGCACGGCCTGATCGAATTCAACGCGATTGGGGAAGAGATCATAAGCGGCGGGGAAATTCGAATTGTGCGAGGTGCTGAAGTTCAGGCTGCCTTCTACCCAGCCGTACACTTTAATTCTGCTTTTCTCCCAGGCTTCACCGTGCGGTCCCGAGTAAAGAGCTTCCATGAGCGGAGGCACGCTCGTATCCGGCACGCCGATTACGCTCGATCCGCCGTAAGACCAGTCAGAGTTGGGGAAAGGCGGCGAGGGCAGAGGAGAAGGCAGGGCGCGACGCGCAGGTTCCGGGCCGCTGTCGGCGGTAGGCTTCCAGTCCTCGACATAGGCTTGTCTTAGTCTCTTGAGAAATCGCTCGCTCGCCCCGAGCGTGAGGGTCAGGGCAAGATCCTCGCCGGCGATCAAGTCTCGTTCCGCCACCGGTGAGTCGGTGAATCCCTGCTTCGACGCTTTGATCCGGTAGTGGCCGGGCTTAAGGCCATTCGTTGCAAACGATCCGTCGGCGGCACTTGTGAATGTTCGATCTGTGCTTTCACGGGAGTCAATGACAATCCGGGCACTCCCGACCGGCGATCCGCCAGCATCCTGAATCTTGCCGTGCACTTGTGCTTGTGCGGGGACGGCAAGGCAAAGGATAAGGGCCGCCAGCGACTTCACTAAAGCCCGTCTTCCGGATCGGCGAAGCGGTAGCCGGTGCGCCCCTCCGTCAGAACATATCGCGGTGATCCAGGGTCGTTCTCTATTTTTTTCCGTAACTGGCAAACGAGTGTCCGCAGACTGTCCATCTGAATGCCGGGATTGTTACGCCACACAATATCGATTAGCCGGGCGTGGCTGACGGGCATACCGGCATTCGTCATCAGGCAGTGGAGAAGTTCGAATTCGTTGGGAGTAAGGTGTATGCTGGACCCGGCTTTGTGGACGAGGCGGCGCAGGGGATTAAGCAATACGTCTCCGATCAAAATCGTTTGCTCCGTCTTCTGTCCGGACAGGAGAGCCCAGCCGAGAATGTTGCGAACCTGCGCCGTCAGTTCGCGCACTTGAACTGGCTTGGATAACCATGCGTCGGCTCCGGCTTCCAGAGCTTCGACTCTGCACTCCTGATCGTTACTGTCACCGATTAAGAGTATGGCAGCCCGCGGAAGCAATCTCCGTAATTCCGCACAGGTTTCAGTTCCGGCACTTCCGCGCGACACCAAGTCCAGCAGTATGGCATCGTATTGCATGATCCGGCACTGGGCGACGGACTCTTCTCCCGTGGCCGCTTCAGCGATGTCAAAGCCAAGATTGAAGAGGGTGCCGTGTAGTGCGCGCCGATCGCGGGCATCGTCACAGACAATCAGAAGACGCCCCTCACAAGAATTTTGCTTGCCGGGTAGCCGCCTACGCGACATGAGCTGGAATCCCGCTCCGGTCATCGCGACGACTTGGAACTGAGATGGGTGGAAGCGCCAGATTCCTGCAATCGACTCAGAGGTACATCCCAGGAGAACGCCGGAGCCATTTGATCGGAAGGAGGTTGATCGTCTGCCTCCAACTGAATGAGGTCTGGAGGAACAGGAGCAGCGACGGATTCTGAACGAATATCCTGGATGTATCCCGCGGCGACTGCGCGGACTTTCCACTCAGAGATCAACTTACGAACCCCCGACTTGGTAAGTCCGTAGCGCGCCGCGCAGGACGGAATTTCCAATGAGTGCAAGATCCAACGCCATTCTCCAGATTCGAAAGTTTGTCCGAAAGCCGAACGACTTGGGCCGGAGAAAAACGACGTGGTTACTTACTCACGCATTACGGAGGCGTGATTTTGTGATTTATCTTACTGTTTTTGGTAACATACTACGTCCCCTGAAACAAAAAAAGCCCGGAGCGTGCCATCTTTACGTGGCACGCTCCGGGCTTCGTTGTTGTTGTGGACAAGCTAAAGCATGTCGTCCTGGACTTACGCCTTCTTTGGTCCTTCTTTGACCACTTCGGCAAGCGCAGCGTTGAATTTGGTCATTTCTTCGTAGGTGCCGACCGTGACGCGGATGTGTTGCGGCCATTCGGGCCACCGGTTGGCGCCGGCGAGCATGATCTTCTTCGCCGCCATTCCCTGACCGACCTGTTCGCCAGTCATCCCCTTCACGGAAATCATGAAGAAGTTGGAGACCGAGGGGATGTAAGAAACGCCCAGCTTGTCCATGTGGGCGTAAGCGAGCTCGCGATTCGTCTTGTTGATCGCAACCCGTTCCTTCATCATCTGGGGAGCGATCTTCATGCTGGCTGCCGCGCATGCCATTGCCGTAACAGGCAAGTGATTGCCGCCACCGCCGAATTCGGCGACCTTTGCGAGAAGGTCCGGACGCCCGTAGATAGCGCCAGCGCGGAGACCGGCCATGCCGTAGATCTTCGAGAAGGTCCGCAGCACCAGGACATCTTTATCCTGTGCGACCAGGTCGGTGGACATGTGGTCCCGGCCCGAGAAGTGGACATACGCCTCGTCAATGACGAGAACGGCGTCCTTCTTCTT
>Ga0182013_10003373_pt1 | contig 20029 bp, 17 predicted proteins | sample 612S2MmetaG_FD_120487 | JGI IMG/M metagenome (GOLD analysis project Ga0182013, IMG submission 120487) | Permafrost microbial communities from Stordalen Mire, Sweden - 612S2M metaG | ecosystem: Environmental > Terrestrial > Soil > Wetlands > Permafrost | place: Sweden: Stordalen | collected... | reverse complement strand
GGCGGGTGGGGTCGTCTTCGGGCAGGGCTTCAAAGCGCAGTTCACTCTTTGAGCCGGTCACCTCCAGCACGGCCTGGGCCGCCTCCAGGATGGTGAACTCATCGGGGTTGCCGATGTTCACCGGCAGGTGTTCGTCGCAGCGCGAAAGGCGCAGGATGCCTTCGATCAGGTCGTCAACGTAGCAGAAGCTGCGCGTCTGGCTGCCATCGCCGTAGATCGTAATCGGCTTGCCGCGCAGGGCCTGCATCATGAAGTTGGAGATGACCCGGCCGTCGCTGGGATGCAGGCGCGGGCCGTAGGTATTGAAGATGCGGACCAGATGCGTATTGACTCCGCGCGAGCGGTGCCAGGCCATCACCATCGCCTCGGCAAAGCGCTTGGACTCGTCGTAGACCGAGCGCGGGCCAACCGGATTCACGTTGCCCCAGTAGCTCTCCCGCTGCGGATGCTCCAGCGGGTCGCCATAACACTCCGAGGTGGAAGCCTGTAGATAGCCGGCGCCATAACGAGCGGCGATTTCCAGGGTGTTTTCCACGCCGGCGGAGCCAACCCGCAGGGTTTCCAGCCCCAGGCGGAGATACTCGGGCGGGCTGGCCGGAGAGGCAAAGTTGAAGACGTAGTCCACCGGGCCCAAATTGACATCCGGTCCGAAAGGCTGGCAGATGTCCCGCTCGACAAACCGGAAGCGCGGCTCACCGGCCAGATGAGCAATGTTTTCCCGGTCGCCGGTAGAGAGGTTGTCGATGCCGATGACCGAGTGGCCCTCGGCCAGCAGGCGGTCGGTGAGATGAGAACCGAGAAAACCGGCAGCGCCGGTGACAAGTACGTGCGAGGTCAAATGTCTACGCTCCGAGAGAATCTTCAACATTTTGTAAGCGGAGTTGGCGGAGTTAGCACTGCTAACACGCGCGAAGCGGGGCTAGCCACGCTAACTCCGCTTCTCCTACATCAACGATTTGCGCGGTCTGCCTTCCTCTGCCTGGTAGCAGGCCGGACGGCCCACGCTCAAATACGTGAAGCCATGATCGAGCATCTCCTGCGGCTTGTAAAGGTTGCGTCCGTCAATCACGATGGGGAAGCGGATAACTTCCTTGAGGCGTGTCAGGTCGATCTCGCTAAACTCCTTCCAGTCGGTCAGGATCAGGAGCGCGTCGGCGTCCGTTGCGGCAGCATAGAGATCCGTCGCATAGCTGAGCTTTTCAGTGGGCGGCATCAGCTCCCGGGCGCGCTCCATGGCCGCCGGATCATAGGCCGTGACCGAGGCGCCGGCCTCCAGCAGCATCTGGATCACGTGGATGGCCGGAGACTCGCGAATATCGTCGGTTCCCCCCTTGAAGGCCAGGCCGAGAGCCCCCAGCCGCTTGCCGCGCAGGGTCCACAACGCCGCGCGCACCTTGTTGAAGAAGACCTGCCTCTGGGTTTCGTTGATCTTGCGCACCTCGTCCAGCAGTTGGAAGTTGACCCCCTGCTGTTGCGCTACCCAGTGAAACGCAGCCACATCCTTGGGAAAGCACGACCCGCCATAGCCCAGGCCGGCCGAAAGAAAGCTGGGGCCGATACGGCTGTCCATGCCCATCCCGGCGGCAATATCCACGATGTCCGCGTCCACGCTCTCGGCCAGGTTGGCCACGGCGTTGATGAACGAGATCTTCAGGGCCAGAAAGGCGTTGGAGGCATGCTTGATGATCTCCGCGCTCTGCGCTGAAGTCACCAGAAGCGGGGCCGGCGCCGAAGCGCTGCGTTCTCCCGGCAAGGCATCCGGCCCGGCATAATAGCTGCCGCTGGTGAGCGGCTCATAGATGCGCCTCATCACCTCGGCAGAGCGCTCGTTGCTGGCGCCCACCACGATGCGATCGGGATGCAGAAAGTCCATGATGGCCGTGCCTTCCCGCAGAAACTCGGGGTTCGAGAGCACGTCGAAGCTCTGCGGGTCCACGCCGCGGCGGTGCAGCACGCGCCGGATCCACTCGTTGGTATAGACCGGCACCGTGCTCTTTTCAACGATCACCTTGTACCCGTGGATGGAGCGGGCAATCTCCGCGACCACCGCCTCGACGTAGGAGAGGTCGGCGGCGCCCGCATCGCCCTGAGGCGTGCCGACGGCGATGAAAACAGCCTCGCTCTGCTCCACGGCGCCAGCCAGATCGGTCGTGAAGGTCACGCCGCGCCCCCGGTGCCTGGCCAGCAACTCGGGCAGATGGCGCTCGAAGATGGGCGCCCCTCCCTCTCGCAGAAGCTTCACCTTGGCTTCGTCGTTATCCACACAGGCGACATGGTGCCCCATCTCCGCAAAGCAGACGGCCGCAACGAGTCCCACGTAACCTGATCCGATCACACAGATGGAAACTGGCTTGGACATGCGCTAAGGTTATTCGCTTGAGGGAGGATGGGGCAAGCCGCCCCCCCGGCGGAGGGGGCTGCCGCCGGTACAAAACGCACCCCGGGGGTAAACCCCGCAAGGGTCTGCCGGGTTGGCTCTCTGGTAAAGTTAAGATTGCAGCCGGACGCCGGCAGCGGGTCTGCGGCAGGCTTGTTCCCAAGGAGAAGAGACGGTTTTCATGGCGATTCCCCCCCAATCTACCTCTTCTGCGTGGGCTCCCTTTCGCATCGCCCCCCGGTTTGACAAGCGGGTGTGGGGCTCAAGGGATCTCCGTCCCTGGTATAACGTGGTCGCCGAAACTGGCGAACCCATCGGCGAAGCCTGGCTCACGGGGGATGATTGCGTCGCGGCCACCGGCCCGCACACCGGCCAGACGCTGGGCGCGCTCTTTCTTGAGAATCCTGAAGCCCTGCTGGGCCCGGCTGCTCCGCGCGGCGGCGAGGCCGCCGCGGGCAGTCTTTCGCCGCTGCTTATCAAGGTCATCTTTGCCAGGGAAAAGCTCAGCGTGCAGGTGCACCCGGACGATGCGATGGCGCAGAAGCACGGCGATCCCCGCGGCAAGACCGAGTGCTGGTACGTGTTGGCGGCCGAACCGGGAGCGCAGGTGGCCTGCGGCCTAAAGCCCGGCGTTACGCTGGACGATATTCAAAGAGGGATCGAGGCCGGCACGCTGGAGGAGAGCCTGAATGCGCTCGATCTGGCCCAGGGCGAGATGGTCTATGTGGACGCCGGGACGGTTCACGCCATCTGGCCGGGATCGATTCTGCTCGAAACCCAGCAGAACTGCGACTTGACCTACCGCATGTACGACTATGGGCGGGGACGCGAACTGCATATCAAGAGATCGTTGGAGGCCACGCGGCTTGTAACGCGCGCCGGCAAGGTTCCGGCAAGGTCGTTTCCCGGCCGGACCATCCTGATGGACGGGGAGTACTTTCGCATCGAGCGCATCGCCGTGGACGGCAGCCGGGCGAGTTCCGGCCTGCCCGACCAGGATGATTCGGACCGGGGGCTTCAATACCTTTTCGCTGCTGGCGGGTCGGCCGGAATCTCAGGGCCGGGCTTTGATCCGGTAGAGTTGCCCAGGGGAGGCATTCTGGCCGTCCCCGCCGCTGCCCCGGAGTTCGCTGTGAGGGATTTGGGCTCGCTTGACCTGATTCGCATTACGCCTCGCTGGCCGGAAGGGAACCAATGACAGAGGTTAGATGGAGAGAGCCGGTCGTGGCCGGAATCTGGGATTTGACGCTACCATCTCTCCCAGATCGAGCATTACGGACCTTGCATTTTCACAATGCGGATGTACACTCTAGCGAAAGGGAATGCCTCGGGGGCGGGTGTCCTGCAGTCTTGGAAGGAGACACGGAATGCATTTGAAGCCGTACCTTGGGTTGGTCGTCGCATCTCTCCTTGTATTGGGGGCAAACCGCGCTCCTGCGCAAGCCCCGCCCGCGGCCTCTGTGGCAAGAGTGCCTTTGGCCATCGGCGCCGGCTTTTCCGGCTACAACCCCGATTACGGGAACGGGCATCTCCTCGGCGGAACGCTCTGGATCGACTACTCCCCGAGTTGGGTGCCGTCGCTTCTGCGCGGAGTCGGCCTTGAAGCTGAGGCTCACGATCTCCACTTTGGACAATCGAGCTCTCAGCCGAAGAATCTTCGGCAGGACGTTGCCTCGGGCGGGGTCTTCTACTCCTGGCCCCGCTACTCCGGCATTCGCCCTTATGTAAATTACCAGATGGGCTTAGGCAATCAGGACTACACAGTGGGCCCCCTCGCGGCTCCGGTCCGCATCCATCAGAGCCGCACGGTTACCAGCGTGGGCGGCGGAGTGGAATTCCGCGCCTCCAGGAGGATCTGGGTGCGCGCCGATTACCGCTACGAGTTCTGGCCCGATTTCTACTTCCATGGCACCAGGCCCGTCGCGCAACTCAATGCGCAGGGCTTCACCATCGGCGCTTTATATCACTTCAGCGGGCCCCATCTTCATTGAGGGCAGGGTGGGCCGCGCGCCACGCCGGAATTGACCACGGGGTCTGCGCGGATGTTCTCGGAATCGGGGGGGGTTTGAGTTTAGCAGTTGTGACCGGATCGGCTGGATTGGTTGGCTCAGAGGCAGTTTCTTTCTTTGCGAATCTTGGCTTCGAGGTTGTCGGGATTGAAAACGACATGCGCAGCCGGTTCTTTGGCCAGGAAGCCTCCACGCGCTGGAATCAGAAGCGCCTCAAGGAAGAGTTGGGCTCTTCCTACCGTTCGGAGAACTTTGACATTCGCGATTGGGAACAGGTAAACCGCCTGTTTGCCGCTCTTGGAAAGAGCATCTCGCTCGTGATCCACGCCGCTGCCCAGCCCTCCCATGAGTGGGCTGCGCGCGAGCCTCACACCGATTTCTCCGTCAACGCCACGGGCACCCTGAATATCCTCGAGGCCGCCCGGCTACATTGTCCCGACGCGCCTTTCATCTTTACCTCCACCAACAAGGTCTATGGAGACGCTCCCAACCGGCTGCCGCTCATTGAGCGAGAGACCCGCTGGGAGATCGATCCGGCTCATCCATTCTCCGGCGGAATCGACGAAAGCATGTCCATCGATCAGACGCTCCATAGCCTGTTTGGAGCCTCCAAGGTGGCTGCCGACGTGCTGGTGCAGGAGTACGGAAGATATTTTGGGATGAAGACCGCCTGTTTCCGCGGAGGCTGCGTGACCGGCCCGCATCAAAGCGGCGCAAAGCTCCACGGGTTCCTCGCCTACCTCATGCGCTGCGCCGCGCTCGGGCTGGAATACACGGTCTACGGATACGGCGGCAAGCAGGTGCGCGACAATCTTCACTGCTTTGACCTGATTAGTTGTTTCCATGAGTTCTATCTCCATCCCAGCGCCGGAGAAGTGTATAACATGGGCGGCGGCCGGTTCAGCAACGCCTCCATGCGGGAGGCCATGAAGATTTGCGAGGAGATTACGGGCCGCGAGATGAAGTGGGCCTACACCAGCGAAAACCGCATTGGCGATCATATCTGGTGGATCAGCGCCACGGACAAATTCAAGAACCACTATCCCAACTGGAAGCAGACCTTCGACGTCCCCGGCATTCTCAGGGATATCTATGAGAAGAACGTCGAGCGCTGGCGTGCGGAACACTCATGATCGATCGCGGCGCGCGGAACGTTCTTGGCGTGCGCGTGAGCGCGGTGGACTATGAGTTCGCGGTGAGCAGGATCATGGAGTGCGCCCGGACTGGCCGGCGTTGCACGGTGAGCGCGCTGGCCGTGCACGGCGTTATGACCGGCGTCCTTGACGGCACGCACCGTTACCGCCTGAATCACCTCGATCTGGTCACTCCGGACGGCCAGCCGGTCCGCTGGGCGCTGAGACTGCTTCATGGCGCCAGGATTCCCGACACTGTGCGCGGGCCAAGGCTCACCGCAATGGTCTGCGAAGAGGCCGCGCGGCAGGGCGTCCCGGTCTACTTCTACGGCAGCACCGGGGAGACCCTGCGGAAGTTGCGGACAAATCTTCTGGAGAGATTCCCCGCCCTGATCATTGCCGGGATGGAACCCTCCAGGTTCAGAAAGCTCAGTGAAGAAGAGCAATTGAATCTGGCGGAACGCATACGCGGATCCAAAGCGGGCATCCTCTTTGCGGGACTGGGCTGCCCTCGCCAGGAAGTCTTCGCCTATGAGATGGGGAATCTCCTGCCCATGCCCATTCTGGCGGTGGGGGCGGCCTTCGATTTTCACGCCGGCCTGCTCAAGGACTCGCCGGCTTACCTGCGTCGCATCGGCCTGATGTGGCTGCACCGGCTGGTACAGGAACCTCGGCGCCTGTGGCGCAGGTACCTGATCGCCAATCCTCAATTTGTGGCCTTGTTCCTGGCTCAGTGGCTTCATCTTTGGAAGCCCAGCCTGGAGAACACAACCGAGCCCCGCGCAAGTATTCGCTTCGGCTGAGAGGGCGACGCCACAAAATGTACCCTATTTCGAGCAAATGCTGGAATTGCGAGATTGGCAAGTAGAAGATAATCAATGTGTTGCCAGGATAAAGCGAACAAAGAGAGAATGAATCACCGGGGGAGGCAGATCGCATCACAGTTTCACGGTTTTACAGTAAATAGGGGGGAGGGGGGTCCGAAAAGCGGGGGTACGGACCGGGCAGATCCCTGACAAAGGTGTCCTGTAGCCGCTGGATGCTTTTCGTCGCTCGACCGGTGCTCGCCATCTTCTTTCACCGTGACCCTTTTTACAGTGTGCATCAATGGGAGGCAATTATCTGCAAACCAAGGGGACGCCCCGCGCAAATGGGAAGACGACGCGGTCGGCTGCCGTTTCCGGGGAAAGCAAATGCGGAACCGCAGTAGGAAGGCGGGACAGCCGGATGGCTTGAGGGTTCCTTGGAATGCGGGCTCCTCTTTCGTCTTCCCCGCCCCTGATCGCCGGCCGTGCAGGAGGGTCAAGAAATATTTGTTGCAACGAGTATCTGGTTTGGCGCATCCTATAGTCAACAAAAGAATCCGCGCGGAAGACGCTTCTGTTTTTCCGTCCCGCGCAGTCCCGGCGAGCCTTCCTCATAGCTTTGCCGGCAACCCCATAGCGGCCGTGCGGCCGGCACCGAAAGGAATCAATGATGAAGCGTTTGGCAATTGTAACCGGTATTCTCGCGCTCGCGGCTCCCCTGGCCCTGGCGCAAGCCTCCACCTGGACCAGCGACCCGGCGCACAGCGCGGTGGAGTTCAGCGTCCGCCATCTCACCATCTCCGACGTGCACGGGCGCATCGGCAAGGTGTCGGCGACTCTGCACCTGAACGAGACCGAGATCGCCAAATCCTCCGTTACAGCCACCATCGACGTGAGCACGGTCGACACCGGGGAACCGGCCCGCGACACCGACCTCAAGTCGGATTCGTTTTTCGACGTGGCCAAATCTCCCACGGCCACCTTCGAGAGCACCAGCGTGGTGAAGAGCGCCGGCGGCCTGACGGTAACGGGCAACTTTACCCTGCACGGCATAACCAAGCCCGTGGTCCTCGAAGTGGAAGGCCCCAGCGGGCCGGTTCTGGGAATGGACCACAAGCCGCGCTCCGGCTTCACGGCCACCACCACCATCAGCCGCAGCGCCTTCGGCATCGGCGCGAAGTATCCGGAGGCTATCATTGGCGACGCGGTGAAGCTGACCATCGAGCTTGAAGTCGTCAAGCAGTAAGAAGCATTGAAAGAGCGCGAGAGCTCGCCAATGGCAAGACTGAAGCTGGAAATTGTGCAGGAACGCCCCTTTGCAACCCTGGAGGAAGAGGCTCTGCTGAATCTGCTGCGCACCTCCGACTCCCTCAACCGCGCCTTTCACCTGAAAACCCGCGACTGGGGCGTGACCTCGACGCAGTACAACGTGCTGAGGATTCTGCGCGGAGCGCAGCCGGAGGGCCTTACCTGCTCGGCAATCGGCAGCCGAATGATCACGGCCGAACCGGATATTACGCGCCTTCTGGCGCGGCTGAAGGCGCTCAGGCTCATCCGCCAGCGGCGCGACTCTCGTGACCGGCGCATTCTCTGGACCATGATCTCCGAAGCCGGGCTCAATCTGCTCAAGGAGATGGACCCGGTGATTGAGAAGATTCCGCGGGAACTGCTGGGACACCTGGAGCCCGGGGAACTGACGGAGTTGATTCGCTTGCTGGAAAAGGCCCGCGGGCGCAGAGAGGAGCCGCAAGCGTTGACCTAGTGTGGGGTCTCAGGAGTTTGCTGAGGAATTGAGAGACGAAGAAGCTGATCCATTTCGACATCGCTCCTCATGAACAAAGGGATTCGGTGGGGCGGTTTCATAACAAAATCAGCAAGTTAGCCACCGCTTTGCGGTGATCGCGAGTTAGCAAGTTGGCGGCAGTTCATTCAAGCCGTAACTCGATGCGGCGAGTCAGGCTGCTCCTGAGGAACGGGGGTCCGGTTGGGATTCCTCGTATCCCACTCCAGGCGCAAAAACAGAGACGCGCCGAGGGTTGGGCACCCAATCTTTGTCGTAGCGGACAGCGCCAGGATTGTGCAGGCGACGGAGGGGAACGGAAGGCAGCTACTTGCCCAATACCTTCTGAGCCACCAGCGCCTCATCCGCATCGGGCTGAATAATCTTGTTATGCAGGCAATAGAGGGCGAGTTCAAGCCGGTCGCTGACGCCCAGCTTGTCATAGATCTTGCGCAGATAATTCTTGATCACCTGCTCGGTGGTCCCCAACTGGAAGGCAATCTCCTTGTTGCGCTTGCCCTGGGTGATGCAGGTAATGATGGCCATCTCCTTGGGCGAGAGCTTGGGCTGGGTGCGCGGATTGACCAGGGCAGCGGCCTGGGCGCGATAGGCCTCGATGACCCAACTGACCGATTGATTGTCGATCCAGGTCTCGCCGGCGGCGATCCGGCGCACGCAGCGGACCAGCAGATCGGGCGAGATTGAGCGGGAGACGATGCCGCGCACCCCGCGCCGATAAAGCTCGACGGTCTGGTTTTCGTCGGCTGCCACGGCCTGCACGATCAGCTTCACTTCGGGGGCAATGCGCAGCAGCTCGGGGATCACGTTGGTCGTTCCGGCCAGCAGACTCCCCTCCATGAGAACAATGTCGGTGGGGTAGCGCTCGATGGCCGCCTGCAGATTCTCAAGCGAATCGGCCTGGGCCACTACGCGAAGATCGTCTTCGAGTGCGAAGACCTTGCGAATGCCCACACGGTAGATCGCCTGGGAATCCGCGAGAATCACGCGGATTGTCCCCGGCTTGACCGGAACCTCGAGAGCTTCGCCGTCTGTGGAATCGTCCAGAATAACCATAAATCGTTCTTGCCAAGTGAAAATGCGGTTGTCGCCAACCCTGTTGCGGCTGTCACTGCTCGGCAAACTGATAATCGTCGATGGTGGCGGCAGCCTGATAGTTACCTTGGTTCTTGGAGCAGCGTACCACACGCCCCTGACAATGAACCAGAACATCGTGCGGCGTACCTAGAACAGCACCAGGCATGCGCATGGAAAAACGGATCTCCAGGCCTGCGCGTACCGGTGTTTCCAGCTCAAAAACCACTCCGCTGGCGGAGACATTCCGTGTTAGAGCTGCAATTTCCCCTTTGCCGGAGGTGAGAATCACCGGCAGAGCAATCGGAAATCGCACGGCGCATCGTACTTCCTGCCGCTTAGAGGCCGGTCGAGCACGAGCAGAGGAAAGCGGAAACGCTGATTTCAAAGCATCCATAAACGGCATCCCCGGCCCTGAATGGGCCATACTCACTCTACCGAACTTCTCCTGCAAGCTCCATGTCACCAAAGTTTCCGAGCAGGTAACCCATGTTACCCTCTCGTGCGGACACAAAGCAAGATTCTTACCCACAGGCATCCAGCAATCTGGTTCATGGAAGCGCCTCTCGAAGCCTCAAGCGGAGGAAAGACCATCCAATCTGGCCGGCTCAGTCAAGGGAACGATGCGAGCCGCCCACTCACTCCAATTCCTGTTTGGGCCCGCGCCCGCTCTCTTGACACGCCCAAGCGCCCGGCGACAAGCACTGCAGGAGGCTTCCGCTTTTAAGAAAGTAAAGCAGGATGGGGTGATTCATTCTGCGAACGTTAGCATCAAATTAGGTATTTGATGTGCGCGAGACGAATACGCATCATATAATGAGGCCAGCGGAGCACTATTTCGGCTGCTCGCGCAAGTAGCGATAGGCAACTTGCAGGGGGATACGATGAGAACCACTCTCGATATACGGAACGAAGTCCTGGAACAGGTGAAGGAATACGCGGAGGCCAGGCGGATCAGTAACGGCGCCGCGGCTTCGGAGATTCTTGAGCGGGGCCTCAACGCCGAGGTGCCGACGAAGTGGGAGAACGGCATTCTGATCTTCTCGCCAGGACCGGATTCGGAGATGATAACGGTGGAGAGGGCTCTGGCGCTGAAGGACGCGATGGAGAGTGAGTTGCCGTGACGATCGCTTTGCTGGATGTGAACGCCCTGCTTGCCCTCTTGTGGGAGAACCACATCTTTCATGCGCGCATGGCGCAATGGTTCGCCAGCTATGAGAGTCGCGGCTGGGCAACCTGCCCGATCACGGAGCAGGGCTTTGTGCGGATCGTCAGCAATGTCGCGTATATGAAGCCCGCGCCGGGGATTCGCTCGTCGCTCGACCTGCTGCGGAAAACAACCGAAGCGAGCAAGAGTCACCACTTCTGGGCCGCCGACCTTCCTCTCTCAGCGCTCAGCGAATCGATTCGGCGTCGTCTGCAAGGCCCCAAGCAGATCACCGACGCCTATCTGCTCGCCCTGGCTCTGCACCATAGCGGGCGCGTGGTCACATTCGACTACCGGATGCAGGCGTTGGCTCCGGAAGGTAGCGCGGAGCGGGAGACGCTGGAGATTCTGCGGCTGTGAGGGGCGGGTCAATGTGAAGTGGTGCTGGTCCTCGCACTCCGCGCCCTCTTCCTTGCCATGGGCATTCCCTTGGAGACTTTCGCGGCCGCCTCTCCACCGAGAAAGGCCGGCCCGCGCAACTCCGGGCGGCGCGGAGCTTTTCTGGCGCTGGCAATCGCCAGGTCCGCGACCTCTTTGACGATCCATTCGGAGTTGGCCCGGCCTATCGAGTGCGGATCGGCGTCGGGCACGGGATTCATGAAGTCGATGGCGTAGGGGATGCCTTGCTCGACGGCAAACTCGACTGTGTTGAAGTCGTAGCCCAGAGCATGGCAGAGCTTGAGCGCGTCCTGCCTCATGCGCTTGAGCAGCATCTTGCCGCAGCTTGGGGCCCCTTCAATGTAGCGCTCGGCGTGGGGAAGGCGCGGATCGTAGGGCATGATGCGGACCTTCTTGAGGCCCACCACGCAGCAGCGGAAGTACTCAGTGAAATCGACGGCCTTCTGGTAGACCATGCACAGGTTGCGGGACTGGTCGTAGGCGCGGAAGAACTCCTGGCGGCTGTGAACCTCATATACATCCCGCCAGCCGCCTCCGTTGATGGGCTTGAGAAACCCATGCTCGCCCACTGAGGCAAAGACCGCCTCCCAGTCGAGGGGATACTCAAGATTGCGCATGGAGCGGTCGGTCGCGCCCTCGGGAAGCTGCTTGTGAGGCAGCATGACGGTCGGCGGCACGGCCACGCCGAGTTTTTCTCCCAGCGCATAGTTGAAAAACTTGTCGTCGGCCGAAGCCCAGAAGGGGTTGTTGATCACCACCGTTCCGTTGAGGACCGCCTGCTTCAGGAAGGCGCGATAGAAGGGAACGGCGTGGGAGATGCGGTCCACGATCACCGCGTAGCGCGGCGCCCGATCGATCTGGACGGCGCCTGTCAGGACAAATTCGGCTTCGATGCCGTCGATGTTGCGGGCGTTGATCTGCTCGACCAGCGCGCCGGGAAAGCTGTTCTCCCCGCCGAACAGGATGCCGATCCTCTTCATGTCCCACCCTCCCCGGTCCGCACTCCGTGCGCGCGGCGTGCGTCGGCGCGGAAAGATACGCATCCAGTGTACGGCAGGCAAGTTGGAGCGCCGCCGGATGCCGCGGGCCTGGGCTTGCAAACAGGCTCTAGGCCACGCGGATGGCGTGGCGCGGACTGAGGCCTTCGAGGGCCATGGTTAGGATCACCGCGGACATGCCCAGGTTGGGCACGCCGAGCGGGGCTCCGGTTTGCGAATCATAGTGCTCGCTCACGCCTGCCTTGAGGGCGTTGTCGAGCAGTTGGCCGGCCAGCTCTCCCGCCAGCCTGCGATGCCCGTAGCGCGCCAGGCCCGAGACCGTCTGGTAAACCGTTGATGGCCACACATCGCCGCGCCAGAAGCCGTCGCTTCTGTATCGCGCATCGAAGCGGTCAACTGAAGGAAGAGGCAGCGGCGTCCTCCAGTGAGGACTGCTGAGCGCCCCCGCCATGCGCGCGGCCTGGGCCGCGGTGGGAATGCCCGCCTGAAGCGGGACCATGCCGCCGATGGTGGCCACGGAGAGCTTGCGCATCCCGTGGCGGCCCACGGCGAGAAAGCAGCCCTGCGCCTCGTCCCACATGTGGCTGCGCATGGCGCGAATGCCTTTTTTGAGGAAGGGCCGGCGGCGGTGGGCCAAAGCGCGGTCGCCCACAGCCTCGGCGAGGCGAATGAGACATGCCTCGGAGAGCAGCAGATAGGAGGTATTCGCGGGGATGCAGATATCGCCGTACCAGGGACCGTTCCCCGCCCCGGCGGCTCGTCCCGGATGGGGTGTCAGCCTGAGCGTATCGAGGTCTACCTCGCTGTCGTAGGTCTCATAGCGGGCTCTCCGCACCACGCCATCGTAGGAGCCCACCGTCACCAGGCCCACGCCGTCGAGACCCCGCTCGCGCCAGTACCAGTTGTGAAAGGCTTCAAGGCCGGGCAACGCCTGGCGGACCAGTTCGAGGTCGTGATTGCGGCGAAAGACGCGCTCCACGCCCCAGGCCAGCAGCGGAGCCTGCGAGTAGCTTGGAAATGTGAGCCAGTCCTTGCCGCTGAAGCTGGGCGGCCCGCTGTCAGGCGCGATGAAGTTGGCCACCATGCCGTGCGCGTATTCCGGCTTCGCCTGATTCCATCGATTCTGGAAATCCCAGTAATTCTGGTAGACGCCGCGAATGAACTCCTGGCGGCCGGGAAGAATCGCCAGCAGGTCGGTGAGAAAGGTCGTGTCCCATAGCCATTGGCCCACATAAACGCCACCTGGAACCAGCCACGCGTGGCGGAGCGGCGGTTCGGCGGGCTGGATTCCGCCCAGGATGCAGTGCTGATAGACGTTCACGGCAAACTGGAAGAGCGCGGGGTCCGTGGTGATGAGCAGCGGCTTGAGGAGCTGCTCGATCTGGGCTCGCGAGAGGACTTCAGGGGTTGGCGCAATTGCGCTGGCGGCTCGCGGCAGGAACGCGGAGGACACCACGGCGCCGAGGCTGCCCAGGACGGCGCGCCGGGATGGATGAGCGAGGCTTTCAAGAAATGGAGAAGTGTTGAACATCGGCGAGATCACTGGCGCCAGGCGTTCATCGAGCGGCCGATCTTCAGAATAGCTGCCGGCGATGAACTCAACAACAGTATCTGGCAGCGTGCGCTCTGGACAGCAGGCCACGGCGGCCCGGCAACTAGGTCCGTGACCGGATGAAGCTGTTCTATCTAATGAGCGAACGTGGGCCGGGAGGCCCACGTTACAGCCGGCCAGGAGGCCGGCGCTACCTTTCCAAATGGGATACTTTCATACGGCCAAAGGCCTAGGAGCGCCATGAGCAGTGAAGGACCGGCTCGGCAGGCGGGAAAAACACTTCGGCCAACCTGACTCCCCGCCCTGGGGCGTCAGGCTGGCCGGTTTGCCGCTTGCTACTCCGCAGTGTAGGTGTAATCGGCGGACTGCCAGACTCCGTTGATCTGGGAAAGGAGCCGGACGTAGACCTTTGCCCCGTTGGCCGGCACGGTGATGCTGCCGGCGGAAGTGGCCGTGGTTGGACTACCATTGTAGAGATTCTTCGATGCAATCCCTGTGCTTCCCACCCACAGCATGTAGGCTGTTACCCCGCTGCCGGGCGACCAGTAGAAGGTCACGCTGGAACTGCTCAGCGTGGTGCTCGGCGTGGGAGTTGTCAGCATCGCCTCCTGCGCCGTTCCGGATTCGATGAAGGTGGAATCGGTATACTGCCAGGCTCCGCTGATCTCCGAGAAGAGCCGGACGAATACCGTTCCTCCACCGGCGGGCACGGTCACGCCGGCCGAAGTGCCCGTGATTGAACTTCCAGCGTAGAGATCCTTTGCTCCCATCCCCGTCGTTCCCACCCAGAGCATGTAGGCCGTCACCCCGGTTCCGGAAGACCAGGTGAAGTTCACGCTGGAGCCGGAGAGCTTGCTGCCCGGTGGAGCCGGAAAGGTAAGCGCGGCCGGCGCTGGCGTTCCCGCTTCGGTGTAGGCGGTGTCGGTGTACGACCAGACTCCGCTGATCTTTGAGAAGAGCCGAACGTAGATCGTCACTCCGTCGGTGGGCACGGTGACGCCTTGGGAGTTGGCTGTGGTTGAACTTCCAGCGTAGAGATCCTTCGATCCAATCCCTTTGCTTCCCACCCAGAGCATGTAGGCCGTCACCCCGGTGCCCGGCGACCATTGGAAAATCACGCTGGAGCCGGAGAGAGTGCTGCCCGGCGGAGTCGGGAATGTGATGGCCGCCGGCGCTGGCGCTCCCGCTTCGATGTAAGTGGTATCAACATACGACCAGACTCCGCTGATCTCGGAAAAGAGCCGGGCGTACACCTTCGCTCCGTTGGTGGGCACGGTCACGCCGGCGGAGGTGGCTGTGGTTGAACTTCCAGCGTAGAGATCCTTGGCTCCCATCCCCGTCGTTCCCACCCAGAGCATGTAGGCTGTCACCCCGGTGCCCGGCGACCATTGGAAGGTCACGCTGGAGCCGGAGAGGGTGCTGCCCGGCGGAGTCGGGAAGGTAAGCGCCGACGTCGTAGGCGTCCCCGCTGCGATGTAGTTGGTGTCGGTGTACGACCAGACTCCGCTGATCTGGGAGAAGAGCCGTGCGTATACCTTCGCTCCGTTGGCCGGCACGGTAACGGAGGCGGAGGTCGCTGTGGTTGAACTTCCAGCGTAGAGATCCTTCGCTCCAATCCCTGTCGTTCCCACCCAGAGCATATAAGCGGTTACCCCGGTGCCGGAGGACCAGGAGAAATTCACGCTGGCGCCGGCAAGCCTGCTGCCCGGCGGCGTGGGAGAGGTAAGCGCCGCCGGAGCGGGCGTTCCCGCCGCGGTGTAGGTGTAGTCGGCGTACTGCAACGATCCATTGATTTCGGAATAGAGCCGGGCGTACACCGTCGCTCCATTGGCCGGCACGGTCACATTGGCTGAAGTGGCCCTGGTTGCATTGGAGTTGTAAAGATTGTCCGATCCAACCCCGTTGCTTCCCAGGTGGAATACGTATTCGGTCGCCCCGCTGCCGGGAGACCAGTGGAAGGTTACGCTGGAGCCGGAAAGCTTGCCGCCGGGAGTGGGGGAGGTGAGCGCCGCCGGAGCCGGCGTTCCGGCTTCGGTGTAGGTGTAGTCAATGTACTGCAGGACTCCGCTGATCTTGGCGTAGAGGCGGGCATACAGCGTCACTCCGTTGACCGGCAGGCCGGTGACGCTGGCAGAGGTTGCCGTGGTTGCTCCCGAGTTGTAAAGATTGCCTGATCCAACCCCCTGGTTCCCCAGATGGAAGACGTATTCGGTCACGCCGCTGCCGGGCGTCCAGGTGAAGGTCACGCTGGAACCGGCAAGTGTGCTGGTTGGCGTGGGAGACGTAAGCGCCGGCGGCGTCGGCGTTCCCGCTTCGGTGTAGGTGTAATCAACGTACTGCAGGACTCCGTTGATCTTTGAGTAGAGCCGGACGTAAAGGGTCACTCCGTCTTCCGGGATTCCGGTCACGTTGACCGAAGTAGCCGTGGTTGAGCCTTGAGCGTACAGGTCGTCCGAGCCAACCCCCAGGGTTCCCAGATGGAAGATGTAGGCCGTTACCCCGGCGCCGGGGGACCATGAGAAGCTCTGGTTGGAGCCGGCCAGCGTGCTGCCTCGCGCCGGAGAGATGATTCCGGCGGCCTGGTCCACGGTCAGTTGAACGCTGCCCGTCGCGGGTGTGTAGTCAACCGCATAGGACGGATTGAAGATCGCGGACAGCGTCTGCAATCCGCCCCCCAGCAGCGCGCCCATACCGGGCGAATAGAAGAAGCTTCCGGGCTCCGACGCGGTGGCGTCCAGTTGGGTCGCGCTCAGCAGCGTTCCATAGGGGATGGCCGCGGGCGTGGCCCAGGTGACGGTGGGCGTCACCCGGTTGACCGTCAATTGCACGGCGGCTGTGGCGATGGTGTAGTCGGTCATGTCGTCAGGAGTGAAGGTGGCCGTCAAGGTGCGCAAGCCGCCATTCGGCACCGCGCCCAGGGCGGGCGAATAAACCATGTTTCCGGTGATGGTGGTTCCTGGAACCGATGCGGTGGCATCCAGTTGCGCCGCGCTCAGCGCCGTTCCGTAGGTGATCGCCGCCGGCGCAGCCCAGGTGATCAGGGGCGTTACCGGACAGGCGCCGGAGCAGGATGAAGTGAGATCGTATTCCCCGGTGCTGGTGTCCAGGCAGTCGCTCACGAGCAGGGTATACGTGCCGTCCTGCGCAAGCGTCACCGAATTGAGCGCCGCCGACGTCCCGCCGCCGCAGCTCCCGCTCGGGGTGCTGCTCAACAGAGATCCGTCGGGGCTGTAAAGCCGTATCTTCGGACGGAGTGAGCCGCTCTTTTCCGTCACGGTAAGATCGACAACGTTGCTGGCAGTGCCGGCGAAGGCATAGGTGACGCGCTGCGCGGCCGAGCCAATGTAGGCGGACTGCGTCTGGCTCCAGAATACGGGCGTGGCCCCGGCCGGATTGTTTGTCCGCTGCGCGGAAACCGCGTAGTTGCCGGTCTTCGTGTCGCCGCAGTCGCCGAGGATCACGGTATAGATGCCTGTGGTTGGAAGCGATACCGCATTCATCTCCACGACGGCGCCGCTGCACGTTGAACCGCTGCCGGCATGATTCGAGCTGTTCAGCGATCCGTCAGGATTGTAGAGCCGGATCTTCGGATTCAGCGTTCCGCTGGCGGCGGTCATAGTTAGATCGACGACGTCGTTGGCGTTGGCGCTGAAGGTGAAACTGTCGGACTGCGCCGCCAGATTGATCAGGCTTGCGGGTGTCGAGCTGAAGGAAAGATTCGCGGCTCCGCTGGGGTTGTTTGTCCGCTGGGCGTAAAGATTGTAACCGCCCGTATTCGCGCCGCCGCAGTCGCCGACGGTGACGGTGTAGGTTCCGGCTGCCGCGAGCATGACCGGGCCCATCTCCGCCGCCGAAGCGCCTGTGCAACTGCCCGGAACCGTGCCGATCAGCGTTGAATTGGGATCGTAAAGCTGGATCAGCGGGCTCAGCGTCCCGCTGGTCGCCGCCGAGGTGAAAATGACGGCGTCATTGGCGCTGGCGCTGAAGGTGTAGCTGTCAACCTGCGCCGCGGTCGAGATCGTTCCGATGGCTGTCTGGCCGAAGGAGAGATCCGCGGCAGCCCAGGCCGGGGAAGACAGGCTCGCCGCGATACAGCCGGCGGCAAGCAGATGCAGTGTGAAGCTTTTCATGCGAATCGGTCCTTTCTGAGACCACGGTGGAGGGGAGTCGCGACCGTAGAATGCCTGCAACCCGCTGGCTGGCTGGCGCGGTGCTCCCGAAGCCTGTAGACCTACATCTTCCCCCGGTTCATCGGGCCATTGCGTCACACCCGGCAGATTACGAATGGGTCCGGGTGCCGGAAAAGAACCAAGAGTCCCTGTGTGCCGGTTCGGGAATTCAAGCGGCCCACAGCCGCATGGCTCGAGGCCCGGATTCCGCCGCCGCGGTTCTTCCCCGCGGAGGCCGGATCAAACCGTGTGCGCGCCGCACTGGAAACAACGGCCGGAAAGATGTAACGTGGATTCTTGCGGGTTATGCCGGAGGGGAAAGTGGATTACCGCGTGTTGACAGTGAACCGGGAGTTCGGCAGCGGCGGCGGACGCATCGCGCAAACCGTCGCCGAGTGGCTCGGCTGGAAGTTGCTTGACCGCGACATCATCGACGCCATCGCCTATGCCGCTCATGTGGATTCGAGTGTAGTGCGCAGCTACGACGAGCACGTCGATTCATGGCTGCGCCGCATCAACCAGCAGGCCATGCGCTCGGCCGCCCTGGCCGCCGGCCTCGAACTGGGCGAGAACGACGTCTTCGATGCCGAGGAGATGGTGAAGATCTCGCGGAAGATCATCGAAGAGGCTTATACCGAGGGCAGTTGCGTCATCGTGGGCCGGGGCTCGCAATGCATTCTGCAGCACAAGCCGGACGTTTTTCACGTCTTTGTCTACGCGCCCTATCTGGACCGCCTGACGCGCCTGCGCGGCCGCCTGGACAAGGGCGTTCACGCCGAGCAGCGCATCCGCACCGTCGATGAGGAGCGCGCCAAATATCTCCAGCAGTACCACGGCAAGGCCTGGAACAATCCCCACCTCTATGATCTGATGATCAGCTCCAGGGTAGACGAAGAGTTCACCGCGCGGGCCATTCTGTTTGCCATGACGGGGAAGGAAAGGCCCTGATTCGATCTTTCTCGAATCAGTGCGCGTACAGTTGCTCCCCGGCCTCCAGGGCCACCGGGAGCCTGTTCTGCTCCGGCGGCTGAGGGCAGTTGGCGTAAGGGGTGTAGGCGCAGGCCGGATTCTCCAGCCGGTTGAAGTCCAGCGTCAGAGTGCCGGGCTGGCCCAGGCCGCGGTCGGGCAATCCGGTGTGAAGAAAGCGCGCCGTGCCGTAGGTGGTGCTCTGGCTGGTTGCGTCGCGGAGAATGAAGAAGAGCGTCTTCCCTTCGCGGTCTTCGATCACCGGCTCCAGGCGCAGGGTCTTGCCTTCAAGAGTGAACTCGGCTATGCCCGGCGCGGGCAGGTCGAGTGTGCTCCCCAGGCCTGTGGGAATCTTCTCGATGCGCGGCGGGTCGAAGGGAATCCAGCGGGCAGTCACCCGGAAACGCGGGTCGGGAGCGTACCAGTTGAGGCCGTGAAAAGCGGTGCGGGCGGGCGCGTCCGTGTCCTTGATGCGCAGCGCAAAGCGGTCGCCGCGGAGAAGCACGGCCAGCGTGAGGCCATGCCAGGCGATGATCGGAGATTTCGCCTCGGTCGATGTCAATTGGCCTTCGCGGGCAGGACCGCCGTCAACGGTCAGATCAGGCGGAAAACCGCCGGCGGGCGCGAGCAGTTGGATGATCGGCGCGCCTGGCGTCCTCTTCGCGCTGGCGGACTTGATGCTCGCCTGCCTGCCACTGACGGTGAGCAGCCCGATGTGGTCCGGAGCCTGGGCGTGCACCTGGATCTTGTTGTCCGCGGCTGCGCCGAATGAGTTGAAGCCGGGCTGGAGCCATTCCAGGCCCACCAGCGTCAGCCAGCCGTCAGGCGCGGATACCTGGTTCTCGCGCTGTGCGCGCCATGCGGCCAGTTCCTGGCGCCATGCGGTTTCGTCCGCGCTTGCAGGCGTGGCCGCGGCCTCCTGGCCCTGGGCCGGCGCAGCTCCCATCCCCGGAGGCCCAGCCAGGGAGAATTGCAGCGCGCAGGTGAAATAAACCGCGAAACGGCTCTTCATAACCACAACTCCTCACCCCATCCCGGTTTTAACCTACCATGAAATGCCCCAGATGCGCGCATGACGTCGCGGGTCTACACTGTGTGCGGAGAAGTTGGCGCGAATTCCACGCGGGGTGATTGCATGAAGCTTTTGCGGTTCTTAACTCTGGCGCTTCTTGGTTGTATGCCCGCCCTTTCCTGGGCCCAGCAAGCACCCGCATCGCCCTCCGCGCCCGCTGGCCCTGCGCTCAAACCGCGTATCGAGACCACGCTCCCCGAATCTGAGGGCCGCATAAAGCTCGACGTGGTGGTCACCGACAAGTCGGGGAAGCCCTTCACCGGCCTCGAACTGAAGGACTTCACGCTCCTTGACAATGGGCAGCCGAGCAGGATTCTCTCCTTTCGCGCCAGCGGAGCGGCTCATCAGGCCGATCCGCCGGCCGAGGTGATTCTGTTGATCGATGCGTTGAACATCGAGCATCAAGCCATCACGGTTGTGCGCCAGCAATTGGCGAATTTCCTGCGCCGGAACGGAGGGCGTCTGGCTC
>Ga0182013_10003371_pt1 | contig 20037 bp, 21 predicted proteins | sample 612S2MmetaG_FD_120487 | JGI IMG/M metagenome (GOLD analysis project Ga0182013, IMG submission 120487) | Permafrost microbial communities from Stordalen Mire, Sweden - 612S2M metaG | ecosystem: Environmental > Terrestrial > Soil > Wetlands > Permafrost | place: Sweden: Stordalen | collected... | reverse complement strand
ATTGGCTCTTCGAGCCGTCACCGAACCTCTACCACCTGCTGCGCACGCTGCCCGAGACGGCGATCCACTTCGTCGAACAGCCGCAAACGCTGCGGCTGCTCATCAACAACAGCCGTCCGGCCCTCAAAGATATCCGTGTGCGGCGCGCGATCGCGTACGCCGTGGATAAGAAGGCGCTCGTCGAACGGCTGACGGGCGGCTCCGCGCTCGTCGCTGGGGCAGACCAACCGCCCTTCTCCTGGGCTTACCAACCCGAAGTGCCGTCGTACGGACCCGATGCGGCGAAAGCTCGTGCGCTGCTCGCGGCGGCCGGCTACGCGCCGGGAACCGATGGAATGCTCAAAAAGAACGGCCAGCCGCTCACGCTCGAGTTGTCGACCAACAACGCGAACGCGACGCGCCGGCTCGTCCAAACGCAGGTTCAGGCGATGCTCCGCGGCGTGGGCATCGACGCGGAAATCAAGAATTACCCGGGTAACTTGTTCTTCGCCACCTATGGCCAGGGCGGGATTCTCACCACGGGCAAATTCGACTTGGCCATCTCGGGTTGGATCGCCGGCATCGATCCCGACGACCACTCGCTCTACGCTTGCAACCAGATCCCGCCCAAGGGCCCGAACTACGATCGCTACTGCTCCCAAGCGATGGATGCCGCTCAAGCGGCGGCACTCGGCAGCTACGACGAGTCACCGCGCAAGAAGGCGTACTTTGCGATCCAACACCTCATCGGCGAGGACATCCCCGAAATCATCGTGTGGTACGCGAGATTTCCGCAAGCGACGAATCCCGACTTCAAAGGCTTCGCGCCGAACCCGGTTAATGAAGCCTGGAACGCCTATCAATGGGAGATCTAACCGTTCATGCGTGATGAGCCGCACTCGTCGATAGCGCGCATCCCCGAACTGCGCTGGCTGCAACAGATCATCATCGAAAAGGCGCTGACCCGCGGGGACTACCTGCTCTCGGGCGGCGCGCGCAGCGACTACTACATCGACAAGTTTCGGCTCTTCTCGGATCCGCAAATCCTGCGCCGCATCGCGCGGCTGTTCGCGCCGATCGTCTCCGACATGAACCCGGATCTCATCGGCGGCACGGAACTCGGCGGGGTCATCCTGGCCACGGCCGTGTCACAAATGACGAACATACCGATGATCATCGTGCGCAAAGCCCCCAAAGAATATGGCGCTTTCGCCGACGAGTACGTTGAGGGCGGCCCGTTCGCGCCCAATCAGAAGGTGCTGCTGCTCGAGGACGTCGTCACGAGCGGACGCGAAGTGCTCGCCGCGAAGGCGCGGCTCGAGGAACTCAATCTGAAAGTCACGGTGTTCGCGGTCATCAGCCGAGGCCTCGCCCCAGTGAACTCGCTTATCTCGTTCTCGCTACCGCGGAGCGGACCGAAGACCGACAATTAGCGGCTCGACTTCGTCGAGTCTATTGCGTTCGGCCTACGGCCGAGCCGGAGGGTGTACCGAGCGAAGCCGAGGGCACCCATCCTGTCGTCGTGTGTCGGGCAAAGCTCGACATGCTCCGAGGGGATTCGCGGGCGCCGCGTCGGCGGCGTTCGGCCTGCGGCCGAGGCGCCGGACCCGCGCGACGTCGTAGACGGCATGGTCGTCGGCAACCGACACGTGCCCAGCGAAAAATTCGCGCGCGCTCTCGTCGAGATCGCGCGCCGTGGCGCACTCAGCGTAGTGCGTGAGAACGAGTTGGCCGACGTCAGCCGCTTGGGCCATCTGACCGGCCTCGCGGGCCGAGCTATGCCCGCGCATGCCGCGCTCGATGTCGTCGGCCAGCAGCGTCGATTCGCAAACGAAGAGATCGCTGCCCCGCGCAAGCTCGACGAGGCGAGCTTCGGGCGCCGTGTCGGCCGAATAGGTAAGGCTGTGCCCATGGCGTTCGTAGCGGATCGCGAACGCCGGGATGTAGTGCGAGGTAAGCGCAAACGTCATCCGCCCGCCGCCGATCTCGAGCGCAGCGGACGGGTCGTACGTTTGCACCTCGAAGACCCCGTTGATGAAATCGCCGCCGCCTTCGTCGGCGAACGCACTCACCAGCTGATGAAGCATGCGGTCGCCGTCGGGGGGCAGATAGAGCGGCAGTTTGCGCTTGCGCCGAAACACGCCGTAGCACAGCGCGTAGCGCAACGGGATGAGATCGATGAAATGATCCGCATGCATGTGCGTGATCACAACGGCGTCGAGCCGATTGTAATCGACGTGCCTGCGCAGATTGGCGAAGGCTCCCGTGCCGAGATCCAACACAAGCGACGTCTCATCGTCTTGGACGAGATACGAACTGCACGCACGGTCGGGACGGGGAATCGATGAACTCGATCCGACGACCGTCAGCCGCAATCCCGGATCTATAGCGATTTGAGAACCTCTAGGACGTGACCCTCGACCGAAACCTTGGGCCAAACCCGAGCGATGATCCCCTCGGCGTTCGCGTAGAAGGTCGAACGCTGGATACCCTTGCTCTTCTTCCCGTACATGTTCTTCTCGACGATCACGCCGAAAGCGTCGCAAATCTTCGAATCGGTGTCGGCCAGGAGCGGGAACGGCAAGCCGTATTTGGCCTTGAATTTGGCCTGAGCGGTAACGGAATCACGGCTCACGCCGATCACGGCGACGCCGTGCTCCTTGAAGTCCTCGTAGCTGTCGCGAAACTGCATCGACTCATTCGTGCATCCGGGAGTGTCGGCTTTGGGGTAAAAGTAAAGGATGACCGGCTGACCCAGCGCCGAGATCGTGACGTCGTTGCCGGAATCGTCCGGCACGGTGAGAGCGGGGAGCTTCGCTCCGGCTTCCAACATTGATGAGCCTTCCTCCGATGAATTGCACGTCTACCAATGCAACGTTAAGTATCGCCATCGCGGACGACCGCAAACACCCCTGCGGGCAATGTGTGACGCCCGCGGACGAAAGGAGCCCGCTCATGAGCGCCCCTGTTGGGCAAATGCCGCATCCGCTGGCGGCAGACCTTGCGTCACTCTATCGCAAGGAAGAATTGACCGGCCCGGTCATCGAGATCGCAGCAGGTTCCGGGCGCAACACCGTTTACTTCGGAGAGTCGGGCATCCCTATCGTCGCGACGCGCGATGACGAAAGCTACACGCAGCTGCCGGGCGGACGCAATGTCTACGCCGCGGCGCTCTCGACGCACGGCTACCTCCACGGAACGACCGCCAAGCTTCGGCTGGGATTTGCCGAACTGCGCCGCGTCTTGCGCCCGAGTGCGCCGATCTTCATCACGCTCGGTTCGATCCACGACGATCGCTTTGGTCTGGGGGTCGCGTACGACGAGCATACGTTTGCGCCCGGTGACGGCGACGAAGCGGGAGTGCCGCACTCGTATTTCGATCGCGCGGGTGTGCCCGAGCTCCTCGCTCCCGCGTTCATCGTCGAGTCGCTGGACGAAGTCGGTGTCGATGCAATCGTCGGTCGCTGGGCACATCGACTGCCGGCCGGCATGTGCCATTGGTTTGTCGTTGCCCGCCGAAATGACACCGCGCGCTCGCTGACTTGAAGAGCGAGTGGCCCGCATCAACCCGCTGCGGCGAGCGCGCAAAACCGCTGTCGTGCGGACGTCTGGCCGGATGTTTGCCGAGCGCTTGCCGAGGTCGCATTGTAGAACGATAGCATTTCGGTTGCTCCAAGCGGAGCGAATGCGTCGCCGAGAAGAATCGGGCGCTTGCCGAAGCCCTCAATACCGCGCGACGGCCGGATCGATTTCCAACGACCACGCGTCGATTCCGCCGTCCAGATTGACGGCATTCGGGAAGCCGTTCGCGTTGAGGAAGTGCGTGACGTTGGCGCTGCGGCCGCCGTGGTGACACATGACCACGATCGGCCGTTCGTGCGGCAACTCCGCGAGGTGCAGCGGAACTTCGCCCATCCGAATCACCGTCGCGCCGGCCACGGACGCCCGCGCAACCTCACTCGGCTCGCGCACGTCGAGCAGCATGAGGCCTTCGCCCGCATCTCGCCGCCGCTTGAGTTCGGCAACCGAAATCTCCGTCACGAGCTGCTTTCTTGACGCGTCGCGATCAGCCCCGACGTTGGGCTCGATGCGTTCGCGTAGCGCTTCTTCTCCATCCGGCCCGCAAGAAACGCTATTCGCCCGGCCTGCGTGGCATAGTTCATCGCCCGCGCCATCGCGACGGGGTCGCGCGCCGCCGCGATGCCGGTATTCATCAAGAGTGCGTCGACGCCCAATTCCATCGCCAGCGCCGCGTCGGACGCCGTTCCGACTCCGGCATCGACGATGACCGGAACGTTCGCACGTTCTTTGATGATGGCGATCGAATGCGGATTGCAGATGCCGAGGCCACTGCCGATCGGCGCGGCGAGCGGCATCACCGCCGCACAGCCGACTTCTTCGAGCTGCTTGCACGCCACGGGATCGTCGCCGATATACGGCAGAACCGTGAAGCCCAAGCGCACGAGTTCTTGCGCCGCGACGATTGTTTCGCGCGTGTCGGGATACAGCGTGTCCGGGTCGCCGATGACTTCGACCTTGATGAGATCGGTATTCAGCGCTTCGCGCGCTAATTTTGCCGTTAGCACGGCTTCCTTTGCCGTGTAGCAGCCCGCGGTGTTGGGCAGCAGCGTGTACGCGCTGCGGTCGAGATAGTCGATCATCGTTTTGCCGCTCGGATCGTCGAGGTGAATGCGCCGAATGGCAATCGTCAGCACTTGCGCGCCGCTCGCCGCATGGGCGGCCTGCATGATCGGGATGCTTGGGTACTTGCCCGTGCCGACGAACAAGCGCGAGTCGAAGGTGTATTTCCCGATGTGAAGTTGATCGTTCATAAGGCCCTTTCAAAGACGATCCGGCTATCCGCCGGCCACAGCCGCGATGATCTCGATCGTGTCGCCGTCGCACAGCGCCGTTGCATCGACGGCGCCGCACGCGACGACGTCGTCGTTGCGCGCGACCGCGATGCCCTCACGGCGGACGCCCAAACGCGCGATCAGTTCGCCCAGCGTGGTACCCGCTTCGATCTCGTGCGTTACGCCATTCACGTCGACGTTCATGATGCGGCCGTCTTCGCGACCGCACCCGCGCTCCCCGCGCCGCCGAGCGCGTGCGACGGCCGGTTGTCGAGCGGCCGGCCGCGCCGTCAACAGTTTGTGTAAACCGGTCCCTCGCCGCCCTGGGGCGGGACCCAGGTGATGATCTGGTAGGGATCCATGATGTCGCACGTTTTGCAGTGCACGCAGTTCGAGAAATTGATATCGAGTTTGCCTTCCACCGCGCCGTCGGCCGTCTTGGTGAAGTTCGGTTCGTAGACTTTGGCCGGACAGAAATACTGGCACGGATTTCCGAATTCGACCGTACAGCGGTCGGCGCAGATCTTCGTGTCGGCGACGTGCAAATGCGGGGGTTGATCCTCGTCGTGCATCGTTCCGCTGTTGAACACGTCGGTAAGCTTGTCGAAGGTGAGCACGTTGTCGGGCTCGATGCGCCGGTCGATCGCTTTGGGCGCGCGCTGCGTGATCTTGACCATGCGCGCGTAGCCTTCGTGCCCCGCGATTTTGTCGATGACGCCGAAGCCGCGGCCGCCGGTATACATGCTGATCGCGGCGTTGATCACGCCGCCGAACAGCCCGTTCTTGAACCCGGCGTGAAAATTGCGCGCCGTGTGCATTTCGGTATACACCCACGACGCGCGGAAGCGCCGGTCGTAGTCGGCGAGAGCCGCCGCGCTCGTGTCATCCTTGCCCAACGCCTCGAAGATCGTTTCGGCCGCGAGCATCCCCGTTTTGATCGCGAGATGGATGCCTTTGAGCCGCATTCCGTTGAGGAACCCGGCGGTGTCGCCGATGAGGCACAAGCCGTCGGCGTACAATTGCGGGACGGCGTGCAAACCGCCCAGCGGCACGGCTTTGGCGCCGTACCGTAACAGTTTTCCGCCCTCGAAGAACGGCTTGATCGCGGGCAGCGCTTTCATGCGCTGGAAGTTCATGTGCGGATCGGTCGTCGGATCGGCATAGTCGAGCCCGGTCACCAAACCGATGTCGATGATGTCGCCGTTCATCCCGTAGATCCAACCGCCGCCGTAGGTGTCGTTCGGCAGCGGGGCGCCCATCGTGTGGATCACGTCGCCCGGCCGGAACCGCCCGGCGGGCACCTGCCACAGTTCCTTGACGCCGACGGCATAGACTTGCGGGTCGCGGTCGCGGTCGAGCCGCAGCTTCTTGATCGCCGTCTTGGCAAGAGTGCCGCGCGGCCCTTCGCCCAGCACGACGACTTTCGCCATCAGGTCGGGACCGGGTTCGTAGTTGGGCTTGTGGTTGCCGTTGTGATCGATGCCCTTGTCGCCGACGCGCACGCCGATGACGCGGTCGCCGTCCCACAAGAGTTCCTGACCCGGGAACGCCGCGAACACGTCGGCGCCGGCGGCTTCAGCTTTTTCGCCCATCCACTTGGCGAGCCGGTTGAGCGAGCCGATGTACTTGCCGTGGTTTTGGAGCATCGGCGGCATGAAGGGCGCCGGAATCTTCCCGCCCGCGGTGAGATACCACAACGCATCGGCGCCGACCGGAGCATCGAGCCCGCCGGTGATGTCTTCGCCGGGAAAGAGTTCGCGCAGTGCGATGGGGTCGACGACAGCGCCGGAAAATCCGTGGCTGCCGATATCGCCGCCCTTTTCGATGACCATCACCGAAACGTCGCGCCCCTTTTCAGCGGCTAACTGGCGTAGCCGAATGGCACCCGCTAAGCTCGCCGGGCCGCCGCCGACGAAAAGGACATCGACTTCAAGGGAATCTCGCTCTGGCATAATGTTTTTTTTCTTCGCGGCGAGCCAGCGATCACCCGGTTTGGGCGACGACGGTCGTGACGGCGATGCGGTGCATCGCGATCCGGTCGCTCCACGGCCGCGTCATCGGCGTCTCGAATGTTAGAACGCGCTGGGCGGCACGGCGCATCAGGAACAGCGACATCGTCAAACCTTCGGTGAAGTAGCGGCTCTCCGCGACCGCGTCGACGAGCACCGTTCCGTGGCCGATCGTCAAGCAGACGCGCGCCTCGGGCGGCGAGCCCAAGTCGAAACGGTCGTCGGCCAGATCTTGAATGGGCAAGCCGGCCGCTTCCACCGCCGCGACCACCCGCGCCACGAGCCCGGGCTGATCGCCGGGTGAAAGCGGCTCGAAGCCGTAAAAGCCGGCGGCCTCGAAATCTTCGTGAAGGTCGACCAAGAGGCGGAAGCGCCGGTCACGGTTGGCGGTGATGATCGCGCGCGATTCGGGCGTCAGCCCGCCGCGGCTGAAGCTGCGGTTGACGTCTTTGCCCTCGGCGTTCACCCGCGTGCCGGCGACATAGCCGCTCGGGTTGACGCACGGCCAGATCCGGTAAGCGAAGCGATCGTCCAGCAGCCGGTCCCGCACGAGTGAAAACAGCGCCCACGGCGCGGCCCGCTCGTCGCCGTGCATCCCGGAAGACAGCGCGATGGTCGGGAGCCGATCGCTTCCGCGCTCGACGAGCAAGAGCGTGCGCGGAGCGCCGACGCACGCGACTTCGCGAATCTGCAGTCCGTGCGTGCGGCGCAGGCCTTTCCAGGCGGCGACGAGGTCGTCGTACGTGCCGTTTTCCATCGCCAAGCGCGTTCGGCGCATCGCGCAAACATCTTGGCCCGGACGACCGGCCGGACGAGCGCGAGGAACGCCGGCTTTTTTCCCGCAGCCATGACGATGCGGCAGCGCGCCCTTGCCCCCGGCCTTCCGCCGTTTCCCGACATCGACGAAGTCGCCGGCCGGTACCGCGCTTTCGGTCGGGCGCCGAGCGGCCGCTCCGCACGCGCGGCGGCCGCGACCGTGCGCGAATGGGACGATCTGCGGCGCGAGCTCGACACCTGGAGCCGGCTGACCCGGCAATGAAAACGTATCGGATCGCCGTCATCGCCGGCGATGGGATCGGAACCGAGGTCGTACCGGAAGGCATTCGCGTGCTCGACGCGGTCGCGCTTCGCCACGGCATCCATTTCGCGTGGGAGCATTTCGATTGGAGCTGCCGGCGCTTCGCCGATACCGGCGCGATGATGCCCGCCGACGGACTCGAGCGAATCCGTAGCCACGACGCGATCTTTCTGGGCGCGGTGGGTTTTCCCGGCGTCCCCGACCACGTGTCGTTGTGGGGTTTGCTCATTCCGATTCGCCGCCGGTTCGGGCAGTACATCAATCTGCGTCCGGTTCGGCTGATGCCCGGCATCGCATCGCCGCTCGCCGGGCGCGTGCCCGGAGACATCGACTTCTGGATCGTGCGCGAAAATAACGAAGGCGAGTATTCTTCGGTCGGCGGCCGCTTCTACGAGGGCACCGACGACGAGATCGTCATTCAAGAAACGATCTTCAGCCGGCGCGGCGTCGACCGCGCGTTGCGCTTCGCGTACGAACTCGCGAACGGCCGGCCCAAGCGCCACCTGACGTCGGCGACGAAATCGAACGGCATTGCGATCACGATGCCCTACTGGGACGAACGCGTGCGCGAGATGGCGGCGCAGTATCCGGCGGTGCGCACCGACCAATTTCACATCGACATTTTGACCGCGCATTTCGTCGCGCATCCCGACTGGTTCGACGTCGTCGTCGCCTCGAATCTCTTCGGCGACATCCTCTCCGATCTGGGGCCGGCGGTGACCGGAACGATCGGGATCGCGCCCTCGGCGAATCTCAATCCGGAGCGCGCGTTTCCGTCGATGTTCGAACCCGTTCACGGCTCCGCGCCCGACATCGCCGGCCGCGGGATCGCCAATCCGATCGGCCAAATTTGGTCGGGCGCGATGATGCTCGAGCATCTGGGCCATCCCGAGGCGGCGGACGCCGTGGTGCGCGCCATCGAGCGCGTGCTGGCGCGCGGCCCGCGCACGCCTGATATCGGCGGAACGGCGACCACGTCCGACCTCGGTTCCGCGGTTGCCGAAGCGCTCGAATCCCAGACGGTTCGATAGCGCGGTCGGCTTCGCGGGGCCGGGGGTGAGGCTGAGGCCGACGGCTTGGCTTGCCGGTGTTCCGTTTGAGGCAGGGGCTGCCCGTGGACGGCAAACATACTTGCCTTTGATGGAAGCAATGGTTGCGTCGGGAGACCGCATCGTCGCACGGCGGCGCGAACTTGGCTTGTCGCAGGCGGCGTTGGCCCAAGCCGGCGGCGTCACACGGCAGGCGATCGGAGCGATCGAGAGCGGCCGAACGCAGCCCGGCGTGAGCCTCGCGCTGGCGATCGCGCGAACGTTGAGCGTGAGCGTCGAAGAACTGTTCGGCGGCACGGACGATGAGGAGATCGCGCTGCGCGCCGGTGATCCGGCGACGAAAGCGGGCCAGCGCGTCGTCGTGGCAACGATCGGATCGCGCCGCATCGTTCGCGGTCTCGACGAAGCGTCCGCGGGTTCGATGTCCGAGCCTGCCGGCGCGATCGTCGTCGATGCGCGGCCGCGCCGGACGCGGGTGCGCGCGCTCGCGACGCAACCGCACCTCGCGGACCCGGTCTTCGTCTGCGGTTGTGACATCAGTCTCGGACTGCTCGTACGGCATCTCGATGCGCGCCGCGCCCGCGGCCTATGGTTCACGGCCAGCAACGGGCAAGCGCTTTCCGATCTCGCCGCGGGGCGCACCCACGTCGCCGCCATTCACGGGCCCGAAGCCGAGCGCAAGAAAGTGGGTGCCGTTCGGCGCTTCGACCTGGCGAACATCGAAGAGGGCTGGCTCGTGGCGCGCGGCAACCCGCGTTCGTTTCGCGGGGCGCGCGATTTAGCGCGCGCCGACGTCCGGCTCGCGAATCGCCCGCCGGGAGCCGGAGCGCGCTCGTTGCTCGATGCGGAACTGCGGCGCGCGGCGGTCGACCCACGGTACGTTTTGGGCTACGAGCGCAGCTTGGCCGGGCACCTCGACGTCGCGCGGGCTGTGGCAGCAGATTTCGCCGATGTCGGGATCGGCATCGCTTCGGTCGCCCGGCTGTTCGATCTCGATTTCATTCCACTGCGCTCGGAGCGCTCGTCACTGTTGATCCCCTTGGCCTATCTGCGTCACCCGGGCGTGGCCGAACTGGTGGAAACGCTGCGCTCAAACGCGTACCGGTGCGACCTCGAAGCGTTCGGACCCTACGATACGCAGCGCATCGGCGAGCAAATCGGGTGATCCGCTTTCGTTTTCTCGCCGTGATCGGCGGGTGCGTGTTGAGTTTGTCGGCGCTCGCCGGCGGGACAAGCCGTCTTGCGCGAGCGCGGCTTCTTGGCTCCGTCGCTGCCTGCTGAACCTGTTGCGCCGACGCCGGTTCGATAGCGGGAAACTCCTCGTCGCCATACCGGCGGCGTTGTTCATCGCGTTCATCCTCGCGCCGGTGTCGGCGCTCTTCGCGGGCTCGACGCCGGGCGAATTTTTCGCCACACTGCGTCAGCCCGACGTGCAGGAGGCGCTGCGGCTCAGCGCGCTCACGACCACGATCACGCTGAGCTGCGCAATCGCATTCGGCACGCCGGTCGCGTATCTGCTGGCGCGCTGGAGCTTTCCCGGGCGCGCGCTGCTCGACACGCTCGTCGATCTGCCGATCGTCGTTCCGCCGGCGGTTGCCGGCGTCGCGCTTTTGATCGCGTTCGGACGGCGCGGCATCTTCGCGCCGCTGCTCGCCGCCGCTGGAATTCGGCTCTCGTTCACGACCGCCGCGGTCGTGCTGGCGCAGCTCTTCGTGGCGTCGCCGTTTTACGTCCGGGCCGCCCGCGCGGGCTTCGCCGGCGTCGACCACCGACTCGAAGAGGCCTCGGCCACCTTGGGCGCGGGCCGCTTCGAAACGTTTTGCCGCATTACCATCCCGCTCGCGCTGCCGAGCATCATCGGCGGCGGCGTGCTGTCCTGGGCGCGCGCGTTGGGCGAGTTCGGCGCGACGATCATGTTCGCGGGCAACCTCGTCGGCGTCTCGCAGACCATGCCGCTGGCCGTGTATTTGAAGCTCGAAAGCGGCGATCTGCCGGCGGCGCTGGCGATTTCGATCGTCTTGGTCGTGACGAGCCTCGTCGTTTTGCTCATCGTGCGGTTCGCCGAGCGGTGATGGATTCGTCGCGGATCGATTCGGCACGGCCAGCGCCCGACGAAGCACGCGGGCCGGATCACGTTCTGCGCGCGCAGGTGGTCAAACGTCTGCGCGACATCACGCTCGATGTCGACGTGCGCTGCGCGGCCGGCGTGACGGTCATCGTCGGCCCGAGCGGCGCCGGCAAAACGACGCTGCTGCGCATCATCGCCGGGCTCGAAGAAATCGATCGCGGATGTGTCGCGCTCGACGAGCGGGTCCTCGATGACGGCGACGGGCAGTTCGTGCGTCCCGGCAAACGCGACATCGCGTACGTCCTGCAAGAATATGCGCTGTTTCCTCACCTGTCGGTCGCCGACAACGTCGGCTACGGCCTCGCCGCGCGACGCTATCCCCGTTCCAAGCGCGAACGGCTGGTCGCAGGCGAACTCGCGCGATTCGGAATCGCCGACACGGCAAATGTGAAGCCGGATAAGCTCTCAGGCGGTCAGCGGCAGCGCGTCGCACTGGCACGCGCGCTCGTACTCGATCCGCGCGCCTTGTTATTGGACGAACCGCTCGCGGCACTCGACGTCCAAACGCGCAGTGCGGTGCGCAACGAGCTCCACGCAATCGTCGCGCAAGTGCCGATCCCAACGTTGCTCGTAACGCACGATCAGGCCGACGCGCGCGCCTTTCCCGAACGAATCATCGTCCTCGAAGGCGGCTGCATCACGCAAACGGGCACGTGTGCCGAACTCTTCGCCGCGCCGGCGACACCCTTCGTCGAAGAGTTCGTCAAATAACGCCGGCCGTCGGCCCCGCGCGCGTTCGCCCGGCCGGCTCGGCTTTGGCCAACCTAACTATTTGCGACGCCATCATCGACGAAATCCCCGTTCGTCGAACAGATCGCCGCAAGTGTCCTTCAAGTGATCAACATCCGCGGCAGGGGCTATGCGGGGCGGGCAAACAAAACAAACCTCATGCCAAATTTGCTTGCCCGTCGGCCGCCCTCGAATAACTCGAATAAGACGAGCGCACCTCGCTCCATGCGGGTGAGCCGGATACAAGCGCTGGCACTGCTGGCCGCCGTCGTCGCGTCACCGCTGCTGGCGAAGCCCGACGGTGCGCTGGGCGCCGATGGGCCGCCGATAACGGTCTTTGCCGCCGCATCGCTGCGCGAGTCGTTCGAGGCGGCGGCTCCGGCGTTCACCCGCAAGACCGGCACGAGCGTGAGCTTCAATTTCGCGGGGTCCGACACGCTCGAAACGCAAATCGCCCAAGGAGCCCCCGCTGACGTCTTCGCGTCGGCGAACAAAACACAGATGCAAAAAGCCGCCGACGCCGGATTGCTGGGCGGTGAGCCACGTGTCTTCGCGCGCAATCAACTCGTCATCGTGATTCCGAAAGACAATCCGGGCCACGTTTCGAGTGCGGCGGATCTCGGACACAACGGCGTGCGCCTCGTGCTCGCCGCGGCGACCGTCCCGGTCGGAAGTTACGCTCGCGCGACGTTCGCGAATCTCGTCAAGCTTCCGGGATACGGAGCGGCGTTCGAGCGGGGCGTCTACGCGAACATCGTCTCGAACGAAGTCGACGTCAAGGCCGTCGTCACGAAAGTGTCGCTTGGTGAAGCCGACGCCGGCATCTGCTACCTCACCGACGTGACCCCGAGCGTCGCGAAGACCGTCAGTTCCATAGCTTTTCCGACCGGAGCGGCACCCGAAGCGACGTATCCGATCGCGCTCGTCAAGGCGGCGAGAAATGCCGCCGGCGCTCAGGCGTTCATCGACTTCATCCTCTCGCCCGACGGTCAGGCGTTTCTCAAAGACCGCGGGTTCGTCGTTCCGCAACCGGCGGGCGTCCGATGACGGTCAACGAGCCGCAGCTGCAAACGCCGCAGAGGAGCGGCGCCTGCGGCGGAACGTGCGGCCATCACGATGTTGCAGCGAGCGCACAGACCGTCGCGCTCGCGTCAGGAGCGATCGTCACGGTGAGCGCCACGGCGCCGCTGGTGGCCGAAATACCGGCGAGTGCGGGCATCGAACCGCACAGGTGCGTGTGCAAAAAGCTCCGCCCGTACCGGCGCATCCACAGTTTCGCCGGGCTGCTGTTCGGCGCGTTCCTCGCGGTTCATCTCGGCATCGCGGCCACCGCCGTTGCGCCGCCGGCATTTGCAGCGAACGCCAACGCTCTGCAAGCGTTTACGGAGCGCTTCCCGGCCTTTGAGCTCATCGCGCTCGGGATTCCGCTGCTGATCGTGCTCGCGTTCGGCGCCCACTTACTCGCCGAAGCCGGTCTGAGCCCCGCGCGCAAGCGCTGCAAGCGCGGCGGCCGAGTTCGCTACTTTCTGCAGCGCTCGAGTGCGGTCATCATCTTGGCCTTCATCGCCTTTCACGTTCTGACGCTGAGCCATTGGGGACTGCACGGCGGCTCGTACGACCCACGCCATGCGTTCGCCTCGGTGGCCGCGGCGCTGCGCGCGAATCGGGGCGTCGAAGCGCTCTATTTCTTGGCGATCGTCGCCGTCAGCTACCATTTTGCAAACGGGCTGTGGACGGGCGCCATCGCCTGGGGCGCGATCGAATCCGACCGGGCAAAACGCGCGTGGGAAGCGGCGTGCGCGGTCTTGGGCGTGGGTCTGTGCACGACCGGGCTCGTCGCGCTGTATGCCTTCGTGCACGCTGCGAGGACCACGTAATCCAACCGTCGACCGCGCCCGAAATGACATTGACGGCGATCGGCACGATTCGAACCGCATTTGCGCGCGCGACCGGTGCGCCGATACAGCCATACCGCGCCGCGGGCTCGGTCGGCAGCGTGGAAATCTTCCCTCCCTTCGTCGACGGCCTTGCGGATCTCGCGGGCTTCGAGCGGATCTGGCTCATCTATTGGTTTCATCGCGCGGCCGAGGCGAAGCTGCGGGTCATTCCGTTCCTGGACTCCGTCGAGCGTGGAATCTTTGCCACGCGTGCCCCCGCACGACCGAATCCCATCGGCATGTCCTCCGTACGACTGCTGGCCGTCGAAGGAAACGTGCTGCGCATCGCCGAGGTCGACATCCTCGACGGCACTCCGCTGCTGGACATCAAGCCGAACGTCCCGCTCTACGATACCTACCCGATGTCGCGTTGCGGCTGGCTCGACGGCCGAGTCGACGGCCCCGTCATCGCCGACGCGCGGTTCGAGCGCCCCGACCTCTGACGCTGCCCAGCGCCCCCGCTACGGCCACGCGGTAAGCGGGTTGGGCGCAATGCCGGAGATGTTGTCGACACAGCGTCTTTTTGCACGCGTTGATTTCAGACGGTAGTCGGACGCCCTGCAGACGATTCATTGCTTATCGTGTCGGTGTCACCCCCCTCCACACACTTGAAAGAGAGCCATGTTTCGTTCCAGTTCAGCCCTCTCCATCCGCGCCGGCGCTTTCGCCACCATTGTCGCTCTGACGGCCGGAACCGCCGTGCAAGCATCAACGATTCATACCCAAGCCGGCGCACCGGTCCGCGCACTCGCAGCGACCCAGACGATCAAAGGCGCCGTCGCAGTCTCACCGTCTTTCACGCGAATCGATAATCCGGGCGATCCGACCTTCAATCAGCTCTTGGCGATCGATAACACCGGCACGATCAGCGGCTATTTCGGCAGCGGTCAGGCGGGCCACCCGAACCAAGCGTATGTCACAAAGCCGCCCTACAACCAGTTCGTGCCCAACAATCTCCCCACGTCCACGCAGACGCAGGTTCAAGCCTACATCGACGGCGGAACGGCCTCGGGCTTCTGGTCGCCCTCGAACACCGGCACCGACCAGAATTTCGGCTTCGTCGAGCTCATTTCAAACGGTGTCGTGACGTACATCGACGTGAACGATCCGCTTACCGCGAGCACGCCCAAGGTGAACCAAGTTCTCGGAATCAACAAGAGCCTCAACGCCGTCGGCTTCTATCAAGATAAGAACGGCGCGCCGCACGGCTACCTCTACTCGGTTTCAACCGGCAAGTATCTAGCGGTGAACGTCGCCGGCGCCGTCTCGGATTCCGCATTCGGCATCAACCAACACAACCTCATTTGCGGCGCGTTCACCAAGGCGGACGGTCACACGGACGCTTTTCTCGAGTCGGCCAGCACCGGAAAAACCATCACGTTCCACGTCCCCGGCTTCACCAACACGCAGTTCCTAGGCGTCAACGACAACGGGATCGCGGTAGGCTTCTATACCGATGCTCAAAACATTCCGCACGGAGTCGTCTATAACTCCGCGAACGGAGCCTACGCCATCGTCAACGATCCTGCCGGTCTCAACGGCACGACGCTCAACGGCATCAACGACAAGAACCAGGTCGTCGGCTTCTACACGGACGGGGCGACCAACACGCACGGGGTTCTCGTAACGGGCATCCACTAGCAGCAGGGGTCGAGCTTCACCGGACCCGTGGCGTTCGACCCTGCGGGCCGTGCCGCTGGTCGGGGTTCCTGCGAGAAACTGTTCAACGCTATCACTCAAGACGCGACTTCCCAACGAGCCGACCAGAGCCACGCCTCTGGCCGGCTCATCTTTTTTTGGTTGGCCACGCCACGCGCATCAGCACGCGCTCACGCGCTGCGAAACGCGTCGAGCTTCCGTCCGGCGATCGACGCGTCCAAAATTTCGATCGGATGCGCGGCCGGTAGCTTTGCGCCGCGCATCCGAAGGATTGACTGGATCTGAACCGTGCAGCCCGGATTGGCGCTCGCGAGCACATCCGGTTTGACGCTCAGCACGTTGTCGGCCTTGCGTTGGCCGATCTCGCGCGCCGAGGCCGGCTCGAACAAATTGTATGTGCCGGCGCTCCCGCAGCACTGCGCGCCATCGGGGATCTCGACGAGTTCGAGCCCCGGAATTCCGCGCAGCAGCGCCCGCGGCTGCGCGGTAATGCGTTGCGCATGCGCAAGATGGCATGCATCATGGTAGGCGACGCGCGCGGGGAGGGGATTGCGCACCGCAACCGGTTCGACGGCGGCGAGAAACTCATTGATGTCTTGAACTTTGGCGGAAAATGTGTGTGCCGCTTCCCGCAGTTTGGACTCGCCGGCAAAGAGCTCGCCGTACTGCTTTAACGTCGAACCGCAACCGGCGGCGTTGATCAGAATTGCATCGACGTTCTCGCGCGCGAAGCGGCGAATGAGGGCCCGCGCGAAGCGCTTGGCTTCGGCGGCGCGGCCCGAGTGCAGCGAAAGCGCCCCGCAACAGCCTTGGCCCGGGGGAACAAGCACGTCGTACCCTTCCGCTGACAGAACCCGGATCGTGGCAGCATTGACGCTCGGGAAGAACGAGCGCTGCACGCAGCCGGCGACGAGCGCCACGCGTCCGCGCGCGCGTCCCGGCTGCGCTGCGGTAAACTCGGGCAGCGGCGTCCGCAAATCGGCGAAGCTCACGTTGGGCGAAAGCGCTTCGAGTTGCGCGAAACGCAGCGGAACGCTGCCGAGCAGACCGCTGCGGCGTATCAGCGCCTGCACGCCGCTCTTCGCGTAGAGAAACAGCGGGACGCTCAGCGCTTTGAGCCGGCCGGGATGCGGAAAGAGCGCGAAGATCAGCTCGCGGAACGCGCGGTCGGCCGGCGTGCGCGGGGCCGTGACTTCGAGCTTCGCGCGCTGCGCCTCGATGAGCAGATCGTAGCGGACGCCCGACGGGCACGCCGGCACGCAGGCCATACACGCGAGACAGCGATCGAAGTGCGCGCTGACCGTTTGGTCGAGCACGATGACGCCCGAACTCAGCCCTTTCATCAAGTCGATTCGGCCGCGCGGTGAGTCCATCTCGTTGCCCCACGACTTGTACGTCGGGCACGCCGGCAAGCAAAATCCGCAATGCACGCAGTCGCCGATGAGGTCGTCGAACGTCCGCGGCGCAGACTCGGCGGTCGCTTCCAATTGCGCTGGACGGTTCACGTTTACGAGCCCCTCTGACGAAGCGGGACGTGCGTCCCGGATCGAACCTTCTTCCACGAACGCACGGCGCAAATCATGCTCCACGAGGGCGTCCGGAGCGCCTCCGTCCTAGGAGTTTCTCCGACTTGTCGGACAAACGACGACAGGATGGGTGCCTTCGGCTTAGCTCGGTACACCCTCCGGCTTGGGCGAAGCCCAAACGCGAAGGATTGCAAACCGAACCGCTTTGCGCCGGCGCCGAACCGCCTGGGGCGAAAGTAAAAAACACGGTCGCACCGAACCCGCAAATCCACGTGTCATCGCTACAAGCCCCCGACGAAGCGGCCCGCATTGCAGAGCCCTTTGGGATCGAAGTTCTGCTTGAGGCGGCGCATGATGGCGAGCGCTCCCGCCGGAGGTTCGCCCCAAACATCGACCGCAGCCCGCGCGCTTTGCGGCAGCGCGGTGACGAGAACCGAACCGCCCTCGAGTAGTCCGCGCCAGCGTGCGACGTCGTCCGCACCAAGCGCGTCCGCACCAACGAACGCCGCTCCCAGCAGCGGATAGACGACGTGCCGCGCTCCGTTCGGAAACGGCGCCGTGTGGAGGAAACGAGCCAAAACCGACGGCCGCGCCGAGAGCGTCAGACGCCACGGCGCGGTGCGGCGAACGGCGCGTTCGCGCTCGTCGATCGACGCACCGGCTCCGCTTTCGTGCGCGCCGGCGGTCAAGCCCAAGCGCGACGCGATCTCTTTGGCCGTGTCCATTTGCTGCTCGACGCCGCGGCCGAAGCCCTCGAACGCCACCCGACAGTCGTAGCGTCCGGACTCGCATCGGGCAAACCCGATCACCGCGGCGGGTACGAGCGCCTCGCGAACGAGTTCCTCACCCACGTGCATCATCTGCTCGACCGTAACGTCCGCATACTCCAAGGCCGCGCGTCGCTCGGCGACGGGATGGACGCGGAACGTCGCCGCGGCGATCGCACCGAGCGTCCCCAGCGAGCCGACCATGAGCTTGGGCATGTCGAATCCGGCGACGTTCTTAACCACCTTTCCGCCGCCGCGCGCGCGCGTTCCGTCGGGCCGCACGATCTCGATCCCGACGATCGTGTCTTTGACGCTGCCGTAACGCAGACGGCGTCCCCCGTAAAGATTGGTCGCGATCGCACCGCCGATCGTCGTCCGCTCGGGTTCCGCCGCGTCGATCGCCAGGAATTGCCCTTCGTTCGCCAACACTGCGTTGACCGCAGCGAGCGTCAGCCCCGCCTCGACCGTAATCGTCTGGTCTTGCGGAGCATACTCGATCACCGCGTCGCATCCGGTGACCTTCACTTGCGTATCGATCGAGTGCGGCGCGTTGCCGAGTTCGAGTTCGGTGCCGCCGCCGGCGAACGCAAATGACGAATCGCTCGCGTAGAGCGCGGCGACGCACGCCGCGAGTTCGGCGACGCCGTGGGGTTCGACGACCGCGCGCGGCTCGACGCCTGCGACGATCATCCGCGGCCCGCTTGGCCGGACAACTCGATCGGATGCCCGACGTAGACGCCCGGCTTGTCACCGCACAGCCGCGGGGTGGGAAAGACTTTCTCCGGGTTGAGGATCCCGTGCGGATCGAACGCCGCCCGGACCAGTTTCATGGTGGCGAGGTCGTCGTCGGAAAACTGCTCGCCGAGATAACACGCTTTGTCGTGCCCGACGCCGTGTTCGCCCGTCACCGACCCGCCGTATCTCAGACACACGCGCAGGATCTCGCCGCCGACGTGCTCCGCTTTCGCCTCTTCGCCCGCGACGCGCCCATCGTAGAGCACGAGCGGGTGCAAGTTGCCGTCGCCGGCATGAAAGACGTTGGCGACGCGCAGTCCGGCCTCGGCACCCAGCCGCGCGATCTCGCGCAGAACCGCGGCGACGTCCTTGCGCGGAATCACGCCGTCTTGGACGTAATAATTCGGTGAGATGCGGCCCATCGCGGCAAACGCCGCTTTGCGGCCCTTCCACATCAACTCGCGTTCGAGCTCGTCGCGCGGCGTCCGCATTTCGATCGCCCCAGCGGCGCGCATGATGGCCAGCGCCGCCTCGGCGGTGTGCTCGACTTCCGCGCTCATGCCGTCGACGTCCATGAGCAGCGCCGCACCGACGTCGAGCGGCCAGTCGACCCGCGTCGCCGCGACGATCGCTTCGATGGCCAAGCGGTCCATCATCTCGATCGCGGCCGGCACGATTCCCGACGCGATGATCGACGAAACGGCGTTGCTCGCCTCGTCGGTGGAGGGAAACGTCGCGAAGATCGTGCGCGTCGCTTGCGGCCGGCGCAAGACCTTGACCACGACCTCGGTCACGATGCCCAGCAGCCCTTCGCTGCCGACGAACACACCCATGAGATCGTAGCCCAGCGCGTCGGGTTCGCCGGTCTGTTCCCCGATGGTCACGATCTCGCCGTCCGAGGTGACGATCGTCGCACCGACCGCGTGATTCACGGTGAAGCCGTATTTGAGACAGTGCGCACCGCCCGAATTCTCGGCAACGTTGCCGCCGATGGTGCAGACGCTCTGCGAGGACGGATCGGGCGCGTAATAATAGCCGAGCGGCGCGAGATGCCGCGAGATGTCGAGGTTGATCACGCCGGGCTGCACGCGCATGCGCCGGTTCTCGAGGTCGACGCCGAGGATCTTCGTCATGCGCGAAAGCCCGATGACCACGCAGCCCTCAGTCGGCAGCGCGCCGCCCGACAAGCCCGTGCCGGCGCCGCGCGGTACGATCGGCAAGCCCAGCATTCGGGCCAACTTCACGGCCTCGGCGACCTGGGCCGTCGTCTCGGGCAGCACGACGACCGCCGGGCGGACACGAAAACCCGCCAACCCGTCGCACTCATAGGTGCGCAGCTCGCTGGGCGCGGTAATCGTATTTCGTTCGCCGACGATTCGAGCGAAGTCGAGCAGCGCTGCCATTCGTCTTTCGACCTTCAAAGGACGCGGGACGTTGCCCGCTCGGAAGCCGATTCACGGTCGTTCACCGGTCGGGAAACGAGTATTCCCGCGACCGGACGGCGGTCCCGCTCGGCGGCCCGGCCCGCGATTGTTGACCGTCGGGCGAAAGCATATTGATCATAAGTGGGGAAACGCTTTTCATCCCT
>Ga0182013_10003370_pt1 | contig 20037 bp, 15 predicted proteins | sample 612S2MmetaG_FD_120487 | JGI IMG/M metagenome (GOLD analysis project Ga0182013, IMG submission 120487) | Permafrost microbial communities from Stordalen Mire, Sweden - 612S2M metaG | ecosystem: Environmental > Terrestrial > Soil > Wetlands > Permafrost | place: Sweden: Stordalen | collected... | reverse complement strand
GAGCAGGATTCCGGTTGGAGTGCAAGGGTTGAATACGTTGGAAATTCTGCGTAGACATAATATCTCGCTCATTCTGGCTTTCTCCTTTGCCGGGCTGGCCGTAATGGGCTATCACCCCGGTATCGAAGACGACGGCGTCTATCTCTCTGCCGTCAAAGCAAATCTGAATCCCGCGCTCTATCCGCACGACTCCGAATTTTTCCGCGTGCAGCTCGAGGCTACATTCTTCGATAAATGGGTGGCTGGATTTGTTCGCTGGACCGGTATCCCGGTGGCAGCCACGGAGCTCCTGTGGCAGTTTGCGTCGATTGCGCTCATCATCGCGGGCTGTTGGAGCATCGCGCATTTCCTGTTTGCCGAGGCCCGAGCGCAATGGGCTGGCGTTGGCTTGGTCGCCGCCATGTTCACACTGCCTGTTGCAGGCACTGCGCTTTATCTTGTTGACCAGCACCTCCACCCCCGCAATGTAGCCACGGCGCTCATCCTGCTGGCAGTCTCGCGCATTCTGGCCGGTAAGCGCTGGCAGGCGGTTCCGCTGCTTCTGCTCTCCTGCATGCTCCATCCCATCATGGCTGCCCTGGGCATCTCCTTCTGCTTTTTTCTCACCATGGCCCTGCTGGAACCCGTTCAGGTGTGGCTGCGTTCCCTGCGCCAGTCGTTGGCCGTCGCGGTCCCGCTGGGATGGCTATTTGAACCTCCTACTCCGGTCTGGCGCAAAGCCCTGGCGACTCGCGCCTACTGTTTCCTCTCCCAATGGACCTGGTACGAATGGCTGGGCGCGCTTGCGCCTCTTTTTCTTTTCTGGCTTCTGTGGCGGATCGCGCAACGCCGCGGCCAAGTGCCGCTAGCGCGGTTTGCGCTGGCGGTCTTCGCATACGGTGTGTTTCAACTGATTCTGGCAATTGTCCTGCTGGACACACCCGCTCTGATTCGCCTCACGCCTCTCCAGCCCATGCGCTTTCTGCACTTGATTTACTTCTTTCTTGCGCTGATCTCCGGCTGTTTGCTGGGCAAATACCTGCTGAAGACCAGACCATGGCGATGGGCTCTGTTTCTGCTGGTCATCAACACGGGCATGTATGCCTCGCAACGGGCGCTTTTCAGCGCGAGCAGGCACCTGGAATTGCCGGGTACAGAGCCCACCAACCCCTGGTTGCAGGCCTTCGCATGGATTCGCTTGAAAACGCCTCCTGACGCCTACTTCGCCTTGGACCCCTATTACCTTGAAGCGCCCGGTGAGGACTACCACAGCTTTCGCGCCTTGGCTGAGCGCAGCCAACTGGCCGACGCCGTCAAGGACACGGCAATGGTTACCCAAGTCCCCAACCTGGGCCCTGCGTGGGACCGCCAGGTGGCCGCGCAGAGCGGATGGAACAGTTTCAAACTGGCCGATTTTGAGCGGCTGAAGATGGTTTTCGGCGTGAACTGGGTGCTGATCAAGTATCCTCAATCGGCGGGGTTGGCTTGCGTGTGGCATAACGAGGCCCTGTCGGTTTGTGAGATTCCGTGACGCCTGATTCTCACGCCATCGAGAACACTTTGCGTGTTGGGGGCTTTATCCGCGAAAATGAGAGAGTTACTCCCAAGCCGACACGCGGACCTGGCGACGGTCGATGTACCCCAGCGTCTAAGATTCGGTGGCGCCGTCCATGCCGCCTCGCGGTTGGGCTGACCGTCGGGAATCGAAGGTGCTGCCTGCGGGAGGATATTTCTCGCTATCCGTCTGGTGGCCCGCACAGGAGAAAGCATGAGGGTTGGGCCCAACACGCGCTTACCGATTCTGCGTCTTGCAGCACTTACGGTTGTTGCCTTTTTTCTTCACGGTTACCATTTGGGAGTTGAAGACGCTGAGATCTATCTGCCGGCAGTAAAGAAAATCGCCCACCCGTCTCTTTATCCATATGCTACGGAATTCTTCCTTGCTCACGGACATCTATCGCTGTTCAGTCCACTCCTTGCGGGAACGGCCATACTGACGCACCTCCCGGTAGATTGGACAATCCTGGCCTGGTACGTAGCCTCTCTTTTCGGCATGCTGCTTTCCGGCTGGCTGGTGGCAGCGGCCTGTTTCGAGTCGTCGCGTGCCCGATGGAGCGCTGTGCTCATCATGACGGCGGTACTCACGATGCCGGCCACAAATACCGGTCTGCTTTTGATGGACCCCTATCTGACCGCCCGGTCGCTTTCGACCCCGCTCACCTTGTTTACATTGGCCGGCCTTCTTGAACGGAAGTACGCACTCGCTGCCGTTGGGGTGCTGCTCACCGCTGTGATTCATCCTCAGATGGTGGTCTACCTAGCCTTCCTGATTGGCGTCCTCTGGTTGATGGGGCGTGCAAAAAGAGAGGCGCAGAAGCCGGAGCCCATGCTGGTGGGGTCGTTTGTGGGTCTTCTCCCGGGGGCTTCCACCTGGCCCCTGCAAGTGGCCCTTACCGTGAGGCTCTTTATTCGCGCGATTACTTCTTCCTTTACAACTGGTCCTGGTATCACTGGGTCGGGATGCTGGCGCCGCTGGCTATTCTGGCCTGGTTCTGGAAGGGCAATCTGCGTGGAACCCGAGCCGGATTTGCCCGGCTAAGCTTTGCCATGATCCCTTTCGGCCTGCTGTCGATTGCCGCTGCGGCACTAATCTCCAGCACGCCCTCTCTCGATATGTTTGCCCGCTTGCAGCCTCTTCGTACCTTCCACCTGATCACCATTGTCCTCGTACTTCTGCTAGGCGGGGTGATTGGAGAGTTCGCCGCCAAGGGGCGTCCATGGGTGATAGCCGCTGTTGCCATACCGCTCGCAGTTGGCATGTTCTTCGTCGCTCGTGAAACCTACCCCAACAGCCCTCAGATCGAGTGGCCCTCCACAACCAGCACCAATGCGTGGGTCAATACACTGCTGTGGGTGCGGGAGAATACACCCCAGGATGCTGTCTTTGCGGTCGATTCACGCTACTTTCTTCAGCCGGGCATTGACGCTCATGGCTTCCGCGCCATCTCTGAGCGATCCGCATTGGCGACCTACTACAAGGATGGTGGAGTGGTCTCACTCTTTCCCGATCTCGCTGAGGAGTGGAAACAGATGAGTAACGCAACCTATGGTCTCGACCATTTTCAAGCGCAGGACTTTGCACGGCTTCAAATTGAGTACCCGGCCGTCTCCTGGGTGGTTGTGCACGGACCCCCTCCGCTTGGAATGAACTGCCCCTACGATAGGCAGGGGTACGCGGTCTGTCGGATCTCATAACGTCAACACAACCCGAGATTGCCTCGGAATTTTGCGTGATGAGGCTCTTTCCGCGAAAATGGAATAAGCCATCCCATTCCGGCGCGGAGTCCGGTCCATGCTGAATCTTGTCCAGCGTCTCATTCTCGGTTGCCTACTGCTCACTGCCCTCGTTGTGGGACTGGTGGCAGTCACCCACCACGCTTTGACGGCGGCTGGCCAATTCCATCTTGCGATTGCCTTCGTCATCACCGTGGTGCTGGTGGAATTGGGGACTGTGCTTTTGGTGTTGCACCCCATCCGCATGGTCGCGCGGGACGCAAAAAAAATTGCTCAGGGCAATGTCGATCACCGCGTGGAATGGAGCAGCCGCGACGACTTCGGCGTGATTGCGAGTGAGTTAAACCGCATCGCGGTCCGCTTGCGCGAGCTGCGCGAATCCGAGGCTGGGCGCAGGCAGATGGAGTTTCAGCTTTCCGACGCCGTTTTGCAATCCATTTTTGAACCCATTATTGTGACAGACGCGAAGGGGCACATCCTCAAGGTGAACCAGGCTGCGATCGAAGTTCTGGGTGAAGCCGCCACTGACCGCATGGCGCTCACCAACACCCCCGGCGGCGACAAGATTCTGAGCGCAATTCGCGATGCCGTAGCCATGCAAAAACCAGTGGCCGCTGAGGACGACGCGGCTGTGTTGCCTATGCGCATCGGCAAACAGTCGCGCAGCTTTCGCCTGCGCACCACGCCCATGCGAGACTCCGAGGGCCGACTGCTGGGCACCGTCACCACGCTCGAAGATGTAACCACCCTCCAGGACACCGACCGCTTCAAGACCCAATTCATTGCGGTGGCCAGCCGCAAGCTGCGTGACCCGCTGCAGCAGTTACGCCGCGGTCTCTACGCGTTGGGACACGGTTTCGGTGGCGAGTTGCAACCGCTGCAGGCCGAGTTGGTGACCGCCGCGAGCAACGACTCGGAAAAACTGGACGATCTGATGGGTGACTTGATTGAAGTCGCGGAGCTTGACACGGGCAAGCGTGAGCTGCACCTGGAGCGCGTGCGACCGTTGCCCATGCTCAATGAAGCGCGCGACCGCTATTGCGACGAAGCCTCTGAAAAGCACATTCGCATGGAAGTGCAGGCCTACGCCGATCTCTCGTTCATTTCCGCCGACCGGCGTGCGCTGCGCTCCATTCTCGACAATCTGCTATCGAATGCTCTCCGTTACACCCCGCCCGAAGGCGAACTTCTGCTCGCCGCGGAGGAGATCAAGAACTTTGTACAGTTCACCGTGCGGGACACTGGCCGGGGCATTGAAGCCGAGCGGCTTGCTACCATCTTCGACCGCTTCAACGCCTTCTCAGAAACCGGCACTGGCCTGGGCCTCGCATTGGTTCGGCGGCTGGTAGAGTCGCTAGGAGGCCAGATTGCTGTTGAGAGCCGCCTGGGACACGGCACCACGTTCCGCTTCACTGTTCCTGTGGCCGTGCTGGAATCGGTCGTGCATCCGGTCGAGGTGGGCTGAGCTATGGCAGAGATCCAACTCGAGCGCCATCAAGAACCCGCCAAGCTGAGAATTTATATAGGGGCCGCTCCGGGTGTCGGTAAGACCTATCACATGGTGAATGACGCCCATCTGAAACGCAAGCAGGGCGTGGACGTCGTTATAGGCCTGGTGGAAGCACACGGGCGTCAGGAGACCACCGACCAGATTCGCGATCTTGAGATTGTGCCCCAGCGCGTGATTCCCTACCGTGAAGTCAATTTGAAAGAGATGGACGTGGACGCCATCCTGGCCCGCCATCCCGACACGGTTATCGTGGACGAACTGGCACACACCAACGTACCCGGAAGCAAAAACCGTAAACGCTACGAGGACGTGCTGGAATTGCTGGAAGCCGGCATCAATGTGATGACCGCCGTAAACATCCAGCACCTTGAAACACTGAATGACGCGGTCAATCGCTCCGCCAACACCATCATCCGCGAAACCGTGCCCGACAATTTCTTCAAGCGGGCCGACGAAGTGGTCAACGTGGATGTGACCGTGGAAGAACTACGTTCGCGCCTGCGTGAAGGCAAGATCTACGCCAAAGAGAAGGTTGAGCAATCACTCGCCAACTTCTTTCGCAAAGGCAACCTGAACCTGCTGCGCGAATTATCGCTGCGCACCACTGCAGAACAGGTGAGTAAGAGGGCCGCTGATTATCGTCGCACTCAGGGCCTGGAGCAGGCGCCTATTCCGGAGAAACTCATGGTGTGCCTCAGCACCCGGCCCGGTACTGAGCGCCTGTTGCGCGTAGGATCGCGCGTGGCGGGCCGCCTGGCCAGCAACTGGTATGCCGTCTATGTAACCCGTCCCGACGACGACAAAGGCCATGGCGATCCCGAGGCCTTCCACCGCCTTGAAGAGTACCAGCGCATGGCCCGCGACCTGGGCGCGCAGGTCGTTAACCTGACCGACAAGAACGTCGCTGACGCCCTTATCCGTTTTGCCCAGCAGGAAAATATTTCCCATGTTGTCTTTGGCCAGTCGGCGCGCTCTCGCTGGGACATTCTACTGCGCGGCTCGGTGCTCAACCGATTCCTCTCTGAAGTCCGCGACGTCACCGTACAGGTAGTCCCGATGCAAAAGCCGCTCCGCAAAGTTTAGACGGCCAGGTGCCAGATGTCTGGATTCTCAGACATGGGAGACCTCAACTCTCAACGGGTGCTCCATATCCTGCTTCCAAGCCCTGAGATTGGAACTGCACTATACTTACGACGCGGCAGGCAACGTGGTCACCGACAATATGAACCAGTATCTCTACGGTGGCGGGTGGCCCATATCTGACCACCCGAAGATGAATGGGTGCCCCAGGTCTCGCCCTTGAGACCTGGGAGGTTGGGTCTGGGGACTTTTGGTAGTCATGTGCGGACTCCCGTTGGTTAGACTCGCGCAATTCCTCGTGATTGGCCTTTTTATCGACCATGCATCGCTTTCCTTGCTTCCGTCTTCACCCTTCTTTGCCATTGATGTTTTAACGAGCTTACTGATCGTGAATTATCTTCTGAAGGCAGACGTCAGACGAGCATTCGGAGATCGCTCCTGAATCGTGCGGCTCGTATAAAACACCTCCGCGCCAGTCACCTCACCTCCAGGTGCCCCAACCTTGATCCAGCTAGAAGATGGGTGCCCCATCCATTCCACAGTTTCATCGTGGAATGGGTGGGTGGCCACGTCCGCACACCGGCCGCCTCGAACCTTTTGCAGAAAATAAAGTGTTGAGGCCGCAAAATCGAAATGAGGGAATGAGCGGTCAGGGATGAAACCGGTCCGTACCACGAGAGACCCCCCACCCCCTCCCCCCTGAAATGGGCGATTTCCGGGGGGTGTTTTCGGCCCGGCAGAGGAGATAAGCTACCTTTAATCAACGAGATGACAAATCAGCCTGCCAACCACCACGTTATCTTAATGGTAAACAGAACCCCCTGAAAAATGCCCTTTTTCGTCGCTTTTAAGAGGTTTTTTGCCGAGTTCGACAAGAAAGTGAGGCGTTCTTGACCAGCGTTGCTGTGAAACCAGACTTGGTGTATCCGCCTGCTACATTCAAACTTAGGCAGACGTCTACCGCAACCTTATGCACTTTTCGCCCACAATTGTCCTTGCAGTCTGGATACCCGCTGGCATTTATCTCTTCCACCGTTATCCGGCCCGCATTGCGATTCTCGCCAACTTCTTTGTTGGATGGGGAGTGCTGCCGGGAGCGCACTACATCGCGACAACCCAGGATTTCCCCTATTGGATTCTAGGCGTTTGCCTCCCCACGGACTACTTGTTCACCAAGGCTGCCGTCACCGGGCTGGCTGCCTTGGTGGGTATCGTTCTTTTTCGATTCGCAGATTTGAAGAAATTCCGGGCCGGCCTGTGCGATCTTCCCATGGCGGTGTGGTGCTGTGTGCCTCTTCTTTCCGCGGCCACTCATTGGAGCACATTTCCCGAAGGTTTCCGCGGTGCAGCGTACCAGACCATCTGCTGGGGCGTGCCCTGGGTGCTGGGCCGTATCTACTTTTCCGATCATGACTCTCTCCTTCTGGCCGCCAGGGCATGTGTGATTGCCGGGATTTGTTATGTGCCGATCTGCCTGGTGGAAATATGCATTGGGCCTCAGCTCTACGCCTTCCTTTATGGCTATCAACCCTACCGATGGGTGGGCGCGGAGCGTTACCTCGGCTTTCGTCCCATCGGCCTGCTGGAAGATGGAAATCAGTTGGGCATCTGGATGGCGGCGGCCACGCTTATCGCGGTCGCCCTCTATGCGCGGCGGTTGGCGCCGCGCGCTCTTGGCTTGCCCATGGGCTGGGCCGCAACCTTGCTGGCCGTCACCACACTCCTTTGCCAGTCAGTTGGCAGCGTCCTTCTTCTGCTTCTCCTTCTTCCATTCGTGCTGCTGCAACGCCGGTCTGTCTTGCGCAGGGCAGTCGCTGTCCTGGCCGTTGCCATTGTAGGATTCGCCTTGTTCCAGATGACCGATCGTGTATCGCTGCGCGCAATGGCGCAACACAATGGAGTGCTCCATTCCCTCGCCACCGCACTGGCCGATGTTGGCCGCCAATCGCTCGCCTGGCGGATTTCTCACGAGGAAAGCCAGATGACTCTCGCTCTGCAGAAGCCTCTTCTCGGATTCGGGAAATGGAACTGGTGGCAAGACGGTACTGTCCGTCCGTGGAGCCTATGGTTGCTGGTGTTTGGGATGTATGGCGTGATCGGCTTGATGGCCTTCGGATCGATCCTGTTCCTGCCGGTCCTCCGCGCCGCCTGGCCTTCCGGCGAAGTAAGTGATCCGGCCGGCTCAAGTCTCCGCTTGGCGCTGGTCGCGCTCATTCTGATGGTTGCCATTGACAACCTGCTTAACGGAGCGATGATTCTTCCGTACCTTCTGTTGATGGGCGGACTGGCAACTGATCGCGCCAGCCAAGGCGCGCACCGGAGTGGGCTGGGGGAGATTCCATGAGCGACGTCTTTCCACCGCGAAAGCTCCCCCCTGAAACGTCAATCGATGTGTGGGTAATCGAGCTTGGCGGCCCGCTGGAAGCCGGCATCAAGATTGACAGTATCTTGTCTATCGATGAACGCCATCGCGCGGAACGTTATGTGTTTGCGAAGGATGCATTCCGCTTTCGGCTTTGCCGGGCAATGCTGCGGCTGGGGCTGGCCTGGTATCTCGAAAAGGCTCCGCAGGAGGTTATCTTGACTACTGATCCCCGCGGCAAGCCGTGTCTTGCCGAGAGTTCTGTGCTGCACTTCAACGTGACGCATTGTGACGGGCTGGGGTTGATAGCTTTCACAACTCTTGGAGAGGTCGGGATTGACGTGGAGGATGGCCATCGCGACGTTGAAGCTCTGGACGTAGCTTCAGCGAATTTCACCAGCAACGAAGCAGCCATGATTGCCGCGGCAGAGACCTCGCAGGAACAGACCAGCATCTTCCTGCGCCTGTGGACCAGGAAGGAGGCCGTGCTGAAAGCCTCCGGCTATGGAATCCAGGGGGGTCTGGGCACATTTGACGTTTCGCAGCAGCCTCCGGCCATGGTCAAGCTGAGTCGTGCGCTGGACGACGATTCTGAACCCTGCTGGTTAGTACGGGATCTGGAACTGGCCAATGAATTTACCGGAGCCGTTGCTGCTCCGGCGGGAGATTGGTCGATCCTGCAATTGCCCGTTTGCAGCGAAGACTTAACCCGCCTTTCCTGAAGTCTCGTCCCGGTTTCTTGTGATCTGCAGACGCTGCTGGCGATCAGTTTCCCCGCGCGCAATCGTTGGCCTTATGCAGGTGGCGATGGGCAAGTACTCGCAAAGAGGCAACCCTCGCATAGCCGCCAGAATCCCAATTAGTGCACGGCAGCGGCGTCTCGGAGTTCCCGCTACTCACTACCAGGGAAAGGAATCTTCCTCCCGTCCGAGCGCCCAGGGCGTTTTGGCTGTTTTGGTCGACATTCATACCCCAAACAGGGCGGCTCTCCGCCCCCTGACCAACACCTTGGTTTGACTCTAATCAAGTCGTGAAGGAAAACGCCGCTTAAGCGCGTTTTCTAGATGTGCGCCTATTGGGAAAGCGGTTCAGTGACCTCGTGCTCGCAAAATCGGAGATCAAGAGGCGAGATCGGTCGACGACTCAGTCCTGACGCGCACCGATCGACACCCTGCATGAGGCGGCTCGCCGCGCGGTGTTGGCGGGTCTTGGTTGGAGTCGCTGTCACAAGCGGACGCAGAGGTTTGAGGTTGCCAAAGGTGTGCGCTGTGCAGATTTGACCAGCAGATGGTGCTTTGCGGCTGAGATCCTATCTAGGAGAAAACAGAGTCATTGTGCCGATCCGAGAGGGTGAAAGCTATGCACGGCGTATCGAGGCAAAGGACTGTTTCAGAGAGTGAGCTGGGCAATTGCGGAACCAAGGCAACGGCCCAGAGCGAGAATGCACACGACGTCGTCAGCGCGCCCGGTTGAATGAACAAGTTTCTGCTGTTTCTGATGGTAGTTTCAAGGGCTGTCTTTTGCGCCATCTACAAGCCGCAGATGTCGTGTAAAATAATTGGTATCTGCTAGTTATGACCTGTTTACAATGTTGGTAACCCTACCGGCATTACTACAAAAGGCAAGTGGATTACCAAAAAGGGATGGCAACTTCTTGCTAACTGTCATACGTTCGAGTTCTGCCCTTAGTGCAGCACCGGGAGAATGATAGTGACACCAATTACGAAAGCGCAGCTGGAGACGGAAGATGTGAACCACAGTGCAAACCGTGGTGCAGAGAAGGAAAGATGCATCTACCCGAACTTGAAGCTTCGGGTGTATACGACCGGGATGCGGCAGAATCGGCTGGCGAAGCTTGTGGGTATCGATGAGGCATATCTGAGCCGGATTATCAATGGCGTTCGGGTGCCGGGAAAACAGATGCGACTGCAAATCGCCCAGGTCTTGGGTTGCGATGCAGAATGGTTGTTCGAACAGGCCAGAGTCCAGGTTCCAGCGAACTCGGCACTGGAGAACACAACTGAGGTCGGCTAAGAAGGAAGTTCCGAAAGGTGTACCACTGCATCTTTGCTTTGGTTTCAGCGCGATAAACGTCTCGCTCTTTGAATCTCCTTAGACGATCCGCACAAACGGGAGTATATTTTCAGCGCTTGATTGGGAGCGACATGGGCGAAGCCTGTTTCGAGTTGAAATCTCAAGTTTCCGAGATGCCGATTCCTGGGCAGTTGAGCCCGGCTTGGTACTCGGTGCAGACGGTTTACCGCTGCGAGCACCGCGTATCCAGGGATCTGGCCACAAAGGGCTTTGAAACCTATCTTCCAGTCTTGCCTGAAATGCACCAATGGAAGGATCGCCGCAAGCTCATCGAAGTTCCGGCATTCAGTGGCTATTTGTTTGTGCACTATGAGCCGAGCTTGCGCAACCGAGTAAAAGTGTTGGAAACGAGCGGGATTGTTCGCTTGCTGGGGGGCAATCACGCACCCAGCCCAATACCCGAAGCTGAAATCGAGGCTGTTCGCCGCATTCTCGGAAGCGGCGAGGCCTGCAACCGTTGCGATGCGCTAACACCCGGATCCATGGTGCGGGTCATGCGCGGACCCCTCGCCGGCGTACAAGGACGACTGGTGCGGATCAAGAATAGCCTTCGACTGGTAGTTGCGATCTCAATCTTCTCCCAGGCCATCTCTGCCGAGTTGGGCCTGAACGACGTGGAAGCTCTCCACGACCGTTCCAGGACTCACAGCTTCGATTAGGGATCGCGTGCGAGCGAACCTTCTTTCTTTCAAATAATTCGGGTCGAACCATTTTGCCGATCTGCCTCAAAAGGCTGGGCGACCCTCCCCCAACGTAGAACCGTGGAGCGATAACCGATGCTTGAACCAAGAGAGACTCGTGTTGCGATCTTGGGAGTAGCCGTAGACAACCTAACGATGGATCAAGTTCTGGACGCCGTGGAAGCCAAGATTGCTGAAGGCGGCTTTCACCAGATTGCGACCGCCAACGTGGATTTTCTCCTGAAGTCGGTCCACGACGAGGAGTTGCACGAGACACTTTGCCGCTGCGACTTCGTCCTCGCTGATGGAATGCCGGTTGTGTGGGCATCCCACCTGCTGGGGACGGGGCTGAAGGAACGCGTGACGGGAGCCGATCTCGTGCCGCGCCTGGCTGATCTGTCGGCTCGGAAGGGGTATCGTATCTTCCTGCTGGGTGCAAGCGAGGCCAGTTCCTCCGGTTCAGCAGCCTGGATGGAGAAGACTTACCCCGGCGTTCGCATTGTCGGACGCTACTGCCCCAGCTATCAGACGCTCGAAGAAATGGATCACCAGGAAATGCTGACTCGCATCGAAGCGGCGCAGCCGGACATTCTTCTGGTGTCGTTCGGAAATCCCAAGCAGGAAAAGTGGCTGGCGATGCATCGCCATCAGCTGAATGTCCCTGTCTGCATCGGAGTCGGCGCTACTTTTGACTTTTTGAGCGGTAGGGTCTCCCGTGCGCCCGCCTGGATGCAGCATAGCGGACTGGAGTGGCTTTACCGGACGATACAAGAGCCATCCCGGCTGGCGAAACGCTATGCCAGTAACTTGGTGGGCCTGATGCGGTATCTCCCCGTGCAGCTTACTGCGTTCGCAGTCCAGACAAAGCAACATTCCCTGGCGGAGGTTACGAGCGAGACGGTGGGCATGACGACTGTTCTTCGCGTCGACGGCGATTTCACCGGCTCAATGCTGCCGAAGTTTGAAGCCGAAGTGCGCAAAGCGGTTCTTTCCCGCTCCCACGTGGTGGTTGACATGAGCAGAGCAGGTTACATCGGGGCAGACGCGCTGGGCTCCCTGATCCACCTGAAGAATCTTGCCCACACGTGGAAGCGTGAACTGTGGCTCGTCGGCCTGCGGCGACTTCCAGCATGGGTTGTTCGTGCCACTCAATTAGGAACGTCGTTCCGCATCGCAGATAAGGTCGCGGAGGCGTTGCGGCGTATTGAGCCCGAGTTGGCAACAGCTCCTCAATCCGGACAGGACTGGGCGTTCTGCCGTATTGGCGGCCAGTTGATTCCGATTCACGCGCAGGAAGTGCCGGAGGTGTACCGCCAGGTTCGCCAGATGCTGAAGCAGCGTTTGACGGTTGAGCCCATTCCGGTGATGGCTTCCGCAGGCCCGGAAATGGGTGCACGGATTCAGAGCTGGTTCCCGTCCATGCCGGAAGAGTCGACGGCTTCAGGCAAGCTAAAGCTGATCAGCCCCAAGTCAGAAACGCCCTACGGCAGTCAATGGGACAGTGATACGGGTTCCAGTCTTCGTGAAACTGCAGCCCGGTAGGACTGAGTGAGCCCGAGCGAAAATCTATGATTCTATTTCTACTAATTCGCGCCGTTGGAGTCGTGCTTGTTGTTGCGACGCTGCCGTTACTGGCGGAACTTCTTGTTCTGACCCTCGCGGCTCTGGTGCCCATGGCGCGTGTGAAGGATGAAAGCGAGCAGCCGGAGGCATTTCCGCTTTCCGTCCTGATTCCGGCTTATAACGAGGAAGCTCTGATTGGGCGGTGCGTCCGAAGCATCCTGGACTCCACATCCTCCACTTGCAGTACGGAGGTGTTAGTGGTCGCGCACAACTGCAGCGACGCGACGGCAGCAGAAGCCGAGGCTGCGGGTGCGCGCGTGCTGGTGCTGAATGACCCCGCCCGGGCAGGCAAAGGATGGGCCCTGAATCTGGGTTTTGCAGCGGCGCTGGCCGGGCCTTCGCAGGCGGTCCTGGTGATAGATGCGGATTCTGTAGTTTGCCCAGGCATGGTTGAGGCAGTACAGCAGAAATTCAAGAGGGGTGCGCGTGCGCTTCAGTGCCGTTATGAGGTTCACAATTCCCAGGACAGTTGGCGCACCAACCTGATGACGCTGGCCCTGCGCGCGTTCAATGTGATTCGTCCCCGGGGACGTGCGCGTCTGGGACTCTCGGCGGGCATTTTTGGCAACGGCTTCGCTCTGCACCGGGATGTAATTTCCAGTATTCCCTACGGTGCATTTTCTGTTGTTGAGGATTTGGAGTATCACCTGAAGCTGATTCGAGCGGGGATTCGTGTGGAGTTTGTCGACACGGCCACGGTTCTAGGCGAGATGCCGGTCTCGGCAAAAGGCGCTCGAGTGCAACGGGCTCGATGGGAAGGTGGCCGCCTGCATATCATGAAACAGTGGGCTCCGCGGCTGATGGGCGGGGTGCTGCGTGGGCAAATGACACTCCTGGAACCGCTTCTCGACTTGCTGGCTCTGCCGATCACGTCCGAGGTTTCACTCCTGATGGTTGCGGCCTGCCTTCCTCTCACATGGCTTAGGTGGTATGCCCTGGTTGGATTTGCGATATTGCTCCTACACGTGACAGCCGCGTCAATAGGCGGTCCCGGACTGTGGAGAACTATGAAAGCGCTGATGTCTGCTCCAGCCCACATTCTCTGGAAGCTCTTGATTTTCCCGGAAATTTGGCGAGCTTCTCGTGCCAACGCACTATGGGTGCGCACAAACCGCGAATCTCCGGTGGACGGTCGATAAATCTGAAGGTGATTTAGAGGCTGCCCGGTTTTGTCGTCGATCTAGTATTTCCTACGATGTAACGCGCTTCCCCGCAGCTTGGTTGCGCCCGTCTTCAAGGAGTTTGTTGTGACCCAGTCGAATCTACCGCATGCACTCACAACCTGTGGTCTTCTTGTCATTGTGATGGGCATGGTTTGTCCACGGGCTGTCGTCGCCGGGCAGTTAGGCGGCCAACCCGTAGCGGAAGATCCGGCGCAAGCCGTCCAGCAAGCAGGCGATCCCTCTCAGCAGAACACACCGAATCCTCAATTGAAGCTGAGCCCCCTTGAAACGTTGCGCAGGTTCGAACCATCTGCGGACGAGGAGTACACGCTGGGAGCGGGAGACGAAATTACCATCCAGTATCCCGGCCGGCCGGAGCTGGCCAGCAAGGATGTGGTGGGACCGGATGGGCGCATTACCCTGCCGTTAGCAGGGCCGATTAAGGTCGCCGACCTGACCCGTGAAGCAGCCGGCAAAGCAATCGTCACCGCCATGTCGGCCTACTATACCAACTTGACAGCGACGGTCGAGGTGGTGCGATACGGCTCCAATCATGTGACCCTTCTGGGGAACGTGAAGAGTCCGGGCGCTATCGCATTCGAGCAGACACCGACTTTGCTTGAGGTGCTTTCCCGGGGTGGAATCGAGACCCGGCCTGACGGCAGCGTTCCAGAGCAGTGCGTGATCTACCGCGGAGAACAGGTGTATTGGGTCGATCTGCAGGAACTGCTAACCACCGGCAGTCCGCTGGCCGACCTTCGCTTGCGCCGCAACGACGTCATTTTTGTGCCTGCCTTATCCACCAAGACAGTCACGGTCATGGGCCAGGTACAGCACCCCGGCGAGATTTCGCTGCGTCATGACTCCACCCTCTCCTCCATACTTGGCGAAGCAGGGGGCGTCAGTGACGCTGCGGGTACGAACCCTGAACTCCAGATTGTGCACCGGTCCAAGGGAGGAAAAACCCAGTACATTCGCTTCAAAGACCTTCTCAAGCCCACTGGCGGCATGGAAGTCTCGCTCAATCCCGGCGACATCATCTATGTGCCAAAAAGCGGAATGGCCAAGATGGGCTTGGTCTTGCAACAGCTTGGACCGTTTTTGACGATGGGTAGTTTCGCGGCCTTTGCCGCTCACTGACTTTGAAGGATTGAAAATGCTCAATTTAATGCCCGATAATGCGACTCCCGGAAACACCAGCAGCTTGCCGCCGTTTCCACCGCGGCGGCCCGTCAGTTCCGTGGAAGTGCAGCGCCCGTATATCAACATCCCCGGAAGTCTCCGTCGCCACTGGGTCGTCGCCCTGTGCGTATTTCTCGGGTTTCTTGCCCTCAGCGCATTTGTCCTGTGGAAGAGAGCCAGACCCGTTTACGAGTCCCACAGCGTGATCTATGTTTCGCCCAAGTTTCCCAAGATCCTGTCCAGCGACTCTGAGGTCGAACTTCCCTATGATTCCTACGTCCAGGATCAGATCCAGACGGTCACGCGCTACGACATTATTGCGGACGCTATCGCCAAGCTTCCCTATTCCGTGAGGCATCAGTCCGGGCCCGCGCAGCCTTCTGAGATTCAGGCCCTGCAGCAGAGGCTCGATGTAACCAGGATCGGCTCAAGCTATCAGATGTCGATCGCACTTCGTGGTCCCTCGCCAGACGGTCTCGCTGACATTGTGAATGCGGTCACCGGCACATATGTTGATAGAGCGAAAAACGAAGAGTTCTACGGACTTGATGCGCGCCTGAATACGCTCCATCAGGAAAGGGAACGGCTGCAAAAAGACATAGACACCCACATGGCTGAGCAGGCGCAGCTCATGCAGCAACTTGGCGTGGCCATGATTCCGTCTGCGGAAGGCGCAACCAATCCGTACGACGAAACCAATGACAAACTGCGCGACCAATTGGCCAACGCGCGCATGGAGCGCGGAGCAGCAGAAGCAAAATTGGCTGCACTGAAGCAAGGCGGCTCTACAGGATCGACTGCAATGGACTCGGCCGCGGATGAGGCAGTCGCCGCGGACAGCGGCACCTCCATGATGAGGAGCACGCTGAACAGTCGCCGCGCCCAGTTGATGGAAGAGATGAATGGGTTGCGGCCGGATCATCCCATATACCAGAAAGACAAGCAGGAGTTGGCTTCAATTGAAGGCATGATGAATGACCTGAAACGCAAGGCCGCCGTCAGCCTCGAGGATAAATTGCGCCAGGACGTGGCGCGCACGCGCATGATTGAGCTCCAGCTTACCGCGGAATTAGGCGAGAAGACGCATACAGCCACCTCCGCCGCACCCAAGTTTCAGAAGGCTTCAGAACTGGGGCCGCAGATCGAGAATCTGCAGAAGGCATATGACGCAATCGGCGACCGCATCCGCGATCTTGAACTCGAAAGTAGCTCGCCTGGATCGATCCACATGTCCACAAACGCCCTCACTCCACTGGGCCCTGAGAAAAGCAGATTGCTCGTCTACCTGGCCGCCTTGATTCTCCTAAGTCTGGCTTTCGGCGCAGCGGTCCCGGTTGGGATTGACCTGCTCGACAGCAGAATCTACACCTCTCAGGATGTGGAGCGTGTTGTTGGCTTCCACCCCCTCGGTGTTTTGCTCGACGATGACGAATTTCACCAGGAGATCACTGGCGAGTACTATTTCCGCCTGGCCGCGGGCATCGATCATGCCGTACGTAATTCCGGGGCGCGTACCTTCCTGTTCACCTCTGCGGCGCATGGCAGCGGAACCAGTACTGTAGTGAGGAACCTGAGCGACAAGTTGCGCAGTCTTGATTTAAGAACGCGGACCATTGTGGCATCTGCGGTTGAAGAGCTGGCCTCCTCGTTCGATGGCACTTCTACGCGGCCCGAACTGCTCCTGACAAGTCGAAACAAGACCGACGAGATGCAGCCGGCCACTCTTTCGGGGCTCGCCACTTCTCCCAACTTCACGGGACACCGCAGGGGCCAGGACTCGCCCGCACCCAATCCAATGGCCCGGGCGGTGCATCACGCGGGAGAGCAATACGACGTGGTTCTAATTGACGCCAATCCGCTGCCAATCTCGGCGCATACTGAGTACCTGGCACGCGTTTCCGATGCTACCGTGTTGGTGGTGAGGTCCAGCACGACCACCAAGCAGGAATTGGATCGAGCCGCGCGGCTCCTTGACCGGCTTGAAGTCGCCGGGGTCGCCGTGGTCTTGAACAAGATGAGTCTCGGTAGGGCAGATAACGCCATGAAAATAGAACTTGATCGATACGAGCAATCCTTTCGCCAGCGCCATCCCGCCTCGAAAGGTTCAGCGCACCGGGGCAACATCAGCGTCTGATCCCAGGAACAGAAGGACCCCAGTCAACACGGTCAAGAGCGCTGGCCAGTGATACAGTCGTATCCGCTGCCGCGACGAGCCTGCGGCCATCCTATGCGCCCTCTTGAAGTCTCTCTTGTTGTCCTTGTGGTTGGCTCAGCCGTGTGCCTGATGTCCGGCCCTTTGCAGAAAATCGGCCAGATATTCGTGATCCTTTCACTGGTGTTCGCGGTCGCACAAGGAGCTCTTGAGGGCACACACTGGCAATTACTACCCGCATATGCAGCCATCGGGCTTCTCTGCCTGGTCGCCTTGAGGGGTAGTGTCGAGAGGCCGCGGCTAGGGATCGTCGCCGTCTCGTTGGCACTCTTGTTCACAGTCGCAACTGTCGTCTTCTGCCTCGTACTGCCGATGTTTCGCCTGCCTCGGCCAACTGGGCCCTATCCGGTCGGCACGGCGATCCTTTACTTCAAGGATTCTGCGCGCGTCGACGATGCTTCCCCCGTCGCAGGCTCCCCGCGAGAACTGATGGTTCAACTTTGGTACCCGGCAGAGCCTTCCGATAACCGCATCGCAATGTATCGCCGGCTGCGAGAGACGGAGCCTATCAGTTCTTACCAGAGCGTTTTACCCACCAATTCACGGCTTAATGCCCCAGTGGCAAGTGCGGGCGGTCCGTTTCCTGTGATCCTCTTCAATCATGCATGGCACAGTAGGCGAACCAATGACACCTTTCTTACCGAGGAACTCGCAAGTCATGGCTATGTTGTCGCCAGTATCGATCACACATACAACGCCAGCGTTGTTTTATTCCCAGATGGACGGGTCATCCACGAAAACACTCCTCACGAATTCGACGATCTCGAAAGCAGTACTCCGGAGCGCATCCGAAGCATTTGGGACAAGGAGCTACAAAAGTGGACGGCAGACCAACGATTTATCCTTGATCGCCTTGAGACCATGAATCGCTCCGCCGGTACGGCCTGGTTCGGACGACTCAATACCAACATGGCCGGAGCCATCGGCCATTCCTTTGGCGGAGCCGCAGCTACCCAGTTGTGCGCCAAAGACCCACGTGTTCGCGCCGCCGTCAATATGGACGGCTGGTTCTTGGGCGCAATTCGTGCGCGAGACCCGAACCGGCCGCTGTTGGTGATGGATACCTCGGTACCGAACGCGACCCCGAATCCAAGCGCAAAGGTAGAAGACGTTCTTAATGCATCGGATTCGGCCGATTTGGAGGCGTCTCTCCACAAGTACGGCGGATATCTGCTATTGGTGAGAGGGGCTGCCCACGAGGATTTCACTGATCAGCCTCTGGTTTCGCCGCTGCGCATGATTTCACATAGAGGTGCAGTCCCCGCCGAGCAAATGCAGAACATCGTGCGGACTTATGTGCTGGCTTTTCTTGACGAGATGCTTCGCGGCAAAGATTCCGGGATCCTTCGTGCGAATTCCAGCCCCTACCCGGAGGTTTCGATCGAAGAGTGGCCTGTAGCCTTGAACAGCGGCGCCTCGCCGATCGGCGCTAAGTAGATCGATGGTGACCGTTGCCATTTCTGGTCAGCAGCCTCAAAAGCTGGTTTGTCCGCTATCCTAAGTGGACGCGCCGCCATTATAAGACCCTTCCCCGTTACAATGACTTAACCCGGAAAGAGGACCACGCGTTACAAACAGAAATCGATTCCCCAAATTCTCTTTGTTACGAGAGGAACCTATGCCTGCAACTTCCGAACACATCATCGAATGTGCTTCCGACATTTTCACGCGGAATCTGAACCGGTTGCCTTATGAATTCACTCACAGTCTGGCCGGCAACCCGCTCTTTGAGCTTCCCCGCCTTGTGGAACTAGCGGAGCACGTGGCAACCCGTAACAATCCCCATCTCCCGGGTGGCGACGTTTATTTCAATGAGGGATTGATCGAGGCAGGCGAGAAACCGTTGCGTCCTGACGAGCCGCGTACGGCTGCTGTCGATCTGATTCGCGAGATTGAGACAAGACAGGCATGGATCATCTTGAAACATGTTGAGCGAGAGGCGGGTTACCGCGAAGTCCTGGAGAACTGCATCCGTAACATTCTCGAACTTTCAGGACGCGACTTGCTGCGCAAGATTAAATGGTTTGAGGCTATTCTTTTCATCACTTCCCCGAACCGGGTAACGGAATATCATCTGGACCGTGAAGTTTCGTGGATTCTCCAGATTCAGGGTGACAAGGAAATTCATCTGTTCGATCGGGCAGACAAGGACATCGTTCCTGACGAGGAACTCGAGAACTACTGGACCGCCGACAATCGTGCTGCGTGCTACAAACCGCAATACGAATCCCGGGCCATGGTTTATCACATGAGCCCCGGAACTGGTGTGCACATTCCCATCAATACCCCACACTGGCTACGCAACAAGAACAATGTATCTGTAACACTCAATGTCAATTTTCAATTTCACGACCAGTATTGGGCGAATCTCTATAAGGCGAATTACTATCTTCGCCGCGCCGGCATCACACCCAATTCGCCCGGCGCCCATCCTGTAGCCGACCGTCTCAAGAGCCTGGCCTTTACCGCCGTGAAGAGAGTACAACAATCCATGAAGGGCCGCCCGCACATCCCTCCGGAAGCTCGCGAGCAAAACAAAAGAATCGCCCAGTTGGCGGGGTTGCGTTGATGCACTTCTCCGGTTCGTATTCAGATGGCAATTTCGTTCCCCGGACACGGACCTATCAGCCGCAAGCCCAGGAACAGGCAGCCGTGCCCTCATGCCGCGAATGAAATCAGATTCCCCTTTCTTGACTCCGGGTTGCCGCCCTTAATGCAATATCGATATCGAGCGTTAGAATAGTCGATCCTGAAATAGCGAGCAACTATATTTAGAATCAATAATATAGATTGGATAAATGTGCTATAATTGCCCCAGAAAGAATCTCAATCCGCCACATAACCTGGGGAAAATCATG
>Ga0182013_10003368_pt1 | contig 20046 bp, 23 predicted proteins | sample 612S2MmetaG_FD_120487 | JGI IMG/M metagenome (GOLD analysis project Ga0182013, IMG submission 120487) | Permafrost microbial communities from Stordalen Mire, Sweden - 612S2M metaG | ecosystem: Environmental > Terrestrial > Soil > Wetlands > Permafrost | place: Sweden: Stordalen | collected... | reverse complement strand
TGATCACTCGTTACGACTGTTTGAGGATCTGTTGAACCGCTGGCAAGCCAAAATCCCGCTGAAACGGTTGGTGGCCGCAGCGACGACGCAAAATGCACGTGTGAATCGTTTCGACGCTGATCTGCCTCGATCTATGAGGTCCGGAGTACAATTCTGGTGTGAGCGAGATGACCACAATTGAAGTGCGCTCGGGTGTTCGAAGCGACAAGCCCGTTTTTGCGGGTACGCGCATCACGGTGTACGACGTCCTTGAGTATCTCGCAGCAGGAATGACGGTGGAGCAGGTAGTCGCCGACTTTCCAGAGTTGACCGAGGCAAACGTCCGTGCCGCTTTAAAGTTCGCGGCCGATCGTGAGCGCCGCCTCTCAACGCCTGCGTGAAGCTTTTACTCGATCAGAACATCTCGCGGAAACTCGTGCCACTATTGCGTGAGGATTTCCCTGACTCCGCGCACGTGACGGAACTCGATCTCGCCCAATCTACGGATCGCCAAATCTGGGATTACGCCGGACAAAACGACTACGTCATTGTTTCCAAAGACTCGGACTTTCGTCAGCTGGCGTTCCTCTTCGGACCACCGCCAAAGGCCGTCTGGCTCGACGTTGGAAACGTGAGCACTTCGACAATTCTCGAGCTAATTCGAAGTAGCCGAGAGACGATCAATCACTTCTCAGACAACACGGAAGAGTCGTTCATGTTGCTTTCGCGGTAAACGAAGGACAAGTATCTGAGCGATGTGAAACCGAAGGTTCGCAAAGTTGAGGCCCGTCTAACGGTCGGGTGCGCTGAATGAATAATGAAAATGCCTTTGATTGTCAGCGTCAACGGATTTCGCCGTCTTGATGCAATCGAATTGTCTTACTGAGGCGAATTCTTCTTCTTCTTCTTCTTCTTCTTTCTAAGAAGCCACTTTTAGCGATAAATGCAATCGATAATCTGACGTCTATGAGAAGTGTCCGAAATGGCACCGTCTACCTAGCCCTTGATGACGACTTTCTTGACGAACGGGTAGGTGAGGGCTTGTGGTACGGATCCTGCCAGTTTTCCGACGGCGCAGTCGAGGAAGGTCCATCCTTCACTGACGCCGAGGACGCCGTGTCGTGGTGGAAGAAGCGCGGAGCTACGACGATCCTCATTCGCCTTGACTTTCATGAATACCTTTGGGCAGGGGAGGGGCATCCGTTTGAAGGTTCAGAGGCCATGCGGATCTTCGATCCTGAAGATTCGCGCGGTCGACCCGAAGGCGCCAGGAAAACAATCGAGACTTTGCGGCGGGCCGAGGCAGAACGCGACAGGGCGGAGCAAGATGCAAATGCCATCGCCGAAGGTGAACGTTTGTCGCGGCGACGGGAGACCGTCGGATTAACTGTTGAAGAACTGGCGGAGCGCGTGGGAGAACCCCCGAAGTGGCTTCTCGATGTCGAATCTGGTCTGTCGACTCAGAGTGTGACTCTCTCACAGTGGATCATGCTCGTTTGGGCGACTCGCCCAGGGTGGCCCGAAGAGATGAAGAAAGTTGAGCCCCGTCGTATTGGTTGGGTGGCCAGGAAGGGTCAGTTTCTCAACGAGGCTGAGGCGATGGTTAACAGAATGCTTGGCTTCGACGTTTGAATACTTGCATTAATAGTTCTGGACATTGTCACTCTTTGGAGTGATGCTGTTTCCGACACTAAATGGACTAGTTCCCGAATAGTGGACCAGGTGGCATTGGCCCCGAATAGTGGACCTCGTTTATGCGAGTGTGGCTGTGATCTACCTGGAGGTAGTCATGCCATTCCGATATTCAACCGAGCTTCGAGTTCGAATCTGTCAAAGGGTGCTCGAAGGTGAAAACGTGGCAGCGTTGGCGAGCGAGTTCCATATCTCTCCGGGGACGCTTCATCGTTGGAAGAAGCAAGCTCTCATTGATAGCGACCTCTTGCCGGGAGTGAAGAGTTTCGAAAGCGACGACTTGGCGAGGGCCAAGCGCACGATCAAGGACCTCGAGGACGAACTCGAGCTCGTCAAGGCCGCCGCAGTCTTGTTCAACGGGGAGGTGCCGATCAGCCCAAAAGGAGGTTCCAGGTTGCTCAAGCCATGAGCAACCTGGGTTACACCGAACGCGCTTCATGTCGAGTCGTTGGTCTGGAGCGCTCGACGTTCTACGACAACAAGCATCGCGTCCCGAGCGATGGTGCCATTCGGCGTCTGTTGTTGAGTGACGTGATTGGCGAAGTGCACGCCAGTTCTCGAGGCACTTACGGCCGGCTCCGTGTCAAGGCAGCTCTACGAATGGAACACGGGCTCATTGTCAACCAGAAGCTCGTTGCTCGAATAATGCGTGACCTGAACATCCACGGGCTTCCCCAGCGCAAGAGAGTCACCCGAAATCTCGCCAACGTGGGCACGCACGATGACCTGGTGCAGCGCAACTTCGTGGCCGATCGAGCCAATGCCTTGTGGCTGACCGACATCACCGAGCACCCGACGCGAGAGGGCACCGTCTACTGCTGTTGCGTCCTCGATATCTATTCGCGCAAAGTCGTGGGCTGGGCGATTGATCGTCGCTGCGAGTCGATACTGGTGAACGACGCGTTGTCAATGGCGGCCCGCACGAGACTCACGTCCCCCTCGACGGTCATTCACTCTGATCACGGGTCGCAGTTCACGTCGTGGGCCTTCTCCCAGAACGTCCGCCGCTACGGACTGCTCGGCTCGATGGGCACTGTCGGTGACTGCTACGACAATTCGCCGATGGAATCGTTCTGGGGCTCGATGCAGATTGAACTACTGAATCGACAACGCTGGACGACGGTCGTCGAATTATCCGTGGCCATGGCTGATTACATCGAGAACTTCTACAATCTCAGCCGCCGCCACAGTTCTATTGACTACTTCACGCCGGACGAATTTGAGAATCCACAATTGAAAGAAACCCAAGCTTCACTCGCATAAACGCGGTCCAGAAAATGGGGGCAACGCCAGTTGGTGAATTAATTCCAAGATTGCAATTGTTTAAGACATCTAGTTTCGGTCTTGCACGCGCGAGTGATTCCGTCTCGCAGAGTTGCAGCTGTAGCTCAGGTGATCCACATTGTCACTCAATACCTGGGCGGCGAGGGAGCAATCTATGGTTAGATTTCCGTGGACGGCGCTGGGAAGTAGGTCGTAGGTCGCGAGGACAATAGTGAATCGATTGCGCATTCCCCCTCATTGGCGCACGATCCGCGCGGTCACCTCTTTCACGATTGCCGTCGTTTGCATCATTGGAGTTGTTGAAGGACCGGCACTCGTTTCAAGAGCGGGTGCCGATCAAACCTCAGGTTCATGGCAATTACAGAAGATTGATTCAGATGTTGCATGGGAAGGAGTTTCTTGTCCTTCATCGAAGATGTGCGTGGAAACTAGTACCACCGGGAATGTCTCCGTCTATAACGGCGAGACTTGGTCCACATCGACGCCGAGTATATTTCAAGGTCGCGCGCTTCACTCCGTATCATGTGCAAGCGCGTCATTTTGTCTTGCCGTTGGAGATGAGGGCGGCGCATATTTGTTTCGTCAGGGCAAATGGTCCAGCGCACAACTCCTCTCGGACGACAAGTCTTTGTATTCCGTGAGTTGTCCAATGCAAGGATTTTGCGCAGTTGTCGGTTCTGGCGGTGATGCTTATATCTTCTCTTCCGGCGGATGGTCATCAAGCGAGCCAGTGACAAGCGGGAGCACAGACCCATTGGCGGCGGTATCGTGCACTTCACTTAAGTGGTGCATGGCCACCGATCTATCTGGTCAGGTATTTGCGTACTCGGGTGGCCATTGGACGAGTGGACGGCAAGTCACCAAAGGGGACGCTCCTTTGTACTCGATCTCTTGTCCGACCACTTTGTTCTGTTCAGCGACGAGTGAAGCTCGAGTAGGCAGTAGCTATGAAGAAGTTGGTTACACGTTTTCGAAGTCGAAGTGGTCTGCGCATAAGTTCCAGACAGTCGGACCCGATGACGGCCTAGTCACGACTTGCTCAACTTCGGCCCAATGCTGGGCAATGGGTAACGCCGACGGCATTGACGTGGCGTATCACTTCTCCGGGCACTCGTGGTCCCAGCGCACGAAGATTGGTGACAAGAATCTATTTCTCTACTCGATCTCTTGTCCGACTACTAATTTTTGTGTGGCTTCCGGAGACATTGGCTACTTGTACATGTACAAGGGTTAGTGCATTTGGGTAGTGCTCGCTGCCTGCAATTCTGGGCCGAGCTGGGAGGTCATCGACGGCTGCACAATTCAACCAAATGGGAACTGTCAAAACAAGGACTTGTCAGGAACCAAGAAGGTGGTCCACTCGGACGGGTAGTCTGCGCGCTTTTCAATGGCCATCCGCACCGCTCGTTCACGCAGCTCGGGTTAGTAACGGGTATTTCTTGACATGGAGTAATCCTCTCAGAGGAATTACTCTCCAACTTTCCCGGGGCGAGTCAGATTACGTTGGCAGACACTTCTGGAGCGTGTGGCGACCGGGACAGCTCTCGATTTGGTTCACAACTTGAAACCCATGTCGACAGCAGCCCTCAACTCTGTTCACGTCATGGCGTCGTCGAAGCAATTTGGCGCGTCACTCTAAGTCCTGACGCCTGTGTCACTGATGAAGACCAGATTTCCAGGTCATAAACATAAGGACCATTTACCCAATCTGACCAGAACATATGCTTATTACCTGACAAACCAAAATATGTGATGGCATACTGACCAATCCCGGTCGGTTGAGTAACGCGGGGAGATGCAATAGAAACCCAGGCCGTAATTTGAGATTGAGCAGAAAAGATTTCTTTAGAGCGATCTTCTGACGTGCGCTGCTGCGAAAAACTAATGTAGCGCTGGGCCATCCATTCTTTGCCATACCAACAAAGAATGAAACCAGGCGTTTGGCTTGAAGCCGGAGATTCATCACACGAACCTGCGCCTGCCAACACCGTAAGAGCAATACCCTCCGGGAAAGCCTTACATAGTGTCCCTGTGGTTGTTCTGCTATTCAATGAAGAACCATTCGCGATGCCCGACATTGTCAGACTTGTTGCTCCACTTAGTGAGCACGATACGATCACGACGAACAACGTCCGGTTAACGAGAGTTGTCTTAGCACTCATTACGAGAACAAAATACCACACGAGGCAACTGCTGCTGCTTGTTGCGCTGACCCCTTGAATGCGCCATGACGTCCTTCAGATGGTGAGCGCAACGAACTCAGTGAACCAATTCAGCGGAAGGGTATTCAGTGATTGTGGAGGGCGGCATCTGTGACCCTTTGCGTGGTTTGCAAGGGCAGAACGCCCTAGTACTGAGGATTTGGATTGTGCGTCGCGGCGGCGGCCAAGATAATCACGATGATGAGCGTGGCGGCGCCAATGAAACCCAAGACGATGCCGGCAATTGCCATGCCTTCGCCCTTTTGACCTCGGGCCTTGATCTGCTTGCGCGCGACGAATCCGAAGATTAGGGCAAGAAGTGAACCAATCCACCAGACCCAGCAGATGCCGAGGACCATTGAGGCAATGGCCAGGCCATTGGTCGTCTGCAATTGCATCGGTTGGGCGTAGGCGACCTGACCCATCGGTGCTTGATACGCGGGTGCTTGATACGCGGGTGCTTGATATGCGGGTGCTGCCGTCGCCGGCGCCGCCGAACTTACGGCCACTCCGCAAGTCGGGCAGAACGACACGGTATCTGGGCAGTTATGTCCATTCGAGCAAATCAAGATGTCCCCCCAAGGATTGGTCAACAGTCATGCGAAACCTAGCATCCAATCGTCCTTCCGTGATGCACCAAGCGCGTCTTCTTCGACAGCTCATAGGGCCGTTGATCAGGAAGTACTAGTCTGACCGGGAACCGAAAGGTCTTGGGCCAATCGCAGTGACGGGTATTTCAGTCGAGTGACCAGAGTGTCGGGGCGTCGACGAAGTTGAAGAGGCTGGTCTCTTTGAAGCCCATTGGCAAGAGCGAATCGTGGAAGAAGAGTATGAATTCGGCGTGCACCGCACTCAATGAAAAAACGCCACCACTGATGACGTGCCACACACATCGTGCGGGTTGGTCATTCGCCAATACGTCACTTGACAGAAAGGAATCGAAATAAACGAGTTCTGAAAGGAGTTGATGCAGTGCTTGGCGATCGAGCAGCGATAAATGCCCCAGTTCATCAGCGGGGTACTCAGCGCGCCGAGTCCTTCCTTTCTCGTCTTTCCCGAGGAACACCGTTCTACTCCAGGGTGCCATGAACTCCTCAAGATTCCCAATGATTTCATTGACCGAGACTTCTTCCGGCTGGGCCATTTCGTTACCGCACAAGGGACAAAAGATTGAGCTTTCGTGAACGAGCTGCTGACACGCGGGACAGCGACTCGTGATCATTTCGACTGTGCCGACCGTCGCGGTGACATCCACGACTGCATTGCCGCAACCCGAACAGAATCGAGCGTTATCCGAGAGCGACCTTTGACAAGTGGCGCACGATTTCAATTCGTCACGTTCGCGATGCGCATCACATCTCCCATCGTCGCTCAGTAATTACGCGAAATTAGCATGCCGAGGACCCCCGCAAGGCTCCAATATGAATAGTCCGTCGATATTCATACCCTTCGAGATCACGATGACCTCGGTACGCCTTGTTGCACTGGCGTAAGGTTCGACAAATGCTGGGCAATGGACCCGCCGATTGGAGTGCCGATGTTTTGTGATCAATGCAGAGCGCGACTCGAGCCGGGTGACGTGTTCTGCGTCAATTGCGGTGCCGCGAATACCCATCAATCGGTCGAGACACCAATGACACCCGTTGTCGAAGAACCCATCGTCGCGAGCACTTCGACGCTTCCGATCGCAACGGATGATGACGTCGAGGTGAGCACCGTTCCCGCCATGACGGCCGCAGACGAATCCTCGATGCCTGACCACTGCAGCAACTGCGGCGCGGAGCAAGAACCCAACACGACCTTTTGTACGAACTGCGGGTCGCTTACCGACACCGCGTTGGGCGTCACTGCGAGTACCGAGATCTCCCTCGACGTGTCCGTCACCGAGCCCGCCACTTCGGCCACCGCCTCCGTCGCACCGACGACCGATACTCCCGACGATGCGACGGTTCCGGCGTATTGCCACCGGTGCGGAACCGCCTTGGCGGGCGACGCGGTCTTTTGTGCAGAATGCGGTGCGAACGCCGACGCGTTGGTCGCGGGGTCCACGTCTAGTCAGACCTCACCTGGTGTCGATCAGAGCCCAACACGAGCATTTTGTAGCGAGTGTGGTCACGCTCTCGAAGCCGACGCAACGTTCTGCACGGACTGTGGGGCGCCCACGGTGCCGTTCGAAGGAGCGGCAGGTCGTGCGAACGCGACATCCGCGACGTTCGTCAATCGCCAGTGGTTGATCCGCGTGCCCGGTCAACTCGACGTGGTGGCCGACCTGCCCACGCTCCAAAACTGGGCCAAGGTACGAAGGATCCGCTCCGAAACCACGATCATCGATGCTCAGACGGGTCTGGCCTATACCGCGGGACAGATTCCGGGCGTGTTCTCGGATAAGGACTTCACGACGGCGCTGCTGCTCTCGATCTTCCTCGGGGGATTTGGCATCGACCGTTTCTACCTGGGCTACACCGGTCTCGGCCTCCTCAAGCTCTTCACCTTTGGAGGACTGGGCATTTGGTCACTGATTGACATGATCATGGTCGCCACGCGCAACATCCCCGATTCCAATGGCCTCGCCTTGTCGTAGTGCACGAGGTAGCGGGCGAGGAAGTTTGCTCTTCGCACATGACGTACGGACAGGCTATTTCGAGCGCCTGTCGAGAATCGTGGTTTTGGTCAGGTGATATTGATACCTTAGGGCAACAGTTAAGGCAGTGGTCGAGGGGGAATCGTGCATTGTGGTCAGTGCGGGCAATTGAATCCCGATGGGTTCAAATTCTGCAGTAAGTGCGGCGCTCCGGCCATGACGCCGGGTGCCGCGCAATCGGCACCACCCGTCGCGGGGTCGGGCGTCGCCTATTCCGCCGCTCCGGTGACCAGCACGACCAGTCCAGGACTCGATTGGAATCGGGTGGCGCGCTTTGAAGTTGTAACCGTGGTCGGAGCGTTTTTGACGCTCGTCGGTTTGTACCTCCCTTGGATCAGCGCCTTCGGATTGACGCTCTCCGGAATTGACTCACACGGGTATCTTTGGCTGAGTTGGCTCTGCCTCGTGGCCGTGATCGTTCTCTCAATCATAAAGATATTCAGTCCGGGCTTCTCCGAGACGTGGCCCTTCCAAAACCTTCTCGTGGGATTAGTGCTGTTCGCGGCTCTCATGGTCGTCATCGGCTTCATCAGCACCCTTACTGGATCCTTCTGGTCCTTTGGACCGTTCTGGACCTTGTTGACGGCCGGCGCCACATCAGTCGCCGTCCTGACTCCGTTGATCAACGGCTTGGACTTCCTCCGCGCTCCCGTTTCGACGACGCCCCGAGCCGCGCCGCAGGTGAGCGTCGATCCAAGTCCAGTCCCCGAGCCAACAGTGACGACGCAACGGTTCTGTTCCGCGTGTGGATCCCAAGCTGTCGTGCAAGAGGTGTTTTGTTCCAGATGTGGCAACAAGATCGATGCGTGAGTCGTGGGACACGTTCGCCCGAGAATGACGACGACGCAGATGAGAGAGCCGTGAAGGCCGTACGACCAATCGTGAGACGATCCGAGTCGTCGAGATGAGCGTTTGTCCCAACGGCCATCCGGTCCTCGATGAGTCGAAAGAGTTTTGTGGAGCATGTGGTGCGCGTGTGCTCCGAATGTGCTCCAACGGACACGCCCTGCGACCGGGTGCTCGCTTCTGTCCAGTGTGTGGCGAGACCATCGCCGCCGGTGGATTCCAATCACCGTCAGCTCCTGCGCCGGCTCCCACACGGGCTTCCACGTCACGGAGCGCCGTCCCGTGGATTCTCGGGGCGGCGGCACTCATCGTGATCATTGTCGTCGCTGTCGTTCTCCTCTCGAGACACTCCGTGCCGACTACGGCGTCCACGACAACTCTCCCGCCCGTGTCGTCCCCGACCACCACGTCCGTACAGCCACCCGCTACCGCCTTGTCACAAGCCTCAGCCATCAACCACTTGCTCCAGTCCGCTCCCCAAGACCGAGCTCAACTTCAAAATGCCGTAGACGTCATTCAGTCATCGATTGACGACAGAAACGGCACCTGCAGTGCCGCGGCAGTGAACGCCGTGTCAGAGATAAAGACGGTTGCCAACGGACGCGAAGATCTGCTCATTCAACTTTCGGTGACCTCGATGTCGGACGTTCGCGGTGGGGGACAAGTGCTCGCGAGTCTGCGCAGCGCGTGGACGATATCGCTGAGGATTGACCGCGCTTTTGGCCAGTGGGCCACAGTCGAATTGGACAATGGATGCGCGGTGAGCGATTCAGCCATCCCGAGTTATCACACGACGGCGATGCTGGACCCGCAGTCCACGGCAATTAAGACGAGGTTCGTGGAGGAATGGAATCCGATCGCGAGTCAGTACGGGCTGCCCTCGAATTGGTCGGCCGATCAAATTTGATTCGGAGTCGCGAATGATTCTTGTGGCCGCTTCAAGAGAGCGATCGCCGTTGATGGTTCATCGATTGGGCTTGCTTTCGATCGCCATCGTTCGCGGTGAGGTTCGGTAGTGCGCCACGCCGCGCACCGACGTCGTCGAGATTGGAAACGACATACGCCGGTTGTCGCGGCGGCGTTGGCACTGGTCGCGGTGGTCGTCGTCGCTGGCCTCGTCCTATGGAACCGCCGGCCGTCCGTCTCAATCGGTCCGTCGACTTCTTCGACGACGGTGGTTACGACGACCGAACCGGTGGTTCACTCGTCGCAGATGGTGAAGGCAATAACGACGTTGCTCGGCACGCGGAGTGGGCAAATTGAAGTCGCCGTCGACGAAGTGAACAAGCACGTCACCCTGACGGCCGGTCGCCAGCTCCCTCAGGCCGAAGCCAGCGTTGTCAAGGTCAACATCTTGGCCGCGTTGCTCACGACGAGTTCGCGCACGAACACGCCGCTTTCCGCGACCGATCAGAACCTCGCCGAATCGATGATCGAAGAGAGTGATAACGACTCGGCGACCTCGTTGTGGGACGCGGACGGTGGAACGTCCGGTATTGCGAAGTTCGATTCAAGTCTTGGTCTCACTCACACCACTCCGTCAACCTGTGTCGTGTGCGCCGGCTTCCCGTGGCCGGGTTGGGGACTCACGACGACGACACCCCTGGACGAAATCAGACTGTTGCGAGCGATCTTCTTCAGTGACACGGATCTCGACGCCGTAAACCGAGTGACGATGCTGCATCTGATGGAGTCAGTGATTTCTACCGAACGATGGGGCGTTAGTACGGGCGTCGTTGGTGGTGCGACGGTGGCCCTGAAAAATGGATGGCTGCCGCTCAACGCATCATCGACGGATTGGCAGATCAACAGCGTGGGCTGGGTTCACGGCGATGGGCGGAACTATTTGATCGCCCTCTTCAGCACGGGAAACCCTAACGAGGCGTACGGAATACAGTCACTGAACGAGATCTCACAAATCGTCTGGTCATACAGCGGTAATTGAGAAGAGTGCGGGCGCTTGGTCTCTGGCGTGCGCGTCACTGCATGACGCGATGCTGAGTCTGACGCTCAGGTTGCTCGCGGCGACGTGCGATCGTTACATCGCTTCGAACGTTGTGAAGCCGTGTTTGGTGGGCACGTCGGCGTAGTGTAACGAGGTCAGAGAGGTGGGGCCATGAAACGATGTACTCAATGTCAGAGCGTCAATGTCGATGACTCAAAGTTCTGCACTGGTTGCGGGTCGCCGTTGCCGGCATATGTCAACACGTTGCCGCCGCCAGTGCAGACCGCACCGTTCGTTGCAACCGCTCCGGTACCGCGCACCTCGACGTCGACGGGACCGTTCATTCTCGCCGCGATTGGATTCTTTGTCTGGGGCCTCGGAAACCTGCCCTTCGTCGACAATGAAATCTATTTTCATGAAACTTGGATCAAGTTGTCTTATGGCGCCATGCTCGTCGGCGGCGTTCTCGTCGCCGTTGGGATCTTGATAGCGCAGTCTCAACTCTCGAGACTCATTGGAAGCGGTGCGACGACTCTCGCCGTGATTGGTTTTGGGCTCTTGGGTCTCTCGAATCTGCCGTTAGTCATCAGCCTCAATACTTCATTGGGTGACCGAGGGCTCTTTATCGGTTCGGCCGCCGGCTACATACTTCTCGGGGTGGCGATTCTCGTCGCAATTCCGAATGTCGTCCGCCGACCCTCGAGGTTCTAACTCGGGCAGTCAAACAAGTATGTCTCACGTTTAGAGTTGCCATTCTCGTTTGAAGCAGCTGCTTAATAGCTTGCGACGACAGTTACAACTGATCCGCTAAGGCGCTGCCCTTTTCATAGTGGTTTCGCTCAATTCACGATCCCTCGTCGTTGAGCCACAGGCGCGCAGCACGGGTAGCCCGATTGGGCAAAAGTCCCGATCTCATTCTCCGACGGGCGTTTGGCGTTACTATTTCTTACCGCATGGGTATCGTGCAGACCGTTGCTTCTGGGGGGGGTCAATGAAGCGCAGGATGGGAATCAGTATCGCCAGCGTTGTCCTCTGTCTCAGTGGCCTCGTCTTCGCCCAGGCGGGCGCTGCGACAAAGACAGTTAGCCCATCCGGCGGCTCGATGACTTTCACCACCGCGGTGAGGGACGCGAAAACCTGCGGTTGGTCATCGAGTCCGAAGATTGCGGGATTTACAGCAACAGTGCAGTGCACGACCGGCATCATTGCTCGGACGGCCAAGTTCAAGTCGAATGCATCGACCAGGACGAAGTCGTACGTGATCACATTGACCGTGCACGGCAAGACCACGAAGATTGATCACTGGAAGGTGATTCAAGCTGGGAAGACCACTACCACGACGTCAACGGTCCTACCGACCACTGCCACGACGACAACGGTCCTACCGACCACTACCACGACGACAACGGTTCCATCGACCTCGACGTCAACAACGACCACGACGACCACGACGACGTCGACCGTCCCACTAGTCGCGACTTACCCTTTCAGTATCGTGCTCTCCGGAGCGTCACTGTATTCGGGTCCGGGCTCGAACTACTCCGATCTCGGCGGGATCGGCAACGGTTCGGCCATTGCGATCGTGTGTCAGACCCAGGGGACTTCGGTCGGATCGTCGGACCCCACCGTGTGGTGGGATCTGCTGAGCTCCTCTGACTGGGTATCGGACTACTACACGAACACGCCTGTCGTCGATGGTCCCAGTCCGCCCATCCCCCAGTGCACGTCGGGCCAGATCCCTGTCGCACCAGTGACGTCACCGACCTCCCTCGGCAACTCCATCGTTTCGATCGCCAAGAGTCAGAACGGCGTCGTACAGACTTCTCCCACGTGCGCGGGTGCGTACGGCTGCACGGGTGACGGTGAATGGTGCGCGCTCTTCGTGATCTGGGTCTGGAACCAGGCGGGCGCCCAAACGAGTGGTCTGACCGCCGCCGCGGACTCCTTTGCTAGTGGTTCGACGAGTACGTACACGTGGCATCCGGATCAGGGTACGTCGAACGTTCCCCAGTCCGGGTTCACGCCAGAACCGGGGGACGCCATTGTGTGGTCGTATGACGGTGTCGTCCAGCACGTCGGCATCGTCAACACGTACGGCCGGTCCATGGGCAGCAACTTCTCGATTAATGGTAACTGGCTTATCAACGGCGACAACCCGAACCTCTACACATCCTGGGACGTCAACGTCGACACTTACCCGGATTCGTCGGTTGCGGCGGTGAATGTGGGCTGGTACGTGGACGGCTACGCCGTGCCCAACGCGGGCTGAGTCAACACCGGTTTGGTAAATTCGCTCTAAACCAGGCGAGTGCTCCCGCCAGGTTCAGAGTTACTTCGATTTGTCTGAGCCAGTTGAAAATCTCCCTTCTACCTACTGTCACATGCTGGATGTCTATCCATTTGATTCGCCTATCCGCTTTTAGAAATGGATTGAGACCTGAGTACCTGGCGCCACCACCGTTTGTGGAGATAGGAGATAGGGACGGTTGAAACGTCTGCGCCCAGAGATGCGCCCGCAGCGCGGGAAGTGAGGATCTCATTCCATTGACGCCGCCTCGTCACCGATCCCTGGGCAGGTATTAGGTGATTACGAGAGAGTGCGAGGAGTTAACCCGTGTTGCGGTGACGGCGACTCGGCTGCAGACCAGTGGATTCAAAAGTGCTTCAGATAGCCAATAAAGTGCGTCAGTTCGTCCACAGGATGCCTTGTTTAGGCAAATTCCATTCGAGAGCGCTTCAACGAAAAACTAGCGGATACCGAAGCGAATCTCCTGACAACCCCCCGGGAACAGTTTCAAGTGAATCGAATGAGCAAGGGAGTCCAAAATCGCAGTTGGAATCCCGACGAGAACGTCGGCTTCAGCGGTGCAGTAGCCGTCATCAGTCCCGTAAAGCTCCACCCACCGATGCGATTGCTCATTGAACATCGTGACTGCGTTGTCGCCGGCCGCATCGCTACCTTGCACAAGAGCCCATCCGTCCAGACACGCGAAGGCTGAGAACGTGGCTGACGGTCCGTTGATGCTATCGAACGTCGAGGCTGAGCATGGTAGCGGCGCACCGGGAGGATTCGCGGGACGAAAGAGTCCGGCGGAGAATCTGTACCAAGTGTCGACCGCGGGCGACGCACAGTCACACGGATTCGAGGCAGATTCGACCAGCCCGCCGTGAACGCTGTCTGAACTGGGCAGGACCGTGGTTGTGCCCACGTTGCCGTAGGTGGCCCCGGCGAACGAAAGAGGTTTCCACTTCCCGCGCCAATCGGCAACCACAATGAGCCGAGGAGAATCCGCCCCCGTAGAGAAGAAGAGGAAGACCGGATTCGCAACGCTAGTCAGCGTTGTGTGACCAACATGGGAGGAAGGACCGCCGGCTCCTAGGTCATTCCATACACCACCGAGCAACGAGAAGTTTGCTTGCAGTCTCCATGAGCCGTTGGTCAAGGAATATACGGATCCGATCGCATTGGATCTTGCCACCGCGAACCAGACCACACCGTTCGTTGACCGAATCGGTCCACTTGTGGAGACACCTTCGGGCTCGGTGGTGGCAGCGTGTGTCGCGATGCCCGTTCCATGGAATGCCGAATACGTTGGCGACGAAATCGAGTCAGTGTGTAACGCAACTGCGTTGGCGGCAAGGCAACGGGAAATCGTGATTGTCATGAATGTAATAGTCAATGTACGTGCAATTGCTATCGAAATAACTCTTCGGCGTGCAGTGAAGGGTTTGAAAGTCTCGAGTGAGTTTCCGAGACAAGATTGCTGGGGAGCGGACAAATCAACTCACTTCCTTGGGGACTTACGCCAAGATAGCCAATCTTGCGTGTCGCCGGCGAGTTCGCGACGTGTCTTAAGTTACTCCTATCGATTTGGTTGACAGATGTGTCAACTAAATCGATAGCAGTTCCTCCTCAGACGCTTCCGAAAGAACCCCCCTTGGATTATGTTGGGTGAGATGAAATGAGGAGAAATGAAACGCTCATTGATCTTGAGAATTGTGGCTCCTATCGCTTTGCTCGTTACTACCTTTGGAATTGTGCCAGGTATCGCGTCTGCAAGAGTCCCAGCCCTTAGTATCAGTTTTTCTGCCTCTAAAGTTGAAGTCCATCAGGGAACGACTATTACTTTGTGCGATCACCAAACAAAAAATAAGACGGTTCTGGCACTTGATGAAGCATTCGGGACAAAATCAGTGTGGAGAACCATCTACGACGCTTCAGTAACTCCAAGACTGAATTGTGTGGCTCACGCTATTAAAGAGGCATCGCTTGGAAAATATTCGTTTCGACTTCAGTTGCTTCGGGGTGGTCAAGTCGTACTCAGAACAAGCCCGCTTTCACTCGAAGTATTTGGGTCGATCTCGATTTTGGAACTTCAAAATTCGGTGGGCTTAGGTTGTGAAACTGGAATCGGGGGCATAGATAACCCAGCCTCCCTATCAATCGGAGGTCGACTTTACACGGACTTTTGCGGATTAGGTGAGGGACAATCGGGAACGAGCCAGTCGAACACAAGCTGTCGAACCCTGACACTAGTGATGGATGCGACAGACGATCCAAGCGGTGAGAATCCCAGACCAGGTACGGCAACGCTTGAGGTAGAGCAAAGTACTTTGAATGCACAAACATTCGTATTTGCTGACGATCAATTAGTAACAAAAGTAATTCCTCTCGATGGAGGACCACTGCAATTCTATTTTACGGATACAACCAGTGACGTTGGCGACAACGCGCTCAATCTTTACTTCATTGATGGAGGCAGTGCAGATTGCTATACGCCAACTGGTGCTCTAAAGCAATGAATCGGAGTACTTGCGGAGAGGTCTTGGGCGCACTCGAAGCACAACCACGACTAATCTGATTCGCGCCGACAACGGCATTGCTTCTTGAGCCGCCCTCGCAGCGTAGTTGCACTACTACAACAAGGATCTTCCGCATAGTTCACTAAATGACCGCTGGCTCAACGAGGCCCGCAAGTTGGCGCCCGTAAAAATCATACTTTCGCGCCACGAATGGTTGGATCGTTCTTCAGCTCTTCACAGATCCTCGTGCAGTTGAGCGACCACCTCAGCCATTTGCGGGCACCTTCATCCTGCCCCAAAGGTGGCATTTCCGAGTATTTGATCATCGCCACTCATTGGCCAATTCGAGAGACTAGACACGGAGGGTTTTCGTAGCCACCGGTTTGAGTATTTTCGGGGCAAACAACCGTCACCTCAAGTCCGTTCGACAAAGTCTGTGGACCGAGAATATTCTCATCTTGCGTGTCCAGTGGTGTCCAGTAGTAGTTGCCTGGTTGAGTTGAGTTAGCGACGAAGTCGGGCCAAGAGTAGGGAACGTCGGTGCCATCGGATCGGTGCGCATGGGTCAGCGTCAAGGTTCTGATCAATTGTCCCCAGAGGTTACGACTCGCGATGTTCGCGGGTGACCAGAGGTCTCGCGTAAGTGATGGGCTGCACCATCCCATCGATTCCGTGCAGAGTTGGAGGAGGGCCGCTAAGTCCTGTCGCTGAGCATCGAACAATATATTGGCGGCGAGAGTTCGAGCTGGTGGCGGAATTGTTTGCGACCACTCATCGACCGGCTTTGTATCGAGGAATGCGCCGACAGCTTGTGCGATGGCATACTGCCCTTTGGCCGTCGGATGTCCAGGAGACGAGTCAACCCCCAAGCTCGCTCCGAGGCCATTGACCAGAGAAATGGGGACCATCCACGAATCTTGAGTACACAGCTGGTGGTTGCCGCTCGCATCAGAGAATGCATTCAAAGTCGAGATGAATGAGACTCCCGCATTAAGCGTCGCAGTTTGAATCACGTTGTCCAGGTCGACGGTCAGTCGGTCTAGCTCAACCTGTTCGGCTTTGCCCAACCAACCGCAGTGAAAAGGTGTCGCAGAGGAAGGAGGGAATATCTCCGGATAGCCGACGACGTAAATGTTGGCCTTGGGGTCAGCCGCCGAGATCTCTCGGTAGGCCCGAGTTAGTCTTGCTACCAATGAAGATGAGCCAGCGGGCGAAATGCCTTCAATCGCTCGCTCGGCTGTCGCGAGGGTGCCGTTTTTGAGACATCGTTCATTATCAAAGGGTCCTCCTAAGAAGCATTGTTGAAGTACGTCGGGAAAGCCCCAGTCGACCGGGTGCGCAGTTTCCGCTCGCCCCTGGATAATGCTGTTACCACCGATCGTCACTGAGATGATGGTGGGTTTGATGGCGCCAATGGTGCTCAGTTGTGAACCGACATGTTTGGCACTCCAACCTTGTGTAAGCGCCCATATTCCTGCGCCCGAGCACGCCGCATTCGTCATATGAAAATTCCGCTGTCTCGCCAACAGAAGTGGCCACGAATCCAGGAGGGAGCGGTCGCAATTTTGGGCCGATGGCCAAATTGCGCTGAATGGTGGATTACCCTCACCAGAGGAATACGAGTCGCCGAGTGCGACATATTGAATACCGGAGGTTAACCGGGACATTTGAGAGGGCGTCGCGGACGCTGCGGAACCAACCCGCGCCTTGACCCAGGCAATCGCGGTACTCTCGGGCGACGTTGCGACAGAGGCGGTCCCAGGAGACGACATCCCGACAGCGCTCATAAGTGTGGCAATCACGAACGTGAGACGCACCGGCTTCTTTAGACGCATCGTGAGCTCTCTTTAGTGTTAACTCTTGAAGCGCCTAACAGACGGGAACATTGGGATCGAAGAACGGGGTGCCGACAAGACTTCCCGACGTCGAACCGTTGTTATAGAAGGCGTCCGCTGACGCCCAGTACGAATTGTCCCACGGGCTCGAGGCGATTTTGTACCACCACGTATTGCCATCGGCCACTTTGAACCCAGTTGTGCGGCACGTCACCTGCACAGTTTCATTGGTCGCAATTGATGGACCTTCCGTACCGCCGGCATTCTGATAATTCGTCCAGGTGTGCGTCACACCGCCTGTCGTTTCGGCGTAGGTGGCTGGCAACGTCGTCGTCGTGGTCGTCGTCGTGGTCGTCGTCGTGGTCGTCGTCGTGGTCGTCGTGGTCGTCGTCGTGGTCGTCGTTGGAGAGTTGGGGATTGTGGTGGTCGTTGTCGTCACAGATCCATTGCACACCGGTACCCTCGGATCGAAGAATGGGGTACCCGCCAGACTTCCTGAGGTTGTGCCATTGTTGTAAAAGGCGTCAGCGGATGCGAAATAGTTACCGCTCCATGGGCTTGAGGCAATTTCATACCACCATGTATTGCCGTCAGCCACGGCGAAGCCCTGTACCCTACAAGAGACAACCACAGTCTGTTGAGAACTAATGACAGAGCCGGCCGCACCACCCGCATCCTCGTAGTTAGTCCAAGCAGCGGTGGGCCCACCCGTGGTTTCATCGAGCGTCGAACTGGATGGCGGCGGTGTCACCACGGGTGGGGGTGTGACTGGAGGGGCTACGGGTGGCGATGCGGCTGGTGTGTTGGCCTTCGCGTGCACGACGCCAATTACGTACAAACTGTAGATGTTTCCTAGAGTCGAGCCCGTCAGCGAAATCGTTGTACGACCTGTAGGGCTAGCGTTCTGTTCGACAAGGTTCACCACCGAACCGACCACTGAGTCCACAACTGCAACGTGACCGTAACCATCGCCTCCGAATACGACCAAGTCGCCCGGCACCGGAATGTATCCAGTGCCATTCGCGTGAGTCACATAATAAGCAGGTTGAGCATCGGCGAAGAGTTGGTTGGCATTGCCCCAAATCGCCGGTCCGAAGTGCTCACTAGTCATGAAGCGATTGGCCAACTCCACGCACTGGTAGAACCCGCCGCCACCGTTCTGGCCGTCGGAGTACACGTTTACTCCGTGTCCACCAAACCAGCTCGAAGCTGGGAGAATAACGGTGCCATAAGGCGGATACGTTCCGCCGCCCTTCCCTGAGACGGCGGGCGGGTCGGTCGCCCGAATGGGAGTGACGTGAATGAGCAGCGCCACGGGACGCTCGGCCCCACGGGAGTTTGACTTAACGCTCAGCGTCGCACTCGCCGATGCTCCGCCCGAGCAAGTTACGGTTGCGGTGCGAGAGCCTCGCGTGACTACAGGTGGCACGCTCCATGTGAAATCAATCTCGCCAACAGATGAGACCGCTTGGGAGCTGCGAGCTTCAACATGGCCTCCCTGACGAACAGTAAGCCTGCAATCGTGTCCCGGCGGAACCGCAGCCACGACCTCGCCGAAGGCAAGCGCGGCGAGCGGTTTCGCAACATACACGAGGCGAACACTTGACGCCGCTCCGGCGGGCGGAGCCGCCATGCTGATCGCACTTAGCCCCACGAGGCATGCCACCGCTACAAAGCCTCTCAAACCGCGACGTACATCCATGACTGTCTCCTAAATTATTGAAGCTCCGACGAATCTGGTTAGCTCTGACTAAGGCAACATTGGGCATCAAACTGAGCATCTGGGCGAGAATATCGCAGTTGCTGAGGTTGGGTATACCTTGCCGTGCGGAATGAGCGAAGCGAAACCTTTGGATCCAATGGTGAGTGCCTCAGCACATTCCGGGTTCTCCCCATTTCTTCAGTGCACTGGCGTCAGCACAGACTTGAAGGTTGAACTGGGTCAGTTCGGTCGACGATAGGCCATGAAGAGTCGGTATTGAGTTGAATTCAAACAAACCATTTCCTTCGGGGACTCCAATTGGAGCGGCAATGACCCAATTGCGCCAGCAAGCAATATGGGAAAATCCGGTAATCCGGGAATTTGTGGTCATGATTCCGCGATGTTTGCGCCACGCCAACAGAAGCTGTGCAGACTTTGGGCATCCTGACGTGGCTCTGGAAGGTGAACCCTTTCCTGGAGACGAGCCATTGCCGGAAACCTTTACCGTCCCGTCAGGTAACCACCATCCGACGTAGGTGTTATAAGCGCCTGAAGACTCCTCATTTTGAATCGTCTCTTCATGAACTGAATCTGGATCAGCAGAACGTTTATTGTAAGCGTCGGCCGTAGATACGTTGTTCCCATCGCCGAGAGAGAGCATCACGTGGCTGTAGATAATCGAATATGATTCGCCCCGGGAAAGTTGGAGAGTAATTCCTCTGAGAGGATTACTCCATGTCAAGAAACACCCGTTACTCACCCGAGCTGCGTGAACGAGCGGTGCGGATGGCCATTGAAAAGCGCGCGGACTACCCGTCCGAGTGGGCCACCTTCGCCGCGGTCTCAAAGCTGTTCGGGATGTCACCAGAAACCCTCAGGACCTGGGTCCGCCGAGACCAAGTCGATCACGGCACTCGAGTCGGTCTCACCACCGACGAGCGTGCTCGCCTAAAGGCCCTCGAGCGCGAGAACCGAGATCTGCGGCGCGCGAACGAGATCTTGAAGGATGCCTCGATTTTCTTCGCGGCCGAGCTCGACGGTCGAACGAAGAGGTAGTCCTCTACATCGACTCCCGACGGGACCGATGGGGAGTCGAGCCGATCTGCAAAGCCCTGCAG
>Ga0182013_10003367_pt1 | contig 20052 bp, 17 predicted proteins | sample 612S2MmetaG_FD_120487 | JGI IMG/M metagenome (GOLD analysis project Ga0182013, IMG submission 120487) | Permafrost microbial communities from Stordalen Mire, Sweden - 612S2M metaG | ecosystem: Environmental > Terrestrial > Soil > Wetlands > Permafrost | place: Sweden: Stordalen | collected... | reverse complement strand
GGTATATCCCGGACCGGTTCCTGCCGGACAAGGCCATCGACCTGATCGACGAGGCGGGCGCGCGGGTGAAGCTGCGCCAGACCTCCCTGCCCGAGGAGTTGACCGAGGTGCAGAAGCGGATCAAGTTCATCGTGCACCGCATGGAGAACGCGATTGCAAATCACGAGTTCGAGAAGGCGCGATTCTACTCGGACGAGGAGCGCAAGGAGCGGGAGAATCTGCGCTCGCTGCGCGACAAGTATCACCTCGACGACTCGAGCGCGGGGATTGTGACGCGGGAGGACATCGAGGACGTAGTGAGCCGCTGGACGGGTGTGCCGATTACCTCCATCAAAGAAGAAGAGACGCAGAAGCTGCTGCGCGTGGAGGAGGAACTGCACAAGCGCGTGATCTCGCAGGACAAGGCGATCTCGGCGCTGGCGCGGGCCATCCGGCGGTCTAGAGCTGGCTTGAAGAATCCTGCCAGACCCATCGGGAGCTTCCTGTTCCTGGGGCCGACCGGCGTGGGCAAGACGGAGATGGCGCGTACCCTGGCGCAGTTCCTGTTCGGCTCGGAGAAGTCGCTGATCCGCTTCGACATGTCGGAGTTTATGGAGAAGCATTCGGTGTCGAAGCTGATCGGTTCGCCTCCGGGATACGTGGGCTACGAGGAAGGTGGGCAGTTGACTGAGCGGGTCAAGCGGTCCCCGTATTCCGTGGTGCTGCTGGACGAGATCGAGAAGGCGCATCCGGATGTCTTCAACCTGCTGCTGCAGGTATTTGAAGACGGCCAGTTGACCGATGGGCTGGGCAACACGGTGGACTTCAAAAACACCATCGTGGTGATGACCTCGAATATCGGGGCCAAGCACCTGCAGAAGCGCGAAGGGCTGGGCTTCCAGAGTGGCAAGGAAAACATGATTCTGGAGAAGATGGAGGAACTGGTGAAGGGCGAGGTGAAGCGCACCTTCAATCCTGAGTTCCTGAATCGCGTCGACGAGATCATTATCTTTACGTCGCTCTCGAACTCCGACCTGATGCAGATCATGGAACTGCTGGTGCAGCAGTTGAATACGAACCTGGTGCATAAGGCGATCACGCTGTCGGTGACCGACGACGCGAAGCAATGGATACTGGAGAAGACCTCTTCGGAGCGGTCGTACGGGGCGCGGCCTCTGCGGCGCGCGCTGCAGCGGTTCATCGAAGATCCGCTGTCGGAGGCACTGATCGCGGGCGGGATCGTGCAACGGCCGGCGTTCCTGGAGGTTTATATGGAGAACAACCAGCTGTTCTACCGGTCGATCGCGGCGGACGGGGCGGATGGAGACGAAAAGGTAGCTGGGCTGGCGCTGACGACGGTATAGAGACAGTTGTCAGTTGCAGGTTGCTGGTTGTTAGTTGAAAGACTAAGACGGTAGACTCAACGCCTCGGCGATTTATGCCGGGGCGTTGCGCTGTGGAGCCGAATCGATGGAGGAGAGAGCCAATGGATGAGTTGAATCGGAGGGATTTTGCGGGAATGCTGGCTGCCGTGCTGGGGGCGGCCGCGATGGCTGCGAAGGCTGAGGGACAGACTACAGCTGCGCGCGCGCCGGCTGCCGGACAGGGGACGCAGGCAGGAGCAGCGGCGGGCGCTGCGGCACCGCGTCCGTTGAAGGATTTGGCTTCGGGGGTGTTCAAGCCGCAAGCGGGCCGGGGGATGCAGGGCGGGCACGAGTCGCACCAGTTCCTGACCGGGATGCTCTCGGGCGGCACGATCCGGCTGGAGATGCATGAGAGCGTGCAGCAGGCGGGCGCTCCGCATGAGGCAGTGGGGACGCACAAGCACAGCGAGATATGGCTGATGCAGCGCGGCACGGCGACGCTCTATCTGAACGGGGCCGAGCACCCCATGGAGGCGGGCGACGTGGGCGTGTGCTGCGCGGGCGACGAGCACTGGATCGCCAACAAGAGCGACGCGGAGATCGCGTACTTTGTGGTGACGGTGGGGCCACCGGAGTAGAAATTTAGCTGTTAGCTGTTAGCTCTAGCTAGAAGCCAACAGCTAAGAGTTGATTCCTCGCTACATCAGGGATTGGACGCCTTTCACGGCATCCGTCACGACACCGGTCGCCTTTTCGACAACATCTTCCACCTGTCCACGGGTGCGCTTGATGGTTTTCTGGGCTTCCTTGCTGAGGTTCTCGGCCTGCTCTTTGAGATAGGCTGCCGCGTCCTCAAGATAATCGACGCCGTCGTCGATGCCCCGGCGCAGTTGCTTGCGGGTCTTGGCCCCGGTTTGTGGAGCATAGAGAAGAGCGACTGCCGCTCCCGCCGTGACACCCAGGCCAAACGCAATCCACACACCTTTCGCACTCATACTTTCTCCTGAAGGGCAAAACTGTTCGCCTGGGGATTAGACTGCCTGGGCTGGCGATTGGTTGCGTGCGTTACCCAGGGGACACGTCGGCCAATTAGGCGAAAGAAAATGCGGGGATTCTTCCCCATTCCTCTTCGACTGCGCTCGGGGTCAGGGTCAGAATGACAAGCGTGGGGAGCTTGTCTTTTTCAGGGGAGGCCGGCGAGTTCCCTGGCGCGCACAAAGACGCGCTCAAACATGCCCCGATCCAGGCGTCCGGTGTTGGTATTGCGCAGCGAGGGGTGGTAGCTGCCGAGCAGGTGCAGCCCATTGGGCAAGGTGTATTCGGCGGCGTGGGCGAACCGGTAATCGGACCGCCGGGCGATGACGCCGGCGAGCAAGAGATGGGCGAGGAAGCCATCCCAGGCGATCTTACCCAGGCAGACGACCACGCGGACGCGGGGCAGCGCGTCGATCTCGGCGGCGAGATGGACGACGCAGTTGCGAATCTCCTGCGGCGTGGGTTTGTCGCCGGGTGGCGCGCAGCGAACGACCGAGCCGATCCAGGCATCGCGCAGACGCATGCCATCGTCACGCGAGGTGGCGCGGGGCTGGCTGGCGAAGCCGAGATCATGCAGCACCGGGTACATAAAGTCTCCCGAGCCGTCGCCGGTAAAGGGGCGCCCAGTGCGGTTTGCGCCGTGAGCGCCGGGAGCGAGGCCAAGGATGAGGAGGCGTGCTCGCGGATCGCCGAAGCCGGGGACGGGATGCGCCCAGTAGGCCTGGTCCTGGTAGGCGCGGCGGCGGGTCTCGCCGATCCGGGTGCAGTATTTGCGCAGGCGGGGACAAAGCTCGCACGCGACGATGGCTTCGCGGATGCGGACCAGATCTGGGGCGGGAGTGGGAGGTTGGCGAGGGGTCTTCGGCAAAGGCGTGTGACAGAAGGAGAAAGAAGCTAAGTGCAAGCAAAATGGGTGACTTAACGGGATGGACATGGTCGCAGAGCATTTGCGATGAGCCGGTACGGCCTCCGCATGGTTAGAATACATCGGAGTAGAGAGGGAGACGCGCGAACGACTTGGAAGCCCCACGAATTGTCATTCTGTATCTGGAGATATTGAAGCAGTGGTCCTCCAAGCTGCTGGACCGGGTCTGGCATAAGGGCCTGATGCGTTCGGGCATGGTGACCGGCCTTACCCTGGCTTTGCTGGTGATCGGGCTGGCGGTTGTCTACCGGGAGCACGGGCTGGGCAACTTTCATCGGCTGAAGGCGAAGATGGCGACCACCGACCGGCCGGAGACGGCGGTGCTGCGGCCGGGCGGCCGGGAGGCGATCCTGGTGCAGCGGACGCGGGCGATGGGTGACGCTGCGCCGGAGTTTCTCTCCGCCACCATCCTGCCGGGCCGGGGCATGAACGTGCTCCAGATCGCTGCCTACCTGCCCGGTCGCGGCGAGGTGAACCTGATGGCCTCTCCTCCCATCGAAGCCGCGGCGAACGCGATGTCGGGCACGGGGGACGATGTGGGTGGGCAGGAGAGTCTGGCCATGGGCGGCGCGTTTGAATTGCCTTGGGCGGGCAGCATCTGGGGCACACCGGCGCAAACCGGCGGCCATCTCTCCACGGTTTGGCGGGGGCGCACGTTTGCCCTCCCCGCCACCGGGGGCGAAGGCGCGGAGGCGCGGGGTGGACTGCTGCTGGGGCGGACGGCGGACTCCGCGGACACCACCCCGCTGCCGGACGGCGGACATGCGCAGGCGGAGTTCCATGCAGGCGATTTTGCGGCGCACTGGCCGTCGAAGACCGACGTGACCGTGACCGTGCTGCTGAGCAGCCGGTCGATCGAAGTGACGGTTTCGGCGCGCAACGACGGCGATGCGCCGGAGCCGATCGGCATCGGATGGCAGCCGAGGTTCGCCATCCTCGATGGCAACCGGGGCCAGATCCACCTGCGCATTCCCGGCGAGATGCGCGAAGAGGTGCGCGACCGGAAGACGGGTGTGCCCAGCGGCGTACTGCTTCCGGTGGCGGGCACGGCCTACGACTTCACCATGCCGGGTGGGGCAAGGCTGGGGACGACCGATCTGGACGACTGCTTTACCGCGCTGCGTCAGAACCTGTTGGACTCCGGTCCGGCGGCGGAACTGATCGATTCGGTGAACGGTTATGGGCTGAGGTTGACCGTGCTCAGCCCGACGATCAAGGCGATGCAGGTGGTCGCCCCGGCCAATGGGGACTACGTTGCGATCAGCCCCCAGTTCAACTACGACGATCCGTTCGGGCGGGAGTGGGGCAAGGACACCGACACCGGAATGGTGGTGCTGCAGCCGGGAGAGTCGACCCAATGGAAGGTGCGGCTGGAGCTGTTTGGGCTGGACGTGGCGCGTTCGCCGATGTAGTCGGGTCGGGACGAACGGGGAGTTCATGGGCGCGCGGGTTTGACCCTCCACACGCAAGCCTCGTAGAGTGGAGGATGAGGCGCCGGTCGCACTCAACGCTCATGGAAGAGTGTCCGCGGCCCATCTTCAGGCGCACCTCTGGAAGGCATCGATTTGAACCCCACTGAATTGACCGAAGCAACCGAACCAACCACGGACGAGACTGCGCAACCGCAGTTAGACGCAGCACCTGCCGGGCAGCTCGAACACAGCCATGAGCATGACCACGAACATGAGCATGAGCACGAGCACAGCCACGAAGCTCAACCCGGGCCGTCGCTGAACCCGTATCTGACCCGCGAGGTTGAGGTGGAAGTGCCGGCGGATGAGGTCTCCAAGACCTACCGGACGGTGATCAAGCGCTATCAGAAGCTTGCGCGCATACCCGGCTTTCGCGCGGGCAAGGTGCCGGAGTCGCTCGTCCGCTCCAAGTTTGCCAAGGAGCTGCGCCAGGAGGTGATGGAATCGCTGGTCTCGGAACGCTTCCGGACGGCGATTGAGGAGCGCAAGCTGCAGCCGGTGTCGGAGCCGCAGTTGCTGGACCTGCAGCTGAACGATGGCGAGCCGCTGCGCTTCAAGGCGGCGTTCGAGGTGCTGCCTGAGTTCGACATCGCCGGCTACCAGACGGTGCAGGTGGAGAAGCCGGAGGTTGAGCTGACCGGCGAGGAGTTTGAGGCGGAGCTGGGCCGGCTGCTGGACAGCCAGGCGACCGTGGAGCCAGTAGAAGAAGACCGCGTCCTGGCCGAGGGCGATTGGGCGGAGATCGAGTTTCGCGGCGAGGTGAAGCCGCTGGCGCAGACGGTGACCGAGGACGGCGTGACCGCGACGGATCCACCCCAGGAGCCGATCACCGGCGACGACGTGCTGATCGAGATTGGCGGCAAGAATACGCTGCCCGCGTTCAACGAAGCGCTGCGCGGGACCAAGGTTGGGCAGGAGTTGACCTTTGAGGTGGTGTATCCCGCCGACTTTGGTGAGCACAAGCTGGCAGGGCAGACGGTTGCTTACGATGTGACCGTGAAGGCGATCAAGCGCAAGATATTCCCGGAACGCGATGCGGAGCTCGCCAAGCAGTTGGGCAACGCCGAGAGCTGGGATGAGTTTGAGACAACCTTCCGCGAGCGCGTGGGCAGGCGGAAGCGCGATGCGCTGGAATCGGCCGCCAAGAACAAGATGCTGGATGATCTGATTGGGCGCTACCACTTCCCGGTCCCGGAGTCGTTTGTGCAGCAGCGCGTGGATGCGCGGCTGGAACGCGGGCTACGCGCGCTGGCGCAGCAAGGGATGAAGGCGGAGGACATGCGTAAGCTGGACTTCGTGCGGCTGCGGGCGGCGCAGCGGGAGGAGGCTGAACGCGAGGTGCGCGCCTCGCTGGTGGTGGACCGGATCGCGGACGCGGAGAATGTGACGATCAGCGACGAGGAACTGGACAACGGCGTGTTGATGTTGTCCATTCAGGCGCGCGAGCCGTACGATACGCTGCGCGAGCGGCTTAACCAGGACGGCGGCATGGCGCGGCTGCGCGAGGAGCTACGGCGCGAGAAGACGAGCGACGTGCTCTACGAGAAGCTGGCGTCGTAGACGAGAGAAGTCAACGACGGACAAGCAGGATTAGATCGGTAAAGACAACTACTGAGATTCTGGCCTTCGGCTTCGCGCAGGCCAGAATGACGACAATGGAAATGGAAGAGGGAGTGATATGGGATTAGTACCGATGGTGATCGAGCAGACCAGCCGGGGCGAACGCGCCTACGACATCTACAGCCGTCTGCTGCGGGACAACATCATTTTTCTGGGCACGCCGATCGACGACAATATTGCGAATGTGATTATCGCGCAGATGCTGTTCCTCAGCGGCGAGGACCCGGAGAAGGACATTCAGCTGTACATCAACTCGCCCGGCGGATCGATCACCGCGGGCCTGGCGATCTACGACACCATGCAGTACATCAAGAACGACGTAGTGACGTTCTGCATCGGGCAGGCCGCGTCGATGGGCGCGTTTCTGTTGATGGCGGGCAAGAAGGGCAAGCGGTTCGCGCTGCCCAACGCGCGCATCCTGATTCATCAACCGTCGATGGGTGGGCTGAGCGGGCAGGCGACCGACATCGATATTCACGCGCGAGAGATTTTGCGCATCCGCGAGATCACCAACAAGCTGATGAGCAAATCCACGGGGCAGTCGCTGGATCGGATCGAGCGCGATGTGGAACGCGACTTTATTATGACGGCGGAGCAGTCGAAGGAGTACGGCATTATCGACGACATCATCGACCGGCCGCGCACCTAACGCCGATCGAAACAATAGACGAGGCGCGGACTTCGGTTCGCGCCCTTCTGTGTGCGGAGGGCGAATCAGCGAATCTGCGACTGCAATAGCGAGCGGAGTTCGGCTACCTGCAGCTCGCCCAGCGCGCTCTTGGGGACGCTGCGGAAGGTCTTCCCATCACCGAAGGTGAAGACCAGCTTGCCCTCGCGCCAGCGGTGGATCGCCGACCATGGGATGGATGTCCTGGAGCCGTTGGCGCTCTCCGCCGTGACGCCCTGCCCGTCAATCGTGATGCTGCTGCAGGATTCATTCAGCGCCTTTGCCTGTTTGTTCACGGCAAGGTAGAGGCGCAACGTATACATCGCGAAGAGGAACGAGACCAGGCCGGTGAGGATGGCCACCTGGCGCCAATCGGCGTTCCGGCCGCGGGTGGCAATCAGGAAGATCAGAACGACGAGGTAGATGATGGAGCGAGGATTGCCAAGGATTGACTTCCACCAGAACGATCGAGTCAGGTTGAGGCGGAACGCCTCCCGCATTTCGGCTGCGCTGAGCGCGCACGGTACAGTCATGGAAAATTGGCCCCTTTCGGATGCTCGGAACTATATCACGCGCTGCCGAAGGCGATGGGATAGCCGCCGAGGTTTGTTACTTCTTTTGCTAAGTGTACGGTGAGGTTCGCGGGTAACCGAAAAGGGGTACTAGAGTGACCTCGTCCGAGCCGGAGAGGGCCTGGTTCGGGTGTAGACTTAACACTGTCCCCAGCACGACCGGTCCGACTCCAGGAGTTCCCGCAACCATGAAAACATCCCGCGGTTCAGACGAATCGCTTCGTTGCTCGTTTTGCCACAAGTCGCAGGATGCAGTGGCCAAGCTGATCTCCTCGCCGTCCGACTATCCCCGGGCCTACATCTGCGATGAATGCGTCGGGGTGTGCAACTCGATTCTGGAGGACGACCGCGGTGAGGTAACGCCAGGCGTGGCGCCGGCGCAGTTGCCCAAGCCGCAAGAGGTCAAGGCGTTTCTGGACGAGTATGTGATTGGGCAGGACCAGACCAAGAAGAAGCTGGCGGTCGCGGTCTACAACCACTACAAACGCATCCAAATGAACAAGACGCGTGGCAACGATGTGGAGCTGTCGAAGTCGAACATTCTGCTGGTGGGCCCGACCGGTTCGGGCAAGACGCTGCTGGCGCAGACGCTGGCCAAGATGCTGGATGTGCCGTTCGCGATTGTGGACGCGACCACGCTGACCGAGGCCGGCTACGTGGGTGAGGATGTCGAGAACATCATCCTGAAGCTGCTGCAGGCCGCTGAAGGCGATGTGACGCGCGCGCAGAGCGGGATCATCTACATCGACGAGATCGACAAGATCGGACGCAAGGACGAGAACCCCTCAATCACGCGCGACGTTTCGGGCGAGGGCGTGCAGCAGGCGCTGCTGAAGATTCTGGAAGGCACGGTCGCGAATGTGCCGCCGCAGGGCGGGCGCAAGCATCCGCACCAGGAGTTCACCGCGGTGGATACGACCAACATCCTGTTTATCTGCGGCGGGGCCTTTGTCGGACTGGAGAAGGTGATCGGGCGACGTATCGGCAAGAAGTCGCTCGGCTTCCGCGCGATCGCCGATCCGGATGCGAAGGAAGGCGAAGTGACGCCGATCCGCCCGCAGCGCGACTCGGAACTGCTGCGCCAGGCGGAGCCGCAGGACCTGCTGAAGTATGGGTTGATTCCCGAGTTTGTGGGCAGGCTGCCGGTGCTGGGCATCCTGGATGAGCTGGATGAGGCGGCGCTGATCGAGATTCTGACCAAGCCGCGCAACGCGATCCTGAAGCAATACGCAAAGCTGTTCGACTACGAGAATGTGAAGGTGACGTTCTCCGACGACGCCGCCAAGGAGATTGCGCGCGAGGCGCTGCAGCGCAAGGTGGGAGCGCGCGGGCTGCGCATGATCCTGGAAGAGCTGATGCTGGACCTGATGTACTACGTGCCCGGCAACAAGAAGGTCACCGACCTGCTGATCACCGCGGAGATGGTGAAGAAGCACAGCCTGACGCTGCCCATGCTGCTGGAAAAAGCGGGATAGGTTTCCGTTACCGTGGTAATAGCGCCCCCTGCGCAAAACGACAACTTGTACGCGTATCAGCGGAGATTCGCCCGCGAAGCAGCGGCGCGCGCGGCAAGTTTGCGCATTTTTTTGCGGGTCACACTAAAGTGCGGGATGCGGTCGGGGCCGAAAGCATTACAATCACTGGAAGCATCCACCGCCGGTTGAACCCTGACCGGAGGTCGGCGCGTCAAATGGGGAGAACATGGCGAACCAATCCAAGACCGTATTGACCGGCGAAGTCCGGAAGCTGCCGATGATGCCGATCCGGGATATGGTGATCTTTCCCCATATGATGACTCCGTTTGTGGTGGGCCGCGAATCCAGCGTGCGCGCGCTGGAAGAGGCGCTGACCGGAGACCGCAAGATATTTCTCGCGACCCAGCACGATGCTTCGGTGGATGAGCCCAGCGCGGACGACATCTACGAGACCGGCACCATCGGCAACATCGTGCAGAGCGTGCGCATGCCGGACGGCAACATCAAGGTGCTGGTGGAGGGCGTGGAGCGCGCCCGCTCGATTGAGGTGAACGACGAGGACGGCTTCTTTGTCGCGACCGTGCGCACCGGCAAGACCCAACTCGAAGTGACGCCGCAGGTGGAGCAGTTGATGCACCGCGTGCATACGCTGTTCGAGCAGTATGTGAAGCTGCAGCAGTCGCTGAACCATGAGACCATGGCGGCCAGCGTGCGCATGGACGAGCCGGCCAAGCTGGCCGACACCATTGCCGCCAATCTGCAGCTGGGCATCGACGAGAAGCAGCAGTTGCTGGACGTCTTCGACCCGGAGACGCGGCTGGCGCGGGTGGGCGACGTGCTCGACGTGGCCATCGAGAAGCTGAATATGGACCGCACCATCCAGTCGCGGGTGAAGCGGCAGATGGAGAAGGCGCAGAAGGAGTATTACCTCAACGAGAAGATCAAGGCGATCCAGAAGGAGCTTGGCCGCGGCGAGAAGTCGGAGTTCGATGAGCTGAAGAAGAAGATCGAAACCGCCGGAATGCCCAAGGACGTGCTGGAGAAGTCGCTGCAGGAGCTGAAGAAGCTGGAGGCGATGCCGCCAATGTCGGCTGAGTCCACGGTCTCGCGCAACTATCTGGACTGGCTGCTGGCGGTGCCGTGGAAGAAGCGATCCAAGGAGATCCGCTCGATCGAGCACGCGGAGACCATCCTGAACTCGGACCACTACGGCCTGGAAAAGATCAAAGAGCGCATCCTGGAGTTCCTGGCGGTCCGCCAACTGGTGAAGAACCCCAAGGGCTCGATCCTGTGCTTCGTCGGGCCTCCGGGCGTCGGCAAGACCTCGCTTGGCATGTCGATCGCCAAGGCCACGGGCAGGAAGTTTGTGCGCATGTCGCTGGGTGGGGTACGCGACGAGGCGGAGATTCGCGGACACCGCAGGACCTACATCGGAGCTCTGCCGGGGCAGATTATTCAATCGATGAAGAAGGCGGGCACCAAGAACCCGGTGTTCATGCTGGATGAGATCGATAAGATGGCCTCGGACTTTCGCGGCGATCCGGCAAGCGCACTGCTGGAAGTGCTGGACCCGGAGCAGAACAGTTCGTTCCAGGACCACTATCTCGACGTTGAGTACGACCTCTCCAATGTGTTGTTCGTGGCCACGGCCAACGTACTGCACACTATCCCCAGCGCGCTGCAGGACCGCATGGAGATCCTGCGGCTGCACGGCTACACCGAGCTGGAGAAGCTGGAGATCGCCAAGCAGTATTTAGTGAAGAAGCAGCGCGAAGGCACGGGCCTGACCGAAGAGCAGATCGTATTTGAGGATGGCGCGCTGAAGGCGATTATTCGCAACTACACACGCGAGGCCGGGGTACGCAACCTGGAACGCGAGATCGGCAACATCTGCCGCAAGGTCGCGCGCAAGGTGGTGCAGAGCGGCCCCGAGCATCGCGAGCTGTTGACCGGCGAGAACCTGGGCGACCTGCTGGGCGTGGCCAAGTTCCGCGACTCGCAGGTGCATGAGAAGAGCGAGATTGGCCTGGTGACCGGCCTGGCCTGGACGGAGGTGGGCGGGACCATCCTGCAGACCGAGGTACAGATTCTGGACGGCAAGGGTAAGCTGACCACGACAGGGCAGCTGGGCGAGGTGATGCAGGAGTCGGCGCAGGCCGCGCTGAGCTACATCCGCTCGCGCGCGCAGCACCTGGGCCTGGGCAAGGAGTTCTACCGGCACGTGGATATCCATGTGCATGTGCCCGAGGGGGCGATCCCCAAGGATGGGCCATCGGCGGGCATTACACTGGCGACGGGCCTGGCCAGCGCGCTGACCAAGATCAAGGTGCGGCGCGACATCGCGATGACCGGCGAGATCACGCTGCGCGGCAAGGTGCTGTCGATCGGCGGACTGAAGGAGAAGCTGCTGGCGGCACATCGCGCGGGCATCTTCGAGGTGATCGTGCCCGAGGACAACCGTAAGGACCTGGCCGACATGCCGGAGCTGCTGAAGACCGAGATGAAGCTGCACTTTGTGGAGCAGATGGACCAGGTGCTGCAGATCGCGCTGGAAGAGGACCTGCCCGCGCTGGAAGAGGAGACGCCGGCGGCGTTGGCCGCGGTGATGCCTCCAGTGCTGCCCACGCCGCAGCCGGTCGCCCACCAGTAAAGGCAGTTGCGAGTTGTTCGTTGCGAGTGAAAAACAAAGAAGGGGCGCCGTTCGCGGGCGCTCCTTTATTGTTTGCGCCTGAGCGAGAAGGCCTGGGGCGAGTTCCCTTCCCCGTGTTTAGCTTCTGCCGCCGGCGATGGAGGGGATCAGCATCACCTCATCGCCATCCTGAAATGCGTAGGCGTCGCCGCCGAGGAAGCGGATGTCTTCGTCGTTGATGTAGATGTTGATGAACTTGCGCAGCTTGCCGTGCTCGTCCTTGATCTGGGTGGAGAGGGCGGGGAAGGTCTGGTCGAACTCCAGGAGCAGCGCGGGAAGATTGACCGCGGTCGAGTCGATCTGTTTGCGGCCATCGGTATGGCGCGTGAAGGCGGTGGGAAGCACAACTTTGATCTTGATGGACACTAGCGCTCTCCTGCGGCAACAAGTTCTGGTTCTGGTTCGGGTTCTCCGTCGAGTGAGCGGAGGTAGGCGTCAAAGTCGGCGAGGCGCGGGCGGATGGCGCGGGCGTCGAGGTGGTCGTAGCGGCCGGCCAGCGAGTCGGTGGTCTTCAGGCCGTTGCCGGTGATGCAGACAACGGTGGTCTCATCGCGCGCGATGCGTCCGTCGGCATAGAGGCGCGCGGTGACTGCGGTGGTGACGCCGCCGGCGGTCTCGGTGAAAATGCCCTCGGTCTCGGCGAGTTCCTGGATGCCGGAGACGATCTCAACGTCGGAGACATCCTCGGCCCAGCCTCCGTCCTGAAGAATCATCTTGGCGGCGGCGGGGCCGTCGGCGGGGTTGCCGATCGCCAGCGAACGGGCGATGGTGTTGGGCCGCTGCGGAACGATGTCCTCGGTTCCCTCCCGGACCGCAACCGAGATGGGTGAGCAGCCGGTGGCCTGCGCTCCGAAGAAGCGCACCGGCCGTGCGGGCTTCCTGACCAGCCCAAGGAAGATCAGTTCGTTGAAGGCCTTGCGGATCTTGCGGATCAAGCTGCCGCCGGCCATGGGCACCACGACGTTGTCGGGCAGACGCCAGCCGAGCTGCTCCGCGATCTCGTAGCCGACGGTCTTTGAACCCTCGGCGTAATAAGGACGCAGGTTCACATTCACGAAGCCCCAGTTGTACTCATCGGCGATCAGCGTCGAGAGACGGTTGACGTGGTCGTAGTTGCCGTCGATGCGGATGAGGCGCGCGCCGTAGACCAGCGTATTGAGAATCTTGGCAGGTTCGAGATCGGCGGGCACCAGGATGCAGGCCTTGAGGCCGAGCCGGGCCGCCTGCGCGGCAACCGCGTTCGCCAGGTTGCCCGTGGATGAGCAACCGACCGTGTCAAATCCGAACTTGCGCGCGTTGGCCAGCGCCACCGAGACGACGCGGTCCTTGAAGCTGAGCGTGGGAAAGCAAACCGCATCGTTCTTGACGTACAGATCGGAGGCTCCGATGCGAGCGCCCAGGCGGTTGGCGTGGACCAGCGGGGTGAAGCCGACGGGGAGGTCGGGCTGGAAACCCTCCGGCACCGGCAGAAGCCGCGCATAGCGCCAGATGCTGGCCGGGCCACGCGCAATGGAGTCGCGGGTGAAGACGCCCTTGGCGTTGAGCAGGTCGTAAACGACCTCGAGCGGCGCAAGACAGTCGGGGCAGGCCGAGAGCGGCCGGTTGCCATAGCGCTTGCCGCACTCGTTGCAGGCAAGCTCATAGTTGGTACACGAATAATCCATCTAACTCTCTCCGGGCGGAGGAGGTGCGATGGCTGCGACTACGCTATATGGTTCTCTCTTGGGGGTGCCGCGCGCCGCGAAGGAAGGAGAGTTGCGGCTGCAGGCTTGACCCGGAAACGACCCCGGGCATTGCGTGCTCCGAATCTCATGTTCCCTGCGGCTTGGCAGCCTGTCAGGAGAGAGTTGACACCGGTACTGTGTTCTGTCCGGTTGTCGTGGCGTCGCAGGGCTCGTCCCTCAACCACTCTGCATGAAATTCAAATCTGCGGGCAAGGCAGACTGGAATATCTACTTGTAGCACAGTGCGACGCGGGGATACAAGCACGCTACGCCGTTGTAGCAGGTGCAAGTTAACTGCGGAAGGCGCAGCGATGCAGAAATTCTCCAACTCGTTACTTGATCGCAGGACCACCCTATGATAAACAGGCTGCATCGAGGCAGGGCCATGAAAGTTGCTCCTCTAGCTATCGGTTTGCTGGCAATTGGCTTAGCAGTAAGAGCGCAGACCCCGGCGCAGTCAGTCGAACATGCGCGGGACGGTGGGACGGTGACGACCCTGCAAAGCATCGATGTCGTGCCTCTCGTCAATGCTCCGTTCTCCGCGGAGGTGAATACCGAGTGGACGACGATCCTGGCGGATGGGTCGAGCGCGACCGTGTGGAACCGGCGCACCGTGGCCAGGGACAGCACCGGAAGGACATTTCAGGAGCGACGCTTCTTTAGCGCGAACGGGAATACAGAGCAACCGGGCCTGCGGTCCCTGGAGTATGCCGATCCCAACCGGCATGAGTTCTACAACTGCATTGTGGCCGAGAAGACCTGCTATCTGACGAAGTATTTGAGGCCCGCGCTGCAGCTGATGGCGGCAGGGATTGGTGGCCTTGAGCTGTGCGGTTGTGCCAGCCCGCAAAATGCCGGGGTTACGATTACGCATGAGGCTCTGGGACAGAAGACCGTTGAGGACGTTGAGGCCACTGGCTCGCGCGAGGTCACGACCCTCGCGGCCGGCAAGTTCGGCAACGAGAAGGCGCAGCCTGTCGTGAAGGAGTTCTGGTACTCGCCGCGGCTGGGCCTGAATCTCATCACTAAACGGTTCGATCCACGCTCCGGGGTACAGAACTTTGTGGTGGCGAAGCTCTCGTTGAACGAGCCTGACCCGAACCTGTTCCAGCCGCCGGCAGAGTATCAGGTGGTGCGCCAGGTAGTGGAGCGGCCGGGAATCGCGCAAGCCAAGTGAGAATCGGGAACGGGGCGCAAGCATCGGGCCTTACTGCGAGGATCTTAGCGGCCAGAATCGTAGTTGAGGTTTGGCCCCAGCCAGCGTTCAACCTCGACTACGCTCATCCCCTTGCGCCCAGCGTAGTCGGCGACCTGGTCGCGATCGATCTTGCCCAGCGAAAAGTAGCGCGACTCCGGGTGCGCGAAGTAGAGCCCGCTGACGCTCGACCCAGGCCACATCGCGTACGACTCGGTAATCAACATTCCGGTGTTCGCCTGCACATCGAGCAGACGCCAGATGGTCCCCTTCTCGGTGTGGTCGGGGCAGGCCGGATAGCCCGGAGCTGGGCGGATGCCGCGATACTTTTCGTGAATGAGCTCTTCGGGTGTGAGGTTTTCGGCAAGCCCGTAGCCCCACTCATCGCGCACACGCTTGTGCAGGCACTCGGCAAACGCCTCGGCCAGGCGGTCGGCGATCGCCTCCGCCATGATTGCGTTGTAGTCGTCGTTCTCGGCGCGGAAGCGGTCGCACAGGTGCTTCAGGCCAATGCCGCTGGTGACCGCGAAGGCGCCGATGTGATCGTCCAGCCCGGTCTCCCGCGGCGCGATAAAGTCGCCCAGCGAGCGGCAGGGTTCGCTGCCCTCCCGGTTCGCCTGCTGGCGCAGGAAGTGGAAGCGCTCGACCACCTCGCCGTGCAACGGGTCGGTGTATACCTCGATGTCGTCGCCTGCGGCGCTGGCGGGAAAGATGCCGTAAACGCCGCGCGCCGTGATCAGATTCTGCGCGATGATGACGTCCAGCAGCGCGTTGGCTTCCGTGAAGATTTGCTGCGCCTGCGCCCCTTGCTCTTCGTGTTCAAGAATGCGCGGATAGATTCCCTTTAGTCCCCAGGTATGAAAGAACGGCGTCCAGTCGATGAACTCGCGCAGGGTCGCCAGCGGAAAGTTGTCCAGCACGCGCACGCCGGTGAAGGAAGGGACGGGCAGGTCTTCCGCGCGCCACTGGATCGGCGTTCGCCGGCTGCGTGCGACCTCAAGCGAGACGACCTGCTGGCGCGGCGCTGCGTAGGCCTTGCGGATCGCCTCGTATTCGGCGCGATGCTGCGCCACAAACTCTGCCTTGCCGTCGTCGCTGAGCAGGCTGGTGGTGACGGGCACGGCGCGGCTGGCGTCCAGCACGTGGACCACCGGTTGGCTGTAGTGCGGCGCAATCTTGACCGCGGTGTGCGCGCGGCTGGTGGTCGCGCCGCCGACCAGCAGAGGCAGGGTGAAGCCCTGGCGCTCCATCTCCTTGGCGACGTGGACCATCTCATCCAGCGACGGCGTGATCAGGCCGCTGAGGCCGATCATGTCCGCCTTCTCCGCTTTCGCGCGCTCAAGGATCTTTTCGCAGGAGACCATCACGCCCAGATCGATGACGTCGTAGTTGTTGCAGGCGAGCACCACGCCGACGATGTTCTTGCCGATGTCGTGAACATCGCCCTTGACGGTCGCGAGCAGGATCTTGCCCTGTGCCTTGACCACCTCGCCTGCGGCGATTCTCTCTGCCTTCTCCGCCTCCATGAACGGCGTCAGATGCGCCACGGCCTTCTTCATCACGCGCGCAGACTTGACCACCTGAGGCAGGAACATCTTGCCTGCGCCAAACAGATCGCCGACCACGCTCATGCCGGCCATCAGCGGGCCTTCGATGACCAGCAGGGGGCGGCCCAGCTTGACCCGCGCCTCCTCGGCATCGACCTCAATGTAGGCGTCAATCCCCTTCACCAGTGCGTGGGAGAGACGCTCCTCGACGGTGCCGTTGCGCCATTCTTCCGCCTTCTTTTCGGTCGCGACTTCGCCGGCGCCTTCGGCCTTCAGCCTTTCGCCAAATTCGACCAGGCGCTCGGTCGCGTCGGGGCGGCGATTGAGCAAAACGTCTTCAACCAACACTTTGAGTTCCGGCTCGATCTCCTCGTAGACCTCGAGCATACCGGCGTTGACGATCCCCATGTCCATGCCGGCCGCGATGGCGTGGTAGAGAAACGCCGAGTGCATGGCCTCACGGACCTTGTTGTTGCCGCGAAAGCTGAAGGAGATGTTGGAGACGCCGCCGCTGACCTTGGCGTGCGGCAGATTCTGCTTGATCCAGCGCGTGGCGTTGATGAAGTCCAGCGCGTAGTTGTTGTGCTCCTCCATGCCGGTGGCGACGGTGAGGATGTTGGGATCGAAGACGATGTCTTCGGGCGGGAAGCCAACCTGGTCAACCAGCATGCGGTAGGCGCGCTCGCAGATGCGGATCTTCTCCGCAAAGGTCGCGGCCTGGCCCTGCTCGTCGAAGGCCATGACGACAACCGCTGCGCCGTACTTCAGCACCGCAGCGGCGTTCTGGCGGAACTTGGCTTCGCCTTCCTTCAGCGAGATCGAGTTGACGATGCCCTTGCCCTGAATGCACTTCAGGCCGGCCTCGATGACCTCCCACTTGGAGGAATCCACCATGAACGGGACTTTGGCGACCTCTGGCTCGCTGGCCAGCAACTGCAGGTACCGGGTCATGGCGGCGACGCCGTCGATCATGCCCTCGTCCATGCAGATGTCGATAACGTTGGCGCCGTTCTCCACCTGCTGCCGGGCGACGCTAACGGCTTCGGGGTACCTGCCTGCCTTGATGAGCTTGGCGAACTGCGGCGATCCAGCGACGTTGGTGCGCTCGCCGATCATGATGAAGACGCCGGGTTGCTGAGTGAAGGGCTGCGATCCGGAAAGACGCAGTGGCTTGGGCCGTGTACTCACGCTGCGACCTCGTCCCGGACCAGACTGCGCGGAGGCACCCCTTCGAGCGCCCTGGCGATGGCCGCGATGTGCTCGGGCGTGTTGCCGCAGCAGCCGCCGGCGATATTGATCAGGCCTCCGCGGGCGAAGTCGCCCAGAGAACGCGCCATGTCCTGCGGTCCGAGGTCGAAGCCCGTCTCTGACAGCGGGTTGGGCAAGCCGGCGTTGGGGTAGCAGGAGATGGCCACATCGGCCTTTTCCGAAAGCTCAGAGAGGAAGGGATACATCAGGTCAGGCCCGAGCGAGCAGTTGAGCCCGACCGACAGCGGCCTGACGTGCTGCACCGCGTTCCAGAAGGCCTCCGTGGTCTGCGCGGAGATCAGCGTCTCGCCGCCGCGTCCGACCGCAGCGGAGATCATAATGGGCAACTCCCGGTTGTTCGCGGCCAGGCCATCCTCGTCGAACACCTCGCGGATGGCGACCAGCGCGGCCTTGGCGTTGAGCGAGTCGAAGATCGTCTCCACCAGCAGCAGGTCCACACCGCCCGCGATCAGCGCACGTACCTGCTGCGCATAGGCCGTCTTCACCTGATCGAAGGTGACCACGCGGAAGCCCGCATCGTCGGCGTCGGGCGAGTTTGAGAGCGACACAGTCAGCGGCCCGACTGCTCCAGCCACAAAGCGCTGGCGTCCGGTTGCGCTGCCGACGCGGTCGGCCCACTCACGGCACTGGCGCGCGGACTGCTCGTTGATCTCCCAGGCCAGGTTGCCGAGCGACGGATCGTCGATGATCTTCTGGTAGAACTCGGGATCCTTGCGGCCGCCGCGTTCGCGTGGATCTTCCACAAAGAATTCGCTCTGGGTGATGCTGGTGGCGCCGAAGGTGTTGGTCTCGATGATGTCCGCGCCTGCCTCCAGAAACCGGCGATGAATGTCGCCGATCATCTTCGGCTGGGTCAGCGAGAAGAGGTCTCCGTTGTTGAGCATGTCCTTGGTGGAATCCTTGAAGCGCTCGCCGCGGATGTCCGCTTCGGTCATGCCGTAAGTGCGGATGGTCGTGCCCATCGCTCCATCGATGATGGCGATGCGGCGTTCGAGGATCTTTTGCAGAGGATGGGTGTGGGCTTTGATCATAGGTCTGTTCAACATTGGATGCTGTAGGCCCGAAGATGCACCAGATTCAGAATACAGTCACCGAACTCAGCCCTTGGGATCAAATGGGAGAACAACAAGATTGGGGATGAGGCGAAAGTGGCGTTCGTTGGCCGTGAGTACGGAGAAGCCGAGTGAAAGTGCCGTGGTGCCGATGAACAGATCGGCCAGCGGAATGATGGAACCGGCCATTATGCCTTCGGCGCCGATCTTCGCGGCGAGGTCGGCTGCCTCACGCGTGAAGGGATAGACGCTCAACTGAGAGATCAAGCCGGCAACGAATCTCTTGCGAAGGGAACGCTGCAATTCCGTCTTCGCGCGATAGATGCCGTGTGCGAGTTCGGCATATCCTACGGCGGAAAGTGCAGCCGGCTGGTTGCCCACGTGCCTGAATACCCTCTCCATCAGGATCGCGGGAGTTTGGCCTGCTCGCTCCGCGCCAATGACAACGCTCGAATCTAGAATGATTCCCAAGGATCGATGAGCCTCTCGTATACATGGCTACGAATGCCTTCACGTACATCCTCCGCAAACCCGGCGTCGATCGGCTCGCCGGAATCATTGCCGGCAAACGCAGCCACAATCTCCGAAAGCAGGCGGGGCTCTTCATATTTCTTCGGGGCGTGCAGTACGGCGATGGTCGTAACATCTTCCTCGATGTGGACCTCTTCGCCAGCGCGAACTCTGGAGATGAGTTCCGCGAAGTTGGAAGCAGCTTCCGTTTGCGAGATGTGGATGATCGCCATAGCTACAGAATAATCCTTAGAGTTGAAGCCATCAGGCCAGCATTGCGGCTTCGTCCTTGACGGACGCGATGGCGTCGGGCATGGGCTTGGTGGGGACGAGCAGGTCCTCCTTGCGCATGACCAGGGTGGTCGCATTCAAGCTGGCTAGCTCGAAGCCGTGGCCATGGGTGATGGCGTCGGTGGGGCAAGCCTCCACGCAGTAGCCGCAGAAGATGCAGCGGTTGTAGTCGATGTTGTAGACCTTGGCGTAGCGCTCGGCGGAGGAGATGCGCTGTTCCGCGGTGTTCTCGGCCGCCTCGATGTAGATGCAGTTGGAGGGGCAGGCGGCGGCGCACAGGAAGCAGGCCACACACTTCTCCAGGCCGTTCTCGTCGCGCTGCAACTGGTGCTTGCCGCGGAAGCGCTCCTGAAACTGCGCACCGCGCATTGGGCCCGGGCCGTCGGGGTAGTTCTCCACCTCGGACGGTTTGAACATCTCGCTGAGGGTGATGCTCATCCCTTTGGCGATGGCGGCGGTGTTCTTCAGGATCGACATTCCTTGAGTATACAAGGCAGCCCTTTCGCCGATGGAAACGCAGGCGGAGCGACGTGTGATGAAGCGGCTAGGTGTGTGTCGGGCATAGATTATGTGACGAGGCGATGGGGTGAGGGGAAGATTCTGTTTTAATTTGTTGCATGGGGCAGAACTTTTATCCTGACGCGATCAACCAGACGCTGCTTTTTG
>Ga0182013_10003363_pt1 | contig 20065 bp, 20 predicted proteins | sample 612S2MmetaG_FD_120487 | JGI IMG/M metagenome (GOLD analysis project Ga0182013, IMG submission 120487) | Permafrost microbial communities from Stordalen Mire, Sweden - 612S2M metaG | ecosystem: Environmental > Terrestrial > Soil > Wetlands > Permafrost | place: Sweden: Stordalen | collected... | reverse complement strand
TTGAATTAGAATTTTCATTGACCGCTTTTCTTTTTTTTGAGTTTGCACTAAAAAATTAGATCGCGGTCACAAAAATATCAAATCATTTTAAAAACTGTTCACAGTATTGATATATAAATCGTTAATTTGATTCATTTGCATATTGACCATTTTTTGTAATTCAGCCAATTCGGGATTTTTTGCTATTTCTTCTTTATGAATTCTTTCAATTTCTATGGAATTACTATAAATTTGTTCAGCACTGATATCATATTGAAGATGTTCGTTAGCTGCGCGTATTTGCGCCCTACTCACGCCAAGCTCTTCAGTTTTTTGAAATAGTCGATTTTTCATATCGACAAGAGCTTTACTTTCCTCATCCTGCATTTGCCAACATTTAAATCGGCAATCGCATAGATATTGAAGGTCAGATGTAAGTTTTGTTTTCCGGTATAAATTGTATCCTTTGCGCAATAATGCAAAGCCGGTGAAAATGCCCAACCCGATGCCAACCTCTTTTTTATGTTCTGTTGCCTTTATTTCTGAGATAGATTTTGGGAAGCTAAAATTTGAAAATCCTTTAAAATTCCAGTTACTACTGTTCCAGCTATTGCTGAAGTTAAAAGACCTCAAGCCACTCATGATCGATTGAAAACTGTAAGCGCTATCATGCGCATTCAATCCGCATAGTGATAATAATATCATTAAATTTAACATTTTTTTCATAATATCTCTTTCTGTAATTCACATTTCCAGGTTTAAAGTGTGCTACTTTAGCTCTTTATTCTAGAATATCAAAATAGTGCAGATTGTCAATGAGTGGCACTATGGGGGCATCAGTAGCTATTTTAGAACATTGCCCCTTCGATACACCGCTCAAAGAGGGGCACTCAGGGTGAGCGCCATGTGAATTAAAGTGAATCTCGCTATAGCTGGATGAACGAAAGCTGAGATTCGGTTATTTAATAATCAAAATAACGAGTTCGAGGGTGATGAGTATAATAATCGCAACCGAGAGTATATCACCCCGAACAGCATCGATCTTATTTTGGTAGACCGTAGCAATATCTTGAATAATATAGAGTTTGCGATTAATCGACTCTTTCCAGTTCTGGAGATCGAGCTTTTCAGTCAGAAGACCATATAACTCAGAATAGTATGCTTCGCCTGCAACTTTGATACTATTTTCAAGCCGTTCAGTGATAACTGAAATATCTACTTTAAGTTTTTCAAGGTCCCCGATAGGGTCACCTTCAGTCACCGAGATAAAGGGTAAATAGGCAAGCAGTGGTGGGGCTTTTACTTGACGTTCGTAAACGGTATTCAGTTGCGTATCAAGTACACGGTCAAAGTATTGTAATTCAAGCTGCTGCATATTAGCAAACTCAAAGAGCTCCAGAATGTCTTCATATTCATCATCGTAGACACAGGCTGCTTCAGTATCGACAATAATCAAATCTCCGCGATAATAACCAAATGCAGATTCTAAGATCTCATTTTTTTGATATTCAGATAGGGTCTCGGTCTCAAAGCGTAGCGTTGATGCAATGCTATTACCGAAGGTATTTTTAAAGGCCACGACATCATAGCTTGAGGTCGGGTTGATTTGCACGACGGTGTACGATTTACGTAAATGGAAGAAGTTAGGTTGTTTGATAGCCCCTTTTATGCGATTAAAAATAAAAAAAGCGTCATTAAGGCTTTGTGTTTCGTAGCGAGCGTCGATTGCAATAATTTCTGATTTAAGGTCCTCAAGCGATGAGCGAAAGGGGATCTGATAACGTAAGGTGATGACCCCAAAATTGTGTAACTTTGCATTATTGCAGGTGATTTTAGGGTCGATGAGTGAAGGTGCAACGGTTAATGGGGTATGATAATTTTTAAAGTATTTAGAGTACTGCGACGGCAAAACCGGAAGCATCTTTTCATTAAGTACTTTTGAAAAATTAATATCATCTCCGACGTCAAAAGCCTGAAAGATAACAATATTTCCATTAAAATGTTCGTTGACCATTTTTTTAACTTTCCTTTTTTAATATCGATAAGAAAGCCTCTTGGGGAACTTCTACGTTACCCACTTGCTTCATTTTTTTCTTACCTTCTTTTTGCTTCTCTAACAATTTACGTTTTCGCGTAATATCACCACCGTAACATTTAGCGGTAACATTTTTTCGTAACGCAGAAATAGATTCTCGCGCAACAATTTTCGCCCCAATGGCCGCTTGAATAGCGACTTCATACATCTGGCGCGGGATAACTTTACGTAACCGTTCAACAATTTCCCGCCCTACGCGTTGCGAGTTTTCTTCATGTACAATGCTTGAAAGGGCGTCGACTGCTTTGCCGTTCAATAAAATGTCCATTTTAACCAGATCGGCTTGCTGATAGCCAGCTTCGTCATAATCTAAACTTGCATACCCAGAGCTTAATGATTTTAATTGATCATAAAAATCGGTAGCGATCTCATTAAGGGGTAGTCTGTAACGCAAAATAATGCGCTGTTCATTAAGATACGAAAGCTCTTTTTGAACTCCACGTTTTTCTTCACATAATTTCAAAATGGCTCCCAAATATTCTTTGGGTACCAAAATAGTGGCATCGATCACCGGCTCCAAGATATGGTCAATCTGTTGCACTTCAGGAAAGTCCGAAGGGCTTTCAATCGAGACCGTCTCTCCGGTGTAGTTCATGACCACTTTAAAAAGAACGCTTGGAGAGGTTGCGATAACATTCATATTATATTCTTGCTCAAGCCGTTGCTTAAAGACATCCATATGTAACAGGCCAAGAAAACCACAACGGAATCCCAGACCTAATGCAATAGAACTTTTCTTTTCAACTTTTACGCTGGCGTCATTAAGAGTTAATTTTTCAATAGCATCTTGCAATAATTGAAAGTCTGATGCGTCTATAGGGTAAATACCGGCAAAAACCATCGGTTTTGCAGGCTTGAACCCAGGAAATGGGGTAACCCCTTGGTGTAGGTTTTTCTGCGTATGGAAAAGCGTATCACCCACTCGTGCTTCACGGACCGTTTTCATGCCGGTAATAACATAACCCACTTGGCCTGCATAAAGCGCATCGGTAGGTATTTGATCCGGATACATGAGCCCGATTTCTAATACTTCGTAACTTTTGTCTGTTTGGGCAAGAGTTACTTGGTCACCCTTTTTAATAGCGCCATTTTTGACAGCGATCAAACAGACAACACCTTTGTATTCATCGTACCATGAGTCAAAAAGGAGTGCCTTAAGTGGTTCAGTGGTGCTACTTGCAGGAGCCGGAATGCGATCAATAATTGCACCCAGGATCTCTTGCATGCCAATACCCGCTTTTGCAGAAGCGCGTAACGTTTCCGATTTGTCAAAATCAAAAAGGGTCTTAAGCTCGTCCTCTACCCGTTCAGGCTCAGCATTTGCCATATCGATTTTATTAATAACGGGGATAATCGTTAGATCTTGGTCAAAAGCGAGATAAAAGTTAGCCATAGTCTGCGCTTGAACCCCTTGGCAAGCATCTACTAACAGTAGTGCACCTTGGCAGGCGTATAAAGACCGAGAGACTTCGTAGTTGAAATCAACGTGACCCGGGGTATCGATAAGGTTTAAAAGGTAGGTGGTCCCTTTATAGTCGTAAAACATAGAGGCAGATTGAGCCTTTACGGTTATGCCACGCTCTTTTTCAACTTGGAGCTTATCCAAGAATTGTTCGTTTTTGTTGCGCGTTGATAGGGTGCCGGTAATCTCCAAAAGGCGATCGCATAGCGTTGATTTGCCATGATCGATATGAGCGATTACAGAAAAGTTTCGTATTCTATCTGGCGTAAAATCTTTTAGGTTAATTTTTTTTAGGTCCATGGAACTTTCTGCGTAAAGGCAGTATTGAGCGTTAATTGTTTGTTTATCTTAAAGTCTACTGAACCGTCGAGAATTTGTAAATTATTCTATTTTTAAAACGAAATATATTTTAAGTGAAATGCATTACTTCACGCCACGAGGTGCCGCTTGCATGACTTTAAGTTTTTCTCTATCGTGTAATTTTTGAGCCATCGCTCTGAGATTGTCCGCACGTTCTTTTGAACAGGGATGACTTGGGTCATTAAGTCCATTTTTCTGTATCGTTTCATAATGTTGGTCAAATTTGAGCGCTGCTGCTTTTAAAATCTCAGGATCATTGATCTGAGAAATCGCAAAATTATCCGCCTGCCATTCATATTTTTGTGAAAGCTTATTGCTGGTATAGTTATACCCTTTATATACAAGTGCGGGGAATGTAATAGCAGAAGCTGTTTTGATTGCTATAGTACCTGTTGAATGAAACGATGAAATGCCCAGTAGACTTCCTTTTTTTAAAAGAAGACAGCTGGCGATATATCCGCCTACGAGAAAGCCCAATAAGAGATCGCCTTTCTTTTTGCCATGATCAAATTTACCATGCGCAATTTCATGTTTAATAAAAAATGGGGCCGCTGTTGGTTTATTGTCAACAACATACTCTTTAAGATCTGTAGCAAGATCGGCAATTGGATCGGCAAACCCTAAATGGATAATGTGATACAGGGTTCCATCCTTCTCATAAGGTACGTGAGAAGTATCGCTCATTTCCAAATTAGCCTTTACAAGAATGTTTTCTTCTGGAGCATTAAGAATTTGGGCGGCCTCTTTTTTTATATAATTATGTATGCGATCAATAGTTGTGTGTGCGTCAGGGAAGATTTCTTTGAGCGCGGTAAAAGAGTGTTTGTCAGTTGAAAAGAGATTATTTTCAGCATCATTTTTTATCGATTCCGAATGATAGGTAAAATAGGCAACATTTCCTGCGTAAAAGAACGCCGGAGCTCCGATCAAACTATATTTGGTAGTTTGGTACAAGCCACGCGCAGCTTTATTAAAAAAACCTTGAGCGGGGAGTATGTCTGGTAAAGTTGCCAATGCAATAAGCACTAATAAGTGTTTTTTGGTGATCATGGTATATCTATTAGTTTTAAAATTTTAAATAATAGGATTTCAGTTTTGAGCTGAATCTATTGCTCTGTGAATCTTTTGGTAACTGAATAGAGGCCGTTTTGTTTTTATCTATCAAATGGAACATACCCGCGCCTGTTAAGTGCAATGCCTGGGTTGATGTCTTTTCAGTAATTTTTATAAAATCATGGATACACGCATTATATATCTTTTTGCTCGGGTCGAAGTCTATGCCGATAAGCATATCAGGCGCATAGACACCGATAATCTTTATGGTATCTAAATAATCTTGCCCAGATGCATAGAAATAGAGCTGCACATTCTCTGGACCAAAAAGTTGGTGCATATAGCGGATAAATTCTCTGATACTCTGTGCTCGGTAACTATTTTTCGTCTGAACAAGCGCCATAATATCATGGGTATTAAGATTTTTTAATGCGCGAATACATGAACCGTATGTCGGATCAATAAGATGAACTGCTACCTGCTTGAGCCCCTTTTCATGCGCGAGCGTTAAAATGCGCAAATCATTAAAACATCCGCCAGAAGCAAGGCTTACATAGTTAACAAATCCAAGACTATTTTTTGTGGCAACCAATCGTGTCGATGCATAATCATCAAATTGTGCACGTTTATGGCCTTGGCCCCACACCCGTGATAGACCGCAGCTTGTGCTGGTACATTCACTCATTAAAGCGATAGGGCACTGCTGCTCTGCAGTTATTAACCATGTATTAAATGCAGTGGGCGATTTTATTTCACGCCCTTCGTGCGATAAATCATGTGTGGTTGTTACGATTGTCTCTGGGCTTGTGATAATCATCTGTTTTAGTGCGTCAAAATCGGCTATGTGAGTGTTTTGCGATAGCGTGATATGGTAGCCATGCACAGATACAAAGAATGTCCCTAATAATAATGCTATTTTGTTTTTCATAAACATAAGTCCCCCTTGGCTATTTTAGTCTTGAGCGATCTCTTGCAGTGCAAGATTTCGTTCAAGTAGTCGTTCTAATTCGTTATAAATATTCTTTATTTCAAGGTCAAAATCGTAGCGCAGTTTACGGTAGTATGGTGAATAGTCATGAATATAGCTCTGTTTTTCAGCCTTAGACTGGAGCGCATTAAAGGTTTTTTCCACCCTGGATTCGACTATTCTGTGGAATATTCTCCATGTTTTTTGCTTTACTATTTTTTTAGTATCCTCTTTAATCTGCTTGTATTTGCTTTCCATGTACCACGAGGCGAGCGCATTAAGTTTATCTTTAATCCATTCGGGCAATGCTGCAATAAGATGGGAATAGTGTAGGAAAGTAAAAAATACGATGGGCGTATAGTTCCAAAAATTATAAAAGCGGCAGGCGGGTCTATAATACCAGGGTATCTGTTGCATCCCCTGTTCGATAAAGGTCTGTTCTTCTTTGAGCGCACTCATCAGCTGTTCTTTGGTCGTTATGGTTTTGCCAAATCGATTTTTAAGTTTTTTGCTCGCCAATGCTTTAGCAAGCTCACTTTTAACACTATTTTTCTCCGAAAATATATCCGCCTCAGTTTTCCAAAAGGCCCGGGCCGGTGCTATCTCTTCCAGCATCTCTACGCAGGGCTTTTCTGTCAAAATACATTGGTTTAATACTGCCGGTTTGACAGCGCTTTGAGGAACGTTTGTGGTGCGATTTTCACGCCAACGGCTGACCAATTGGTTCGCCCTTTGGGGCGAGAGCCAATCATTCAGATCATTATTTTTAAAATGGGTATTAATCTCAAATTCAGCATCCACCTTTGAAAGGGGGCCAAAAACATACAAATTATAGCCGAAAAAGACCAATGTTCCGCAAAATAATAGGCCAAAAAGATGTTTGAATCTTATCATAGGGTTATCCATCAATTGTTTGAAAGTGATCTGTTATCGATCATTACCATACTGTTTTTAGTCAAATATATGAATCTTTTATACTATCATTGAGTATATACATTAATGACAAATTGTCAATTCTGGCAAGATGTTGCGATTCTATCGTATGAACGGGTAAACTGAAAAAAAACTCTTCAGAAAGGGAGCAGGCTCATGTGTTTTTCAGCTTCAGCAAGTTTTATCGTCAGTGGCGTACTGGGTATTTTGGGGGTAATAAGCATAGGGGAAGTGAAAAAGCCGCGCTTATATTTTTTAGCTGCCATGCCTTTTATTTTTTCTATTCAGCAGGCGGCTGAAGGGTTTGTATGGGTTTACCAAGCACAGATTGCCGCAATGATATATCTTTTTTTTGCCCTTATCATATGGCCAACATTCATACCGGTGGGTCTATTTTTGGTGGAGCGCAAGAGTAAAGCACGTAACTATTTATTATTTTTTTCGATAGCAGGTGTATCACTTTCCCTTTATTATTTAGTAATTATGATCATGTTTACGCCAGAATTTTCTCTCGAGGGGTGCCACATTGTTTATACGATCTATCCGCTTTCCGCATCGGTTTTTGTAAGATCTGCAGTTTATGGAGCCTGCACACTATTGCCCTTTTTTATATCGACGGTGGCTTATATGGAAATAATCGGGTTATTAGGCGCTTTGGCCTGTCTGGTATCCTATCTCTTTTTTACTCTATATTTTATTTCTGTATGGTGCTTTTTCGCAGCGTTGATAAGTGCTGTTATTGTTGCAATAGTGCGTAAGAATTGATGTTTCATGCAAGATAATTTATGCTTAAATCATACTATTACTATAATAATTAGGTGATTTAAATGAATAAATATCTTACTTTTTTTACTGTTGCTTTGTCCCTCTTTATGTCTGAAAAATTAAATGCTATAACACCATTTGATGAAAAGCAGGAAGAATCCGTCCGTACGGTGTATGCAAAATGGTACAGTAAGCCGGTGCATGCACTTTTAACTTCATATAAATGGCCTTCAGTTATCGCGGGCAAGCTCGCTGATACCCGCTTAAGCTCTCTTTATATTCCCCTTTTTATGAAAAAATATGGCCTTTCTGAAGACGATTTTGAACAGCCGTTACGCTCATACAGAACATTTAATGAATTTTTCTCGCGTAAATTAAAGCCTGCCGTACGCACAATTACGCATGACGAGCATGCTATAGCCAGTCCCGCTGATGGTGCGGCTTTGGTGATACAAAATATTGGCAATTCTACTCAGTTTCCCATAAAAGGGGTTCTGTTTGACCTTAATGCGTTATTAAAAGATAAAGAGCTCGCCGCAGAATTTAATGGCGGCACTGCCTTTGTAATTCGACTTGCACCCTGGGATTACCATAGACTCCATTTTCCTCTTGCAGGCAGACCTGAAGCGCCTCAAGTGATTCATGGTAAGTATGAGTCGGTGCATCCTTTTGTCTATTCACGCGGGATTCAGCCCCTGACGGTAAATGAACGGCATCTTATTCTCTATCAGACAGAGACAGTAGGCACGATCGCTCTGATTCCGGTTGGTGCATTATTTGTAGGCGCTATAACTGAAACATATACAGTCGGCCAGCAATATCATGCTGGTGACGAGATGGCATATTTTTCGTTCGGTGGTTCGACGGTGGTTCTTCTTTTCAAAAAAGATACTATAACCGTTTCAGAAGAAATTATTTTAAATTCTTCTGAAGGCAAAGAGACTGCGGTCAAAATGGGTCAAACAATTGCCCAAAGTCAAAGTATGTTACTTTAATCAAAATTCGTGACAACAAATGCATTTTCTGAGTTGCTGAGTTGGCGCGGGGAGAAGAACGTTATGAACTCAGATTTTACCTGAAATTGAGATCTATGCAATTGTTGCTCTGCGGCGGCAATTAATTGTTGAGCATTCATATCCATTTTATCAAAGACGTTAGAAATACCGGGTAGCCCGCAGATAGGGTGGGCGTAAAATTGTTCACTACCGTCGATAGGGATAATGCCGACGTCATGAGTATTTCGCTGCACTAGATTTTCAAAAAAAATTTTCATATAAGAATAACGCACGGGCGAAGAAAAGAGGCTTTTTGTAAATTTTTTAGTCGATAACTTGTCCCAGGCAAAATGGCGATATTTTATCGGTAAGACACGCATTTTTAGCTACTGTTGGCATCAATGCTTGTAAAGCATAGCCGAAGAAGATGGGCTGTAAACGTTGAGGTATCTTGCTCTGCGTATAAGGTGGCACAGGCTCATCAGTCTGTTGCGCAGCAGACTGCGCAAAATATGCATCCACTTGCATACTGAATTGATTAAACCCTTCTTGTGCAGCCAGTGAGAATGTCGCACATGCAATAAAAATAAAATAGTTCATGATTTAATCGGGGTTAATGGTAATAAAAGCTTGAAATTCCTAACTTAATTCATTATAAAGTAAAGTCGTTTATTTATAAAGTCGGCTAGGTAGCGTGAAAAAATAGATAACACTAAAAAAATGGGTAAATCTTTAGTATTATCGCTTTTTAGAGTATACTTGAAAACAATCTAAATTTTATTTTTAATGCCCTTTGTATATGGTATAAACGGAAGGTTCGTGTATGGAATCAGGACAATCACAAGATAAACTTTTTCAGCCGGGTATAAAGCCTGTCTTGATCGAAGATGAATTACAGCAGTCGTTTTTAGATTATGCAATGTCGGTGATTGTAAGCCGCGCTATTCCTGATGTGCGGGACGGACTCAAGCCAGTACATCGCCGTGTTTTATATACGATGAACCAACTCGGGTTTCACTACAATAAGCCATACCATAAATCTGTGCGTGTTGTTGGTGAAGTGTTGGGTAAATACCATCCGCATGGCGATAGCGCTGTCTATAACACTCTTGTCGGCATGGTTCAAGATTTCTCTAAACGTTATCCACTTTTAGACGGTCAAGGAAACTGGGGTTCTGTTGACGGCGACGCTGCAGCGGCTATGCGTTATACCGAAGTGCGTATGCAAAGAATCAGCCAAGAAATACTTGCCGATTTGGATAAAGAGACGGTCCCGTTTGTGCCAAACTTTGATGAATCCACCGTTGAGCCGACTATTTTACCGAGCAAATTGCCCAGCCTTCTGGTTAATGGAACCATGGGTATCGCTGTTGGTATGGCGACTTCCGTTCCGCCTCATAATTTAGGCGAAGTGGTCGATGCTTGCTTGGCCTATCTTGATAATCAAGATATCCCTGACGACGAACTCTTTAAAAAAATTCCCGCACCAGATTTTCCTACTGGTGGTATTATTTGCGGCAGAGCGGGCATCCATAAAGCATATACTACCGGCCGTGGCAATTTAATATTGCGCGGTGTGGTTGAAATTGAAGAGACCAAAAAGGGCTCTGCACTTATTATTACCGAGCTGCCGTACCAGGTCATTAAGGCCGATTTGGTTATTAAGATTGCCGATTTAGTAAAAAATAAAGTTATCGAGGGCATCAGTAATATCAAAGATGAATCTGATCGCCGCGGTATGCGCCTGGTGATTGAAATACGCAAGGGGGAAGTTCCTCAAGTTATTTTAAACCAGCTCTATAAGTTTACAGCGCTTCAATCGTCTATTGCTATTTACATGCTTGCGTTGCTCGATAATAAGCCGCGTATTTTTTCGCTGCGCGCATTAATTAGAGAATTTTTAGCATTCCGTGAAGAGGTTATCTACCGCCGTTCACTTTTTGATATTAAAAAAGCACAGGCACGTGAACATATTTTAGATGGTTTTATTATTGCACTACAGTCTATTGATGCTGTTATCGCCCTGATCAAATCTTCTGACAATTACGATCAAGCACTTGATAAATTACACGAAAATTATTCACTCTCATTTGAGCAGGGTAAAGCGATCTTGGAAATGCGCCTACAGCGTTTAACTGCGCTCGAGCAGGATAAAATCCACGCTGAGCTTGCAGATATTAAGCGTGAGATTGCCCGATTGCGCGCCATTATTGAGAATGAAGAATCGCTGAAAAAAGAGATTATTAAAGAGCTTAATGAGCTTAAAAACACCTACGCTGATAAGCGCCGCACCCGTATTGAGGCTGCAGTTGATGTCCTAAGCGAGGCAGATCTTATCCCTGATGAGGATGTGGTAGTTCCGCTGACACGTAAAGGTTATATTAAACGTGTGCCCGTTACTCTTTATAACGTGCAGCATCGTGGTGGCAAAGGCAAAATGGGCATGGCAGATCTTGATGATTCTGATGATATTGTCGAAGATATCTTTGCAGCAAAAAATCATGATATGCTCCTGTTCTTTACCAACTTAGGCCGCATATATAGTATGCAGGTGTTTGAAGTACCAGAAGCCTCTCGCATGGCTAAAGGCCGTGCAATTGTTAACCTCTTGCCACTTACTGAAGGCGAGCATGTCGTTAAGCTCTTATGTGCACGTGATCTAGAAGAAAATTATATTGTGATGGTCACCCAAAAAGGTACCATTAAGCGAACCGAAGGCGCAGAGTTTACTAAAATTAGAAGCACCGGTATCCGTGCCATTACTCTCAACGAAGGCGACCAGCTTTCGTTCTGTGCTGTCAGTTCAGGGGACGATTCTATCGTTCTTGCAACGGCACATGGCCAGGGCATTCGATTCAAGGAGGGCGAAGTTCGCGCCATGGGCCGTCAGGCCGCTGGGGTAATCGGAATCCGCCTTGTCGATAACGATGTCGTGGTGGGCATGGAGGTTGTTTCAGATAATAACGATATCCTCTTTGCCACAGCGCTTGGTTACGGTAAACGTGTCCGGGTGGGTGATTTTAGAGTTGCGCATCGTGGTGGACAGGGTGTAAGAACCATTCCTACTGATGAACGCAACGGCCTCGTTATTGGGTTAGTGGTCGTTTCTGATATATCAGACGTATTACTTATCGATAACGCCGGTAAAATTATTCGCCTATCTTCAAAAGAGGTGCGTACCATGGGCCGTCAGGCAAAAGGTGTTCGTCTTATCAGGCTTGATAAAGGGCAAAAACTTGCTGGCTTAGCCGTGATTGACGTGGTGATGGAACAGACTGGCCAGGCTGGAGTTCCTTCAGAATCGCAAGAGCCAGATCAGAACGCTCCAGAAACAAGTTCCATTGAAGAAACTCCTGAAGAATAATAGTATATGCATCCGGCTACTACAGAAATTATAATACACTTGTCATTACAGCAGGACGTAGGCCCACAGGCTTGCGTCCTGCTCTTAGAAAAATTTTCAGACGATCTGTCACAACTTTATCTTATTAATGCGCATGAATTGCGCGAACGTACGGGTCTTCCACTTGCCCGTTGCGAAAAAATTGTAAAAGGGCTTGCTGACAAGCTCGCTTTACAGCGAGAACAAGAACTGATCCAAAAATATGAAATAAGCGTGGTTACTCTCGCAGAGGCTGCTTATCCCCATCTTTTGCGTTCCATACATGCGCCACCGATTGCGCTCTATTACCGAGGTAACCTCGAGATACTTTCTAAGACTTTAGCATTTGTAGGGTCACGCAAAGCAGATTCCTACGGTCAACAGGTTGTTACTAGCCTGATCCCAGAAGTAGTAAAAGAGGGGTTCACCACCATCAGTGGTGGGGCATTAGGGATAGATGGTATGGTGCATCGTGCTACCGTGCAAGAGGGCGGCCGGACCGTTGCCGTGCTCGGGTCTGGGCTACTTGAGCCGTATCCAAAGGCGCATAAGGGTCTTTTTGAAGAGATTGTCTTTTCTGGCGGCATAGTTATGAGCGCGTTCCCCTTATTAATGCAGCCACTTGCGATAAATTTTCCTGCACGTAACCGAATTATAGCCGGCTTATCGCAGGCTACTATTGTTATTCAAGCCGCACGCAAAAGTGGTGCTTTGTTAACGGCCAAAAATGCTCTTGATGAAGGGCGTGATGTTGGCGTAGTTCCCGGCTCTATCTTTAATGAATTGAGCGCCGGATGCCATGATCTTCTGGCACAGGGTGCCCATGCGATCACAGCCCCGCAAGATATCTTTGATCTTATCGGGTATAACCCGGAAATAGCTCGGCCCGTTACGTCCGCCATAGCACAACGTGCGGCGGCTGGAAGCGAACGGAGACAGGTTCAAGCTCGAGCAATAAGCAAAGACCCGTTACTAGCACTGTGTAATACGCCCAAAAGCACCGACGAGCTGTTACTGAAAGCGGGTTATAGCTATGATGTGCTGCAAGAACGGCTGTGGCAACTGCAGATAGAGGGGGCACTTGAACAGAATATGCTCGGCATGTGGTGTTGTGTTGAGTAAATTTTGCCAAAGTATCATTTTTTTTGTAAACTACAGAAAGTAGTAGACTTTAGAAAGTCTTATATAAGATAAAATTAGTTAAATTTGCGGAGCTCCAATGCCAGTACCAAAGCGTAAGACTAGTAAGTCGCGCCGTGACATGCGTCAATCTACCAAATTCATTCGTCCTCAAGCTGTTGCTACCTGCAAACAGTGTAATGAGCCAACCCTTCCACACCAAGTATGTGTAGAATGTGGCTATTATAAAGGCAGAAAAGTTATCAACACCAAAAATGAACGTGGGATGCAACGTATGCAAACACGTACTGCTGCTGCACAAAGAGCTGCCGAAAAAAATAAATCGGGCGCACATGACGACCACGGCCACAGCCATGATGATGGACATGACCATTCAGCGCATGAATAAAAATATGTATATATAAGATAACAACGAGTTCTTACACATCATTTTAGAGTGTTAAGAACTCGTTTTTTATACAAGCACTACATGAAGGAAAAAGAGTATGAACGTATCAATAGAAAAAAATATAACCACTCTCGTAGTATCAGCGCTCGGAGTGATTGTGGTATTGGCCCTCGCTTATGGCATATTTTCTTATTATAAAAATTCTTTATCTCAGCAAGCCCACGAGGCATTTGTACAGCGCTATGCCGATTTTGAAAAGACATCAGCAGATGCTAACCCACCAAGCCAAGATCTTATCAACGCAGTTTCCCAAGACTACGCACAGTACAAGAACAGCGCCTATGGAAGCTTTTTCTTAGCTTTGCAGGCTGAATTACAGCAGCGAGCAGGAAATAAACAAGATGCTCTCGCCACTATGGATAAAGCTATTGCAGACATGTCATCAGCCGATTCAGTTTTGTATCATACCTACGCGACCAAGCATGCGCTCATGCAGATCGATTCTATCGAGCCGTCAGTGCAAACTAAGGGTCGCCAAAAGCTGGAAAAACTGGCGTATATGAGCAAGAACCCCGTGCGCGATATGGCACTCTACTATATGGGCTATCAAGCATTTATCGACAATGATGCCCAGGGTGTTCAAGCTGCGTGGGGGAAATTATTTGACGCCAATCAAAACCCGACCTCACTCTGGGGAATGCGTGCGTTACAATTAAGAAACTATACTGCTTAACGAAAATCTTTTATGAATCAACAACCAATTCGTGTACGCTTTGCGCCATCACCTACAGGGATGCTCCATATAGGTGGATTACGTACAGCACTCTTTAATTTTTTGTTTGCTCGCCACAATAACGGAAAGTTTCTTTTGCGTATCGAAGATACTGATAAAGAGCGTTCGCAGCAACAATATACTGATGCCATTTTAAATACTATTTCCTGGTGCTCGATGACGCCCGATGAGCCGGTAGTTATTCAATCCGAGCGGCAGCAAGAACATCTGCGTGTCGCGGAACAGTTGGTGCACGAGCAAAAAGCATATTATTGTTATTGCACGCCAGAAGAGTTACAAAGACGTATCGCGCAAACGACGGTTAATGGCGTAACGTATTCTCGCTATGACGGTTTTTGTAAAAAATTTATCGGTCAAAAACTGGACAAGCCTTTCGTCATACGCTTTGCCGTACCGGCAGATTGCACACAAGTAGTTGTTGATGATGCCATTAAAGGCCAAATCACTTTTAGTTCCGATGCCTTTGACGATTTTATTCTTGTTCGCTCTGACGGCGCGCCCATGTATAACTTTGTGGTAGTGGTTGATGATGCATTTATGCGCATCTCCCATATTATCCGTGGCGAAGAGCATCTTATTAATACCCCAAAGCAGATATTACTCTATCAAGCTTGTGGGTACCCGGTGCCAACTTTTGGCCATTTGCCCTTAATTCTCGGCCCTGATGGCACCAAGATGTCTAAGCGTGACTCTGCTGCTAATGCTTATGATTACAAAGAGCGCGGCTATCTGCCAGAAGCGTTATGTAATTATTTAGTGCGGCTCGGGTGGTCTCATGGCGATCAAGAAATCTTTAGCTTTCCGGAAATGATTGCAGCATTTTCGCTTAATGCTATATCATCCAAAGGCGCACTGTTTGATACCCAAAAACTTGATTGGGTAAATAGCATGCACATTAAGGCACTATCTGCCGATGTCTTATATACGTATATGAAACAGGTGATGCAGCTTCCTTTAGATACCCATTTACCAGGCTTGAGTTTGCAGACACTATACGCTCTTATCGATCAATATAAGCAGCGTTGCGTAACATTGCAGCAGCTGTATCATGAATTAGTTAATATCCATGCGCAACCGGCAAATTACGAAATTGCGCAGTTGACCTTTGAAGAGAAGAAATTACTCGATAGTTTAATAACCAATTTAGTGGTAACCGAATTTACTCATGAGCATCTTAAAAAGATGATTAAAGTCTTTTGTCATACACAGGAGATTAAGTTAGGTGATCTAGGCCCGTTAATCCGTGTCGCCCTTACCGGCAAAAAAGATGCGCCAGGTATTTATGATCTTATGGTTGCATTGGGTAAAGAAGAGACGCTTACCCGTTTAAGAAATTATTACGCTCGCTTCTAGAGGCGAACTAACACTATGGAGGCTCTCATGGAATCTGGATTAGATACTGTTCAGACGGCTGCTCTTTTGTTTCCCGATTACGATTCACTACGCTCGGGGCTTGCAAAAGATTTATATGAGCAAGAACGCGTTGTTCAAGAATATTTCGAACAAGCGGCTCATATAACTACGCTTAATATTACGCGGCTTATGTTCAATTCATCTGAAAGTGAAGTACGTGCTTTGCCTGATGCCTATGCACTTCTGTTTTTGTTACAAGCGAGTGCGGTAGAATATCTGCGATCTAAAAATATTACTTTTACTCAAGTCGGGGGCTACGGTTTAGGGGTCTATGGAGCACTTTTTGCTGCCGAGACATTCACCTTCCCTGACGGGCTGTATATGCTCTCTAAGTGGGCTACAGCGTATAACGATCTACTCCATGAAAAAAATTTCAAGAAGATCCAAGTTGAAGGCATCTCACGTAAAGTGCTTGAAAAGAAAATAGAAGAACAAGATACTCAACTTATCGCATTAAGCGAAAAAATCTCTGAAACTATCTATGTGATTACTGGTATTCGTTCTGTCGTTGAAACGTGCCAAGAATATTTCCAAACTAAATATCCCGAATCTGCCATCACTGAATTGTCTTTGGAGAGTGGGCTTTATGCGGATCTGGCACCAGAAAGTATCGCGCACTTTAAGCAATATCTTGAAAAAGTTGAATTTAAAGATGCGACAGTTACTTGCTTTGCGCCCGATTCATCGCATGATCTCGTGCACGCGCAGGAGATAAAAGATTTTGTGAGTATGCAGCCCTGTACGTTTCAAGACCGTGTACAGCTTATTGAGCGATATGCGCATGCTGAAACTATTATTATACCATTTGCTGATGAAGCATTGTTTGCGCAGGTCAAAGCGCGTTATCCTGAAAAAAATATTATAAACTTGATATAAATTCTAAAAGGGCTTTTATATGGCACATGATGTTTCACGCGAAGTACGCGCTATTATTGCAGAACAGCTTTCTATTCCTGTCGATACGCTCAAAGATGAGGTCACTCTTGATTCTCTTGGCGCCGATTCTCTTGACCGTGTTGAGATTGTTATGAATCTTGAAGATCATTTTTCTATTGAGATTGATGATGAACAGGCCGAAAAACTTTCTACCATTGGCGATGTTGTTGCCTATATTCAGACGTTAGTAAAATCGTAAACAGGCATCCTGAGTGAAATGCCCTCGGCATTTTGTATCGAAGGATCGCAAAGTAAAAATATGTATTATTATGTTTACATTCTAAAATGTAATGATGGTTCTTATTATATTGGCCAAACCGAAGATGTTGAAAAACGTTTTGCCGAGCATCAAAATAATTCTATCGAAGGGTATGTTCCATCAAGACTGCCCGTTACATTAGTTTTTAATATGCCATTTTAAACAAGAAATGAAGCTTTCTTTGCAGAAAGAAAGTTAAAGGGATGGGGCCGTAAGAAAAAAGAGGCTCTTATTAATGGTGATTTTAATCTTCTTAAATATCATGCAAAAAAGAAATTTGATTATTAACGGCGTCCTTCGATACATTTTGCTAGCGCAAAACACTCAGGATGCCTGTTCTATATATTTTTTTCTCGATATATAACTGCTTATTTTCCGAGAGGCATCCTGAGTGTTCTACGAAGCTCAAAATAGTGCGTTTACGCACCAGAGCTAAGTAGAATGTATCGAAGGACGCCTTTCTCACAATAAAAAAGGGCCGCGGAATATCCGCAGCCCTTTTTAGTGTGAGTCTTTTTAAAACCGCTCATACTGCCGTGCCCGGCGTAGCCTTGGCGAAGCCTGGGAGCAGGGTCAAAACAGTGCGTTCAACGCACCAGTATTAGTAAGAAGCTCCGCCTCGAATTACAATACCCCATTGTGCGACGTCAGTGTTGCGTGAGCCGCCTTCAATTTCAGCAATAAAGCCTATATATGGTGACCATGCATGGTCTTGCCATGTATAATCCAACGAGATAAAGCCTTTGTTGGTCAATTGACGCGGTGCAGTGCCTGAACAGAGATCAAGCTCATTAGGGTCGCCGACTAATACCACTGGTGGGTTAGAATCGGTAGGTTCGACATAGGCCGGATTAGCTACTATCCTGTTGAAGTTTGTGCTACAAGTAATTGGAGCAGTGTTATTGCAGGCAACATTAAAGAAGCGTGTACCATCGATTGATGTAGTGGTGTCAATGAGAAGTGGATTGTCGATAGAGCCACAGCCATTACCGCAGCCATTATTGTAAGCACTAGAGTTACTTGCTGTGCTGACTAATGGGGCCGACATTACAACCGGAGCACCATCTGGACAATCTATAAGACCGTCGACAGTCAGTTCATATTGATTATAAGAAACGCATTGGCAACCTTTTACCCCGTACACCGTACCGGTAGAAGTGATCAAGCAGCTGCTTGGCGCACTTACAGAAGATATTTTTTCACGTGACATGCCAAAGATATTGTAACCAATGCCAAAGTCAAAACCACCATGGGTATATACCAAGCGTAACGTTGCATCGCCCTTAACTGCCGTGCTGACATCAACAGAGCGTGTGGTAAAATCTGCAGCAGTGATCAAGTTGCTCGCATAGGTATAGGTACCGCCAGAAACGCTAAACTGTTTCAATAGTTGGTAACGTGTTAAGCAGTTAGCCGCATTGCAGTTGTTGCAACCACTGTTACAGCTGCTGCTTGAATTGCAGCCAGTAGAACATGCAGAGATAGCGCAGCTATCAGCACAACTATCAACTGAACAACCGGTGTTACAGCTGGTAGCACAGCTATTTGCTGCGCAACTGTTGTTACAGCTGTTATTGCAGCTTGTGCTGCAGCCGTTACAGTCGTAATTAGCACGTAAAGCGGTGTTTGTAGATGCAAGGTCAAAGGTGCGTAATGAATCATGTTTTAAAACAGAGACAACGTATCCATCAAGCATTGCAGTGAGTTTTTGGCAATCGTTATTGTTCCACAGTTCCCAACGGCTTGAAATACCGCCACCAAGTTCCCAGCCTTTGCCGTTACCGACAAGTGCATCAAAAACAAAGCATGGTTTTACTTTGCTTCCTGTGGGGGCAACTACACGGAAGAATGCGCCAAGAAAATAGTTGTCGCAACGGACAAAATCATACCCAAGGTTTACTGCAAGGCCTGCAAGCCCAGCCTCTGTTCTGGTGCAGAAATCAAAACGGCCAAATGTTGTAGGGCCGGTTTTGTCACCAAAAGTGCTTTGAAGCGCAAGCGCTGTTTGAATGTCGCCCACTGGTGTTGCTTGTGCAGTTGAGTTACTCATGTACCCTGCAGGAAATACTGCAGTTGAAGTATTGTTGATGGTGCATGCGCAGTCTGTTTGTAATTGACGAGTTTGATAATCAAAGTTCATATCGATCTGTAAATAGAGACCCTTTAACCAACGGTCAAAACCGATAAAGCCGTCAAAGTGTAAGTTGTAATCTTGAATAATTGGTCTGAGAGCAATAGAGCCTTGGAAGTTTTGTGAAAGACCAAAGTTATCTGCAAGTAACGCTAGAGGAGCAGGGCTTGAAACAGCGCTACCGGCAAAGTTCAATACGTTGCTGCCAAACATGCCGCGTGCAAGTTTGCTTGAATCAAATGAGCGTTGATATTCAAAAGCAAGCATAAACCCGCCATAGGTCTCATCCATATCATACTGATGCGCATAGCGCTGTCCGTAATAGATAACGGTATTATCGTAGGTAGGACGCTTAATCAGCACTGAAGGGCAGTAGCAGCTGCTTTCACAACTTGTGTTGCATACACTGGTGGTGCATGAATTAAAGCAGCATGATGGGTTGCAGCTGGTGCTGCATGGGGCGCTGCAGTTTACACTCGTGTTGCAACTTGTATTGCAGCTCGTATCACAGCTTGCGGCGCAATTGGTACTTGCACAGCCGCTGTTGCAGTTGTCTGCAAGCGCAAGCGCTGGCATGGCAAGCGCCAGAACTAGAAATAGTCTTGAAAATTGTTTCATAAAAAAATACTCCTTTTTGTATAACGTAACAACCATTAAAGATAATTCTTGTAGGTGATACCTCCTTTCTTTGTGATTGTGATTATAGAATAATTGAGTGAGAAAAAAAAGGGCCGCGGAATTTCCGCGGCCCTTTTAGTGTTAGTCTTTAAATATAAGCGAATATAATTAGTAAGAGACTCCGCCTCTTATAACCACGCCCCATTGAGCAACGTCAAGGTTACGTGTTCCGCCTTCAACTTCAGCGATAAAGCCGAGGTATGGAGCCCAATCATTATCAACCCATGTGTAGTCTAACGATACAAAGCCTTTGTTGGTGAATTGACGTGGAGCTGTGCCTGAGCATAGGTCTAAGTCATTCGCTGTACCGCTTAATACCACTGGTGTAGTTGAGTT
>Ga0182013_10003361_pt1 | contig 20072 bp, 16 predicted proteins | sample 612S2MmetaG_FD_120487 | JGI IMG/M metagenome (GOLD analysis project Ga0182013, IMG submission 120487) | Permafrost microbial communities from Stordalen Mire, Sweden - 612S2M metaG | ecosystem: Environmental > Terrestrial > Soil > Wetlands > Permafrost | place: Sweden: Stordalen | collected... | reverse complement strand
TGCCGCCGCCGAACACGTCATCGACGCCGCCGAGTACCAGGGTCGTGTCGGAACCGATACCGCCGTTCGATATCTGGATTTGGCCCAGAGCGCTGACCGTGGTGCTGAGCGCGGTGCCACCCTGGAGCTGGACGATGCCTCCGGGCCGCACGAATGTTCCGGTCGTGGCGCCACCGGTCAGGACGATTTCGATGCCGCCGTTGGCCACCACGATGTCGTCCGCGGTGCCACCTGCCAAAACCGTGAGCGTGTCGCCCGAGTTGAGAGTGATGCCGGCTGACGCGGCGCCTGACGTTACGGTGTAGGCGGTCATGCTTCAGCCTCCGCTTACCGGGCCAAGGGCTCGGCCGTGTTCATGTGCGATCCCGGTAATTTTTGCCCGAGGGGCTGATCTCGGGGACTCTCAGGTGGGCGATCGCCGGGCGAAAATGACGTCCGGTGCGGGTCGAACGACCGCCGTTAACGGTTATCACGGCCAGCGGGGGCGGGCAATGGGCACGGAAAATTTCAGGCGACGAGTCTTAAAAAATTGCCCCGCGATTTTTCGTGCCTGACGCGCCGCCGTCATGCGTTCCATTTATCGACCAACGCGACGTGGCAGCGAGCCACGCCATTCGATTGTCTGATATAGAAATTCAAGATCACAATCCGGAACGACATAACGTGCCGGAGTGGCATCGCTCCACGTCACGGTTTCAGGCGGTAGCCCGTGCGGAAAATCCACCACAGCAACGCCAGGCACAGCACCATGAAGGCCACGACGAAGCCGAGGCTCGCCGCGACGCCGACATCCCCGACTCCGTAGAAGCTCCAGCGAAACCCGCTGACGAGATAAACCACCGGGTTGAACAAGCTCACCGTCCGCCATGGCTGTGGCAACATGTCGATCGAGTAGAACGCCCCGCCCAGGAAGGTGAGCGGAGTAACGATAAGGGACGGAATGATCGCGAGCTGTTCGAAAGTCTCGGCCCAGATGCCGATGAGGAAACCGAACAAGCTGAAACTGACCGCCGTCAGCATGAGAAACGCAACCATCCAACCGGGATGCATGATCCGCACCGGCACGAAGAGAGTCGCGGTGGCGAGGATGATCAGTCCGATCACCACCGACTTCGTCGCGGCCGCTCCGACATAGGCGAACACCGCCTCCGTGCTGGAGATCGGGGCGGACAACAACTCGTACAGCGTGCGGGTGAACTTCGGAAAATAGATCGCGATCGACGCGTTGGAGATGCCCTGCGTCAACAGCGTCAGCATGATCAGGCCCGGCACGATGAACGCTCCGTAGTCGACCCCGCCCACCTGCCGCATGCGCGACCCGATCGCGCCGCCGAACACAATGAAGTAGAGCACCGTGGTGATCACGGGGGTCGCCACGCTCTGCCATACCGTGCGCTGGGTGCGCGCCATCTCGGTGCGGTAGATGGCCCAGATCCCGGGGAGGTTGATGCCGCTCACGCCCGGCCCCCCACCAGATCCACGAAGATGTCCTCCAGCGAACTCCGGCTGGTCTCGAGATCCTTGTAGTCGATGCCCGCGGCACCGAGGTCTTGCAGCAGGCGAGGGATGGCGTTGTCTGGCCCATTGGCGTCGAAATCGTAGACGAGGCGTTCGCCGTCCGCTTCCAGCCGCAACGGCCAACCGGCGAGCGCGGGCGGGATCGTCCCGATCCTCTGCCGAAGCATGATGCTCAGCCGCCGTTTACCGAGCTTGCGCATCAGCGCGGCGGTCTCCTCGACCAGCACGAGCCGGCCGCGGTCGATCACGCCAACGCGGTCCGCCATCTCCTCGGCCTCTTCGATGTAATGCGTGGTAAGGATGATGGTGACGCCGCGGTCCCGCAGCCGGCGCACGAGTGCCCACATGTCGCGGCGCAGGGTGACATCGACGCCGGCGGTCGGCTCGTCGAGGAAGAGGATGTCCGGCTCATGGCTCAGCGCCTTGGCGATCATCACGCGGCGCTTCATGCCGCCCGACAGCTCGATGACGCGCGCATCGCGTTTGTCCCAGAGCGAGAGGTCGCGCAGCAGCTGCTCGATATGGGCGGGAGCCGCGCGTTTGCCGAACAAACCGCGGCTGAAGCGCACTGTGTCCCGCACAGTCGCGAAGATATCGAGCGCGATCTCCTGCGGCACGAGACCGATCATCGCGCGGGCGGCGCGATAGTCCGTTATGATGTCGTGTCCATCGACGACGACCCGCCCGGACGTCATCGAGACCAGGCCGCAGACGATGCTGATCAGTGTCGTCTTGCCCGCTCCATTGGGGCCCAGGAGCGCGAATATTTCACCCTTCGCGACCGCGAGATCGATTTCATGAAGGGCGACCTGACCGGATTTGTACGTCTTCGTCACGGCGGAAACGGTCAGGATCGGCGACACGGAACCTCCTGCTCGAGTCCCGACCGGACGCTCACCCCACCTTGTCCTTCACCGGCTTCGCGTCGTTGGCCGCGACCGGTTTCAGCACCGCCGTGATGGTGTCGCGCAGCACGATCACGCGAATGTCCTTGGCGATCTCGACCTCGATTTCCTGCGAGGGGACCTGCTTGCCGTCCTTGTCCTGCACCATCGGCACGCGCTGCACGGTGCCCAGTATGCCGCCACCGGTGACCACGCGGTCGCCGCGGCGAACGGCGGCGATGGTGTTGCGCAGGTCCTTTTGCTTCTGTTGCTGCGGGCGGATCAACAAAAAGTAGAAGACGCCGAAAATCATGACCAGGGGCAGAAACTGCGCCACCCCGCCCGCGCCACTGAACATGTCGCCCAAACCCTGGGCATGGGCGGAGTTGATAAGCATAAGCGGGGTCCTTGCGGTGAACGAGGCGGGACCATACTTTCCGCGCCCCTTTCGTCAAGCTGTTCTGGAATCTCCGATGGATGACCGCTTCCTCACCATGCTCACCCGCCTGACCGAGGCGGTGGAGCGGCTCGCCCCGCCGCCGTCCCCGCCGGTGGACCTGTACGGGGCCGACGCGTTCGTCTGGCACCCGGTGCCGGCGCACCTCGCGCCGGTGGAGCGTGTGTCGCGGGTCGAGATCGGCCTGCTGAAGGGCGTGGAGCAGCAGAAAGCCATCCTGCTGGAGAACACGCTACGCTTCACCCGCGGCCTGCCGGCCAATAACGCGATGCTGTGGGGGGCGCGGGGCAACGGCAAGTCCTCGCTGGTGAAGGCGGTGCACGCCGAGGCGAACGCGCGCGCGCCCGGCTGCCTGGTGCTGATCGAGATCCATCGCGAGGATATCCGCACGCTGCCCACGCTGCTGAACCTGCTGCGGGGGAAGACGCGGCGCTGCCTGATCCTGTGCGACGATCTGTCGTTCGAGAAGGAGGATTCCGACTATAAGGCGCTGAAGTCGGTGCTGGACGGCGGGATCGAGGGGCGGCCGGACAATGTGCTGTTCTACGCGACCTCGAACCGCCGGCACCTGATGCCGCGCGACATGATCGAAAACGAACGCTCGACCGCGATCAACCCGGCGGAGGCGGTCGAGGAGAAGGTTTCTTTGTCAGATCGTTTCGGTATTTGGCTGGGGTTCCACAATTGCGATCAGGCGACGTATTTCGCGATGGTGGAAGGGTATGCGGCAAGCATGAAACTGCCGATTTCGGTGGAGGATCTGCGGGCGAAGGCGGTCGAGTGGTCGGTGACGCGCGGCGGGCGCTCGGGGCGCGTGGCGTGGCAGTGCATCCAGGATGTCGCCGGCGAACTGGGCTCGACAGCGGCTTAGCCGGCCGGCGCCGGGTTCACCGATCCGGCGGACGCCCCGAACACAAACCGGCGCCGCGAAGATGGGGCATGACCTCATGGCGGGGCGCGCATAAACCCGCGCCGCCGCCAAGGCGTGAACGACGCGCGCGTTAACGGTTCCTTCATCTTTAGGGGCTATCAGGCGCATCAACCATCACCGGTTGCCCGCGCCATCATGAATTTTCTCAGCCGCCTCCGTCTGCGCACGAAACTGACCTTGCTGCTCGGGCTATCGTCCATCGCGATGATCGCGATCGCCGTCACCGGCGCCATGACGGTGCACGATCGCATGCTGGACGACCGCACCGACAAGCTTCGCGCCATCGTCAGCACGACCGTCGCGATCGCCGGCGGTCTTGAAGCAAGGGTCGCCGCGCGAGAGATCACGCGGGAGCAGGCGGTGGATCTGTTTCATCGCGATATTCGGGCGATCCGTTTCGACGACGGCATCGGCTATCTCTCGGTGCTGGATCTCGATACCGGCGATGTTCTCATGCATGGGGTCGCTCCGGCGCTGGAGGGCAAGCCGACACCGGCCGATACGGCGACCGGTCAGCCGATTTCGAGACTGGTGATCGCGGCGGTTCGATCCACGAATGAAGGCGTGTCGAGCTACATGTTCCCGAAACCGGGCCAGACCGCGCCACTGCGCAAGGTGGTCGCGGTGGCGAAATTCTCGCCCTGGGGTATCGCGGTTTATGGGGGCGCCTACACGGACGATCTGGATGCCTCCTTCAGGGGACTGCAACTGCGCATGGCGGCGATCTGCGGCACGATCCTCGTCGTTACCATGCTCGCGGCGTGGCTGGTGAACCGCGATATCACCGGGTCGCTCGGCGCGTTGAAGACCGCGATGGAGCGTTTGGCGAAAGGCGATGTGGCGGCCGCCATTCCGGGCACGGATCGGGCCGACGAGGTCGGCTTCATGGCGGCCACCGTTCTGGTGTTCAAGGAGACCATGATCGAGACCGAACGTCTGCGACTGGAGCACGAGGCGGCCAAGGCCCAGGCGGCGACGGGACAGAAAGCGGCGTTGCATCGCATGGCGGATCGTTTCGAAGGCAAGGTTGGCCAATTGGTCGGCGTGCTGTCGTCGGCCTCGACCGAGTTGGAGGCCACGGCGCGATCGATGACCGCCACGGCGAACCAAAGCCAGGAGCAGGCTGGCTCCGTCGCCTCCGCCGCCGAAGAGGCCGGTACCGGCTTGCAGACGGTGGCCGCGGCCGCCGAGCAACTGACCGCGTCGATCCTCGAGATCAGCCGGCAGGTGACGCAATCGTCCACGATCACCGGAAAAGCGGTGGAGGATGCCAAACGAACCGACGTGATCGTGCACGCGCTCGCCGCGGGGGCTGAGAAAATCGGCGCGGTCGTCGGGCTGATCACCAACATCGCCAGCCAGACCAACCTGCTGGCGCTGAACGCCACCATCGAGGCGGCACGGGCGGGCGATGCCGGGAAAGGTTTCGCGGTGGTGGCGTCGGAGGTGAAAAGTCTCGCCACGCAAACCGGCAAGGCGACCGAGGAGATCGCCGCTCAGGTGGCGCGGATCCAGGCCTCCACCAAGGAAGCCGTCGAAGCGATCCGAAGTATCTTCACGACCATCGAACAGGTGAGCACGATCGAAAGCGCGATCGCCGCGGCGGTCGAGCAGCAAGGTTCGGCCACGGCGGAAATCGCCCGTAACGTTCAGCAAACGACCCGGGCCGCGCGACATGTGACGGATGGGATCGGCGGCGTGAGCCAGGCGGCGCGGGAAACCGGCGCGGCGTCGGGTCAGGTACTGACCGCCGCATCCGATCTGTCGAAACAGGCTGAACAACTGTCCCACGAGGTGAACGATTTCGTCGCGGGCGTGCGGGCGGCGTAAACCGGCGGCGAGTGGTTCGGCGCGCCGCGTTCGCCGTTCTCGCGCCTTTCGGGTTCCGGCGTTTGGCGGACGGAAAAGCGGACCAGACGGCGGCTGTCACCGATCGGTCACCCCGCGGCCCGTTGCTGTTTGCTTCGGGATCGGTCATGACCCGCCGCTCATCGTCAACCGGTCAGGAGCCGTCATGTCCCGCACCGCGTTTTTGCTCGCCAGTTTGCTTGGCGCCGCCTGCGTTCTCCCCGGCGCCGCGCGCGCCGCCGATCCGATCCGCGTCGGCATCACCACCATCCTGAGCGGTCCCTACGCCGACCGCGGGCAATCCGAGCAGTATGGCGCGCAACTCGCGCTCAACCAGATCAACGAGGCCGGCGGCGTGCTGGGGCGGCCGCTCGAGGCGTTCTACGCCGACAACGCGTGCAAACCCGACATCGGCGTGCCGGCGGTGAAGCGCCTGATCGAGCAGGAGCATGTTCCGGTGGTCATCGGCGCGCTCTGCACGCCGGTGACCCATGCGATCGAGCCGGTTGTCCAGGCGGCGAAGATCCCGCTGGTGATCGCCACCTCGGCCGGGCAGGATTTCGTCGACCGGTCGGGCGTGGGCGGCAACGACTATCTGTTCAAGACCATTCCATCCGAGGTGGACATCGCCCGCGGGCTGATCCGGTTTCTGGCGGCGAAGCACGTCCAGTCCGTGGCGATCGCGGCGGAGGCGGGCGGGTTCCCTCAGGCCAACGCCATCGCCTTCGAGAAGGCGGCCCAGGATGCGGGGATGAAGGTCACTGGGCGGGAAATCATCACGCCGGGGAGCACCGATATGACGGCGCTGCTGACCACGCTGAAGGCCGGTGCGCCGGACGAATTGCTGATCATGCCCGGGGCGGCGACGGCCGCGTTCTTCAAAGCCTATGAGGCGTCGGGGTGGAAAGTGCCGATCAGCGGGCGGTTCGATGTCGCGGGCGCTCTGGGTGCCGTTTCGCCGGCGTTCCGGGACGCGGGCGGGCTGGCGGACCTCACCGGCATCGCGGTGTTTTCGACATTGATCGACAAGCCCGCCGTGAAGGATTTCATGGCCGCTTATCAGGCGCGTTACGGGCTGGTGCCGACGCAACGCTCCTGGTTTGTTTATGAGGCGACGTATCTGGTGGCGGACGCCATCCGGAGCGCGGGTTCGGATCAGCCGGCGGCGATCGAGACGGCGTTGAAGAGCACGAAAATGGCGTCTCGATTGGGCGGCACTTATGCGCCGGACGACCATAACCACGCGCATACGCCGCTGTTCATCGTGGGGCTGCGCGATGGCAAGCCGGCGGTGATCGCGACGGAGTAGGATGGCGTGGGTTAGGCGGTCATTTTGCGCCACCAGAGTCCGGACCTCGGGATGACGTCGTCCCCGGAACGACGTGAGAATCCCTGCCAGGACATGGAAAGTGTCTCGTTCCAGCCCTTCGTCGGGGTATGCTCCATACAGGCTACAGCCGCTTTGGGTGGCAAACGGACACAGAACTATCGCAGCATCGACGGCCGCTTCGCACCATAACGGTCATCACCGCGCGACCAGGGGCGGGCCTGAAACCGGACATTCAGTGTGTTGCGTCATTACGGCTTGATGACCTTCATTCGGTGTACACGGAACCGGCAGCCGGCCAGAGCGACGGGACTCACGAAACAGGCACGCGGCCTGGCCGGGCAGAAGCGCCTCGCAGCGCATTCTCCAAATCGTTTTGGGTGTACGGTTTGCTCAGGATCGGTGTACCCCGAAAAGCCTCTGGCAACACCGTTCTGGCATTATAGCCGGTGCAGAACACGAACGGGATGTCTCGCCCCCGAACCACCGCCGCCACATCCCAGGACATTTCGCCATCCAGATTGACGTCAAGCAGCGCAATTTCGAAGGCATCGGTGGCGGCGATCTCCAATGCGGCGGCACGGCGCGTAGCGGGTCCAACCATCACCCACCCGAGATCATCGAACACCGCCTCGAGCCCAAGCAGTATCATGGCTGAATCCTCGACCACCAAAACACGCAACCCCACCTCCGTCCCGGTGGAGATTGCCGGCGTCACTGGCATCGGCACCGGCGAGACCGCGGCCGCTTCACCGGCCGTCATGTCCACGGCGCAAATCGCCGTGGCCGGCAGGAACACATCGCACACCACGCCACCGCGCAGGTAATTCAGCGTGGCATGCCCGCCGGTCTCCAGCGCCAGCGCGCGCTCGATCAGCGAGGAGCCAAAGCCGCGCCGCCTGGGCGGAGTGACCAACGGTCCGCCCGCCTCCCGCCATGACAGGGTGAGGGCCCCCTCGCTGTCCCGCCGCCACTCGATCGAGACCCGCCCGCCAGGTTTGGCGAGCGCGCCGAATTTCGCCGCGTTCGTTGATAGTTCATGCACCGCCAAGGACAGCGCCAGCGCGGATTTCGGCGTCAATTGCACCGCGGGCCCGTTCAACGTCAGGCCGGTGCCTGTTTCGGAATAGGGCGAAAGCTCCTCACGCAACAAATTCTCGATCCAAACCCCCTCCCACCGGCTCTGTGACAGCAGGTTGTGTGCCTTCGCCATCGACTGGATCCGCCCATCCAACCCTTTGACAAAGCCGGTGAGCGTATCGGCCCCTTGGCTGGTTTGCATCACCAGCGCCTGAATATTGGCGATGGTGTTTTTCACGCGGTGGTCCAGCTCCGCCATCAGCAACTGGTCGCGTTCGTTGGCCAGCCGGCGTTCGCGCGCGGCGACATTGATTCGGCGCAGCACGACATGGAGAAGGGAGACCCGCAGGTCGAATGCGGCGTCAGTGTCGGCATCGGTCCAGGGCATGGACCGGCCGCGCACGGTTTCTTGCCATTTTTCAAACGATTTGCGCGGCGATAGCCGTGGCCCATCCTGGCCATCCCGCACCAGCTTGGCGGGCGCGCCCGCCCAGGCCGTGCCATGAACCAGTTCAGGCCGGAACCAGATAATGTAATTGGACGACTCATCGGAGACTGAGATCACCAGTACGCCGGACGCAACCTTGGCGAACGCCACCGCCGCCGGCCAGAGCTCACCCAGCCGGTCGGTGGCGAAAACCCCCGCATGCGGTGTCATGCGGGTATCCAGCCAGAGCACCAGATCCGCGATCTGGCGCGCGGATGGTGTGTCACCCAGAAAGGTCAGATGCCCTGCCACCGCGACGGCGACCCCGCCCTGCCGCGTGGCGTCGGGTGTCGGCCCCCCGCAATGAATATAGTCCAGCAGGTTGGGAGATTGCCGCGTCAAGCCCAGAGCGTAATCGTCAGCACTTGCCAGGTTCAGCATGAGACCCTGCAGGACCATGCGGCTCGCCAGCCGCTCATCGAACCGATACCCCTTGTCGCGCGCTTCAAGCTGCAGCGAGAACATCGAGCCGAACAGCTCGCACACCGCGCGGAGATGGCGCGGCAGAAAGCGAGGGCTGTAATGGTGGCAGGCGATCAGCCCCCATAATTGCCCGCCGCGAATGATCGAGATCGACATCGATGCGTCGACTCCCATGTTCCGCAAATATTCCCGGTGAACCGGCGAGACATCGCGCAACACGGCCTGGCTCATGTCCAGCGGTTCGCCGGTGTTCGGGTTGTTCACGGGCATCAGCGGCGCCGGCTCATAATTCACCCGCGTGATCAGCCGCAGCCAGTTCCGCAGATAGAGTGCTCGCGCCTGGCGTGGAATATCGGCCGCCGGGTAATGCAGGTTGAGAAATGGCTCGAGCCCCGCGCGGCGGCTTTCCGCGATGACCCAGCCCGACTCGTCGGCCATGAAACGGTAAACCAGCACGCGGTCGTAACCCGTCAATTCGCGCACGTGTTCGGTGGCGCGTTGACATATCGCGGCAACGGACTCGACATCTTCAAGGCCCTGAATCATGGCCTGCACGCCGCTAAGCGGGTCCGCGGCATAACGATCCGACGGGTCCGCCGCCTCGAATTCCAGCACGAGGGAATCACCGCTGCGATGGATACTGGCATCCAGCGGCCGTGCCGCGACGATGCGCAATACCGGATCGAGAACATGACGTGGCGTGCCTAAATCAGCCGTCGCGGCAAGGTGGCGCAGCAACTCGACCTGCTCCGGCCGCAACAGCACGGACACGCACTGCCCCAACAGCGCTTCCGGCGTGGCGCCCAACAGGCGTTCCAGGTCACCGGCGACTTGCAAGATCCGCAATGTCCGCTGGTCGATCACCAGCATAGCCCCATGTGGCAAAATGGCGCCGGGGATATGGATCGGCTCACGGTCGCATTGTTGGAGGCCGGCGTCGCCTGGCGCGCGCCCTCCCGGTTCAGTCTGTGTGTTCGGCACGCCAGCCCTCCGGAGATTCGGAGAGGAAGTTCGGCTTTTCGTCTGTTTTGTTTTGCTTTGTTTGGTCGTCACCATAAGCCTCGCGCCACACGGATTTCGTCACGTCTCTGGCAATCCGGGTCGAGATCGAAGACTGTCCCGGGATACTTATCGAAGCCCGAAATTCAGATCTTTTCGGGTTGCCCCCCACGCGGCCCGTGCCCCTGCTTTCGCGAGAGTGAAAGCTATCCCGGCCAGGCGAAAGGTTCGGAATCTACTTAGGAGGCTACTGAAAACCGGTTGCGGTGGAGCACGATTCGTCCGATCGACGAGTGAGGTGGACCCTATCGGCTGACCTCAAACCTTCCCAACGAAGACCGCGGCCTGAAGGTCGGCTCAGGGTCGTATGCGGCGGTCGCATGTCGCGGACCATCCATTGCGCGTCACTCTCACAGGGTGTGAGTTTTTGTCTCAACAATCGCACATCGGACGGCTGCTTCCGTCTCAAACAATTCGCGTCGAAACTGTCGGTGTATCGACGCGTCGAAGCTTTCATCATGGCGCGGCGCTACAGATCGCGGCACGTGCTCACTCGTTTCTGCCCGGCCGGTTGGTGAACTCGCCGGGCGTGATGCCCAACACCTGGCGGAACGCGTGCCCGAACGCGGCGGCGCTGGAAAACCCCAGCCGGGCGGACACCGCGCCAATGGAGGCGCGCCTGCTGTCGAGCATCTCGACCGAGGCCAGGATGCGGGCGCGCTGCCGCCACTCCTTGAACGTCAGATCGGTCTCGGCCGGGAACAACCGTGTGATCGTCCGCGGCGAGGCGCCGGCCGCCCGGGACAGGTCCGCGAGATCGCGCACCCCGGCCGGGTCCACCAGCACCTGCTCCGCGACGCGGCGCGCGCGGGGATCGGAGGGCATCGGCATGAAGGTGGCCGCGTCCTCGGCCTCCGCCAGTTCGAACAAAGCCAGCCGCGCCAGCAGGTCGGCTCGGTGCGGGTCCACGTCCCCGGCGAACAGCGCCAGCACCAGTTCGCGCAGCAACGTCCCGACCGCGACGACGAACTCGCGGCCCAGACGCGGTTGCTCGGGGTGGGCGGCGAGCCAGGCGGGGGCGATGTAGAGCGACCGCATCTCCAGATCGGTCAGCATATCGACCGCGTGCTCCAGGCGCGGCGGCACCCAGACGGCGCGGCGCGGCGGGACCAGCCAGCGGCCTTTGGGGGTTGTCACCTGCATCACGCCGCGGGCGGCGAACAGCAACTGCGCCTCGGCATGCACGTGCAGGCCGAGATGCACGCCCCGGTCGTACGACCGCGCCAGAGCGGCGACCCCTCCGGCGGCCAGGGAAAAACCATCCATTTGGCGTGTCCACGATAACGGTTGGCCACACATCGACCACAGGCCACGATAATCTGGCGTGGAGGACGAGGACAAGACCGGCTGATCGAAAACGAGGACACACCCAATGAACAAACCCGCGACGGTGATCGGTTTCATCAACGCCGGCCATTTCATCGACCACTATGCCATGCTGGTGTTCGCGGCGGCGGTGATCGTCATGGGGCCCGCTCTGGGCATCAGCTATGGCGATTTGTTGCCCTACGCCACGCCGGCGTTCGTCGCGTTTGGCGCCGGAGCGTTGCTGAACGGCTGGCTCGGCGACCGCTGGAGCCGGCGGCACATGATGGCGATCTTCTTCCTGGGAATTGGCGCCTCGATGGTGCTGGTCGGGATGGTGCGAACGCCGCTGCAACTGGGCTCAGCGCTGCTGGCGGTGGGGTTGTTCGCCTCGATCTATCACCCGGTCGGGACGGCCATGCTGGTGGCGCATGCCGATAAGTTGGGGCGCCAGGTGGGCATCAATGGGGTGTGGGGCAATCTGGGCGTCGCGTCGTCCGCCGTCGTCACCGGCGTCATCGCCCAATACGTCGGCTGGCGCTGGGCGTTCGTCCTTCCTGGGCTGGTGACGATTGGCGTCGGGATCGGGTTCATGGCGCGGGTGCGGCATGAGGTGCGTACTGGGCATCAGCAGGCCGGCGCGGCGGCGCGGGTGTCCAAGGACATGATGTGGCGCGTGGTGGTGGCTCTGGTGGTCACGATCGTCGCCAGTTCGACCACGTTCAACGCGGTCACGGTGGCGCTGCCGAAACTGTTCGCCGAGCGGCTGACGATGCTGACGACAAGCCCAGCGTTGATTGGGTTGATCGCGTCGGGGGTGTATGTGTTCGGGGCGCTGACGCAGTACACGATCGGCAACCTGGTGGACCGGCACTCGCTGAAGACCGTGTTCCTGCCGTTGGCCGTGGTGTTTCCGCCGTTGCTGTTCGTCGCGGCGGGGATCAGCGGGTTGCCGTTCATCGTGGTCTCGGTCGGCGTCATCGCGGCCATGTTCGGGCTGGTGACGGTGAACGACGCGATGGTCGGGAAATACACCAGCGATCAATGGCGCGCGCGCGCCTTCGCCGTGCGGTACTTCCTGGGGTTCACGGCGGCGGGGTTCTCGGTCGGGCTGGTGGCGTGGCTGCATGAAACCGGGGGATTCGGGATGATGCTGCGAATGTTCGGCGGATTCTGCCTGCTGATCGTGGTCGGCGCGCTGATCTTCCCGCCGGAGCGCCGCGTGGCGGTGGCGCAGCCGGCGGAGTAGGCGGGAGCAAGCGCCGGAGGCGAAGCAGCGTCAGGGCTCCGCCCTGAAACCCGCGAGGGGCGTTGCCCCTCGACCCCCAGCAAAGGCACGCCTTTGCAATCCGTCCATTGGCGGCTCCTCGGAGAGGGGGCCAACGCGGACCTTGCAAGGTCACGGTCGGCCCCCTCTCCGAGGAGCCGCCAAAATGAATGGTTCCAAGGGCCAGCCCTTGGTGGGGTCGAGGGGCAAAGCCCTCGTGGGGTCCGGGGTGAAACCCCGGCGCTGCCTCCCCTCCGGCGCTCACCCTCGCCCACTCGGCGTTTGCGCCGCGGCAAACCCGATGCTACGGGGTTGCTACTGATCAGTAGGAGCACACGGACGTGAACGACGCGCTACCGGCCCACGCGCCGCTGGAGTCGATCGAGGCGGTGGATCAAGGGCTCGGGGCAGCGGGATACATCGCCAGCCGGCAGATTTCGACCGCTATTTACCTCGCGCACCATTTGCAGAAGCCCATTCTGGTCGAGGGACCGGCGGGCGTCGGCAAGACCGAGCTGGCGAAGTCGGTCGCCACCTGGATGAAGCTGCCGTTGATCCGCATGCAGTGCTACGAGGGGCTTGACGAGTCCAAGGCGTTGTACGAGTGGAAGTATGGCAAGCAACTGCTTTATACTCAGATTTTGAAGGACAAGATCAATTCGGTGATCGGCGACAACGACAACCTCGCGGTGGCTTTGGCGAAGTTGCACGATTTTGGCGACATTTTCTTTTCGCATCAGTTTCTGGAGCCGCGTCCGCTGCTGCGCGCGCTGGAAACGCCGGGCGGCGCGGTGTTGCTGATCGATGAAATCGACAAGTCCGATCAGGAGTTCGAGGCGTTTTTGCTGGAGATCCTGTCGGATTATCAGGTGACGATTCCAGAGCTCGGCACCATTCACGCGGGGACGCCGCCGATCGTGCTGCTGACGTCGAACAGCACCCGCGATCTGGGCGATGCGTTGAAACGGCGCTGTCTGCATCTGCATATCGGCTTTCCGGACGAGAAACTGGAGCAGCGGATCATCGCCTCCCGCGTGCCGGGGATCGATGGACGGCTGCTGAAACAACTCGTGAGTTTCGTGCAGCAACTGCGCGCGCTGGATTTGAAGAAGGTGCCATCGGTTAGCGAAACGATCGATTGGGCTCGGGTGATGGTGCTGCTGCACGCCTCGGTGCTGGAGATCGACATGGTGCGCGACACCTTGAACGTGCTGCTGAAGTTCGAAGCGGATATCGAGGTCGCGGGCAAGCAGATCGCCGGCCTGACGCATAAAGCGCGGCAGGACGCGGGCGTGCCGGCCTGACATGTCGGGATTTATCGCCGGAGCGCCCTCCCCCAGCGAACCGCTGCGCCGGTTCTTTCAGGTCGCGCGCGGGGCGGGTTTGCGGGTTTCAGCGGCCGAGGGCATCGACGCGGCGCGCGCGGTCGATCTGGTGGGATTCGAGGACCGCACGGTTCTGAAGGACACGCTGGCGCTGATCCTGGCGAAGACGCCCGAGGAGAAAAACCTCTACAACGAGGCGTTCGAACTTTATTTCAAACGCGATGCGTTCGCCGGGGGTGATGGCACCGGCGAAACCGAGGATGAGGAGCACACGCCTGGTCAGTCGCCGGCGCGAGGTCCTCAGGCGGGTGGCGACGGGATGGGCGGGTCCGGTGGCCAAGGGCTTGGCCAGTTGCTGGAGAGCGACGATCGCGCGGCGTTGGCGGCCGAGATGGAAAAGGCGGCGCGTGAGGCCGGGGTCGAGAACATCCGGTATTTCACGCAGAAGAATCTCTATGCGCGGCGGATTTTGGACCGCATGGGATTGCGCGCGCTGGAGCGCGGCATGGAGGCGATGCGGCAGACCGGTGAACAGGAAAGCCTGAGCCGGGCGCAGGCGCTTGAAAGCAAGGTCGAGCAATTGCGCGACGCGGTGCGCGATTTCGTGGAGCGCTCGCTCCTGCTGTACGCGCGCGGCGAGACGGAGAAATTCCGCGAGGAGTTATTGAAGTCGGCGCGGCTGTCGAACCTCGAGCGGCGCGACATGGATCGGATGCGGGTGCTGGTGCGGCAGATGGCGAAGAAGCTTGCCGCGCGGTACGCGAAGACGCGGCGGCGGCGGTTGCGCGGGCAGTTGGACACGCGGCGAACGTTGCGGCGGAACATGGGGTGGGGCGGCATCCCGTTCATCACCGTATGGAAACAGAAGCGTATCGAGAAGCCACGGGTGATGGTGTTGTGCGACGTCTCCGGCTCGGTCGCGGCGATGTCGGGGTTTTTGCTGATGTTCCTGTACGCGCTGAATGAGGCGCTGTCGGATATTCGGTCGTTCGCGTTCGCCGGGTCGTTGATCGAAGTGTCGGACATTCTGGAAAAGGAGCCGGTCGAGCAGGCGATCAGCAAGATCATGCAGACGATCGGTTACGGGTCCTCGAATTACGGCAACAGCTTTTCGGATTTTGAAGATGGCTGGATGCGGTTCGTGAACAACAAGACGACCGTTATCATTCTGGGTGACGGGCGGGGCAATCGCACCGATCCGCGGACGGATGTGATCGGGCGGCTGTCGCAACGATGCAAGCGGATCATCTGGTTGAATCCGGAATACCGCTCGGCGTGGGGGACGGGCGATTCGGACATGTATCGTTACGCGCCGTTCTGCAACCTGGTGACCGTGTGCAACACGCTGCGGCAGTTGGAACGGGTCATCACCGATATTCTTGAGGACGCGGCGTAGCGGCCCGAACATCGGTTGTTCGGGCCGACCAAAAGTTTTGTCGTTTGATAATTCACCACGTCCGGCGGCGCGCCGGCCGCGCCCTTTATCCATCTCCTGTTCCCGGCTAGCATCGCGCGCATGGAACAGCGATCCGATCGCTTTCCTTGTAGCCAATCCGGACGACGATGGCGGTCACCCGCGGGCCGCCGCTTCTCCACGATCGGATACGGACCACCGCCGCGCGGGCCTCGCCCGCATCACGCAACGAAGCGGCCGCGCCAACGCGACCGTGAAGGGAAGGAAACGTCATGCAGAGACGACAATTTTTGGGCGCCGTCGCTTTCGCCACAAGCCTCTGGGCCACAAGTTTCATTTGGGGCGCGATCCCCGCGTCCGCCGCCGACCAGCGCGGTGTCACCGATACGGAAATCGTCATCGGCACCATCACCGACCTGTCCGGCGTGACCGCGGTGCAGGGCGTGAACAACAGCGACGCGATCCGCATGGCGTTCGATGAAGCCAACGCGAAAGGCGGCGTGCACGGCCGCAAGATCAAATACATCGTCGAGGACAATCAATACACGGTGCCTCGGTCGGTGCAGGCGATGAACAAGTTGTTGAACAACGATAACATCTTCCTGGCGCTGTCGGATGGCGGCACGCCGATGAACGACGCCAACATGCCGGCGGAGTTCGAGAAAGGCGTGCCGAACGTGCTGCCGCTGACGGCCGCCCGGTCGATGTACGAGCCATACAACAAGCTGAAGTTCGCGCAGTACGCGTCGTATTACGATCAGATGCGCGCGGCGGTGAAGTATTTCGCCGAACAGCGCGGCCGCAAGAAGTTCTGCGTGATGTATCAGGACAGCGATTTCGGCAAGGACGTGCTGGCCGGCGTCGTGGCGCAGACCAAGGCGATGGGGATGGAAGTGGCGGGCACGACCGCGCATCGTCCGACCGATACGGACTTCAACGCACCCGTGCAAAAACTTAAAGACGCCGGTTGCGACGCGATCATGCTCGGGACGATCGTGCGAGACACCAACATCATCATTCAGACGGCGCGGAAGATGGGCTGGGATGTCGATCTGGTCGGTCAGTTCGCGGCGTATGATACGGCGGTCGCCTCACTGCCGGGCGGCGCGACCGAGGGCACGTTCTGCATGACGCCGGCGCTGTATGCCTATCCCGACGATCCGCGGCCGGAGGTGCAGGATTTCGCCAAACGCTACCAGGCGCGCTATGGCAGGCCGCCGAACTTCCATGGCGAGGTCGGGTATACCGCCGCGTCGCTTGTGCTGCTGGCGCTCGATCGCGCGGGCCGGGATTTGACCACCGACGGGTTTATCAAGGGCATGGAGAGCATCCACGAGTACAAGGACATCTTCGGCAGCGTGCTGTCGTTTGGTCCGGAGCAGCATCATGCCTCGACCAGTTCGTTCCTGACGGTGGTCAAGAACGGGCGTTGGGTGCCGGTGGTTGAGACGGCGTTGAGTTACTGAATGGCGAAACCAGGGGGCCGCGTGCCCCCTGGGCTTTTCAAGCGGGCGGCAATGCGTTGCCCCATTTGTCGAGATAGACGACATCAGCCAGCGGCGCGCGGCGCACCGGGCCGAATTTCCCAAGCGGATATCCCAGCGGCAAGATCGCATAGGAATGAACGTCCTCGGGCAGGCCCATCGCGGCCTCGGCGTCCTTTTCGTGGATCAGATACAACGTCGTCAGCGTTGAGCCGAGGCCCAAAGCCCGCGCCGCCAGCAGCATGTTCTGCACCGCCGGAAAGATCGACGCGCCTGACCCGCGTGGCCCCAACAAACAGGGCACGATCCAGACCGGAGCTTCATGCAAATGATCCGCGAGGTGCTCCGCCGCGGCCAGCATCCGCGCGAACCGTTCCGGAGTCGTGCCGGGCGCGGGACCGCCGGAGCGGTAGCGTGGACCCACCACCTCATGCCACGCCTTGCGGTAGAATACTGAAGCGGCGGCTTTGATCGTCGGATCGCGGATCACCAGGAAGCGCCAGGACTGCATGTTGCCGCCGTTGGCCGCGCAGGTGCCCGCTTCGAGGACCTGGGCCAGCAACGCGTCGGGGATTGGGTCGGGCTTCAGGCGGCGCATCGAACGGGTCGTGCGCATGATCTCAAACAGGTCGTGGGGCATTCAGATAATCCCCTTCTCCCGCAGCCCGGCCAAAGCGGCCGCGTCCAGACCCAGATTCGAGCCAAGGATCTCGTCCGTGTGCTGGCCGAGGACCGGCGGTGGCAGACGGTAATCCGCGGGCGTTTCCGACAGCTTCACGGGGTTGGCGATCATTTTCATCGCACCGCCGGTCGCGTGCTCCATCTCCATCACCATGCCGCGCGCCACGACATGCGGATCGGCGAAGACCTGCGACAACGTGTTGATCGGACCGCAACCGATCTTCAGCGCCTCCAGTTTGTCGATCCACCAGGCGGTGGGGTGCGACTTCACCACCGGCGTCAGCGTATCCGTCACAAGTTGACGGTTTTGCACGCGCGCGGCGTTGGTGGCGAACCGCTCATCTTCAAGCAGATGGGTCAAAGCGAACGCCTCGCAAAATCGTTTAAAGGTCGGATCGTTGCCGACGGACAACACCATATAGCCGTCCTCGGTCGGGAACACCTGGTACGGCACGATGTTGGGATGTTGATTGCCAAGACGCGCGGGATTTTCTCCGGTGGCGAGGTAATTCATGCCTTGATTGGCGAGCCACGCGACATGAGTGTCCAGCATGCCGATGTCGATCTGCTGACCCTGCCCGGTCAGGTCGCGATGGCGGATGGCGGCCAGGATGCCGATGCAGCCGTACAGGCCGGCGAACAGATCGGCCACGGGGACACCGACTTTCTGCGGCAGCCCTTCCGGCTCCCCGGTCAGGCTCATCACGCCGCCCATGCCCTGGATCAGGCTGTCGTAGCCTGGCCGCGGCGCGTACGGGCCGGTCTGGCCGAAGCCGGTGATCGAGCAATACACCAGACGGGGAAACTTCGCGTGCAGTTGCTCGTAGCCCAGGCCGTATTTTTCCAGCGCGCCGACCTTGAAGTTCTCGACGAGGATGTCTGAGTCCGCGATCAACTTCAGAGCGATCTCCTGGCCTTCGGGCTTGCCAATATCCAGCGTGACCGACATTTTGTTACGGTTGACGCCGACGAAATACGCGCTCTCTTTCGTTCCGGGCATGAACGGAGGCGCGAAGCCGCGGGTGTCGTCGCCGGCGCCGGGCCGCTCGATCTTAATGACCTCGGCGCCCAGATCGCCCAGCATTTGCGCGCAGGTGGGACCGGCGAGGACTCGGGTGAGGTCGAATACGCGCAGGCCTTTGAGAGGGCCGGTGGGGTTGGTCATGCGTTTCTCCAGCTTGCCGATCGATCGAACAGGCCGGTATCCTACGACGCGACGCCTGGTAATGAAAATCGGACCGGAGGCAAAATCCGGCCATCCTGGGCGCCGCGCGAAAGGAAGGAAGAGTCCATGTCAGACCGGCCACCCAGTATCGAGGGGCGCGGTTCCTGGTTCGCCGCCGGTGTGACGCTGGCGATCCTGTCGATCTCCTATGGGTCGCCGCTGTTGATCGTGGTCGGGATGAAGCCGATCCAGGCCGACCTGGGGACCGAACGGTCGGTGATCGCTCTGGCCGGGTCCCTCGTGTGGGTCGGGACCGGCCTCGGCGGCATTCCGATGGGCTGGCTGGCGGACCGGATCGGGATTCGCGCCGTGATCGCGATCGGCGCGGTCGCGATGGCCGCGGGCCTGGCGATTTCCACGATCGGCGGGACGCTTCCACTTTACCTGGGCCACGGGCTGCTGATCGGGGTGATCGGCAACGGCGCGATCTATGCTCCGCTGCTGATTTACGTCAGCCGCTGGTTCGACCGCCGCCGTGGCGCCGCGATCGCGCTGATTTCCTCCGGCCAGTATATCGCCGGAGTGTTCTGGCCGGCCGTGTTCGAACGTGGCATCGCCGCGTATGGCTGGCGGACCTCGATGCTCGCTTACAGTGTCGTTGTGTTGGTCTGCGTACTTCCGATGTTATGGTTGTTGCGCCCAGTACCGGCGCCGGTCAGCTCCGGGCCGGCGATGAGCGCGGGCCGGGACCGGTCCGTGCTCGGGCTGCGGCCCAATTTGGTGCAAGGGCTGCTGTGCGTCGCCGGGTTCTGCTGCTGCATTCCGATGGCGATGCCGAATTCCCACCTGGTGGCGTTCTGTTCCGACATCGGCATCAGCCCGGTGCAAGGGGCCGCGATGCTGTCGGTGTTGCTGGGATGCGCGTTCATCTCGCGCCAGTTCTGGGGCGCGATGGCGGACCGGATCGGCGGGTTGCGCACGGTGATGGTGGGCTCGGCCTGCCAGGCGGCGGCGATCGGGGCGTTCCTGCTGACCCAGAACGAGGTCGGGTTGTTCGTCATCGCCGGGGTCTACGGGCTGGGGTTCAGCGGCATCATACCGTCTTACTCGGTCGCCATTCGCGACCTGTTCCCCTCGGCCGACGCGTCGTGGCGGATCCCGACGCTGCTGTTCACCGCGATGTCCGGGATGGCGGTGGGCAGTTGGCTGGCGGGCTGGATTTACGACCATTTCGGGACATACGCGGCGGCGTTCGGCACCGGGGTGGTGTTCAACCTGTTGAATTTGATCCTGATTGGATTCCTGGTCAGCCGGCTGCCGCGCCGGCACGCGCCGGTGTTGTCGCCGGCGTGACGCGCATCCGCGCGGGGGCGTGACGCGCATCCGCGCGGGGGCGTGACGCGCATCCGCGCGGGGG
>Ga0182013_10003359_pt1 | contig 20078 bp, 18 predicted proteins | sample 612S2MmetaG_FD_120487 | JGI IMG/M metagenome (GOLD analysis project Ga0182013, IMG submission 120487) | Permafrost microbial communities from Stordalen Mire, Sweden - 612S2M metaG | ecosystem: Environmental > Terrestrial > Soil > Wetlands > Permafrost | place: Sweden: Stordalen | collected... | reverse complement strand
TTTATCTGGAGGCGATGCGCATGGGGATCGATATTGTCGGCGAGTCGCAGCTTGTGGGGTATCCGACGCAGTTTCCCAGCGTGAGCATGGTGGACTGGAACACGGGAAGTCCGAATGCGCGCTTCCGGGTACTCCAGTTGATCCACGACCACTTCTCGCCGGGTGACAAACTTGTCGAGACGCGAGGGGCGAATGGCGACGTGCTGGCGCAGGCGTTGGTAACGTCCCAGGGCCGCGCGCTGCTGGTCGTGAACAAGCGTAATGCCACAAAGACCGTCCGGCTGAAGGAGGAATGGAAGGATGCCCAGGTATCGGTGGTGGATTCCGCCGCCGCGCCGCACACGGTGGCGTTAGGAGGGTCGGCCATCGAACTAGGTCCTTTTGCGGTCGCGGTGGTTTACGGAAAGTGACCGCCTTCAAGTTCCCGGTTCGCCAGCCGATAAAGATATACAGCAGATATGCTTGCCGCATCGGATCGTTCACGGCCGGATAGCAGTTCGTATCTTCAGAACATATTGGACACCCCGGAGCACCCGGACCTGCGACGTGTGACCACGCTGGTGGAACACCTCTTCCAGGTCCCGGTGGCCTATATGGCGTTATTGGGCGCCGACGAAAGCATAGTGGCGCGCATCGGGAACGGGACCGGGTACGCGTCCTGTTTGGGAGGTGTGCGGCTGGATGATTTGCTGGGAAAGCCGCAACTGGTCCGCGACTCCGCCAGCGATCTCCCTCCGGGAACGGACTTCGCGGACTTGCGCTTCGCAGCTTCGGCGCCCCTGCGTTCCAGCAGTGGCATGCAGATCGGCGTGCTGGTGATTGCCGACCGCGCACCGAGGCCGAACTTCTCCCAGGCGGACGCCCGAATCCTGGCCGACCTGGCCGACGTGCTCGCCGGGAAGATGGAGTTGCGGATGATCGCGTCCATGGCGCTGGAATCGGAGCTGTCGCTGCGTGAGACCGAGCGGCGCTTTCGAGGCATTGCCAACTGCGCCCCGGTGCCGCTTATGTACAGTCGTGCGGACGGCGCATGCCTGTTCGTCAACCAGGCCTGGCTGGATTTCTCCGGCAGGAAGGTGGAAGACGAACTGGCGAGCGGATGGATCGAGCTGATCCACCCGGAGTATCGCGACGGCGTGGTGGAGGAATACTGGAGGGCGTTCGAAACCCTGCGGCCGTTCACCGCTGAGGCTCCTTTCCGGCGGCACGACGGCCAGTACCGATGGATGTTGGGCAAAGGCGCACCGCGATTTCGCGATGACGGCAGTTTCGCCGGCTATATCGGCTGCCTGCTCGACATCACCGACTACCGTTCCATTCCCACCGCGGGTGCGGGAGGGACCGCACGCTGCACTTGCGGCCGCCTCTATCCGCCTCCGCCCGCCGCTAGCGCTTAAACGTCCTGGGGCGGTTTCGCATGCGATGCGGAGGCACGCCTCGCGTACGTGAAAGGACGCGGTGCTGGCGCGAAATTCAAAGAAACAGTGGTGCCAGGCGAAATCGACGATGGCCTCGTGAGTCAGGCCGGCAGCGACGGTGCGAAGAACAGCAGGCCGGCCACAAAAATACCTGCCCGGTGCCATCTGGCGCCGGGCAAGTGCGGAAATGACTGCAGGGTATGAGCCGGGTCCCTCTTCAAAGGCGTTTCCATGGAGTGGGCCACGGCTGGTTGTTCGCTAAACTGCCGCGATCATAGTCAGTTGCGCGTCCAGATCCGCCAGGGCCTTGGTCAAAACAGCCTTGTAGCGCGGATTCTGCGCGTTGTCCAATTCCCGTACCACCCTGGTACGGGAGAGAAGGATGGTCTCCTTCTTGCGGAGTAATTCGAGCGATTCAGGACTCGGCGCGGTATGCACTTTGTAAGGACGAGGGGTCTCGGCCATGTCGATCTGCGCCTCGACCGACTTGCTTTCCCAACCTCTAGCCATGACTTCATTGTACTCTCCGGCACGGCCGATGGGAAGTGCGAGGCGTTTGCGGCGGCCCAGTACCGGCGCGGCGCGCGGCGTGACATAATCTGGGGTGCTATGCATCGCATTGCCGTCTGTGTCCTCTTTGCCGCGCCTCTTCTCGCTCAGTCACGAGCCAATGTCCCACCCGACCTGCGATTTGAAGTTGCCTCGCTCAAGCTCAGCGAACCGGGAGGCCGGGGCGGCGGAATCCGTCCGGCGCCGGGTGGCATGCGCTATCTCGCCAACAACTGTCCAATCAAGCTCATGATCCAGGTGGCCTATCGCGTCAAGGCCGAGCAGATTATAGGTGGGCCGGGATGGCTCGATACCGATCGATTCGACTTGGACGCCAAGGCGGAAAAGGCCTCGAGCGCCGCCGAGCTGCACATCATGCTGATGAACATGTTGGTGGACCGCATGCAAATGAAGTTTCACCACGAGAAAAAGGAGATGCGCATGTACGCCCTCACGGTGGACAAAAGCGGCCCAAGGGCGACCCCGCACGAAGCCGCCAACGCCGGCGAGCCTTGGGTCGATATCGCTACCGAAAAATTCCTGCACTTGAAGATGAAGGCGACCTGCGCTCCCATGGACTACTTCGCGTTTCAGTTGTCGCTGCTTATGGATCTACCGGTAGTCGATCTGACCGGACTGAAAGGCGGCTACGATTTCAATCTGGAGTTCACGCGGGAACTGCCCCCCGGTTTTCCCGAGGGTGGGAAAATCAACGGGGAAGATCCCGATACTTCGGGACCCACCGTTTTTGCGGCATTGAAGCAGCAGTTGGGCCTGGAGTTGAAAGCGCAAAAAGGCCCCGTGGAGGTAATCGTCATCGACCACGCCGAAAGGCCGGCCGGGAATTAGCAATCGCGCGAGAATAACTTCCCACCAGGCGTCGTGGCGCAGACTCTTCAGTCCGCCGCGCCGAGACTTCGAACTCCTGATGTCGACCGGGAATTTCGCTTGGCTTGGGAAAATGACCTGAGCCCAACGGACGACGGGCCGAACGCTCCCTTACGGTCGCGGCTCTGCTTGAGGCCTCTTTCGGAGCCGCGACCGTCAGGGAGCGTTAGCCACCGGCTCATCCCAAATTCCATGACCTCAGGAGTTCGGAGTCTCGACCCGGTAGGCAGGAGTGCCTGCGCCACATCGCCACCGCGGACACCGTACTGCGAAAGCAACGGGCAGCCGCCGGCATCACCGTACGTCGTATATGTAAAACGCGTGGCCCACAATATCCACCGGGGCGATGCGACGCACCCAGGCGCCCGCTCCCGGCATCGCCGCGGCGCCCAGAGCCGGAAGGCGCGCGACCATGTGCGCGCTGATCGCATACAAACCGGGCGATGGTTCCGCGTACAGTGCATCGTTGTCCATCTTTTGATACCGCAGCCCGTAGCCTTCCGGAGGATATGTGCCAAAATACGCCAGGCGAACGGTCCGCCCCTTGCCGTGAAGATCCAGCCACGCGCGAAGTTGCTTGAGGCCCTGCCCCCAGTCGACGTTGCTGTCGTCGAGCCACAGCGGACCGCAGCGGGAACCGCCGTCCCGGCCCATATCGCCCGGCGATTCCAGCAGGCAGGCGGCCTCATTGAAATAAGAGAGGTGATCGGGATAGATTCCGGCGGCCGCCAGCGCCATCCACAGACAGAGAGCCGCGGCCGCATATCGGCCCCAGGCCGGTCGCGGCCGGAACAGCGCAGCCAGCGCGATTCCACCCAGCAGATAGGCGAACGGAAGAGTGGGAATGATGTAGCGGATTCCCAGGTCGTCGGCTAGAAACGTGACCGCACCGAGGAACACCACGGGCGTCAGCAGCAGAAACCACTTTGCAAGAGCCGGCGTGGACTCGCTCCGCAACAAGATCGCCAACCCGCCGGCAGCCAGCAGGATAGCGGCCAGCGGCTCTTTCAGAAGATACGCGGCCACAAAGTAGCTGTAGAAGCGCAGCGCGAGTTCGCCATGCAGGTATGCCGGAGTGCCGGCGATGTGGTCGGCATTCACCTTTTTCAGGCCGGTGAGGTACAGCAGCGGATCGCTGGGAAAGAAATAGAGCGCTTCGATCACGACTGCGGCGATGACGCACATGGCCAGCAGAGCGGCGGCGTACGTCAACAGCTTCTTCCGCCGCGCGGTACGGCCGGCATCGCGCCCCGGCGGCGCCGCGGCCGTCCTGGCGCCTGCGCCGTGGCACTTCTTGTACTTCTTCCCGCTGCCGCAGGGACACGGGCTGTTCGGCCCCACTTTGGCGGCAGGCCGCTCCGGCTCCGCAGCCGTTTCCGCCTCCGGCGTGACCGGCCAACGGGCCGCGGCCGCCAGCAGGATCGCCGCGATTGGCAGCAGGAAAACAGCCGAGAACTTCGCTCCCAAAACGGCGCCCAGCGCGAGGCCGCACAGCACCAGGCGCTGCCAGCCGGGCCGCTCGATGTAGCGCCACAGGGCGAACAGGAACAACAGCGTGAATGCCGTCACGCCGACGTCCGTGGTGACCAGCGCGGAGTGCGCCACGATGGTGGGGTCGAGCGCATAAAGGAACAGCGCCCCCAGGGCCGCGGCCGAGCCCACCAGTTCGCGCCCCCACCAGTAAATCAGCGCTCCCAGCAGGGCCGCCAACAGAATGAATGGCAGGCGCGCCCAGAACATCACGCGATCGGCGCCGTTGTCGTGGATGATGTTGTTCGCCACGGGCCATTCCAGGTTCGTGCCTTCGGAGGAGCCGCTGATCAGCGCGTCGGCGAGTTCGGATTTGGGCCAGTGGATGCCGGCCATCCGGAGGAACAGCGCGCTCATCTCCTTGAGGAGCGGCGGGTGCTGGAGGTTGGCGCGAAATACGTGCGTGTCCAGGTACGAAAGTCCGGCGGCGATATGCGGCGGCTCGTCGACCACGGGGCTCTTTTGGAGACTCGCCGAGAGGCTCTGCAGGACGAATACCGCGATCAGAATTCCGGCCAGCAGGAGATGGTGCCAAGGGGGACGATGTGCGGGCGACATCGCCCACATCGTAACACGTTGGCGGGTATGGACTGGCAACGGGACGCTGGGAGGGGCGGCCGCGACCCAATGATCCGGTATCGTTGCGTTCCCTCTAGCCAGGTTCCGCGGATCACCGCGCCGCACAACTGAAGTTCGCTGCGTCGTCGATGCTGCCGCTGCCTTTGTAGCGCGCCACTAGAGGATATGGGCAGAGCGGCCGCGTGCGAACCGCGGTTCCGCTCGAGACTCGACTCGCAGGGATGGTTTTCGGAGCATCGCCCGATTCCACCCAATGCAACAGCGGTGTGGCGACATCGAAGGTGCTGGTTCCTACCCCGCCACCGCAATGGAACATGCCAGGCACCATGAAGAGGCGGAAAAAGTCCGGAGTGGAATCACCCATGCGATTCGTCACCTCGTCGTAATATTCAACCGCCACGCGCGGATTGAGTTGAGGGTCGGCCCAGCCGAAATACATGATGAGCTTGCCGCCCCGCTGGCGAAATATTGAGAGATCCGGGTCGGTAGCATCGATCGCCTCATGAAGGAATGCCAGACGCGGAATGTCTTTGTCGATATCGAAATCCGCCATCGATTGGTTCGGATCGGCGCCAGGCATCGCCAAGTAGCGGAGAAAGCTCCGGGCGTAATTCGCCCAGACATTCCCGCCGTTTGGCGCGCTGATCACCTGGCCCAACCAGCCGCTCTGTCCGTTCGGACCGGCAACTTCCGCGCCCACCGGCCAGCCGGGAAAGAAACGTTTACCCTGACGGAAGACGTCGCTGTATATGCGATCGGCAGCGGCGATTTCGGCAGCGGTGAAACAATCGGGCTGGTCTTTTCCGTCCGCGCAGCGCGGGAGGTCTTGTGTCGCTTTGAAACCGCAATGCAGGGGATCGTCAATCAGTCCGTCCTTGAGACCGTCTTTGGCGTCGCACTTTTCGTAAACAGTTGCCGCAAGCAGGCCGAGTTTGGCGGCAGGGAATGGATTGGCGCTCAAAACCTTCATCCAGTAGGCGCGCGCAAGCATGTTTCCTGTGTTATAGAGCGCGGGAGAGCCGGCAATGATTCCATCGAAATCATCGGGAAAGCGTTGGGCAATCGTGAGGCCCTGGCGACCTCCTTGCGAACAACCGTCATAGTAAGACTTGGACGGATTCGCGCCATAGTAACTGTGCACAAGACGCTTGGCAGCCAGCACGGTAACGTGCAGCGAACGGAAGCCGTAATCGAGGAGCTTCTGGCGGCTCAGCGCGAAGCTGGCGTCGGGTTCGAGCGCGGCCGAGTGGCCAGTGTCGGTCGAGGCGGTGGCAAATCCGGCGCGAAGCGCCCGCGCGTGGTTGGCGACTCTGTTGGGAGCATCGAACGATTCGCCAGCCCATCCGCCGTTGCCGAACATATAGAAGCGGCCGTTCCAGCCGGTCGGGAGATTGACTTCGATGTTGATCTCGGGCTGCGCCATGAGAAACACTTGGCAATGTTCGGGAGCGCTGGTAGAGGGTGGAACCAGGGCCGCACTGACGACGGAGAGATCGAAGCCGGTTAGGCTGAGCAGTTGGCTGCAGGTCGTGACCGGTTTGGCGGTGGCGGGCGGTGGGGTCCAATCCCGGAACTGTACGGAGCCGCCGCCCTGCCCGAGAAGAACTGCTGCGAAACCTAGAAAAAGTATGAAAGGCCGCATCGGATGTCCTATAGTGGCGTTCATCGTACCTCACTGCTGTCCCAATCGGCAAGACCGCTCCCTGGCGGTCGCGGCTCAGTAACAAGTCCCGTGGAATCATCGCGGCGTTTTCCGAGCCGCGCGCGCAAGCAAGCGGTCCTTACCACTTGAAGGCAGTTTCATGACAGCAAGCTAACTAAGCCGTTGGATCATTCTCCCGGCACGGCCGATCTGCGCTATCATCTCGGAGAACGGAGGGGACTCCACATGCTCGCCTACCTCGACACGCTAATCGGTTTCGCCGTAGTGATGCTCGGCGCCAGCCTGATAATCACCATCTTCACGCAAATGATCTCGTCCTTATTGAGCCATCGCGGCGCCAACCTGAGGTGGGGTCTGGAGACCATGTTCAAGAACCTTCCGGGCTGTCCGCTGCTGAATCAGGCGAAGAACGCCTCAATGGCCGCCAAAGATGTGCTTACCCATCCTCTGATTTCAGATTCGATCTTCTCGCTGAAACCGCAGTGGCTGGCGGACCGCTTCCGGCTGGCAACAGCAGTAGGTCCCGACGAACTCGTCGCCATCCTGAAGGACCTCTCGACGAAGCCCGCGTACGCGGCCATTGCCGGCCTGCCCGCCGAGATCGACGCCCTGCTCGCCGCGCAGAATCTCGCCGCCGGTCGCCGCCTCACGCTGCTCATCGGCTCACCCGCGCTGGCCGCGCTTCCCATCGCCGGCGCGGTGCCGCTGCTCGAGGACACGGTGAATTCGATCGAGGCCGAGGCCGGAAAACTCGAAGCATGGTTCAACGCCACCATGGATCGCGTCTCGGCACGGTTCACCACCTACATCCGCTTGTGGACAGTCGCGTTCGCGCTCGCGCTCGCGCTCGGAACAGGCCTCAACACGGTGACCCTGCTCAGCGAACTCTACACCAACGGCGCCTTCCGCCAGTCCGTCGCCGGCTCCGCAACACAGATGGTGGACCTCGCCGGCAAGGTGCTGCCCAATGGGCCGCAGGACGTGGTCACCAAGATGTATACCGACGCCGTCACCAAGGGGATCGCCGATTCAGGAGCCACGGCTGACACCACGCCGTCCGGGATCGACTCAGAGAATGCCGCACGCTCCTGGCTCATCGCGCACGTTACCAGTGCCCAACAGTCCGCCGCGCTGTCTGCGTTCGATAAGGCCCTTATGGACCAACGCATGCAAGATGCCGCTGCCATACGCACGATTCTCACCAAGGCGTCGTTCGACGTGCGGAACTTCGGATGGAAGCCGGACCAACCCAGCTTGCCACAGATTCCAGGTGTCCTCCTTACCGCCGCCCTGCTGAGCCTGGGCGCGCCCTTCTGGTTCAACATGCTGAAGCAGCTCGTCAACCTGCGCCCGGTTCTCGCAAATAAACAGGACGCCCCGGCCAATTGATCCCTCTCGGGCAGGTTCCCGATTCCGCCGATGCTTCGGCGTCCAACGTCAGAGATCCCGATGTCGTGGAATTCGCAGTGAGCCATCGAAAGGAATGGCTCAGGCCATTTTCCCCGCCGGGCTATCGCAGGCATACGCAACGTGGCGCGCGACTCGCCGAGTTGCGCGGTGCAGGTCAGGAGCTTGAAATATCCCTCATGGCATGCGCCGTAGATCGCGGCCGGGCGCCCCAATTGGACCACAAGTGCGGATATGGGAATATTGGTGTCGAGCGCCACACGCATCAGGCTTTGTCAGCCGCCGCTTGAGCGCGACACTCCACGCGAACCTCGCGTACGGCGCCGTCAATGAGGCTCTGCAACTCGTTCGGGTCCGTCTCGGCGTTGCGCTGCTTGATATCCTGCACGGTGCGATGAAACACGCGCCAGCGGACAGCTTCTTCGATGAATTTCGAGAGGTCGCCCTTTTTCATGCCCTGGGAGCCCCAAAAGGTGCGCAGTGGCAAGTCAGTTTCCTTCGAGACTTTGATGTTCCAGCGGACGGTTTCTTCCATAAAGCACCCCGGCGCTAAAGATGAGTAACACCAATGTGATTGTTGTACGTCAGGGCCTGCTGGGCAAGTGTAACGGCGTGTGAGTCACGCCGGGCAGTACAACAGGGAGACGCGGCGTCGTGCGCTCCGGTCGGGGTTTACATAACGCAACATCACGCCGGATTATGGGAGGCTGCTTGCGGGCGTGTCAGCAACGCATTGCCGGACATTCGAACGCAAAGACGACCGGACTGTATAACCGGCGCCACGCCGACATCAACGTGGGCGAATCCGGTGCCACCACCAGGGGTGAGGTCTAGTATAATTTGACTGATTGGGCCGGTTACGGACCCGTCTTGGGGGCCGAAAATGGAGATTTTGTGTTTCACACGTTGCGTGGCGAGTGCGGTTCACACATCGTCCCGCTGACGATGGCCAGATTTGCTCTTTGCGCACCGCGCGCAGCGAGAAAGACTGCCTTACTGAGAAGCTTCATGCTTGCCCCTGCCGTCTTTGCTCTTTATGGGTGGTCGGCAGCGGTTATAGTAGATGCGCAAACAACTGTTTCGGTGACAGGGGCAATTGTTTCGGTGACAGGGGCGAACACTCTCCCGCTCGCGATCGGTCCTGGCTACCAGGCTCTCGCAGTTAGTTGGACTCAGGCCAGCGCGACGAGGGTATCTATTTCAGCGACCATTACGGGGTCTGGGAGTACGGTAACAGCCTATCTGACAACCCAGATCGGACCTGGCACAACGGCAGCAAACGAAATCGCTGAGACCACACTGCTACTGCCAAACAATTACGGCGACTACAAGGATACGTCTTTGTTCAACCTCGCGAGTCTTCCGGCCGGCACATACTTCCTAACCTTGAACGCTAACGGTGGGGGTGGCGGCGGATGGGCCGGCAGTTTTCCTACCTCGCCTTCCATTACGACCGGAAGCGGAGCGAGCGCGAATGGCTATTACGTTTCAGGTGATGGTGCCCCCGGCAGTGTCGCGGCCTACCCGCCGGCGAGTAACTTCAACGGTCCAGGACCCAACAGAACGTTTTACAATGTGACAGGCACAATGCAACTGCAGGTGCCTTTCGGCGATTTGTACTGTGCCGCCGGGGCCAATGGGCTGGGTAACATCTACGACCCAACGACTTCCTCCTGCGCAAGCGGAGTCGTTGTGCCTTTCGGCGATTTGTACTGTCCCCCCGGTCTCAATGGGCCAGGCTACCTCTACGACCCGGCGACTTCGACCTGCGTGAGCGGAGTCGCTTTGCCCTTTGGGGATTTATATTGTGCCGCCGGGGTCAATGGGCCGGGTAATATCTATGACCCAGCGACATCGTACTGCGCGGGCGGAATCGTTGTGCCCTCAGGGGATTTGTATTGCTCCCCCGGGGCCCGTGGGCCGGGTTACCTCTATGACCCAGCGGCATCATACTGCATGAGCGGAGTCGCCTTGCCCGTTGGGGATTCATATTGTGCCGCCGGGGTCAATGGTCCGGGTAATATCTATGACCCAGCGACATCGTACTGCGCGAGCGGAATCGTTGTGCCCTCAGGGGATTTGTACTGTCCCGCCGGAGCCAATGGTACCGGTGGGCTCTATAACTCAGGGACATCCTCCTGCGTGAGCGGAATCGTTGTGCCCTCAGGGGATTTGTACTGTCCCGCCGGAGCCAATGGTACCGGTGGGCTCTATAACTCAGGGACGTCCTCCTGCGTGAGCGGAATCGTTGTGCCCTACGGGGGTTCTTTCTGCTCTCCCGGGGTCAGTGGGCCGGGGGGCCTCTATAACCCATCGACGGAAGGCTGCAACCTTGGAGTCATTTATCTTCTGGGCGCGTCGCCGTCCGCGGTAGCGCAGAGTCAAGTTACCACGACAGCCTCCGGTCTGACATATAGCCGGGTAAGCCAGACCTTCAACGGGACCGTGACCTTCAAGAACATCGGCACCAGCCCTATCAGCGGACCTTTTGAAATACTCTTGACCGGGCTGCCGGCTAATGTCGTTCTGGTCAACGCTACAGTCAGCCTTTCGGGGTCGCCGTTGCTGACGAGTCCCGCAGCCGGCCTCACGCCCGGCCAGTCGGCCACCGTTAGCGTGAGGTTTAAGAGTCCATCGAACAGCGCCATCCACTTCACGCCAGTGCTTTACTCCGGGAGCATCTACTAATATGCGCCGACGTTGGTTGCTTTTCGTCGCATCGTTCCTTGCCGTCGTGCCATCGGCCCCGGCTGGCCCGATCACCTACCACGTCACCGTCAATACCTCTTCCATTTCCGGCACATCGGGATCGCTGGACTTCAACTTCATCCCCGGCCCGTTGGTAACCCAGTCCGCATCGCTTCAAATCCTTAATTTCACAACGGACGGAGCTCTGGCTGGCAGCTGCGCCTGTAGTACGGGCGATGTCAGCGGTCAGCTTCCGGCTGCTATGACATTCGATAACGGCACCGGCTTCAACGACTACTCCCCCCTTTTCACGTTTGGCACTACGATTTCCTTTGACGTGAGCCTTTACGGGCCAGCCCTGAGTGCGCCGGATGGGGCTTCCACTTCGGGCAGTGCATTTGCCTTTAGCATGTTTTTTGACCCCGTCGGGACGTTCCCAGTCCTTACGAGTGATACAGTGGATGGGCTCGCTTTCACGGTGGGTGTTAACCTCGATGGAACAACGACGGCAACCAATTTCTCGACAGAAACCGCCGTCCCCAATTCGCTGACAGGCCAGGCGATCACCTTCGGGACGCTCTCGAACCAACCGTTGGGCACGGCGCCATTTGCGGTTAGCGCGACGGCGTCCTCGGGCCTTGCAGTCAGCTTCGCTTCGGCTTCCCCCGGCGTCTGCTCGGTGTCGGGTTCGACCGTAACGCTGGTCGCCATCGGCACCTGCTCCATCCAAGCCACGCAGGGAGGCAACAACATCTGGGCGGCTGCGTCTCCGGCTGCCCAGAATTTCCAGGTGCTATCAACATGCGATCTCAAACAGAATGGGAGCATCAATGTGGCTGATGTACAACTTATGATCAACGAAGCTCTTGGCGGAGCGACGGCGGCCAACGATTTGAACGGAGACGGCGTCGTCAACGTCATTGATGTGCAAATCGAGCTCAACGCGGCTCTCACTTTGGGCTGCGCCGCGAGCTAAGGAAGACTGGCGGGGTGAGCTGAAGCTGGCCGGATTGAGCGGATTCGCGATAACCGACCCTACGTAGCCTACGATGACGATCCCACATTCCAACAGTTCCGGGAATCTATCGCTGATGTCTGTGAAGAAGTGGGAGCCAAGCCGCCCGGGCTCTCATTTTGCTATAAGCTCTGGTACGAATCGAAAATGTTTCGCACTCATTGGGAATCGAAAGTCACAACAAAGGCCGCGAAACAAATCATATTCATCTTGAGCGAGCGACTATCCAGCTTGGTCAACGCGCACAGTGTCATGTTTGCGTGGGCGAGACGAAACCACCCTCATGTGACGCTCGGATGGTTCCAGAAGGTCTTGGGTGATGTCTTCGAGCCGGAATGGGAGCGGCTGGCCCAATGGCGTGAGAAGAAGTTGGACGAGCGAAACGCGAAGCGGCGAAAGATGTACCAGGAACGTAAAGGTGGGATCAAGAAACCACGGCATCCGAATTTGGGTGAAAGGATTTATCTGGAGCTGAATCGAGAACCTTCTACGGCTAAAGTGTTGGCTAATACCCTTCAGGTTTCAAGAAAGACAATCGAAAGCCAATTGCTACGCATGTGTGTGAAGGGATTTGTTTCCAAGGTGGGTAAAGGGTTGTATGTGGTCCCGAAGGAATAAAATGTTCACGGGCATCAGCGAAGCTGGCCGGGGCGTAGCGGAGCGGAGCACCGGCAAGTGAGTCAACGGCTTCAAATCGTCGCTATATTTAATGACTACTTAAGTACACTCTAGTATGTTATAGCGACGAGATGAAGCCGCGCCCCATACGAAATGAAGCCGTTTTGCTCGTACTTTGCCGACAATTGCCGAAAAGGAAGCCGGTACGCTGCCGAAATGAAGCCAGTACTCTGCCGAAATGAAGCCGCCACGATGACGAAATGGAGCCGCTACGATGACGAAATGGAGCGGCGACCATGACGATTCACTCCGATGGTCCTGACGTCGAATCCGATCCACCACCTCAGTCGGGATCTTGAGACCGTTCCAGAGACAAGGCGAACATCCAGCCCAGGGGCGCACGTTCAAAATGACCTGATGGAAGAGCGGGGCCCTGTGCGGATACAACAGTGTCAGCGGCAACGCATGGACCGGGATCTGTCTGAAGCAACGTGACGAACTTATGGCGACATTGGGGACAAGGAATCGGAGCAGACCGAGGAGCACTGGCGTCGTCAGGTGAAACTGTGGCCGCTGCGTGAGGCGTACAAGAGTGTCTTCAACGGCGGCGTCAAGGTGGGGTAGCGCCGCCCACGACGTCCTCATGGCTGCAATTGGCCTCCCCTTTCGAAGGGTGGATTCAACGGCGTTGATGTCCGGCGCCGCCATCTGTGGAAATTCGGCTGGCGCGGGGCTTGACCGCCTGTTTCACGTCAACGTGCTCGTGCTGGCCGATCTCACCGCTGGCAGGTACCCACCGGCTTCCGGCACGGGAGGCGCGCAGGGCTGCCCCAAGGGAAGAGAAGCCCACTCGGGCACAATCGCTGGCTCTTGCGGGAAATACTTCGACGGTTGGGTCTACACGGCCTGGATCGTTTCCGATGCGCCGTAACTCAGGCGCTACCCCGAAAACAGCAATGCCCCGCTCCGTAGTGTAGACTGAAGCGGTCCACGCTCCGGTCCAAATGGAATTAAAACCTGGCGATAAACTCGGTCCCTACGAAATTCTTTCCCGCCTCGGCGCTGGTGGCATGGGAGAAGTCTGGAAGGCCTGCGATACGCGTCTCGACCGCATCGTCGCCATCAAGACCTCACATGCGAAGTTCAGCGAACGCTTCGACCGGGAAGCCCGCGCCGTTGCGGCGCTGAATCACCCGAACATCTGCCAACTCTACGACGTCGGTCCCGATCATCTTGTCATGGAGTTTGTCGAAGGCACGCCGGTTGCGCCGGTCGATTCGCCGCGGAAGCTCATCGACATCGCCGTTCAGATGAGCGACGGCCTCGCTGCCGCTCATGCCGCGGGGATAGTTCATCGCGACCTGAAACCCGACAATATCCTGATTACGCGCGAGGGCCGCATCAAGATTCTCGATTTCGGCCTGGCAAAGGCTGCCGCCGGGGAAATTACTCAGGAAGATGCAACGCGTTCCGTGGTAGCCAACCTCACCGACGCCGGCACGACGGTCGGCACCATTGCTTACATGAGTCCGGAACAGGCGCGCGGGCAGACGAATCTCACGGCGCAGTCCGATCAATTCTCGCTCGGTCTGGTGCTGTACGAAATGGCAGCGGGCAAGCGGACTTTTCAGCGTGGGAGCGCGGCTGAAACCATGACGGCGATTATTCGCGAAGATGCCGAACCGTTGCCCGCCAGCGTGCCGTTGCGCTGGATTGTCGAGCGGCTGCTCGCCAAGGAGCCGGCCGAACGCTACGATTCCACCAGCGATCTCTATCGCGAACTTCGCCAGTTGCGTGAGCGGCTTTCGGAGTCGCTCTCGACCAGCGGGATTGCGGTATCCGAAACCGTTGCGGCTCCGGCAAGGAAGAAAGGCCGAGCGCGGCTGTGGATCGGCCTGGCGGCCGGGTTGGCGGGTCTGGTGGTGGGCCTTGGAGTAGCAGCGCTATCGATCCACCCGGCGGTAGATCTTTCCGCGTACAAGTTCACCCCCATCTCTCAGGATGAGGCTACCGGAACCTACCCCGTATGGTCGCCCGATGGCAAGAACATCGCTTACATCGCGGACATCCACGGCGTGTACCAGGTGTTTACCAAAGCAGTGGGTGCAGCCGATACAACCCAACTCACGCACGCGAAAGACATTTGCTTCTTCCCTTTTTGGTCACCGGACGGCTACACGATCTACTACTTGTCCCATGGGGACCTATGGGGTGTGGCGGCGTCCGGGGGCGCGCCGGAACCCGTAATGGAGAAGGTTACGTCGGCGTCGCTCCATCCGGACGGGAAGACAATGGTGTTCGGGCGCGACGGCAAGATGTGGGTCGGCTCGCTGAAAGGCGGTACGCCAAAGGAATTGCGGATAACTCAGATTCCGGATGCCCGCCCGGGCGCATTTTCTCCGGACGGATCCCGGCTCTTCGTTCAGGGTCGAAATGAGTCCTGGCTCCTGCTCTGGCCCTCCGGGGCGGTCCGCAGTCTCGGCAAACTGTCCGGCACGGGCGCCGGCGCTTCCTGGCTTCCGGACAGCCGTCATATGCTGTTTGCAAAGGTCATCAACGGAGGTACCGGGTTGGCGCTTCTGGATACTAAAGACGGCAGCAGCAGGATGATCTACCAGGGCCACGATGCGATGATGTTTCCGTCGGTTTCACCCGACGGCAAAAAGATCGCGTACTGCGGCTGTGCGGTGGAGTGGAATGTGCTGGAGATCTCCGTGCCGGAAGGGCGAGTCCGGACGATCGTGGGTGGCGCTGGAATCTCCTGGCAACCGGATTGGGCACCTTCCGGTACGCACTTTTTGTTCACCAAATCCAGTTTCGATACAAGCACTATCGAGGACCGCTCCGCCGCCGAAGGGTTCTCGCGCCCGGTAGCTGAATCGCCGGAGGGTATTGACAGTGTAGTGGCTTTGGCGCGATGGGCTCCGGACGGCACGCGATTCCTGTTTATGCAGAGCGCGGGCGGGGCGCCACCTCAGTTGATGGTCGCGAACGCAGCCGGCCAACGACGGACCGCTCTTGCGGAGCTCAACAGCAACGGCGCTCGCGGCTTCGCCTGGTCCCCCGACGGCCAGTGGATCGCGTTCCGGCGCACGGTCGGCGGCAAGGGGCAACTGGTGAAGATGAAGCCTGTGGCGGGCGCGACTGTGATCCCCCTGGCAACTGAGGCTCCGAATAAGGGCGCAATTACCGGGTACGATATGGTCCAGTGGTCCCCCTTGGGAGACTGGATCGCCTACCCGTCGCCGGACGGCATGTCGATGATTTCGCCCGATGGCAATACGATTCGCAAACTGACCGAACGCAGATTGTCGGCGTTCGCGTTTTCGAACGACGGCGCGCAGATCTATGGCACATTCCGCAACACCACGGGCGAGGGCGCGCAGTGGCAGCTTTACTCGATCAATGTAAAGACCGGCGCGGAGAAGATGCTCACACCTATCGAGCTGCCCGCGTCTGTCGGCCTTATCGCGGGCTTCAGTCTGCATCCCGATGGCAAGCGCTTTCTCACGTCCGTCGCGAAGTTTCCGTTTGATATCTGGATGCTGGAAGGCTGGGATCAGCCGCAGAAGACGTGGCTGGACCGGCTGCTGCGGCGGTGACATGCATTTTTTGTGCCGTCACGAGGGGCAGAAACAAGGTCCGGGGCTTGTCCACAACAGGGCGGAATCCGTATCGTCGGTAGAACGCGGTTGCCTGATCGTTCTTGGCATCGACGAGCAGGGCGAAGGCGGCCGCTGCGTCTTGTATAGTCCGATGAACCGCATTCATCGGCATCAACTCGCCCAGACCCCGCCGCTGGAAACGCTGGTCGACGGCCAGTCGCCCAATACGAACTGCCGGCAATGTGGGGTATCGCGGTAATCTCTTAGCCTCGTCCGGCGGAAGATCGACCAGCGGAATGCTGGCAGCCGACAGGGTGTAATAGGCCGCAACCTGGCTGGCGGTGGTTTCGACGATGACAAAACAATTGGCGATCCGCCGCCGGATGTCTTGGGTCGCCTGCGTCTGAAAATACCGGTCAAGCGCGTCGTCGCCACAGCAGAACGCGGCTCGATCATGCCCGTCCGCGAGCGCCTCGAATCGAAAAGAGACGGGGGTCATTCCATCCCGAATAGTTCGCGATAGCGCTTGGCGGCTTTCTTGAGAGCGGGCGACGGTGCAGGCGGATTGAGGATCGCCGCGGCGATCTGGCGTTGGCCCTCAATGGAAAGGCGGATGATTTCTGTTTCCTGGATCGCCCGGCAAGCCGCTTCATCGGCGGCGGCCACCACAAAATCCGTCAGCGTGCCTGGATCTCGGCGGCCCGTTTTAGACGCACCATCACGTCGTGCGGTAAACGCGCTTCCAGCCGGGCGGTGGGTAGGGGTTCCCGCTTCATTGCAGTTTTTACGATACGGCACATTGCCGTATCCGTCAAATCGCACTGAAGGAAAAGCGAAGCCACCCTTCCGCCGCCACTCGCAACGACCCCACGAAATCGCGGCCACCATCCGCATCCCATTCTGCGCTATACTGTTGTCGTACTCGAAGTTGATCCGCTTCCTCTTCTTCCCTCGTTGGCAGTCGGTTCGCAGATTTCCTTCCTCTTAAACGAAAAAATGAAAAGTTTCTCAGAACTCACACTCTCCCCCGTCCTGCAGGCTAACCTCCTGAAGCACGGATTCACTCAACCCACCCCTGTGCAAGAGCTTGCCATTGAGCCAGCGCTTGCAGGCCGCAATGTTGTGGCCACGGCGCAAACCGGCACTGGCAAGACCCTCGCTTTCGTCCTGCCGCTCATCCAATCGCTCCTCGCGGAACCCGGCCCGAAAGGCGTCCGGGCCGTTGTCCTGAGCCCCACCCGGGAATTGGCCATCCAGATCCATGTAGCTTTCACTCAGATCGCCCACGGCACGGGAATCCGCGCCGCTATCGTAGTCGGCGGGGTCGGCGAAAACCCGCAATTGCAGTCGATCCGCAAGGGCGCGCAGGTAGTTATCGCCACGCCCGGCCGCTTGTACGATTTCATAAGCCGCCAGCTCGTAAACCTGGCCGCCGTCAAGATCCTGGTCCTCGATGAGGCCGACCGCATGCTCGATATGGGCTTCCTGCCCACCATCAAGCGCATCATGGCCTCCACCCCCGCCGGCCGGCAGACGCTGTTCTATTCGGCCACTATCGAATCGTCCGTGAAGCACCTGGTGGAAACCCACGTTCCCAATGCCGTACGCATTGAGGTCGGCTCCATCAGCCGGCCGGTGGAACAGGTCGATCTTCGTCTCTATGAGGTCGAACAGAGCAAGAAGCTGCCGCTGCTGCAATCCATGCTGGAGACCGAAACGGGTTCGTTCCTGATTTTCGCCCGCACGAAGCACGGCGCCGACCGCCTGGCGAAGCAGCTCTCGGTGGGCGGCGCCAAGACTGCCACCATCCATGGCGACCGCAGCCAGAATCAACGCAATCAGGCGCTCAAGGGCTTTCAGGACGGCTACTATCGCGTCCTGGTGGCCACCGACGTGGCGGCCCGCGGCATCCATGTCGAGGGCATTTCTCACGTGGTGAATTACGACCTGCCGCAGGTGCCCGAAGACTTTATCCATCGCGTGGGCCGCACCGGCCGCGCCGGCGCACACGGTACCGCGTGGACGTTCGGCACGCGTATGGAGCGTTCCGAGATTTCCAGAATCGAGCGCGCGCTGTCCATTCGCATGGTGCGCCAGGTGGCCCCCAAGGAAATTGTGGGCGAGAACCAGACCATGGCGCCGGTAGTGGAAATCGCCGCCGCGGTCCGTTACGATCGCTACCCGCAACAACAACAGGGCCAGAAGATGGTCTTCCGTTCGCGCAATCGCCGCCCGGTCCGACGCGCGATATAGTGGCTGTTTGCAGCCTGCGTCCTCCATTCAATCCGTCGCACAGTTAGATACCCGAAGGGCCGCGTGGCTGGCGGTCCTTCTGGTTTTCATTGCCTCCGCCCGCATCGTCTCCACTTACACCGTCTTCAATCACACCATCGACGAGCCGGACCACCTGGCGGCAGGTATGGAATGGCTCTCGGCGGGCAAGTATCTATACGAGGATCAGCACCCTCCGCTGGCCCGCGTGATGGGCGCGTTGGGGCCGTATCTCGCCGGCGAACGCTGGCGCGGCGGCCCCGATTCGTATCGCGAAGGCTACCGCATCCTGGGCCGCGACGCGCATTACGATCGCACGCTGGCCCTGGGACGCGCGGGCATTCTGCCGTTCTTCTGGATCGCCTCCGCGGTAGTATTTCTTTGGGGCTTGCGGGCAGCGGGCGCGTCCGCGGCGCTGGCTGCCACCCTCCTGTTCACCACCCTGCCGCCGGTGCTGGCGCACTCCGGCCTGATCGCTACCGACATGGCGGCGGCCGCGTGGATTGGCGCGGCGGCATTGGCGTCCCTTTACTGGGTGGAAAGGCCCGACCGGCGGCGTACCGTGCTTTTCGGAGCGGCGCTGGGATTGGCCTGCCTCTCGAAATTCTCGGCCCTGCTTTTCCTTCCGGCAGCATTGCTCCTCATACACCGTGCCCAACTGTTTCGCCACCGGCGGTCTCTGGCGGCCGCCTGCGCGCTGGCGTTTCTAGTGATCTGGGCGGGCTACCGCTTCTCCTTCGCCCGCGTCGAGTATCTCCACCTTCGCTTGCCTGCGCCGCGCTTCTTCACCGGGCTCGCCACGCTATGGGCGCACAATGCGGCGGGGCACGTTTCTTACCTCTTGGGCCGGCGGAGCGGCACGGGGTTCTGGTATTACTACCCGGTGGTGCTGGCCATCAAGACGCCGCTGGCCTTCCTGCTGCTGGCCGGGGGCGCGGCCAGTGCGGCTTGCCGGCGATCCGCGCGGCTGGCTGCGGCGATGGGGTTCTGCGCGGCGATCCTGATTTGTGCCCTCGCCAGCCGCATCAATATCGGGGTCCGGCACGTTCTGCCAATATATGTGGGGCTGTCGGTAATCGGCGGCGGAGTAGCGGCGGCCATGCTGCGGCGCCCGGCGGCGCGCTGGATTCTGGCGGGACTGCTGCTGTGGCACGTGGCGTCGGGCGCGCTCGGGCATCCCGATTATCTGGCTTACACCAACGAAATCGCCGGCCGCCACCCCGAGAATTTCGTGGCCGATTCGGACCTGGATTGGGGCCAGGACATGAAGCGTCTGGCTGACAGGCTGCGGCGCGCCGGCGCCGTGGAAGTGACCTTCTCGCCGTTCAATCGGACCTATGCGGCGCTGGCCGGGGATGCATTTCCACGGATGCTGCCGGTGGATTCGGACCGTCCCGCCGCGGGGTGGAATGCGGTCAGCGTGAGCACCTGGAAGATGTTCGGGACGCCCAAATGGGCTGACCGCTTTCGGCCCCGGGAACGGATCGGACGATCGATCCTGCTTTGGCATTTTCCATCGGACGGCGGCATCGAACCGCGGTAGGCGCTTGCGTGGCGAAATCGCCGGCTTCCCGCCTGGGCACCCCGCGAGGGAGCGGTTTCACCGCCGAATTCTGCAAGTCCGGAACTCCTGATGTCGGCCGGGACGTGGCGCAGACACTCGTGTCTGCGGCGCCGAGACTCATCTCGGCGCTCCGGGACGGTGGATGCCGCTCGCGAAACGGGTCGAGATGAGTCTCTGGACTCCTGATGTCGCCCGGCATTCTGGAGCCGCCGAGGAATCAGACTGAGCCACCACTTCGCAGAACAAATTTAGCCACGGATGAACACAGATGAACACAGATAAG
>Ga0182013_10003357_pt1 | contig 20087 bp, 17 predicted proteins | sample 612S2MmetaG_FD_120487 | JGI IMG/M metagenome (GOLD analysis project Ga0182013, IMG submission 120487) | Permafrost microbial communities from Stordalen Mire, Sweden - 612S2M metaG | ecosystem: Environmental > Terrestrial > Soil > Wetlands > Permafrost | place: Sweden: Stordalen | collected... | reverse complement strand
GGCAGGCTCAACTTCATGGCCGGCTTCAGACTCTTCACAAACTGGCGCGCCGCGTCGTGGCACTCGGGCTTTGTCGCCATGCGATAGCCGCCGGCTATCTCCTTGATCTCGATGCCCCGGTCATCGCTCGCATAGGTTGCGATCAGCTCGTCCATCAACTGCCGCAAAACCGCCCGCACCTCGCGGTCTTTCTGGCGGGCCAGCCGCTTGGCCTCCGCCTCGGTATCCACCGGAGTTTCCGCCGCAGGCTCCTTTTGAGCCTCAGCCACTTCCGGCCCAGCCGCCGCTGCGCCCCCGGCTTCTTCATCGGCAGATTCCGCCACCGGCGCTGCTTGTCCCACCGCGGCTTCTCTGGCCGCCCCCTCGCTTCCGCCCGCATTGTCAACGGCTTGCGAAGGAGCCTCAAGCTCTTCGTCCGGCAACTCCGCGTTCAGCAACGGAAGAGATTCCGCCCCGGCCTCATCTCCGCCGCCCGCGGCAACAGCAGACACGGCTTCCTGCGCCGCCTTCCACTCCAGGGCTTCGGCGGCAAACAATGCGGAAAGCTGGGCCAATGTGACCGGCTCCTCCGCGGCATATACAACTGCTTCCAGCTTGGCTTTAAGACTCATTCAGCAACAGGCACCTCCAGTATCGTACCGGAAGCCGACCCCTCTTGGGTCCCATCGCACCCTGCCGCCTTGTGCATTCCTCTGAAAAAACGATAGGCCGCCCGGATTACTCAGCTCGCAGCGATTCCACCGGATTGACCTCTGCCGTGCGCCGCGCCGGCAAATAGCTGGCCAGCGCCGCGGCCGCCACCAACAAAACGGGCACGGCGAGGAACGTAACCGGATCGAGCGGGCTGATGCCAAAAAGCAACGTGCGCATCAGGCGCATCAGTCCCGCCGCCGCCCCCAGCCCCACGGCCGTGCCAACGGCCGTGAGCACCAGCGCCGAGCGAACAAACATCCACACCAGCCCGCTCTTTTTCGCACCCAGCGCCATACGAATGCCGATCTCGCGCCTCCGCTGCGAAACGGCATACGAAATCACGCCGTAAATTCCCAGAATGCCAAGCGCCAGAGCCATGCTTCCCGCAATTGCCAGCATCACCAGCGTGAACGAAGTGCGCGCCATGGAATCGCCATAGATATCCTGCATGGTGCTCACATCCGCCACTGGCAGATTCGCATTCACCGACCACACCGCCTGCTGCATTTCGTTGATGAAAGCCTGTGTCCCGGCGCGATTGCTGCGGATCGCAAAGTAGACTGTGCGCCATGCTCCCAGCTTTTCCGGGGTCGAGGGATCGCCCATCAGCGAAGGCCAGTAGACAGTCGCGGGAGACACCTGGTCCACGCCATTTTCACGCACATCCTCGACCACGCCCACCACTTCAAACCAGGGTTGGCTCGCGAACTCGTGAAAGTGTTGCCCGATCGCGGCCTGTGGCGATCCCCACAACTCGCGCGCCAGGCTCTCCGACAGAATTCCGATGGGCCTCACCTGGTAAATCTCAGCCCACGTGAAATCGCGTCCGGCCGCAAAGCGCGTGCCCGCCGTGCGAAAGTATCCGGGAGAAACGTAGTTGAAGAGGCGCATCGGCGCGTTATCGCTCACGTCAGGCTTGCCTTCCGCCATGATCATGTCCCAGCTCGGTTCGGTTCCGCTCATGGGAACCGAAGCCGCAAAGCCGACCGACAAGACCCCCGGAATCGCCGCCAGTTTGTCGACAATGCTGTTCTGCATGCGCACAACTGTTGTGGAATCACGCACCACCGTCTCCGGAGTGGAGAGGCGCATCACCTGCAGAGAGCGCGGATCGGAGAAACCCGGATCGATATTGCGCATCGCCAGGAAGGTGCGGATCATCAGCACCGCGCCGATCAGCAGCACCAGCGCCATGGCAACCTGGGCCACCACCAGCAAGTTACGGCCGCGCTGTCGGTCGCGGCTGGCGCTCGTCGTGCGCGCAGCTCCAAGCAGGGCCACGCGCTGCCGCGAGGGTGCATAGCGCAGCGCCGGTATCGCACCGAAAAGCAAACCGGAAAGCACCGAGAGAACCAGCGTGAAGACGATTGACCTTCCGTCGAGCGAAATCTCGCTCAGACGTGGCAAGTCCCCCGGCCCTATGGCGGTCAACAACCGCAGCCCCCCGAAGGCCACAGCCACGCCCGCTGCTCCGCCCAGCAGCCCCAGCGTGACGCTCTCTACCAAAAGCTCGCGTGCAATGCGCCAGCGGCCCGCGCCCAGCGCTGAGCGCACCGCCAGTTCCTGCCGGCGTGCATCGGCTCTCACCAGCATAAGGTTGGCCACGTTGGTGCATGCGATCAGCATCACGACGCCGATGGTCGCCATCACCACCCACAGAATCGTCTGCACGCTGCCCACCACAACGTTCTTGAGCGGTTCGAGCGCCGGAGCAATCTTCCACCGCAGGTACCAGTGCGGATCGGAGCCGGGACCGTTCGTCCACGAGTCCATCCACACATTCAGCAGGCGCGCACTATCGGCATTGGCCTGCGACAGGTTGACCCCCGGCCTGAGCCGCGCGATGCCGCGATACGAAAAGCCGGCCAGCCGCTCGTTGGTCGGATCCAGCGCCATCGGAACCAGCAGATCGAAGTCGTAGTTCACAATCTTGAATCCGCGTGGCATCACCCCGGCGATCGCACGTGTCTGCGAATTGACAATGATGTTGCGGCCCACCACGCCTGGGTCGCCGCCAAACCGGCGCTGCCAATAGCCGTAGCTCAACATCACCCGTCCCAGCCCGTGCGTGTCCTGATCGGCGCCCGTAAGCCACTGGCCCCGCAAGGCCGGCACGTCCAGCGTCTCCAGCATGCCGCCGGAAATCTCCGCCGTATTGACCTGCTCCGGTTGGGCCAGGCCCGTGATGCTGGCCGTTCCCGGCCCCCACACGCCTACGGATTGGAAGACGTGATTATGTGTGGCAAAGGTGAAGTACATCGAGGCCGACAGGCGCAGTTCGCTTCTGAACTCGGCCAATCCCGGCGCCCCCGGCGCATTCAGGTGCAGCGAAACGAGTTGCTCCGGTTCCGGGTATGGCAATGGCCGCAGCAGCACGCTGTTCAGCACGCTGAATACCGCTGTATTGGCCCCAATCCCGATCGCCAGCGTCAGCACCACGGTGATCGCGAACCCCGGCGACCGCACCAGCCTCCGGCACACGTGTTTCAGGTCCGCCAGAAGCGATTCGAGCTTCTCCCACTGCCACACTTCGCGGCTCCGCTCCCGCATAAGAGTCACATTGCCGAATTCGCGGCGCGCCGTTCGTTCCGCTTCGGAGCGCGGCAAGCCTTCTGTCACCAATTCATCGATTCGCTCGTCGAGGTGCTCCTGGATCGAGACAGAGAGGTCATCGTACCGGCGCTTCCTGAAGAAAATGCGATTGAACCAGGACATTGCCACTCCTTCTATGCCTTTGCGGCGGCCAGCACACGGTTAAAGCCGGCAAACATTCTCTCGAAACTCACGACTTCTCTTTCGAGATGACGATGGCCTTCCTCGGTGAGCCGGTAGATTCGCGTGGGCCGACCTTTGGCCGACACACCGGCATCCGCTTCCAGCAGGCCTTCTTTCAGCATGCGTTGCAGTGCGGGGTAGAGGGAGCCCTCTTCCACCTGGAGCAGGTCGTCGGAAACCTGCTTGATGTGCTTCACCAGCGCATAGCCGTGCATGGGCTTCACCCGCAGCGTCTGGAGGATCATGATCTCCAGCGCGCCGGGAAATAAATCGCGTTGTTCTGAATTCCTGGCCATTCTCAGAACTATAGATTCCAAATACCTATTTGTAAAATAGTATTTTAATGACCAGTTAACAGACTTCGGTCCCAACTGCTTTGCAGAAAATTACTGCCTCCCGGCGCATAGTTGGTCTTGAGTAGAGGAAACGGCTTCGGCAAGACCGGCGCGCCTTCGTTTCGGTCAATAAAACCAATCTCATTGATGCTGGTCTGTGATAGCCCTGCTCTCGGAGGGCAGGCATGAATCACCCTGAAAGCGACGTACGGCTGCGGCCTGGAGCAAGCCCCAAAGACCGTATAGACCCCACCCCTCCCCCTGTTTCGCTGCATCGAGCAGAAACAAGGCTGTTTAGGTGGGAAAACAGTCCGAAAATGCAGCGAAAAAGTTGCACCTAGTGGCCGGGCCCAAAGCACTTACGCCGCGCCGAGGGACCTGTGCATGTCCCTCCAACGCGGCGCATTTGTATCAACTCCTCGGCGAGCCGAAGAGCCTCGACCTAGTGGCTGACCTGGCGGAATAGCCAGAACAGCGTACCCGAAAGCAGGGCCGCCGCCGGAAGCGTGAAGACCCACGCCGCTGCAATATTGCGAATCGTGGAAAGCTGCAGCCCGCTCTTGTTCGCGGCCATGGTGCCAGCTACGCCCGAGCTCAGCACGTGCGTGGTACTGACCGGCAAGCCAAAGTTGTCTGCGGCGAAGATCGTCGCCATCGCGACAAGTTCGGCCGTAGCTCCTTGCGCGTAGGTCAGGTGTTCTTTGCCTATCTTCTCGCCGACTGTAACCACAATGCGCTTCCAGCCGACCATGGTGCCCATTCCCAGCGCCAGGGCCACAGCAACCTTTACCCAAGTCGGAATGAACTTGGTCGCCTTGTCTACCTTGCCCTTGTAGTTGGTCAGTGCTGCGCTCTCATCGGGAGTGAAGGCCGGGTTTTTGGCCTTCTGCATCAGGCGAATCGCTTCGCTGGCCACATACATGTCGTTGCGGACGTTGGTCTGGCGGTTGCCCGGAACGTCTTTGAACTCCCGGTAGAGGCCGACTTCGTGGTTCAGGTCCTCGACGAGTTCGCGCAGGGCCAGAACTGTGTCGGGCTGCAACTGCTTGGTACGGATGTAGTCTGTGACCTCGGCCCGGGGATCGGATCCAAGAACGCCGGTCGAGTCAACGTACCGATCGAGAATGTGCCCTGCACGCTCCGATGCCGCAATGAAGTCCTGCACATCCTGCGGGGAGACGGCGTGGTTCAGCGCATAGGCCGTCGGCACCGTTCCGATGAGGATGAGCATGATGAGTCCCATGCCCTTCTGGCCGTCATTGGAGCCGTGGAAGAAGCTCACGCCGGTGCACGTAAGCACCAGCAAAAGCCGGATCGGCCACGGTGGAGGCGTGTTGTCTTTCGGCGCCTCGTAGAGCTCGGGATACTTGATGAATGCTTTTGAAAGCAGGAACAGCAGCGCTGCCGCCGTAAATCCAATCACAGGCGAAATCAGAAGGACTTTGAAGACTTTCGTTGCCTGTTCCCAATCCACACCCGATGTTCCTGAGTGGACATTCATTAGCTGGTTGGCAACGCCCACGCCGATAATGGAGCCGACCATGGTGTGCGAGCTTGAGGCTGGAAGTCCGAACCACCAGGTGCTGAGGTTCCAAACGATTGCCGCGATGAGCAGCGCGAAGACCATGGCGAAGCCGGCGCCCGCACTGACCTGGAGAATCAACTCCACCGGAAGCAACGTGATCACCGTAAAGGCCACCGTACCCGTTGAAGTCAACACGCCGAGAAGGTTACAGAGCCCTGACCAGACCACGGCAATGTTCGGTTCCAGCGAATGGGTATAGATAACGGTCGCAACGGCATTCGCCGTGTCGTGGAACCCGTTCACGAACTCGAACCCCAGGGCGATTGCCAGCGCGACGATCAGAAGCAAATAGGGCCACACGCTGCCCAGAACCACATTCTCAAAATCCTGGCTGATGTGAAATCCAATGTATCCCAGTCCCGCCACGAGTGCCGCAAGCACTACGACCCCGCTGAGCAGGGCGTGTGACTTTTTCATTTTTTGGTCGAGAATTCTGGCGGTGGGATGGCCTGGTGCGACAGTTGCTAAGTCGGACATGGAGAAAACTCCGGTTCTACGGTAAAACGCTCTCCGGCGATGCTGAATTAAGCAGTGGCTGGACGATCCATGGATATACCAGCGAGATGAATGGAAGATGAATTTCGTAAATTACGAGGGTTCCGGAGGGGGCTGCTTGCTTGATTACCACTCATCGCCAGTCGTCTTGTGCTCCTGCAAGCCCTTCATTCATAACGGCTTCAAAGGTAACGTACTTCTTGATGAAGATGTCGCTAAAAGCGCTGTCCTGGCGCAGAAGAATGGCCTGCAGGCGCACAAGTTCCAGCAGCGCAAGGAATGTGGCGATCAATGCACGCTCGGAATGGGTATGGCTGAGCAGGCGGCTCAATGATACCGGTTTATCCTCAATCGCGAGCCGGCGGCCCAGAAACCGGATCATCTGACCCACCGTAACCGAATCGTCTTCCACGTTCAAAACGGGGCGATTGCGTGCCCGCTCGAGGATCTCCCGGAAGATTCTCACCAGGTCTACCGTGTCCGCGGCGATCTCGGGCTCGGCTTCCGCATCCTCTTTGAACTCCCGGAAGCCTGGATTGGTCCAGGTGGCCGCTTCGAGCATTTGTTTCTGCTGCAGCATCTGGGCGGCGTTTTTGAACCGTTCATGCTCCAGAAGCCGTTCCACCAGTTCGCGGCGAGGATCTTCCGCCACTTCGTCTGGAGCAGCTCCCGCCCGCGGAAGCAGCATCTTGCTCTTGATGTGGATGAGCATGGAAGCGGTATAGATAAACTCGCCGGCTACATCCACATCCGAAGCCTTCAACTGGTTGACGTAAGCAAGAAACTGAGCCGTGATGCGGGCGATCGGGATGTCGTAAATGTCAATGTCCTGCTTGCGGATCAAGTCCAGCAGCAGATCGAGCGGTCCGTCGTATACCTGTCCTACGCTTACTGAGAACGGCGATTCCTCGGCGCCTTCATCGCGCTTCTTCTGCTGCGCGGCAGCCTTGGCGGCTGCTTTCTCATCTGGCGCGATACCGCCGTGGGAAGCTACCTCGGACCCGACAGATTCAGCCTGGGTTGAGTTTGCGGATTGTGTGCTTTGCTCGGCCAATTTTGCCTTAATCCTTTGACGTCAAATGCATGGCGGCGCGCACTTCGACCATTGTCTGTTCGGCGCGTGTGCGGGCGCGGTTCGTGCCGTCCTCCAGAATCTCCTTAACCTGAGCGTCGGAAAAGCGCGACCGCCGCTCCTGGATCGGCGCCAGCACCTGGACAAGCGCATCCGCCGCCCAGCCTTTGCATTGAATACATCCGATCCCCGCAGTACGGCAACCCTCATAGACATTGGCCAACGTCTCTGGCGTCGAAAACACCTTGTGGAGATCGCCCACGGGGCACTTGTCCGGGTCGCCCGGGTCTGTGCGCCGGATCCGCGCCGGATCGGTCACCATCGTCTTCAGCTTTTGCCGCACTTCGGGCTCGGGATCCGTAAGCAGTATCGTGTTGCCGTAGCTCTTCGACATCTTGCGGCCGTCGGTGCCGGGCAGTTTGGGTGACGGCGTCAGCAGGACCTTTGGCTCCGGTAGCACTTCTTTCCCATCCAGCTTGTAGAACTGATTAAACCGCCGCGCCACCTCACGGGTGAGTTCCACATGGGCGGCCTGGTCGTGGCCGACGGGAACAAACTGCGGCTGGTAAATGAGAATGTCTGCGGCTTGAAGCAAGGGGTATCCAAGAAAGCCGTAGCTGGAAAGGTCTTTGCCGGACAGGTTCTCCTGCTGCTCTTTGTAAGTGGGCACCCGTTCAAGCCAGCCCAAGGGCGTGATCATGGCCAACTGGAGAAAAAGCTCGGCATGCTGCAACACCTTGCTTTGGAGAAAGAGGACGCTTTTCTCCGGGTCGAGTCCGGCGGCGAGGTAATCCAGAAGAACGTCTTTGGTGTTGGGCACAATCGAAGACGTGTCGGCGTAATCGGTCGTCAGCGCGTGCCAGTCGGCGATGAAGAAGTAGCACTCGTACTGGTCCTGCAGCTTGACCCAGTTGGCAAGCGCGCCCATGTAATTGCCGAGGTGCAGCTTGCCCGTAGGGCGCATGCCGCTTAAAACACGCGGTCGTGGCGAGGAGATTGCAGTTTCAGGCATGTTTCGTGTCGATTCCAAGGTGCTGTGCGCAGATGCCGCCAGCCTGCCGGACTGGCTCAAAAGGTTCGTCTTAATTGTACCGGCGGCAACTCAGACGTTCAGTGCCCTCTTAAACCACCTGAAGCGCCAGGTACACAAGCGTAAGCGCCGGCCGAAGCACCAGCATCATGACGTATCCGCCCACCAGGATCATGAACAGGTAGCTGACCCAGATCGGAATCCGGTCGTACATTTGCATCGCGTTGTAGGGCAGGATGTTCCGCACCAGCCGGCTGCCGTCGAGCGGCGGAATGGGCAAGAGGTTGAAGACGAACAGGCTCAGGTTAATCTCGATGGCCAGAATTGCCAGCAGGACAAACGCGGGAAGCGCGGTCGGAATGCCAATGGCGATACCGCCGTTGAAGGTGCTCATCACCAGCTCGTGGCCACCGGGCACAACCAGCGAAATCACCGCCAGAATCGCAAATGCAAAAAACGCAATCAGCAAATTCGAAGCCGGACCGGCCAGGGTGGTGAGATTGTCGTCGCGGCGAATCTTGAGAAAGTTGCGGGTGATGACGGGTGTCGGCTTGGCCCAGCCGACCAGCAGGCCGCTAAAGAAGGTGAAGCCGATGAAGGGTCCGAAGATGATGAGTGCCGGAAACAACAGCGTTCCCACCGGGTCAATATGGTACATGGGGTTCAGGGTTACCCGGCCTTGCAACCGAGCTGTCTGATCGCCAAAGTACGATGCGGTCCAGGCGTGCGCGCACTCATGCACGCTGAGCGAAAAAATCAGCAGAACAAACTCGAATACTGCAATCAGAAATCGTACGGACAATGCACTCTCCCACTTGCCGGAAAGCTCAGGTTAGCATGCAGGCCTGTGGCCGTTCAGACCTGGTCTGACGGGAAGCTGCCGATCGACTCTCCGGCATCTACCTTCTGGCCGGCGAGAACGATGGCGTGGCTCGCAATGCGGGCACCATCTCCGATAACGGTGGGCACCAATGTCACCTTGTCGAAGTTTTCGGTTGCGTGGGTATGCGAATAGACGCGCGCAAACGAGCCGATGACCACATTCTTGCCAATGGTAATTCCGCCGCGATCGTTTAACAGAACCCTTTGCCGTATGGTGACACCGTCGCCAATCTTGAGGTTGTAGCCATAGGTCAAATCAACGCCGTGGTAGATTTTCACGCCCGAACCCATGTGTTCGAAGATGTGCCGCCCCAACATACAGCGGAAACGAATTCCCAGCCAGGCATTGAGCCCGAGGGGCGAGCGGTCGAACATCTGCCAGAACCAGAGCAGGGGTTTGCGGCTGGCGTACCGGTCCCGGTCGACATCGGCGAAGTGTTCCGGCTCCAGGGTAATATTGGCTGAATCCAAGCTCAGGCCCAGAATGTTTCCGGGAAGCTCGCTGGTGAGCGTGAGGTTGAGTTTTCCGCCGTGCGGGCGCCCAAGATAGAGCTGGTAAAGCTGGTCGCGCACAATTTCAGCCCGCCGCTCCGGGGAGCTATGCCGGACAAATTCATCGTCGAGAAACTGGAGCCAGCGACGGTAAAGTTCTTCCGCTTCGGGCGCGGGGCGCGGGACGTTGATCGCAGTAGCCATACGCATTGGACGATACATCACCGGGGCTGGATGCATCGAGACCCGCATGGGACGGCAGCGGCTTGCCTTTCGCCAAGCGAGCGGATTGCATTGAGCTTTCTCCATCTAACGGAGGATGCGCCGCGCGGGTACACTGACTAGCATTGCGAACGACGAGCACGTCAAATCACCAGGAGATACCATGCCACACATTCCCCTTTCTCCGGATCTACCGGGCATTCGCGGCGCGATGGCCTTTCGGCCTGAGACAGCGCGGCCGCTGAATGCGTTAGTCGAGATCTTGCTCACGGGACCCAGCACGCTGAGCCGCGGCGAGCGCGAGCTGATCGCCACGTTTGTCTCGAGCCGCAATTGCACGCACTATTGCCACAGCATTCACGGCGCCATTGCCGCGGCCCACTTCGGCGGCGACGAGGCACTGGTGAAGCAAGTGAAGACCGATTTCACGCAGGCCGGGATCAGTCCCAAGCTCAAGGCGCTGCTTGCCATTGCAGGCAAGGTGCAGCAGGACGGCAAACTGGTGACGGCTGCCGATGTTGAGGCGGCGCGCCAGCTAGGCGCGACGGACCTTGAGATTCACGACACGGTGCTGATTGCCGCCGCTTTCTGCATGTACAACCGTTATGTTGACGGGCTCGGCACCAACCAGCCCGACGACGAAGCTCTCTATCGTGAGCGCGGCCGCCGCGTGGCCCGCGACGGATATGTCACCGTGAGCGAAGAGTATCTTGCCACACACACCGATGCAGCCCACGCCCACGCTTAACGTCAAGGAGGCTCCAATGCCACACATCAAGCTGCCCGAAGGCCTTCCCGGCATCAGCGCGGGATTTGCCTACCGCCCAGAAACCGCGAAGCCCATGCGTCAGTTGGCGCACATTCTGCTTCATGAGCCGAGCTCGCTTACGCCGGGCGAACGCGAGTTGATTGCTACGTACGTTTCATCGCGCAATGAAACGGAGTTCTGCCGGCTGAGCCACGGCGCGGCAGCGGCCAGCCACCTAGGTGACGCGGCGATCGTAAAGCAGGTAACGACTGACTTCACGCAGGCTCCCATCAGCGCCAAACTCAAATCGCTGCTCGTGATTGCGGGCAAGGTGCAGCAGGACGGCAAGACCGTTACCGAGGCCGACGTCGCCGCGGCGCGAAAGCAGGGCGCCACCGACCTGGAGATTCACGACACGGTGCTGATCGCGGCAGCGTTCTGCATGTACAACCGGTACGTGGACGGGCTGGGCACCTGGCAGCCAAGCGACCCAGCGATGTACGCCCAAATGGGACAGCATCTCGCCGCAAAGGGCTACACGGAGCCGTCGATCAGGCAACGGCTGGAGGAGCCCGAGCCGATTCGCGCATAAGGCTGGAGCAATTTCTGAGGAAGCCGGTCCGGTTGAGATGGCTCTGCCGGACGCGGCTGTCCTGTCGCATTGCATCTCAATGAATTGCTGGAGCAAGCGAAATTTTCTCAAAGAAAAAAAAGAAAAAAAGGGGGTTTCTGTAAAGAAGTCTCCTTCTTTCAAGTAGATAGAAGAGGGCACTCGTCGCAAAAATTAGATTCTAAAAGAGTTATTTGCAGATTCTAGATAAATAAGGACTTACAACCCCCTATTTTCACCAAAAACCTGCCGATGAACCCTTTTGAAAATCAAACTGAAACGATTGTGCGCCAACGCTGCGAAATTGCCTGCAAGGGGAAGTGAAAAAATTTCGGGGCCTGGAGGCTGCGGCAGGCGGGCGAAGTGGACGAGGAGAACGTCCCTCGGGGGCTGAAGCCCGGGATCTGTTTCAAAGGACTGAACGTACGGGCTAAAGCCCGTACCCTTCAAAGCGCAGGCCTCAAATGAGGCTTTTCGCTGCCTGTGAAGCATGCGTTGATTTGATTTGCCTTTGTCGGGGTTAAATTCCCGACCGAACCGCTGGATGTCGTGCGCTGATTACGACGTTCGGAGTTGGGCCTTTCAGCAAGCAAAAGGACGAGCTGAAGCTCGTCCCCTTTGGCACAAGGTTGCTGGTTTGCGCGTTTAGCGCTTGCCCTGGATGGTTTTGGGACTGTTGCCTCCGCCCAGTTTCTTGGCGGCGCGTTTGGCGGCGATTTCGTGCATTTCCTGCCCCATCTTCGACCGGTTGATCGTCATCTGGATGCCGAGGTTGATGAGGTTGCCGGTGCCCCAATAGAGCGCGAGGCCCGAGGCGAAGTGCCACATAGAGAAGCCGAAGATGACGGGCATCATGATGGCCATCATGCGCCGCTGGTTGGGGTCCATGCCCGGCGACGGGGTGATGAACTGCACGGCAAACATGCTGGCGATGATGAGGATGGGCAGAACGTGCAGGGGGTCGGCCATGGAAAGATCGGTGAGCCAGTACCAGTGCGCCTGGCGTAGCTCAATGACGTTGGCGAGCACGCGGTAGTAGGCGAAGAACAAGGGCATCTGGATGAGCAGCGGCAGGCAGCCGCCGTACATATTGACGTTCTCCTGCTTGTAGAGCGCCATCATCTCGGTGTTCATCTCGGCCCGCTTGGGGTCGCTCACCTTGAGGTGGGCATAGCGTTTTCTAAGCGCGTCCACCTTGGGCTGGATGCGCATCATCTTGAGAGATGACTTCATCATCATGAGCCGCGTGGGCAGCATCAGCAGGTTGAAAACGATGGTGACGATGATGATGTCCCAACCCCAGTTGGGAACACCATGCTCGTTGAGGAAACGCAGGACCCAATAGAGCGGAGTGGCCAGAATGGTCATCCAGCCAAACTGGATGAGCGGCTGGAGCGATGGACCCGTCGGTTTGCCGTCCGCGGCGGTGGCGTGGATCGAGGCCAGCACGTCCATTGCTTTGGGCCCGGCAAACAGCCGAAGCCTGGTGATGCCGCTGGTGTCGCCGACGGCCAATCCCAGCACGTCGGCCGGCTTCTTCTGGCTGTTGGCGTCGCTGAGGTCGGTGGGCAGGTTGATGCTGTTGTGCAGGGTCACGACGGAAGCGCGGGACGGATCTTCGGGCAGAAAGGCAGCGGCGAAATAAAGGTCGGTGATCGCGGCATACCCGTAGGGCTGGTCCAGCGTGGCGTTCCCGCTTACCTTGGAAGCCGCCACGTAGTCCTGCTTGCCGTCGAGCGACCAGGAGAAGTAAGAGGGTTGCCGAATCTGGCCGGGAGTCAACGCGGAGGTTGCCGCGCCGAACTCCTCCATATCGCCGAGACCCGCGGGCCACTCAACGAGCGTTCGCGCCGGCGTGCCATTCCGCAAGACCTGGGCCTCCACGTCAATCACATAACTCGAATCGAAACGGAAGGTCTTCAAAACATCGAGGCCATTCGCCGCATAGTGAAACGTGAGAGTCGCGGGCGCCAGGACGACCGCGCCAGGCGAAGGCTGCGTCCCAGCCACTGTCACCTGGTAGAGCGCCTGGTTGACCTGGGCGGTGAGCGCGGGCTCATAGGTGAAGAGCGAAAGCGGCAAGCCGAATTGTGCCGAGGCCTGTGGCTGCACCATGTCGAGCGGTTTGCCAGCCGAATCCTTGTATTTCTTCAGGATCCAGTGTTTGACCTGGGCGCCGCGATTGGTGAAGACGATTTTGTACTGCTCGTTCTCGACGGTCGTCAGGGTTTCCAGCGCGGCAGAGACCGTAGGCGCGACGCCGGAATTCGGCGCACTGGAAGCGGCTGCCGGAGTTGCGTCGCCGGCTTGCCCGCCAGGCGCTGCCAGGGGCTGCGACTGAGTCTGCGGCGTCTGCGGGTTGGCTGCCGGCTTGGGCTTGAAGAAATACTGGTAGCCGAGAAGGACAACCAGCAACAACGCGGCGAAGCCGATGGTGGTGCGCATATCGCCACCGCCGCCACCACTGGCGCCGGGGCCCTGCGTTTGTAAATTGGGATTGCGAATTTCTGCCAAAGGAGACGTCCTATCGTTGAGCGGCTCAAGCGAGACGCTTGCGGCCTGGGGCCGTCAGGCCACCTTATGTCTTATGGTAACGGTTCGTGGGGAAAAGTTCTTGGCGCTGGAGCCGGAGGAACCAGATCGAGACCTCCGCGGGCGAAGGGATGGCACCGCAGCAACCTCCAAAGGGCCAGTCCGATGCCGCGCAAGGGCCCGTGCACCGCAATGGCCTGCGCCGCATACTCCGAGCAGGTGGGTAGATATTTGCAGCCTCCCGGCGAAAGCGAATGGAGAGCAGGCGACAACCAGCGCTTGTAGAACGCGAGAGCAGCCAGCAGAATCCGTGTCATCGTGCAGAGACTTCCTGAGGCATGCGTTCCGCCTCACTTCGTGCCTGATGCAAGATACGCACAACCTCAGCTTCAAGTTTCGCGAATTCGAGGGTGAGCACGATGCGCCGCGGATGCAGGATGAGGTCGCAGCCTTGCGGAAGCAGTTCAACGTGACGCCGCAGAATATCGCGCATGCGCCGCTTGATCCGATTGCGTTCGTGGGCTTTGCCGAGCACTTTGCCCGCGGTTAGCCCAACGCGCGGTCCCGGGGGCAGGGCCGATCCGGCGGCCGCAGATGTCTGGCGCGCCAGAAACCAGCTCATTGAAGTGGATTGGCGCTTGCGGGCATTGGCGTAGGCGCGCTGATAGTCGGCGTGCTTTTGCAGACGCGCACCGTGCAGCGATTGGATCGAGGTTCGCGTGGTGGATTGAATCAGGACCGCTCGCCGGGGGCTTGCGGAGATAGGTAAATTCGGCGAATCTTTTGAATTCTTGCGGGAGGAGCTTCTCATGGCTCGTGCGGTAGAGCCTTGAAGGGCCGTGCGGCGTGTGCGCGTAGACCCTGACAAAGCAAGCGTCCGCAGCCTAGTCGCGGAAGCCAGCGCTCACGGAGACGCGCTTGCGGCCAATGGCGCGACGGCGGCTCAAAACGGCTGCGCCGCTCTTGGTCTTCATGCGCGCACGAAAGCCATGCGTCTTCACGCGTTTACGACGATTTGGTTGAAATGTGCGCTTGGGCATGAAAATGCGCTCCTGTTCCCTGGTGAAAATCTGTGCCTGGACGGCAGTTTCTAAGTATATCGCAGGTTGAGCCGGGAAGCCAGCATCACTCTCTTCCAACACGAGATGAGCGTGAAGTTTCAGGCGCGCAGGAGGGGGATTTCGATGATTGAAGCGGAAGGGAGGGGCCAGGCAGGGGGAGTCGCGAGGCCCAAAACCGGCTAGCTTACGTAGCTGCCGAGAGTGGTGCTGACTTGTTCAAACGCCTTGGTGAGGCCGGCGGCGAGGGCTTTCATTCCCGCGGTGGCGCTAAAAGCAACGAGTGCAACGACCAAAGCGTACTCGACCAGATCCTGGCCCTCTTCGGAGCAGAGCAGGAACTGGAGCTTTGTTTGGAGCTTCAGAAGAACGTGTGGCATGGGTTGACCTCTCTGATTTGCCGGCCGCGATCTCAACGAGCGAGTTAAGCCGTTTGAAACAGCATAAGGAAAATGTAAATATGGGGAAATTCCTCGATGGTGGGATCGGTCGACCCAATTAGTGGGGAAATTGAATTACCGGCAACCAACGAGGGTGGTTACCTGCCGGACGGAACGACGATCGAGCTCTTCCTAATAGAAGAGATATTTGCGCCACCGGTCGTCGCCCCGGCCCAGCATGCGCATGATCTGGCGACTGGTGTGGAGGGAGAAAGGCCTCGGGTCGCGCATGAGGATCATGTCGTCGATTTCGTGGAGCATGCGGTTGCCTTTGCGGCGATTGCAAGCATGGCAGCAGGCGACGAGATTCTCCCAGGTAGAGTTTCCGCCCCGGGAGCGGGGAATCACGTGGTCGAGAGTGAGCTCGCTGGCGGGCAAAACAACTTCGCAGTACTGGCAGGTATTGCGATCGCGGAGAAGGATGTTTTTACGGGAGAGGGCACGCGTCTGATGCGGGATGCGGCGGTACTCAAGCAAGCGGATGACTGAGGGCATGGCGATGCGGCTGCGCTGGGCATGCAAGATGAGGCCGTGCTCTTCCTCAGTGCGAGCGATGCCTTTGAGGACCAGAACGAGGGCGCGGCGCGCACCGCAGATGTTGATGGGCTCATAAGAAGCGTTCAGCACCAGCACGGGTAGCTGCAGCATGTGGATAGGTTGCACGGCGGTGTATTCGCCGGCCGCGGCGGCGGCAGCTTTGGCAATGGACTTTTGCTTGCGGGCGTGAATCATAGCTTTTCCCAGCGACATCCTTTATCCCCTCGTCAAAAAGATGGTTGGTCTTGCAATGAACGATCCGATCGGTCGGTGCTTCCCTTTCTTTCGTCTTCGTCCGGCACTGCGCCGGAGGCTTGCGGAGTGGCCCTGTTGTGCGTCAGGGCCAAGGTGCGATCAAAGCCCCGAGCGCGGCGGGCGCGGGCCAATGTGGCGACCCAAACCGAGGCAGCGCCGGCGGCAATCAAAGTGTGGGCGGCGGAGCGCGCGGTTGCGCCGGTGGTGAGTATGTCGTCGATGAGGAGGATATTTCTCTCTGCGACGAGGGTTTGATCAGAGACGGCGAAGGCGCCGCGGAGATTGATGCGGCGGGCGCGGGCAGTGAGGCCGGCCTGGCTTTCAGTGGCGCGGAGACGCATCAGGGTCGCCGGCGCGAGAGTAAGATGCCACGCGGGATGGGACAGACGCAGCGAGCAAAGAGCCTGCTCGGCCAGGGTTCGCGCCTGGTTGAATCCGCGCTGTTCGTGTTTGGAACGGTGCAAGGGGACGGGGACGACGAGCAAATCGGACGGCGCATCGGCGGCAAGTTCGGCGATGGCCTGGGCGAGAAGCTTCCCGAGTCCGCGGGAAGCCGGATGCAGCCGGCCGTATTTGAGGGCATGAATCGCGTCCTGCATGCGGCCCTCGTAGAGGCCGAAGGAAACGGCTCGGACGAAAGGCGGTGGGGCGAGGCGGCAGGTGCGGCAGAGGGCGGCCGGGGCCGGGATGGATGCTGGAATGTCGAGGGTATCGCCGCAGCGGGCACAGGCGGGTTGAGGACGGCTGGAGAGATCGAGCCAGCAGATGGAACAAATTGGCACGAAGGAAAGCTGCGGCAAGAGGGATCCGCAGAGAGTGCACGAGGCAGGGAGGGTGACGCAACTCAAGGCATCCAGCGGACTTCGGAGCACGCGGGCCACTGCGCGCCACCGGGAAGTTTCCGATGGTGGAACGTCGAACGTCAGCGAACCGGAGTCCCTGAGGAAGACGCACCTCACTTTGGGGCGGTGTTTTGGAAGCACGGCCTTGCGGCCAGTATACCCGGAAGAGGCCGCGGTTGCCATGAAAGGCGTTGAAGGCTGGTTAAGGGATCAATTCCACGAGAGAATGGCGGCCCGTCATTTTTCCGGCGGAATACGTTGGGTCCGAGCTTGGCGTTCGGTCCAGGCGGTTCTGACTTTCTCGTATGTGGCCTGCATCTGATCGAGTTCGAGATCGGTGAGCCGCTCGATATCGATCATGTGATTACCGGCTTTGTCGACGGCACGGATGAGTTCGTTCAGCTTCAGATTGATGGCGCGGGAATCCCGATTTTGCGTGTTCTGGATGAGCAAGACCATGAAGAGCGTGAGGAGGCTTGTGCCCGTACCAATGATGCCGGTCCACTGGGGGGAGAAATGGAAGATGGGCCCGCTCGCGGCCCAACCGAGGAGGATGATGCCGGCGGCAACGAAGGCCCACGTGGAACCGAACCAGGCCGAGGCACGCGAGGCGAAACGTCCGAAATGGACGTGAACGGAGGGGTTTTGCGGATCGACGGCTGGTGGGGTCATTGTTCATTTCTCCGCGGCGTTGGATTTCAGACAGTAAGATGCGTGGCGGGTGGCTGCTGATCGAGCGTGCACTGGCGGCTCAGGGCGGAGATAGTCGTGGCTACGGTACACTTCAAACCGGGAGGAATTCCGTTGCGGTTCCAGGTTCGCGCAGTATTGGCCGTGGTTTTGATTGGCACATCAGGGGTTCCCGCCAATGGCCAGATGGTTCCGACATCCGAACCGAGGAATGCAGCGGGAAGGCCGGCGGCCCCCAGCGTGCTGATTGCAGCGGCAGTGGAACCGGCTGGAACGGGCCAGCAGGCGCAACAACCCCCGAGCGGACAAAGCAACATGGGCGGAATTGCCGGGGGCGTGGGCGCCGCTCCCGTTTATGACCAACAGAAGCGGCCGATCACGGCGGGCGGATTCGTCGATTCGGGCCCCGTGGTGTTCGAAGACATTACCAAAAAGGCGGGGCTTTCCGGCTGGGTCCACAAGATGGGTGTGCCGGAAAAGAACTTCATCGTCGAGACGAACGGTTCGGGGGTGGGGCTGATCGACTTCGACAACGACGGCTGGCTGGATATCTACCTGGTGAACGGGTCAACATTTGCCTCTTTAGAAGGTAAAGAAACGCCGCCCAAGGCGGCGCTGTTCCATAACAACCACGACGGAACGTTTACCGATGTGGCAGCCAAGGCCGGGGTGACCAACGATCGTTGGGGCTACGGGGTGAGCGTGGCCGACTACGACAACGACGGCTGGCCGGATATTTATGTGGGCAATTACGGGAAGAATCGGCTTTACCACAACAACCACGACGGCACCTTTACCGACATGGCGGAGAAGGCGGGCGTGGCACTGGGGAACTGGTCACCGGGTTCGGCATGGGGCGATTACGACGGCGACGGGCGGCTGGATCTGTATGTGAGCGGGTATGTCCACTTCGACAGGGACAATCTGCCGATAGCGGGGACCAAGGCGGTTGGATACGCGTTCTGCCAGTATCGCGGTGCGGCCGTGAACTGCGGCCCCCGTGGATTGCAGGGCGAGCCGGACCATCTGTTCCATAACAACGGGGATGGGACGTTCACCGATGTGACGGTAAAAGCAAAGGTGGAGGATAAGGACAAGTACTACGGGTTCACCGCAATTTTTGTGAGCATCAAGGGCGATGGGACGAAACCTGACCTGGTGGTGGGCAACGACTCAGAGCCGAATTTTCTTTACATCAATAAAGGCGATGGGACCTTCGACGACCAGAGCTATGAGTCGGGATTTGCACTGAACAAGGACGGGCGCGAAATTGCGTCGATGGGCATTGCGGCGGGCGATTACGAAAACAATGGGCTGGAGGACTTTTTCATTACAGACTTCGGCGACGACTATAAAGTGCTGTTCCGCAACGACGGGGAAAATAGCTTTACCGATGTGAGCTACAAAGCGGGGATTGCGCAAACCACGATTCCCTTTGTGGGCTGGGGCGACGGGTTCATCGACTTCGACAACGACGGCTGGCTCGATCTATTCATGGTGAATGGGCACGTGTACCCGCAGGTAGACAAGCATGATTGGGGCACAACGTTTGCCGAGCGGCCGCTACTGTTTCGTAACGTGCCAGACCCAAGCGGCAAGGGCAGGAAGTTTGACTATATGCCGGCGGTGAAAGGGACCGGGCTATCGGTCGTGATCCCTGGGCGAGGGGCTGCCTTCGGTGACCTGTTCAACGACGGAAAAATCGATGTGATCATCAATCCCGTAGACGGGCCACCGGTGTTGCTGCGTAATGTGAACAAGGATCATCACCACTGGGTAGAGCTGCAACTGGTGGGCGGACCGAAGAGTCCGCGCGACGCGACGTGCGCCACGGTTTACCTGAAGGCGAACGGCATGCGGATGCGGCAGGATGTGCTGGCAAGTGGCAGCTACATTTCATCGAACGACCGGCGGCTGCACTTCGGGCTGGGCGATGCGACGGACGCGGGTACGGCGGAGATTCACTGGCCTTCAGGGGTGAAGGAGACGGTGAAGCTGCCGGCCGAGGACCGGATCTATACGATCGCAGAAGGCGTGGGGATTACAGGAGCGCTGTGTGGGGGCAAACCTTGCGCAGGGTTTAAAGGCGCGGGACAAAAGACGACCGCACATTAGGAGGGATACTCGTTGCCGCTTGCACGACCTGGTTTCGAGTCCTTCTGGGTTCATGCACTGCGATCCATGCGTTGCGTGACTACGCTGCTGACTTTGGCGCTTGCAGTGGGATTGCAGAGTACGTGCGCGCCGGCACAGTCTCCCGCGACCCAAAAAGACACTCCAACGCAACAGCCCGCGAGCGGCATGGGCGGAATCTCATCCGCGGGCACGTTTGCGCCGGTCTACGACGAAGAGAGGCGTCCGATCACGGCGGGCGGTTTCGTGGACAAGGATGAGGGGACGGTTGTGTTTGAGGACGCGACCAAGGCTTCAGGGCTGTCGCGATGGCAGCACGTGATGGGCACCAAAGAGAAGAAGTACATTCTCGAAACGGACGGGTCGGGAGTTGGCCTGATCGATTACGACAACGACGGCTGGCTCGATATTTATTTCGTCAACGGCTCGACCTACGATGCACTGAGCGGCAAGACGACGCCACCGCATGCTGCGCTGTTCCACAACAATCACGATGGGACGTTTACGGACGTTGCCGCCAAGGCCGGCGTGACGAACGACCGCTGGGGATTCGGCGTGGCGATCGCCGACTTCGACAACGACGGCTGGCCCGACATCCTTGTGGCCAACTTCGGCCACAACCGTCTCTATCGCAACAATCACAATGGGACCTTTACAGATG